>JAABUM010000107.1_pt1 | contig 166740 bp, 169 predicted proteins | sample 5559161 | NCBI WGS metagenome assembly JAABUM01 (sample SAMN10711868, study PRJNA513369) | rock metagenome | isolation source: Antarctica rocks | place: Antarctica: Victoria Land, Siegfried Peak nord | reverse complement strand
ACCCTAACCCTAACCCTAACCCTAACCCTAACCCTAACCCTAACCCTAACCCTAACCCTAACCCTAACCCTAACCCTAACCCTAACCCTAACCCTAACCCTAACCCTAACCCTAACCCTAACCCTAACCCTAAAGAGATAAAAGTCTCAGGGGTAGTAAAGACTAGAGAGGCTGAATCCGGGGGGCTCCTAGCGTTGAAAATAGCTGAAGAAATACCGATGTTTTAAGCCCGAGAGTTCTGGTCTTGTAGAAGAGAAATTAGGGGCTCTATAATAATAGTAACCCCTAGAGAATTAATAAAAGCCGGGAGTTGAAAAAGGAGACTTTTCCTAGCGCTCGTAGGGAGAATAGCTAGTATAGGACTAACTCGATTAAGTATATCTCCTAGAATTTCTCGTTGAGAGGGTTGAAAGATAGATGGTTTTTAAAAGAACTTTTAAATAGACTCGTTAAGATCGACTTTTCGTAGAGCGTCTAGTCGTATAAGACGTTAATTTTCGAAGTCGTATTTAAAAGAAGGCTTTTCTAGTCTATTTAGAGCGAACTCCCTAGTAGTACTAGTAAAACCGAGAAGACGATACTAGTTCTATAGAATAAATTAGCTAGAGCGTTAAAATATAATAGAGATATAAAGGAATAAGATCCTAATAGTATATATAAAGGAGATATATTAGAAAATAGAGTAACTTATAAGACTAGCCTCTTGAAATTTCTTCTTAAGGCTAAGAACCTCTCCCGTAGCTTCTAATAGACCTCTACCGTAGACGAGACCGGCTTCTCGACTACCGTAAGCTACCTGTAAATTAATGACGTTATCTTCGTAGTTAGGGTCATTTTTATCGTCTATATTCGTCTTATCTTCTACTTAAAACCCTAGGCTTTTCGAGAGATATCGCCGAGTGATTCTAATAGTAATATAGCGATATTCGCTAGGATTAATAGAGATACCTAATCCGGCTAGTATCTCCCGTTAAAGAATAGTTCGAAATTACTAGGAAGTAAATTTCATCGCCTTAGATTTTCTCTTTTTTATAGGGTTCTCGAAGAGGTATTAAGATAAAGGTTTCTAGAAAACCTTAAGAGATATTCGGCTTATAAAAGGGATAACGAGCTAAAGATAGTAGACGAATAACTTACTAACCTCTCGAGGTAGATATTAGTAAATTATCTTCGTGGAATTCGAGATCGAATAACCTTTATAGTAGTAGGTTATAAAGAAAAGTAACCCGTTCTTACTAAAGATATTCCGTAGGCTAGTAGTCGTAGAATTTAAATACTAAATAGAGACTAGCTCTAAAAACCGAGCTAGACCCCCTCCGGTTAAGTAACTAAGTACTAGAAGTTTCTTGAGATAACTTCTAGTAATTCTAAACTAGTCTCGTAGCTTTCAAGTATTCCAGGTGAATTCCGGGCCTGAAAGAGAAAAACGGCTAGCTAGATCGGGACTAGAGCGAATTTAATTAGATAGGAATTTTTCCGGATTCTTTATACCGAGCTGCGTACGTGGGTCGGAAAGAAAGCTCGAAAATAGAGTCGAATCTATAGGATTATTATAGATTCGACTCCAAGGAATTTCCGGGATATTTCTATTAGAAGTACTATTTTCGAATAGTAAATCCTTATAAAGAATACCCCGAGTAGCCGTAAGTAGACTGTAAGTAAAGCTTTGAAAGTCGGAAGTCGAGAAGGAAATCGTACTCCTATAAGTAAGAGATTCTCCCTCCCACTCTAACTGGCTAGTAGTAGTTATTTTTCGAGCTATATTCATCTTATAACTTCGAAGATCTAGTAGCTAATCGATCGGGGTACGAGTACCGCGAATAAGAAAGCGGTCGACGAGAGTTTTTAGTCTAGATAAAGGACCTTCGCCTAAATCTAGACCGGAGAAAAGTTGTTCCGGAGTACTAGAAGTACTAGAATCGGAATCCTCGGCTATCTCTTTACCTCTCGTAGTTAATATACGAGAGGAGTTCTCGAAAGAATAGCGAAGAACGAGAAATCGACTAGTTTTCAAGATAGAACTAAGAATAGAAGGGTAGGAATCAACCCCCCTAAACCTATTCTATTAAACACCTAATACGGCTAGCGCGTCGACTAGGGCGAGGTCGTATTTATCTTCGGAAGTTAATTGGTCGAGAAGAGAAATCGTGAAATCTAATAGAGCTTTTTCAAGAGTAGTTAGACTAGAGAGCTTCCGGGAATTTTTTACTGGAATTCGAGTATTCTCTTCATCTTCTTCCTCTTTATCTTCTTTCTTAAATTCCGAGCTAGACCCTTCTAGGCTAGACTCGCTCTTAGAATTTCTTAACGAGACGTCGGATTTTAATTTCTCTCTAAGATCTTCGAGGTTTTTAACCCTCGAGGCTAGCCGAATTAGCTAAGAGTAGAAAAATCGTTGACCCTTAGTAAAGTAATACTCTAGGAATTTTTCCGAGCTAAAACCCTCTTGAGTTCGAATGAAAAAGCTAAGTAGTTATTTCTAGGGCTAGGAATACGTTGAAAGACGATCGGATTTTTAGTAGGGCTTTAAGGGTTTAGCCCTAGACTGGTTTTTTTCCGTTCGAACTATCTCGAATCGACTGAAAAAGCTAATAATACTGATAGCTTCGTGTGATTTCCGGGCTAATTCGTCGAAAATCAACTAAATAGCTTCTAGTAGAAGGGAAGTTAGGTCCGCTACTAACTCGAGTAGGTCTAGCCTATCTAGTCCGCTTAGATAGATAGCCTATCAAGTTCTTTCTAGTTATAGACTTGAGTCGTCGGTTTAATTAGCCTGGATTTTTCTAACCTCGCTTTTCTAGAAATTATCTAACTTTAAATCTAGAGTAGACTATTCTAGATCCCACTTCAAGGGGTCTATAAAGTAAATTAGTAATAGAAGAATAGTTAATTATAGATATAATTACCTTGACTTTCTATAGAACTAACTCGAGATCTTCTTGAAACGTTCTCTTCCTCCTCGCTACTCCCTCTCTCTACCCCTAAGCTAGCCGCTCTAGGTATAGTTATAGACCCCCTTAATAAAGGCTTTTTAGGATTAACCCTAAAGTATTACTAACTAGGCGTAACCCGGAAGAATTATTAAACGCTAACGCCTAAAATCTAAGGGACTTCTATTTCCCTGTTTTTCGGAGTTCGCCCCTTTCCTTTCAAGTTTTCCCACTTATAAAGAGATGAAAAATATAACTAAATACTATTTCTATTTCGGGTATAATAGAGATAGTCTAAATACCCGAGTCCGTCCGAGTAAAGAGCTAGATCGGGAAAGAAACAAGGAAAAGAAGTAGGAATTTCGATATCTACTACCCCCTTTCAGTCGTTCACTAAATAAGGGTATTTGGCTACCTCGGAAAGGATACGAGAGCGGTTGTTAGGAGGTAGCTTATAAGGGCTTCGTGTAAAATAACCTTCTAGACTAACGGGAAGTACAGCGTACTTACACTCCTTACAAGCTAGGAAGCCCGTATTTCCGAGGATTGAGATGAATTCCATCGTAAATAAAAGAGCTATATTGATTTCCTATATAGGACTTGAGTTAAGTTGAAAGCCTTAAGAATTCGTTGAGATATTAAGGAAGAATGGAATGATATTAATAGGAACAGGTTAAGTTAGGCTCCTAGCGGTTATTAGGCGGTTAACTTAGGGGTCGGGTCGGCTATTTCCCAGCTACTAGCTAATATACCCTAGCCGAACTTATAAGCGAGTGTCTTAAACTTTTTATTAAGGATAAAAAGAGTAACCCTATAACTTTACGAATATAACTCCGATCTAGAAACTTAAAACGCTTAAATTTTATTAATTTTAGGGTCTAAAAATAGATAGTATAAACTTAAGCGAAATTCCTACTATTTATAGTATCGATCCTATAGTAAAAAGGGAATTTATTTGAATTCTTTATAACTTTTATAATATATAACCGTTTTCTATAATTTTTAGGGCGTTTTAAAGCCTAAAGAGATATCTATATATATATTCAAATCTTATAAATTTTAAACCTTAATCCGGATAGAGGAATAACCGGAAATAATTAACCTTTCCTTAGTCGTTAATTAGCCGTCAGGGTCTGAATATTAAAAAAATCCTAACTTTATAAAAATTATTCAAAAATACTCTTAAGACCGATTAACTCCGTAGTAGATGTGATTTATAGGGCTGAGTTTACGCTTTAAAATAGTATGCTATCTATATAGATATTATATAGAAAAATTGTGGATTACATTTAAAATAAGAAAATTAAATGTAATCTACCTAAATCCTTAGTAGGGTTTAAATATAATTCACGTGGATTATATTTATCTCTTTATAATAGAGTTAAAGGAGTCTAAGTAAGATAGTAATATTAAGATTATTTATAAGGGAGATAAATACCTATTACTTCCTCTTAATTCTAGTTATATTAAGCTAGAAAAGTATTTAATATCTAAGTTTACTATCTTTACTATTTACTATTAATATAATAATCCTTTTACTTCTAAACTTTAAGATAGAATAGATAAGTAAATTTATATTTAATATTAATAATAAGTTTATAATAATTATATTAGATCCTTAATCTACTTTAACGTATTATATAAAAATAAGTATTCTTTTTCTACTTATCTTTTAAATAATTATATTTATAACTTATACTATTATCTCCTTATATATAATCTTATAAAACTATTATTATAGAGTTTTTAATAGTATATAATATAAACTTATACTTTTATTTCTTAAGAGTATAGATCTACTCTTTTTATTAATATATTATATTATAAATATTTTTATTACCTTAATATTAATATCTAGGTCTTTAAATATTTTCTTCTTCCCCTTTTTCTTAAAGGCTTAACTAAGTCTTTATAACTCTTTTTTAAAGAATAGTAAGATTTATAATATATAAATTATTTGTATTTATATTTATATTTATATTTATATTTTATACTCTACTATCTAGCTACTTAGAGCTAATAAGGGCGGTCTATATCTAGCTTACTAGAGGAAACTATAATCTATAGAAGAAAACCTCCTCCCCTACCCTATTTACTATTATATTTCTAGATCTCTAGATACTATATACTATCCTATCCCGTATCCTTTATACTATCTTATTCCCTTTTTTTACTAGGGTTACCTATCCCTTTATCCTCCGGTTAGAGCCTATCCGCTCCTACGTAGCCTTAAAGAGTTATTCCCTTACTAGCGTAAACTAGCTAAGTATACCTTATTAGATAACCTACTTAGTCGCTACCTTTAACCCCTTTAAGGTTAATACTATTTAATGGAAGTCCTCTAACCCCGCTCTCTAAAGTATTAGCCTCCTCCCTTTTATATAGTCGGGGTAGAATATAAGTATATACTTAGCGTCCTAATACCTCTAATTATATCCGTAGCTAGTACTATTAACCCCTAGCACCCTCCTCTTATATAGGAAGGCGCGTAGTCCTATCTTCTCCGTACGTAGCTAGATACCTACGGAGCTCTTAGCCTTAAACAGCCCTATATAAAGATTAACTCTTATCTCCTATATCTCTCCCCGCTATACCGCTGTCCTTATATAGCTAGGGATACCCTCCTAGTAATTTAGCTACCTCTCTCTACTTCTCTTTAACCTACCTCTTAATCTCCTTAGGGGCGAGGTTATCCCTTGTAATCCCCCCGCTTCTAGGGGCCTAGGCCGCTATACTAGCGTTCCCTCCCCCTACTACTACCTAGAGGGCTCCCTTTACCTAGGACTACTTCTCCTCCGCTAGAGTCTTCGTAGCCCTCTTCTCCCTTCCCCTTTTCCCCTTTAGCTTGCGGCGGATCCTCGCGTTCCCCTCCTTAGTTAACGGGTAGATCCCCTGTAACGCTAGTACACGTAGTACTAACTAGTTAAGGCCTATCTATATTAGTAGGACCCCTAACTCTACCTCTAGTACCTGCGTACTAGTTACTTTAAAGGCTCTAAGTACCGCCTGTAGGTACCCGTTTTATATAGTTTCTAGCGCCGTAATATTAGCCTTCCTCGCCTCCGGCGTCCCCTTTAAGTTATATTATACCTCCGCCGCGTAGGTTATTACTAGCCGGACTACTACGTTATAGACCTATCTCGCCCTATTAAGCGTAGCGCCTTACGTTAAGCTAGTAATAACTAATAGGGCGAGCTTTTATATCTCTATCTTTAACTTCACCCTACTAATATATAAGCCCTACCTTAGCTTACTATTAATATAGAGTCTAAGAACTCTTATTAACGCCTCTAGGCGTACCGCTACTACTCTAAAGTCTACCATCACCTTTATATTAAACCTCTTCAGGCTCCTTAATAAGTAGACTAGCTTATACTTATAAGGGGTAAAAGCCGCCTTATATATATTTACCTAGCGAAGGTATATCTTATATACCTTTACTAGGATCCTATAATTCTCCTTAGTACTTTTACTATATACTATTAGGTAAACGTCGTTAATAAAGCCTCTAGTTTATACCTAGAGTTTTATCTTCGCGTACTCTTTTATAAGCGGGGAGTTAAAAAATAGAAATAAAATAGGCGATATTAGGGATCCCTAAGGGATCCTAGTTTCCGCCGTCTCTATCCTACTCGTCTCCTAGCCTAGCGTAATCGCTATAACCCTTTCTATTAGGAAGCTCTATACCTACCGTATAATTAGGGTTAGAACCCCTTTTTTCTTTAGGTTATATAATAGCCTCTCGTAGGAGATATTATTAAAGGCCCCCGCTATATCTAGTAATAGTATACTCGTTATATTAAACTTGCCGTAGTTTTATACTATATATACTACTTCTACTATTATCTCAAGGGATATTATTATTAACCTTCCCTTCCTTACTTCTATCTACTATAAAGGTAGTAGTTTATATTCCTCTACGAGGTCCCCTAGCTTCTTCGCGATAACCGCTTCTAGCGCCTTCCTTAAAGTACTAAGTAGGGTAATCGGACGGTATAACTTTAGTTCTAAGTAGTCCTCTTTCTTTAACTTCTTTAAGATAACTATATTAGCCTTCTTAAACTCTATTAAATAGTATCTAACCCTTAGATAGGCCTGGAATAGATACGTAAAGCTAGGTAGTAGCTCCCCGTCTACTATTCTTAAGAACCTATTCGGGATCCTATCTATCCCTAGTACCTTATCCTATTTTAGCCTGTTAATTACCTTATAAACTTCCTCTTTAATAACCTTCGTGTTTATTATTAGGGGTATATTATACTAGAACCCCTAGATATTACTTATATCTACTCTTAGAGGTAGAGGGAAGAAGGTCCTTTAAAGGACCTCTACCTTCTCTTAAAACGACTCTACCTTAAGGCCTTTATATAAATTATTAGTAATAATATTATTATATTTAATTAATATTTAGTTAATATTTAGTTAAAGTTTTCTAATTAATTTATAAATTATTAATAATTCTTTTTTAACTCCTATCTTTTTAATAGGAGTTCTCTTTCTCTAAGTTTTCCTTTTAATTACTAATAGTAGTAATCCTTCTCTCTTTAAGCTTATTATTCTTCCTTCTCTTTATATCTAACTAGGTATTATATACTTTAAGAGTATTATTACTAAACTACTTAAGTATTAGAGTATTTAAATTTACTAAGTAATCTATTAACTTAATATCTTTAAATTTTAAATTATAATAGGGTATTTAAGAATTCCCCTCTTCTTTTAATTCTTTAATCCTTAGGTTTAGAACTTCTAGTACTTTTCTAAATAAGATAAGGTATAGAATAATATTATATTATAATAATAGTACCTACCTTATAACTTCCTAATAAGACCTATTATTAATATTACAGCTTTATTATATATTTTATTATATAAGATACTAGGTAGGGAGATAGAATAGATTAGTATATACCTCCTTTATTTTCTTATAAGCCTTTTACTTTACTTAATAGTCTTTTAATTCTCTTCTAATTTAGTACTATTCCTCCCTTAATAGAGGGGGATTTATATACTCTAGACTAGTATATCTAAGTTTATTATATTTTAGATATAGCTTTTTATTATTATACTTCTAAGGTTCTTATAACTTTAAGCTATTTACTTATAAGTTTATTAATATTTTTTAGTTATATAATTTATTAGGTATAAACTCTAGGTAGATATCCCTTATTTATATTAGCCTACTACCTTATAGAAAATTATTTCTTAGCTTTATAAGTAGCCTTTAGTTTTTATAAAAATCTTATAAGTTATATCTACTCTTAGTCTTATAATTCTATAAGAGTTACTACCCTAATAATAACTAAGAATTAAACTAAGAATTTAGTATAAGGCTATTCCTAGTACCTACTATTAATAGTACTATTATCTACTTTAAAGGAACTACTATTAGTTATAAGTTATTATATACTTTAAAAGGAACTCTAGTTATATTATAATTACCTTTATTTTATTTAAAGTATATATTTAAGTTTACTATTAATTAGCCTAGGTAGTTATTATTCTAGAGGTAAAATATTATATCTTATAAAATTCTATTTTAGTCCTAATATTAAGGCCTAGTTATTATAGATATAAATACTTAGATTATATTACTATTATTTACTACTACTATTATATAAAATACTTTAAATTCCTTTAACTCTTATTACTAATAGTTCTTTACTATAAAATCCTTAAGTATAAATAGGATTTCTATATATACCTAAGCTTTCTTAAATACTTTATATATTAATCTATTTATTTCTAACTTATATTTTAATATTCTAAGTTATAAACCTTAGTTTATAACTTAGAGATCTATTTATAAATTATATTAATAAGCTAATACTTTTCTTATATACTTAATATATTAGAGGCTATCTCTTCTACTTAATCTCTACCTCTTATTATCTTTAAGAGTTATTTTATATACTTAAAATAAGCCTTTAAACCCTTATTATAAGTCTAATAAAGTACCTTAATTTAGTCTATTATATTAATATTAAACCTAATATTTTAAGCCTCTCCTAGGAATTCTTTTTTAAGTAAGGTAATAATAGTCTCCTTATCTTCTTTATTTCTATAATTAATTCTTTTCTTACTAAGGATCTTAGCTACCTTTAGTATATAAGCTAACTAGTTAATAGCCTTCCCTTAAAGCCTTATATTAAACCTCTTAAGATATATAAGAATATTAAGAGTATAAGCTCCTCCTCTAATATATAAAGCTTTCTAATTATACTACTTATACTATTAAATAGTATCCTTATTCTAGATCTTATTATTATATCTAATAACTTAGATATTACTACTTCTAATTCTAATAATAATACTAGGCTAGCTATTTAGAATTCTAGTAACTTTATAAGAGCTATAACTTTTTATTTCTTTAAATAGAGAAAGTACTTTTTTAGTACTTTAAAAATAGATTAATAGACTTTACTATTAATATTAAAACTATTTTTCTAAACTTATAATAAGTATATAAAATAATATAGAGATATATTTAATTATATAATCCCTTAATAGTTATTATTAATAGAGTATTATCTTTAAATACTTCTCTAATAAGGGTAAATTAGGCTAAGAAGAGGGGTTCTACTATATATATCTATACTACTAAGTACTAAGAAAAGTAGATAGTAATTAGCTAATAATAGGAATAATTTATATAATAGCTATTTAGTTAGTAATTCCTTATAATTTAATAGTAGTAATAACTCCCTAATTTATAAGTATTTAGGTTATCCCTAAGTCTTTTTTAATTTTAAATAACTAGTAGATCTCTAATTTTAGAGTTAGAGAATAGTTTTTTTATATAATAAAATAGTATAAATAATAATAATTTTTCTCTATATTATTAATATAAATAATTTAACTTAAGTATATAAATAGTTCTTTTAACTTATAAGAATAATATTAATATATTTATATAAAGTATATAAATAAAAGAGGTATAAAATATAACTATTATTAGTATATTAAATAGGTAGAAACTTCTATAATAATATAGCCTTCTTAAAGAGAAGAAGATTTACTTTAAATACTTAAAAGATTATAACTTACTAATTATATTATTATTACTAGAAAAGGGGATTAGTTAATTAATACTAAATATACTATTCTAAAAATAAAATTATATACCTAGAAATAATAATAATTAATATTAATAAGACTCTAAATTTATATATATATACTACTATAAATAATCTAAATAAATATAATAGGTAATACTACTAGCTAAGGCCTTATTATATAACTATAACGGGGACGCCAAGTAATTTCCTCCTCATCACGTTGCGTACCGAAAGATGGCCTAGGTAGGTATTGTACCATAACTTACTACTATCGACGCCAGTCCTGAATAACAGAATAGCCGAGTCCAAAGCAAGATCTCACAAATCTCGACTCTACTCCTGTACCTGATCCACCCCCAGACCGCTACAATTTCTGTCACCTCTTCCTTATCAACCTCTACGGACGGCGTTCCAGGGCTCTCCGCGTGGCACGCGCGTCGTAACGTAGTTCTAGGCTTCCTTGGCATACTTGGGTACTATTCCACCTCACGATTGGAGACTTTCATCTACAGAAGCCAGAGCATCGAAGGTAGCAACAGGCAAGCCGCGTGTTATCCAGCTACCCATCCACAACAATGTCATAGACTTTGAGCAGTAGCCTCTCTTTCCGGTTTGAGGCTGCCGTCTCAGTTGCCGAAGTCAACGACCAGCCAACGCAATCCTCACCTAGGAGCGACGTGTCTGCGTCGTCTTCTTTCCTCCTGCCACATTCGGTGTCCTCAACGTCTAGTCACGGCGCAGTTGAGGACTCCAACGTTTGATCATGGTGCAGCTGAGCCTCCCACAGCGTCTTATCGCGGAGCAGCTCAGCTTTCAGATTCGGCGGCGATAGACAGGCCTCATACTCAAATGAAACAAGAGCTTGGAAATGGTATAACTCGGGCATTGGACGACGAAGACAAGTCTCAAGCGGGTATCCAAAAAATTCGCGAGTGGGGACTTTCACTCTATGGAGGACAACCCATACGCAAACTCGGTATGCCTTGAAGACGTCCACTATCGACGATTACACTACAAGGAAGCCTCGTTCAGGAAAAATACGGGGGATCTGTATTAAGTCTGGCTAGGCGAGAAGCTGTAGTCCACGCTGGTTCGAGCGGCATTGCAAGGGTAAAGGAGACTTCACCTCTTTGCACGATCGACAGACTTCCGCCCGTATCTCTCCGGGTATGGAATGGATGCATCATCCACGAGTGCCCGACGCACCAACTCAGCCTACGTTTTCTGAAGCTGTATCTTAGTCTCAAGGGAGATAATATTCTAGACGAGTTGGTGGAGTTAGTCCGGTGGTACGAGGAGAAGATGAGAGGGGAGGGTCTTTGGGTTTGGGGACATGTGGTGCAGGGTGAGCTAGGGTCTGCTGGGGTAGAAGCATCTCAGGGAAGAAAGATCTAGCTAACAAATGGCTTCATAGGTCTTTACGAACATTCGCGTCAAGTACGCCGACGACGTCGAGAGGTCATGGCATGATCATTGGTGTCCCCCAGATATTGGGGAATTCATCATTCAGCAAGCAAAGCATGCACCAGCCGGAAGTCAGATCCGATGTGGGGTACATTCTCATTGCATCGTGTGCGCGCGTAGCTACACAACAGACACCTTTGAGCATTCAGTCGCCGCGAAGCTTGTGCATATCATCTACAGCATAGCTTTCCCATCTCTGATGAATGATGGAAATTAACAAACAAGACGATTTGATATGTTCGGCTCATTGGACTTCTTATCTCCTATTATACCACGCCGATGACGCTGGGTTACATAGATGCTCCATGACTTCAGCTCTGCTAGGGCTGCATCGATCTTTAGATTGATACCCAAGAACTTCGCCTTGATATGCGCAACCAAATCCGTACCCGCCGTAATGAATGCTGTCCCCGTTGCCCTTCTCCTACATTTCACCACTACTATGCTGATCTGTGTTTTCCGTGTTGATATCTCCAGTAGACCAGTTTTCTATCCTTGGCCATCCGCCGTCAACGTCTTAATCAAACCAAGAAGCCTTATAATAAGTGGTGGTTTGAGCTACTGTACACTTAACCTTCAGGCACTTGGTCTTCCCTCTCACGTCATACCTTATCGTCTGATTCCCACCTATAATCCATCAATATTTGGTTATTGTATCTGTTAAACAACGTGTTGGCAACGTGATTATGGCTATATGAATAGTACTCTAAGGAGGTAAGAACAAGGAGTTGAAAACTTGGACCATGCCAAGACGCTAGCATGTATGGGGCTAGATGCCTATTTCTAACAGTATCAAGAGTGTTGAATACCCTAACCCTAAGTCTGCCAAGGCCCCTCCAACTTTGCGAATTCGTTGCCTCGGTGATTTGTGAATTAACACGACGCAATTGCGCCAACGATGCTTGCTGAAGCCGGCGCCATGCGTAATGAGAATTCAATCTAAAAAGTAACAGTGAATGTACATGTGAATTACTACCCTTCAATCTGCGACAACGTCTCACACATTTTATGGCTAAACATCGTGGTGGCGTCGAAGCAAAAGCTTGAGTCCATTTAGGGCAATAAACTAGGCAGCATAGACGCATATATGAATGCAACGGGCGGTATAACTAATTGGTAAGCAGGTCAGTGGAGAGCTTTTGATGGCAGTAGAAGTATCTGGAGAGAAATTGTACGATTGGTCTCGATTGTTAGTCGATGAGGGAAAGTATTTCTATACTAGCCAGCCCGATGCGAACGCTCAAATTGAGAATCGTCTCAAGCGGGGCCAGAGTTCGCCAAAGGACGTGCTTATCGAAATCATCAAAGAATACAAAGACCCAACATCCAGAAACGATGTTCTCGTCCTCTGTGCCCTCACTAGGGCTGTACAGCTTGGGATCGCTGACCAAGTTGTTACGGGTTCAGAGAACGACGTGCAGGCTTGTGTTAAAAGGGCACAGACACAGCGTCTCCGTGTTGAAAAGAACGCTGAAGACCTATTGAAGGCACGGTGGGGAGGGTCGGACATATGTGAAACCGGTCAGCAGGCCTCCGCGAGATTAGTTACGGAATTAGCCAAATTGTGTCGGCTCGGTATCTCAAGAGAGGTTGCAAGGGATAGGCTCAAGGCGCAAATCATCAAACGAAGGACGACGAGGACTCCGGGTCTCTCCAACAGCCCCTTTCTTCAGCCGAGAGATGTGCATTCTGTTGTCGCTCTGACTCGAGGCGAAGTCCTTCAGCTTGACCCCGTCCCAAAGCCTTCTCCGTCCAAGAAAAGAAAACGCAAAGATCTGGCAGGAGATACCGGCGCTGGCATCGAGTCCGCCCAATCCGTCTCAATGTCCTCGGAGCCAGACCCCTCGTCACAGCTCCTAAGACAAGCTGACCAGAACGGAGCCAACCGAGGGAACGCAGAGCCTGTCGAGGAACAAGAGAAAACCCGACCTCCCGATTCCAGCGGCAATTTTAGTCCTGATAGCCCAGCTCATACCTGCTCTTCGCCTTTCAACCGTCATAGTACCGCTCCCTCATCTGCTCCACACGAGCTGCGGTCTCCTTCACGGACCGGCAAATCGAATGTCACTCGGAGAGGGTTTGGAAAACACTCACCCGCCTCTCACTCTCACATTGTTCAGGCGGACTCCGCCCTCAATGCTAGCCCTGCATCGATGGAGGAGGGCGAAGTATTACATGCTCTCAAGATGGCTAAAGCCCGACCTTTAGCTTACGTCAACCCTAGAAAGAGTCTGCGATACAGACGGCCGACTGTGACTGAGGTCACCGAGGAGAAGGCGGCAGTGGATCCAGCCTGGCCTGGAGAAGATATTTTGGCCAGGGACGCTGTCATTTCACAGCGACCGAAAAGACCAAAATCGCAGCATGCAACCACGACAGACAGAAAGCCTCATCATGATATGGCACCAGAGCGGCCTCGTCAGGACGAAGAAACGACGCTCGCAGACTACGACTCCTCCATGAGACTGTCTAGCTTCTTGTCGGAAACAAGGATCCTGAACGCAGAACCCTCCATAACACCTTCAGGGCGAGACGTTGGTGGAGATGCTGCTTTTGGTCCTACTATCAGGAACGCCAGTGGGTCAAGTGGCTTCAATGTCCCTAATAATACTGATGTGGAAATTATCAAGTCTATCACGATAGAGAACATTGCAGATGGTAAACTTGGTGATAGGAGCATTGATGGCCAGGGAAGTAAATGCAATAAGCTTCTAAATTCTTCGAACGCCTCTACTCCATCAACTCAAGGACTGTTCGAGTTGTTCCCTGTGAATCCCGAGGAGGACACTCAGCCTCGTCAGATACCTATCAACGACCCTTCGGGCGCTATAAGTAGCCTGTACCCTGGTCAATGGCTGTCTGCTACAGCTATTCAGCTAGCACTCGAATATTGTGGTGCTGATAACGTCCGGATCTTTGATCCTTCCTTTTTGTCCGCAACCACTCCGATATACCTAAGCCGAGGTATTGGTCGCGAGCGTCTCTGGGTCATTCCGCTGCTTCTCCAGAACAATCATTGGACGTTGATAACGATCTATGTCATCTCACATAGCGTTGACTTCTGGGATTCACGGCCGAGCCTGGAGCATGAAGCAGAAGCGCGTAAAGCGGTACGAAATCTCGAATCATCTTTGAACCTCGAAGCTCGCAAGCCTTCTGCTGAGGCCGTAAACATCGACTGGGCGTTCAGTGCAAAGAGCTGCCCAGCTCAAACCAACGACAACGACTGTGGTATCTACACCATCATGTTTGCCTTCTTCCGAATCCTCGACCAAACTCTGCCCAAGTCGCTGGATCCCTACTTTTGCCGCCCCATGATATGTTCTCTCCTTGTTGGCCCCGTGCACTGGAATGAAGGTTGTATAGACTTTGACATACGAACACCAATCGACGAACGACCAGAGCTGGGAAATAAATCATGTTTTCACGCCTCGAAGCATCTATTACGCGGAGACACGGATGTCTCGCTGAAGCGCTTACACGACGCCGAACTCGGTCCATCCTTATCTAAAGATATCATTGGTGTGCTGAAGGACTTCCTAGAGCGGAAGACCGTCATGTACGACAAGTCGGTGGAAAAGCTTCATGACCTTGAAAAGGCCACCGTAGCTTACGAAGCCATGGCCAATGCATTCGGCACGTTCGAATTGAAGCATGAGGACAAGGAGCATCTAGCCCACACTCAAGCTATCTTGGCAAAGTACCACAAGCAGCGCGCCACTGCCGAGAAGGAACCTGCCGAGCTTCGGAGAGCCAAGGAGAGTTGGAAGAGAGCATTAAGTCTATGCGCGGAAGAGCATGGGAAACGCGAGGCCATTTTGGCTAAGGAGCAAGACGATATCCGCCGGCTGATTGCCGAGCACGAGTCTCTCAAAGATTATATCTCAAGTCTACAGGACGAGCTTGGAGCTAGTCTCTAGAATCTCTGAATCACCTATGAAAGGTCTATGAGACAACTGTAGCAGCGTCTCTACAATAAGTCGACCTGTTTCAAGCCTATAAACGGCTGTCACGCATAAAGACCACTATTTACGCTTTGGCTTAGGAATCAGGACTCACGAATCTAGCGTACCTTGCAACATGATCGCCGAATAGAGGAGTGAACACATATTTGACATCATCCTCGGTCAACAAACACCACGTGATATGTGATATTGGTCTCAAAGGGAGAAAATACCTCTTAATCCAAGGAATCCAATGCTGCCAAAACCTTGCAAAGCGGTCTATATTCACAAACAATTCAACCAATGATGGTGCAATCTCAGTATCCCATCAATCACGATTCTTCCTTGGTGATAGGACAGCAATTCATGAGTGGTACTTGGACTAGCGTTGAAAGGATGTATGTAGGGAGGCCAACGCCCCATTTGTTCTGCTATTCAGCAACCCCCATACTAGCAAGATAATATCACAAGACGAAAAGACCATTCCACCTTTTCTCCAACTCCCAAGATTCTTCCCCGTCTACGGGGCCTCCAGCCCCCATCTTCCTACTCATCAGCATCCCCTACACAGAACGCCACTTCAAGCACTTCACCAAAACACTTTCTTTCCCTTCTTTGACCTGATACTTCGACAGTCTGGTCTACCAAATCCAATAGCAAATACAGCGCTTCATCATCAGAGCGGATTGCGAGGTAGATGGTGAGCAAAAGACGAGGACGGAAGGATGATGGTCTGGGTTTAGATTCGGTCGCCGTCTCACCCCTTCCTCGGATGAGGACATTAGCCTCACCTGCCTCACCCACAGAACGTCTCCAGCTCTTCAACAACGCACCAGAGCGATCCCTAATATCCATCCTCAACAGCTTTCCCCCTCTATATTAATTACACTGGTCCTCTCCCCTTTGAATTGCATGGCCGCTTCTTGATCACTACACCAGCATCAGCTCCCTTATCATTAGCATGCCCCTCTTATTGACCAGCCTCACTTTCTCACCAGCAGCATATCTCAGATCTTGAAATCACGTATTAGAGCCACCGCCATACCTCCTCTATATCAGCATACCCCGCCTTATAAACCAGCCTTACCTCCCTGAGCAGCAGAACGTTCCCAAACCTTCGACGACGCAGCAGAGTGACCGTCTCACCTCCACCTTCCTCCGACTTTCCAAGTCTTCATTCGCCCGATAGAGCGACAGCCCGAGTCTCTCCGCCGATTCCAAACCCACACACTGTAAACTTACGACCGAGTCTCCATACACCTTGCTTGGACGTCCTAGGTAGGTGATCGGCTGCATGAGGTTGGGAGGATGGGATGATGGGATGATGGGAGGATGGATTACGAGCACGGGATGAGGTGCAAGCAATTCGCTGCAGGATGATTAGAGGGAGGATAGATCGGGAGGATAGATTAGGAGGATGCATTAGTGATCTGGTCGAAGTTTGAGAGTATCACCCCGTACCTTTGTTTTAGGACCGCTGAAGAAAAGGCTAGGGTCTGTCAGCTCGGTATGGAAAACTTAAAATGTAACACATGGAGCTTGGAGGCTTCTGGAAATATCACCAACGCCGTACTCGTTTCACCCTCACCAATCCCACCTCCCTGCCCCTCAAGCAGAATCTCTCCACCTTCTCGTTCACCCAAACACACCTATCCAAATCTCCAAATCTACGATCGCACCCTCGAGAAATAGCCTGAATCTCTGCCACCCCAAACCTGTCCTAAACCCACATCTACATCCACATCCACATCACTCCTGAGACCGTATGAACGATGCTGGTGGGTCCAAGCGTGTATGACGGCGGCGGGAGGATAGGAATATGGATTACAATGATTAGATCGAAGGCCCAAGCCCCAAGCCGCCTCACCACCTATGTGTAACCCAAGCTTGAACAATCCCGCCGACGCTAAGCCCCCCACAATTCCTCCTGCAATTTCTAGCAAAGCAAATGCGGAATAAGCAGCACCCAAGTTTTATAGGCTATTGGAGGAGGCAATGACGGCTTGCAAGGCCTGGGGGATGGTTCTACTAGGAGCTTAGACGGTAAATCCTACGTAAGATAAGGAGACTTTAGTGGGAGAATAACATGACGGTAAGGACACTTTAGTGAGATCACGTACCTAGAATGAGAAATACGCTCTGTTGACTGAATCCGACTACACAGTTCCCAGATGCCAGAAGCGCGAGGCTGCATCTGATGATCAAAATATCGATATTGAGAAAGTTTCGGGCAAATTTGGCTTCCAGAAAGCGAGTGATAGCTGGTAGAGAGTAGAGGGTTATCAGAGAAATGAAGCCCTTCTAAAAGTCAATACTGTAAAGCTATGGCTCCAAGGAACATGATAATTCTGGGTATGAATTACGTACATTGACGGAGAGAAGATATCCAGCCTGCACAAGCGAACAGTTCAGTCGCCGTGAGGCGAACTGTAAGAAGATTTTTAGGGGGGAATCAATTGTAAGCTTATTCTAAAAGGGAAGAAGAAGACAGACGAGAAAGTTTCGGTTCTGAAAGCTATTCCATACATATGTCTTCAAACGCTGGCTGAGCGATTTGAGGCCGTTGAATGTGCAAGGAATCTGATCAATCTATGTCAGTACAGAAGTAAAATGAGTGTGGTGGATGCCATGTATTTACAGCAGCTGCGTCTGAAGTAGGCTCGGCCTTTGATTTTGGAAGAGTCTCGGGGAAGAAAAAGAGGAAGAGAGATCCGGAGAGCACAACAGGAGATATATATATAGATATATATTTGCAATAAGATGCGGAGCCCGAAGGTGTTTGGAAAGAAGCCACGATCCAGCGGAAATTGTCACCAACTCTGCTGAGAGGCCGGCAGCCCCAAGACGGTAAAATGTAGTGCTCCTGATTGGAAGGCGTCAAAATCTTCATTCTTCATAGGGCTGTACCAAATAGATCATGATTGTAACTTACCGTTTGTTTTGGAGGCAGACATCGATGATCACAGTACCTTACGACCGTAGTAAGGATATGAGTAGCCCCACCCACAGCTGTAAATGCAGCGGAGGCCCAGACTGCTTGGATGGGGGAAATTTGATGGAAATAGCCTGTACTAGCAGTATAAGTCTCACCTATATCTTGGAAGTTCAGACTACTCACAAACAAGGAGGACCCATAGATAAGCTAGCACTTGGCCGAGCAAGCCCAGGACCAAGAAAGGTTTTCTCCCCCACTTATCTGCTAGCCATCCAAAAGGGACAGTGAGAACCAGACCTGAGAGGAGAAAACAAACTTGTATCAGCCTCATGTGTAAGACATTTGAAGGCGTCTCAAATCTCTGAGGCAAGCGGATCCTCACCAGGAATCATGACAGATATGTCCTTCCATACACGAAGGTACGCCAAGTCCGTTTGAATACTGTCAAGTTTGCAATCTCTTTCATAGACGTATGAGAGTGGAGGTGAGCCGATTTTGCTCGGATCATGCAACTTGTAATACTCCCGGCAAATAGCGACCTCAAAGAGACGAACTTCCGAAGCGGCCCTTAGACCTATATATGTATATATATATATATATCAACGACCACACATGACAAGCCGCACAAAATTGGAACGTAGGGGTAGAATGAGGCTTCCAGAGCAAGATTTGACGGTAACGGTGAGCTAGGCTGCCGTTCAAGTGGCAGATTGGAATGACCACTATGGATGATACTTGTTTGAGCCTGCAACGATTCTGAGTCCGCGTCGTTACCTGCTAGAGAGGTTTGGTGGGAAAGCAAGGGCGTGGATTCGTCCTTTAAAGCCATAGCATTTGCTATGCAATCAACACTGAGTCTGATATTGAATCGTAGGCAGCGAATTGAAAATCCTTCACTCACAAATGAATTTCTGTAATGCGATAACCGCTGGCGAACCCTTATTTTACTGGAGATTATGTACATCCATTGTCTGAAATTATATGGTGTTTTGACCTCTTATCCCTCCGCCGGAAACCTCCTCTGCACTCGCCGCCGCCGCCACACGCCCGCCTCCAATTTTACCTCCCCTATCCAGCGACCCCCGTGGTACAAAACCTCGAAGGAAGCGTTGAATCACAAAGAGGAAGGAAGGTAAAAGGAGGAAGAGAAATTTTATACGACCGTCGCCAAGGACTATGGCTCGGCCGCTCAGTGACTTTGGTCACAGCAATATCTATCAAGCACTACTTGGACTGGCAGGAGCAATGACTGGGTCCTAGATTATACGAATGTTAGCGACCGTCTGGTACGACGGATGAGAAAGAATTAGGAGGCCCACGGTGAGATCACCGCCGCTAAAGTTGTCGTAGCAGCTCATCTGCATAGGAAGCTCAATGCCATACATAAACGAGCCCTCCGTGACTTTCTCGATGAGTTTCCAATAGCGTATATTGTCGAGCTAGCCAGGTGGCTTTTTGACGACCTCGAAATCCATCGTCAGTACGTCAACCGTTGAGCGATATTTGAGGCGAATGAACTATAGTCGAAAGAAGGCGTTCAAGGTGGTCAAAAAAAGAAACGCCAGGCTTCGTGATGTCTGGACAATACGGCTCAACAGATGGCATAACCATCAACTGGTTTATTTCAACAAGTCAGCAGGTGATGAGCGTACTGGCGATTGCAATATGTCCGGGCGTCCATGAGGCACCAGCATACTACATTCAAAGCTTTAAACGTAGCAGTAAGCTCAGTAGTAGTGCCGATCGTTGGATGGAAAATGAAACTGCTACTCGTGACGCCGATGCCTACCGGGTCATCTCACGCGGATCCATCGGTAAAGAAGATTTCAATTCTGCAGAATGCGATATGATGTTCTGTTGGTTATTGCTCATGCCCCCCTACATTTCTGCTATCATCTACACAGCGCCTGCAAATCGCCGCTTACTTACTTCGTCTACTTGTCAGCTAAGCTGGCAAATTTGTCTGACATCTCTTGCAAAAGCTCCTCATACTTCCTACTTACCCCTTCTTCATCATCTGGTAGCTCGAATTTCATGCTTCGTAAGCCAAGCTGTATGTCGGAAGTATTTTCTCGGATTTTCGCCCAGCTTAGACCGCCAGAAACTGCTTTCTGTGCCTCGTCGTGGAAGCCCATGAATGCCTTCATCATGTACTCAGTCTTCCATAGCGGACAGAATTGGTCGTAGTCGCTATAACCATTCTGCTGTAGAAAGTCATCCTTCAGTATCGCGGCAACATCGAGAATAATCTTGTCTGAATCACCCAAAGCATTTTTACCGACTAGCTGCACAACCTGATCGAGATCTTCTGAATTGGTTAAAAGCTCCTTAGTGCGATCCCGAAGACGGGGGAATGTAGGATAATTCTTTTCATAGAACTTGTCTAGGATTGTCGTATACTTGCTGTAGGAAGCGGAGGTATTAATAGACGGGAAATGCTTACGCTGGGCAAGCTTCTTGTCGAGACCCCAAAACACTTGCACGATGCTGAGGGTCGAGGCCGTAACTGGCTCTGAGTAATCACCAGCTGGTGGCGAAACCGCACCAATAATGGAGATGCTTCCTTGTCTTTCTGGCGATCCTAGCGCAGAACAAGCCCCAGCTCGCTCGTAGAACGAAGCCAGCTTAGATCCCAGATACGCCGGAAAACCTTGATCAGCAGGCATCTCTCCTAATCGACCGGAGATTTCACGTAAAGCCTCAGCCCATCTCGACGTAGAGTCAGCAATCATTGCCACGTCTTTGCCTTGATCTCTGAAGTATTCCGCGACGGTGATGCCGGTGTAGACAGAAGCCTCACGAGCAGCGACGGGCATGTTCGAAGTGTTTGCAATCAAGCATGTGCGCTTCATGATGGGTTCTTTGCGACCGTCAATGGTGACCGAAAGTTTGGGAAAATCCATCAGCACCTCGGCCATTTCGTTGCCTCGTTCGCCACATCTGCGATTTACCTGTCAGTAGTGACCTAATAATCCTACACATGTCACTCGAGGAAATTGTTCATGCGAGAAGGGGAGTTCGCTTACCCAATGTAGATAATGACGTCGCTGTTCGAAAACTTGGACACCGACTGAGAGATGACAGTCTTGCCGCAGCCAAAAGCTCCTGGAATACAGACCGTACCACCTTGAACCGAGGGAAACAGGGCGTCTAAGACACGCTGACCAACGATCAATGGCGAATGAGCAGTCAGACGCTCGTTGACCGGTCGAGGAACACGGACAGGCCATGTTTGCATCATCATATACTCTTTCTCTTCTCCATTGAAGTCGACTGTGAGCAACGGTTCTATAACTGTATATTCGCCCTTCTTTGCAATCTTCTTAATGATGCCACGGGCGCGTGGAGGCATCAAAATTCTGTGCTCGTTGAGTAGAGAGTTCTCGACGACCTTGCCCCAAACATCTCCACCACTGATATGGTCACCCTCCTTCATAGTAGGAGTAAACTCCCACTTCTTCTCTCGATCGAGGGCTGGCAATGTAATGCCGCGGGGAATGTAGATGCTGCGAGTCTTTTCGGCAATGCTTTTAAGGGATCGTTGGATACCATCGTAGATCATCTCCATCAGGCCAGGACCGAGTTCGACGGACAGCGGCTTGCCTGTTCTCGAAACAGGATCTCCTACCGCAACACCGGCTGCATTGCTCGTCAGCTATCGTTGTGTAAAAGATATATTGCTTGCATACCAGTTTCCTCGTATACCTGAATAGTGGCTCTATTGCCTTCAATCCGAATGACCTCCCCGATAAGCTCTTCACGTCCCACCTTGCAAATCTCGTACATGCTGGGCCCTTCGATTTCGGCGACAACGACGGGCCCTAACTCGCTTTAGCTGGACAACCTTCAATGGTGGTAGTGCTTGAGGACCTGATACAGAGAAGATGGTGCCGGTGGGGAAGTCGTCCACGGCACCACTATCCTTTACAGCTGACATTGTGAGTCGGAGTATTCTTGCAATGACAGGTATCGAGAGGATAAGTTGCGGGAAGGCTAAGGGAAAGATTTCTAGATGACGAAAATTCGTCAACGTCTTGATCCTCAAGCGCAGGTAGTGAGAAGTGGTAGTGAGAAGTATGTTGTTCGTTGTTCGTCACGGAATTTCACGCTCAATAGCTTCCGCCCCTCCGCCCCTAGTCGCACTGCTTAAATCACAGCGATTTGCCTCATTAGTTCTAGACCATAGGGTTAGGGTCATCTTCTGCTTGAACTCCTCAATACCCTTTTCATCTGTTCCTTTCATCATGCCTCAACCAAGAAAGCGTATGCGAGCTTGCAAGCAAGCCCCGAAAGCTCCTTAGCAACCTGAACCATGGGAGCATTTTACCAGCGAATTTGCAGCGGTGATAGGCCAGCAAGTGACTCAGAAACGCGGCGCCCCTACTCATCCTAATTTTGCGGCCGCACCTCACCCTTGGACCGGAGCCCGACTCAGATGGCGAGCCAAGCTGGACGCTTTCCGATGATGATGATCCTTCTGATGAGGGCGAGGATCTAGTCCAAGAGAGGAATGATGAGTGCATAGATGACGATGGGCTGAGAAAGGAAGAGAATATTGGACTTGGCGCAATTGAGGACTCTGAGGAGGTGCAAGAGATCAGTCTTGAAGGGCTTCCAGATATCACTCGCCTACAGTACGAGTCACTCAAAGGACCTCATCATGGGAGGAAAGTCAATCTACCTGCAGGATTCGGCCTAGGCCAGCGTGTGGCTCCGCCCCAACGATGTATGGATACCTCTTGCCAAGGGGGACTTTCTACAAATTGTTGCCAGGTTCATGAAGATGACGGGGTGTCGGTAGAGGATCGATGGGACCTTCTATACCTGTTGTTCTCCTTATGCTTCCCTTGCGCGCTCTCTGAACTTATGGCCATCAACACTAATAGCTACGCGGCCCTCAAAGGAGCCGGTGAGGGAAGACCTTGGAAAAAGGCCTCTGCGCCAGAGCTAATGATTTGGATCGGTCAAATCATATACATGTCAGTCGTACGATTGAGACGTTCAAATAACTTCTGGCCTAGCAACGGTGAATGGCCAAAGCACTGCATCATGAGATTCAGAGGTTACCAGAAGAAAGTAAGTCATATTCCAGATACGAAGGAGGATGAGGCCAATTTGTGATTCTGGGTTGACTGCGCAAGCTTTGCGAGGTGCGTAGACCTGGGAAGACTCACAAGCTTCTGAGGACTGACCGAAGCGCCATAGGCGAGGATACTTGATTGACGTCCAAAGAGCAGTATGGTTGTATAGTAGAATTTACCAACATGAGAAAGTCTCCTCACCTGAGGTCCGACATGTCCGTTGGGCTCTGCGAGGGAGAGTCTTCGACCAGATCAGGAGCTGAGCCTCGGTGGATCTATTCGAAGATGGGCTTTTGGTTGCAGTAAAGATGAGCTCCCTAGAACTGTGTTCGCCACGGCATTCTCTTCGTCATCTCCATACCGTACGTCCATGATCTGCGAGCTCTGGCCTACGGAAAAATTAATTGCATTGCCTTTAAAACTGCCAAACACAACAATATTTCCCCACCCCGATGCTTCAATTTCGCATTTAGCATCGTCTACTTCATCCCTTGGTGTGACCATTTGCTTGCCATTGGCGTTGACGCAGTACGTTTCCGTTTAATGGCTTGTCAATTTTATATTGTTGTGAGATTAATGATTTCAAAGCATTTGTGATAGCTGCCGTGCTCTTCTCAACGCCTCGCAGTATTGGGTCCGTCCTGGGGAAGATCTACCGTTGCCCTAGGGTCGAAAGTACTAAACTTTATAATTTTAAATTTCAGGGATATCTGACCGGCTTTTCTGCACCGCAAGACGTCACCATTTCTTGAGCATCCAAAATAGGCATCCACCACAATTCATCACAGGGGAGGACTGGTAAATTCATGCATTGCTCATTGAGATCAGCGCCTCACTGCTATTAATCGCTGAGCCAACAAATACGACTACGATGATTCCTCCATCCAGCCCTAGCGTCGTCACAAGCAGTAATGCGTCTCTTAGAGTGGCTCAGCGTAGCGAAGGGACGTCGTTGGATGATTCATCACATGGGAGATGTATGGGTGTTGGTAACCTCGACCGAAACTTGCCAGAAGGAAGCCACTCATCACCGCCTCACAATAATGGTTTTGGGAAAGATGGAATTCAAGTCCGCCGTCTTTTGCGATTGTTGATACCCTGCTTGACTCGACAAACACCAGCGTGTCCCATAAGTAAAGCTAGCGCGAGAGCGATAAAATAGAAGCATAACGCGCAGAATATCAAACACAATAAAATCCTCATCAATACAGAGTTCGATGGCGACGGCATTACTTTTAGTAACGAGAGGTATTAGACGGTGTTTGCGAAATCTAATTTAGATAGACGTACGGAGTAAGTACACCGCAATATAAAATCGTGTGACTGGCCTATGGTCCACTCGTGTTCCCCCTTCTACTTCTTGTTAGCACATCGAAATTCCTCAGTTCCACTGATATTAGATTTGTCCATGTCTTCATCAGAATGGTCGGAAGCGGTTTTCTCTCTCTCCACCTTCATTTATCCCTTATTTATCAATTGCAAGACCTGCGAAATCAACCATGAAAGTAGATCATAAGAGTATCATACCTCGTTTACGCGCCTTCTATTTCTATCCCTCACACCCCCTTTTATATTCTCTTCTCTCTATCCCCCTCCCACTATGTTTCCCACAACCCATCCATACCTGTTTCTTCCACACTCCCTCACTACCCCTTACTCCCAGTCCAGTCCCATCGCGTCACTCGAACCTGTGACACTTCTTTCACACCCTGCCATCCATCCCACCTTCCTACCATTCCCCAAATCTCACACGCCCCATCCCGCCCACCTCTCTCCATTCCACACATTCATCCCACCTCCATCTCTTCCTCTATTCCCAACAGACCCTCTCGCCCCTTTATCGATCTCGCTCTGGATCCACCCTCAAATACGACCCAAGGGGTCAACGGCGCAGCTAACACGCGGCAAAACAACATAAAATACCATATCATACGACTATAATGAAGCTTATGTCAAAGAAGATCCGCCAAGATTCCGAGATAAAAAGCAAGGCGGTGCAGGGAGGAATTGTGATGTGAAGTAATGTTATAGAGACCGGGTTAATGTACTGGGAAGCGAGGGAAGGTGAGGGGTGGAGTGAGGGAGTGGGAGGGGGATTCCAAGGGCAATTGATATGGATGGCGTGGCGTTATTAGTCAGCATAACTTGGTTGGGAGGACGTGCTGTCACTGCCAGTCTGTGGCGTTGGGTAGTTGTTACTGTTTGCGCCTGTAATGATGCCGTAGGACTGACGCAACTATCGCCTTCCTTGTTGAGAGATTTTTGAGTTGTATTTTAAGGATAATAATTGAAAGATAGCCCCCTGACAGTGCATACATGGATGGCCTTATCTACACGAGCTTGTGCTATATAAATGCTGCAACTGTCAGTATATTGCTGAATACGCCGCCGTTATTCGACACGGAGCTTGCAGGTGTTGTGGTTGTGATTGTGTTACTTACAGTTCACGAACCCGCAGATTCCGCGGCTTTCAGCGTACGATTCAAAGTCCACTGATTGCCTCGGTGATACTCTCAAGATCACATTCGAACTCATTCAGATGCGGCCATTCGCCTGTGCTCTGAGGCTTCCTGGCTCGGCGAGCCTGATGCATACCATGTTGATTCGTCGCTTCGAGTCTCTGTGAGCCTGATATATGCCGTTTTGCGAACATTGTCCTTACCAATTGGTCTTGCAATGCACATTTCTTCATGCGAGCTCGTGCTGCCCAACCCTTAGCTTTTACCAGATCTCTATCTTAAAACCCGATGTATGGAGCCTGCATGCCTCATACCATCATATCCGAGAAAACCCATCGGGTCTGCGACAAAGAGTCCGAGCCTTATCATTGAGAACCCTTATAGTACCCATCAACGACAACAGCACGTTCGTACACGATATTTTGAGCCTTCCTCCTTCTGCAGATCTCGCGCTGATAGGGTGTTTTATAAGGACGTAAAGGATTCTCATAGGACCAGTCCAGCGGCTCGGGAGGGAGTTTATCGATTTCTTCCCTGTCCTAGGATCGGGTCAGAATGCGCCTCTTAGGAGAGAGGGACTGAACTTACAAAGTCCTGGAGATACTGCTCATAGCTGACAACGACGTACTGCCAGGGCACGTTCCAGTATTTGATATAGCCTTTGCGATCATGCAGTGAGATGACTGGCGTCCATCCACTTCGAGTCAATGGACGATGTGGGGCCCCTCGTGGGTTAGCCTTTCTCTTCAGCACCTTGAAAGCACTGGACTGCAACTCCGGCGTAGGATCTCGATGAGGCCTTGGGATCCTTAGATGAGGCGGAGTGCGCGGAGGTGAGAGTGGTTGTTTGCGTGCATCTCGTTTCGCTTGGTATGATGAACACCATGCAGGGTGCCTCCGCTGTTTCGGTGAGGGTAAAGCATCCATATATCTTTCATCCTCCGACCAGTCCTCTAAGGATTCAGAGCCAACATTATACCACTGGCGGTCACACTCGTCATAATCATCGTGCTCACTTCGCGTGGGGGGTCTCCGCTTCAATGCGAACATTCTCTTCCAGTCACATATTTCCTCTTTATTCAAGGGCGTGGGACAGTCTTCGGTCGCACGAGGTATCCTTGGAAGACGGGCTGAATCATCTTCTTCAGTGCGTTGGTCGGTGGTAGTTGCCTGCACGTCGACTCGTGCGATGTGGGGTTGGGGAGCGAAAGGGGCAGCTTCCTCAGCTTGTGGAGAGGTTCGTGAAGGGTTCATTGCGGCCAAATGGAATAGAAGAGAGGGTCTACAACTTTGACGAGAGAGTTGGTGTTGATGTGGAGGTGTAGAGAATGCGGAGGCAGCTGTAACAGCCAAGTCCCGTCGGACAAGAACATGATGATGACTAAGCTTCTCCTCCTAGCCCTAACCCTGACCCACGTACCTTACTCGCCCTTCACCTACCTAGAAACGACAATACTAGCGAGTGAATTCACATTGTCACCTATTGTGTTCACTCCTACTATCACCAAAGTGTTACCCTCAATTTTTATAGACTGTGCATCCTTCTGCTATACAACCACGCATCAATCATACATTCGCGGAACCAGCCAGGCGAAGTGGTGACTATACACTGTCATCGCAATCCTTCAAACACTCTCTCTCGTTCTCCTTCTCTTTCTCCAGGCCTTCTAGTAGTATCATACTCCACCCATGACACTGTCTTGGGTAGACCCAACCATCTACCTCACCTTGAATCAGGACAATCTGTCATTTCATTACTCTTCGATTTGAATTTGCAATTCTATCATTGCTTTCTCCTGCTCCCATACTACAATCCTTGACTGAAGTCTCACCGGGGTGTTCTCCCAGTTGATCATCCAACTACATTCAGCCATCATCTTCACACCCTCGAGAGTGAGCCGCCAATACTTCAACATTTGATCGAAACGATAGTAACGACTTATTCAGTACCCGACCTCAATCTCCGACCAAATTCATCACCCCAAGAACTTACAACGTGGTGCTTCGAAATCGTCACAATGAGTCCTCCTTCAGGCCCCACACAAGCTTTCACGAGCCAGCAAGCTCGGGACATGGAGCGATACGCTGCGCAGAGACGAAAAGAGATCCCGAAGCAAGCCCAGCCAATAGTTGCTCCACCGAATGATGATGATGTGTCACCAGATTTCCTGAGGATAGTGCCGTGCAACACTCAGGCAAGACTCGCGTTCAGCGAGCTCATCGAAAGAAAGAACTCGGGCAAATTGGACAACCACCATGTGCAGTATCTAGTAGAGCTTGGCAGAGGGCCTCTGGAGAAGAGACAAGCCCTGCAGTACAGATCCAGTGATGACACCGAAGACGGGGGCGTAAGCGACCAATCAGAGAGTCAAGAAGTGAATAATGGCTACTTTCGCGTCAACTTCGACTGCCACCCAATCACAAAAAACGCCAAATGGGTCCTGGGGAAAGGGTCGAAGAGTCTAGGAAATGTGAGCCGAAATGTTGACATTTTACTTGCAGCGCCAGGCTCGAAGCAAGCCCATAACCTTCTTGCTTCTCATGCATTTCTGCATATGCATCCAGAGTCCGGAGTATGGATGATGTGTGCAGCCACAGGATCTACCGTGGTTCAGGCAGTCGAGGAAGATGGGATGTCGTCGTCACCAAAAGCTACAGTCTGGATAGATGAGGAGAAAGTTCTCGAGAAAGACTTTCGTTGTCTCACAAATCTACAAACTATTTTCCAAATTCAGGATATGCAGTATAGGGTGCAATTCGTTTTAGAGAACTTAGCGGACGTGCAAAATTTCAGGAAGCTACGAGACAAGATTCTGCAGAAGCGCAATATACAGCCTCCAAGTTGCCAGATCTCAGGTATCCCTTTAAGATCAGATATCAGGGTCGAGAACTTAGCGATCTTCAGCTTGGGCTTGGGGTCCGGAACCTTTGGGAGCGTATATGAGGGTTTTAGCCCAATCAGTGGGGATTTAAGAGCTGTAAAGGTGTGGGATATAAGGAAGAAGGAAGTTGGAGAATCCATACGAGTAGAGCTAACGATGAGTAAGCTATTCGGCGATACTACCGGCCTCGTCCGACAATATGGCTGGGAAAATTCCAACGGAGATCCTTACTTGGATGTTCCAATATATCCTATAAAAATATACCTCATCCTGGAAAGGGGCCTTGCATTTCATCAGTATGATTGGAGTGTATACGGATCGGACAAGAACCCGCTCAAGGTACGGCTATGCCACCATTTACTTACAGGATTGGCCACTATGCATGCAAAGGGGTACATGCATCGGGACATCACCCCCCAAAATATCCTCTTCTTCGAGGCGCAACCCCAGCGCTCTCAACCAGAGCGAGCCGCCTTGTGCGACTTTGGAAAGGCTCATCAGGGTACATCGAGCACAAATACACGACTCGCAGCATGGACCAATCTGCCCCCTGAGATCGTTCAGGGGAAGGCCCAACCATACGGCCACGAGATTGACGTATGGATGCTCGCGTTGGCGCTGGTACTTTGCTGGTACCCAGAGAAGCTAGCCGATGTCGAGCGGAGGGAGCCGAGTGGGCAGATCACAAGCAAAGGCCTCAGACTGATCCAGCAGCGGCTCGAAGAAGAGTCGAATGACTTACCCCGTCTTCTCAGTGCGATGCTTAGAGAGCTTGTAAAATTTCGTCCCTCTGCAAGCCAGGCACTGGCCGGCCCATGCTTCCAGGCCCTCACGGCCAAGCCTGGTGGAGATGGAAAATCTGGTGATGCGAAGCGGGCGAGGACGTGAGGGGAGGAGGTGACGTTGTGGATGATGGAATGGATGTATATCGGCATCGGCTACTATGCTGGATGGCTGCCAATCATGGGAGCCTACCTACCTATCGATACGAGGTGATGGTACCTTAACGACTTGTATTTGTACGGTATATTTTATAAACCTTATGATAGATATATGAATTATATTGCGTACGGTAGATAAAGTAATGGCACTAAGGGTTTCACCTGTACTCTTGCTGGACCTTCTCCCGTACTTGTCTGTGGGTGTATAGTAGAAGTGCGATGGTAATATATGTTGCAAAGGTGGGCATGCATAGAAGTAAAGAAGACATTTTGTGAGATAGGGCATCTATTACGGATGTCAAGGCACTGGTAGGCATGGTCGTGACGTCTACAAGCTTAACAGCATCCATATATCCTTGTTGGAGATGTTAAAACTAATCCCTCAAGCCTAGGAGCGGACGAAAGGATTTCCTGTAGGACCTAAATAAAGTGCTGTGATGGTTTGAAGTAGGCGAAAGGTGTAAAGTTAATGGTCTGTCGTAACTTTCTTTCCCATGAACATGTATTTTGAGTTACCCAGCGAGTTCGCTAGCGCCGTTATGTTTGTTCCACAAACCGAAGTCAGATAGCTTTCTTCATCCTCCTACACGGCAAATTCGGCTTCACGCAGATCATCTTACCTCATAATTCATACCTTCTGAAACCTACCTCAGATAAATGATGCCTACACCACAGTAGCAAAGTCCAAGACATCGCAACAGGCACTTGCCGCTGAAGCTCAACGCATACAAAGAGGCCTCATTAGGAGAGTGAAGGATCATGAATTAAAACGGAGGTGGCTCGCCATATTATCTATTTACAGTCAGTGTTCTCACGTCAATCCGGTTACTTGAATACATATTTGCGATCATGATATATATGGTTGTAGTCAAGAACTCCGGTCTATCTTTATCACGTCTTAATCGCATCATCGTTCATTCACGTGAGTATCTAATTATTCAATCCTCTACTACACGTATTGCCAAGAGGTTATAGGCTACGGATGATATTTGTGACCGTCCAACATTTCTCAAAAGACTGCTTGAGGATGCCCTTCCACGAAAAGTAAGAAGAGATTGATTTTGGATTATAATACTAGGTTACATAAAGGACCTTGATCCTTAATATATAACTCTAAAGTATCACATTGTGATACTAGATTATATAAAGGACCTTGATCCTTAACATATAATTTCAGAATATCTCATTATCCATCTCTCTTTCTCTTGCGTCGTAGTACTAGCTATCATCAACCCAACATCAAATTGCTGATCAGGTATCCCCTGCCCAAGCGCATGAAAGCGCGCGCAGGAAGACAGAGACGAACTGCCACGAGTAGACGAGACTCTCGTATATATCCGCCGGTAGCTCACACATACGGGCTGCAAGGCGGCTGTTAATGGCAGAGTGGATCAAAGGCGTAATGCATGGTCCTGCGAGGATGGCGACGATAAAAGCGTCGTTGGCGTCCATGTGGAGGACGAATCGGAGGTAGACTTGGAAGAGTGTGAGGGTGTACATTGCGAGTTGGCTTGTTAATGGGGTTGGGGATGTGAGGGAGATGTGGATGCTGGCGAAGAGGATGATGATGGGATCGTATAAATAGGGGGAGAGTGGGAGGAGGAGGCCAGAGAGTATGTATGCGGCTGATGTTATTAGGAGGGAGTGGAATAGGTATTGACGGTTGAAATACATGGTATCGCTTGTGATGGGGTGTTTTGTGTGGGTGGGGTTTATGTGGGTGTGTTTTTGGTATGAGGAGTGGAGATGGCTGTGGATAGTAACTTCATATAGAGGTTATGTGCCGCATTGTGCGTTGGTTCCACAAGGGATTTATTGTCTTTCATTGGCATGAGACAGTGCGTTGTCTAACTCTTTCTGATTGAATGAATGGTAGTGTACTTATGCTGCTTTTGTTATTTTAGGTATTCGGTCTCTCATTAATTGAACGAGAAATTATTTGTTGAGATTGGGTTATTTATATCTGGAAAAGCAATATCATGAATTAAGGGCGAAATGGCGAAGCAGCCTCGCTTTCTTTGAGGGCGTCTCGAGAGTTATACCTGACCGATTGCTTTGTTTATCGCAGCCTTCAGTACCGGAAGAAGATTAGTATCTCACAACCCTTTGTACGTTTTGCTTACCTCGCGCCCTTGAAATCTTTCCTCGTTCTATCTATTCACTATAGTTGTGATAATTAAGTACACCTGACTATTGCTTTAAAGGCGTAGTTCCGTAATTTCGAAGCAACGTTATATAAGCAACAAAATTATCTAAAATGGAAGCCATTCGAATTGCTATATGCAAGATTGCTCGATGCAATATTCCACCGGCCCCAGCCCCACCGCCTATACCAGTGACCCATATTTACTGGTGCGTTGGATCGGTATGTGCAAGTGCCAACATCATCGACTCTCCTAGGCTGAACACATTAACCGTCGTAAAACTGGAATATATTCAATTGCTGCAGACGGAAATCCTGACTGTTTTCAGCTTGATCATAATTCTGCTTGCGTTTCTAGCCGTACTGGCGGTCAGCAATTCATTTCGGATCCATCAGCTATCGGGACGCCGAGCGGGCAAGAACTTACTGAACATGATACTACTAGGTCTTCGAAAGAGGATTGCAGATGCTGCTTCGTCCTGTGTGTCGACATGCATGTCCGACTGTACATTGATATACGCATCGGCGGTCAGCAATTTTATTCAGAGTCATCTCCGATCGGCATACCAAGCAATCAAGGACTCTCTCCGCCGCCACTATCAATCTATTCGTGGATTGCCTTACAATAACCCCAGCGCATTAGAATCAAGAGAGGATAAAGAGATCCACCGCAACGGTGACGAGTTGGAAGTTCCCTCTCGACAGTCTCCCACTAAATCTGCTGGCAGCTTCGAAGCTCGTCTCATCATGGCCAAGGCAGCTGCCTTTGTATCAAGTAACTTGGCAGGAAACGGTATACCTCAGGTATCGTCGTCCACGTCGAACAAACGGGAAGTGATCAGCGATAACACTGATCAAAAGGTCAAAACACCGAAACAAGACGCCCCATCCGAACATGATCCTAGCACATATAGCGAGGTGCCAGAGGATCGTGCGAATCAGGACCAAAGGTCAATTGACCCTGAAACTCTTCTCCCAGAACGTCTCCCAGTCCCAATCTTCCCAGAACCTGCTCCAACCACAACAGCAGACCCCACGTCCGACCCGACTGACCGAGATACCGCGGCATCAGATACACATACCGACGACGAGGCTGCTGTAGCTCTTAAGCATCGATGCGAACGGGCCCACAAGATGATGGCAAAGGGCCTGAAACCATCTCGAAGAGATCTCAAAGCTCTCAAGCAGATGGGACGGGCCACTCAGACGAGTAGTGGTCAGCTGCGATGATGGAGTCCTATGTCAGGGCTAGGATTTTGTTCAAGACGTTGATGGAGCGAGCATTGCTAGATGATTTCCTTGATGGGGTCGTTGCGGCGCTATCGTCTTTGTGTGTTTTTGTCCTTGAGGTGTGACTTGGCGTGAGAGGCGAGTGTAGAGACGTTGCTACGCTCCTCCCTGATAGGAGAGTTGAGTCGTAGTAGCATATATATAGAGAGAATGAGAATATCGAATATCATTCTCATAAGGTACAGAATTCATGCGACGGGTTTGAGTAGCGTTGGAGGGTTAACTCCGGCTAAAAGTACTCTATAATCTACGATATGAATGACGCTTGCCGGTAGGGAACTTTAAGAAGGGGACTTTTTACTTCTATATTACGTCTCAAGGCACGTCTCAAGGCTTAACCTTCTATCGATTCCTCGAAGCTTCTTCTCTCCCTCTTCCCCTCCTCCGCATCATCATCATCCCCCTTCTCCTCTCCCTTCGACTTCTCCTTGTGCATAAAAACCTCTGGACCCCACTCCACCATCAATCTCGCCTGCCGATCCCGAACCTCCGGTTTCGTCCGCAGATGCAACGCCAGTATCGTCATCGCCATGCCAAAAACTGAGTATACAAGACAGACGACGACGAGATAGAAGAACGGCGCCTTGGGTACATTGGTCGCGTTCACCGTCCATCGAAAGCGCTGCTTGGTCGTGCTTTCGAGCGAGAAGGCTCCAGATGCCAGGGCCATACCGGTCTGACTGAAGGCTTTGGCCATGGTGTGGGCAATGGAGTCGTTGGTGGCTAAGGCGGCGAGGGAGGCGGCTTGGTAGAGGTGGTATTGGCCGAAACCGACTTGGAGCGGAGCTTTGATGATGGAGGCTTTTTGGGGTGAGCTTTTTGTGGCGTTGAAGGAGTAGAAGGAGCCGTTGACGAGGGAGAAGGTGATGTCATAGATGGTGGCGTCGCAGCGTAGGGCGAAGGCTGTGAAGTCGCGCCCGCCGTCGACTAGGGAGTTATTTCCTAGGATGCCTTCGGGGAGAGTGCTTTGTGCGCGGAGGTCGGGGAGGTTGATGCTATTTACGGCAGTGGCGACGGAGAAGTGGAAGGGGTTAGATTGGGCTTGGACGGGGACGTTGCGTGAGGTTCCGTTGATGGGTTCGTAGAAGCTCATGTTCCAGCCTTGAGCGCGCTCGTGGCCTGTTGAGGGCGTTTGACCGAGGTCGCCGGAGAAGTCGTCGTAGCAGTGGAAGGGGATTGAGATGTTGTTGTTGTTGTAGTTGTTATTGGAACTGGCATTTATAGAGTGGACGTTGCATTCCTTGGTTTGAAAGAAGCACTGTGTGACCATGGACGTGGTTTCTGCTACATAGTCGATACCGAATGCATCATTGTTTCCCGTCAGGTCTTCCTCGGCTGCGGCTCCCACGTAGAACAACAGTGAATGGTCGAGGCCGTCGGCGTTGACATATGTCACGACCTGAAACGGAGTTCCTTTGCCCCCATTCTCAGCCTGAATCAGGGAAGAGAAATTGAGGCCGTTGAAATCCGAAGATAGTTGACTGATCCCGGTGCCAAGTGTTTGGTATGTCTCGTTTGGGTAGGCGACGTTGGTGAAGCCATTTGTCATCTTGAGCGAACAGGGCAAAGGTGCGTCCGAGACATTGACTGGTAGAGCGGCTGACATTGTCGCGTTGCAACTGTCTGCCACTAGAAAGCCTGCATAAGATCCAAGGATTGAATTTGCAATCTGGCGAGGATTTAACACGATGGGGTCATCGTAGTGCGTTACCCGCACAGATTGCGTAGTAGCGTGGAGCCAGTTGTCTGAGATCTATAAATAGTGCGTCGATCGCGATATGGGGCTGAACTTACCACCTACGATGACCAGTACCCTTAGCAGTGGGTCAGCATGAGATTGGGAGACACTCGGATTCGTCGCTTACGTGAATAAAGTCGCTATAAACAAGCCTAAGCCAGCAACATCCACCACACGCAGATACGGAGCTCTTCTGCGAGCACCAGTATATCTTTTGGTCTTGTGACCAAACCACAGCCACATTCCCACAGCTGTGCCTCGCATGATTTCGCGCAGCAGCGAGGATTGTGCAGCGGAGTCTCCAGGATCTTTCAACGATTGTTGCAGGCTCTCGCGAGCAACAGCGTAGGAGAAGAGCACCATGAACGGCGCAACCACAATCGTCGCGATGTTGCTTGCCCAGCTTCCCGCCAACAGGAAAGAGCCAGGAGACACTGTGGTATAGAAGGCGTCCAAGGGTGGGTGATTGAAGAAGGGAAGCTCCGGAATCTCGACATAGTCGGCAGGTCGCTCGCGATCATTCAGGAAAACAAAAGCCAACAACACCACGGCTATGACCAGCAATGGAAGCGACACCACAGCGAATGCAAGGAACAGGTCGCGTTTTCGATTCAGACGAGGAACGCTTATCTGCGGCGTAGTGTTGGCATTCTGTGGTCGTCGTTGAGTGTTTTGCAAGGGTTTGAGAACTCCATGAAACGCCATGACTGAAACCAACTGAATCAGGAGTCAGGCATCCCCCGAAGAGAAGACCAGGACTGTATCCTAGCAATATAATGTATATGTTGTATTCTAGCGCACTTTTCCTCCGAAATTCGTGTGAATTGCGCTGACCGCATAACTAGCGGGTGCCAATCAATTCTAGCACACTCCGTAGAATAGGGGCTAATATGTACGGACTGCGGCTGACGTGCATATCATTGGATGACAGGGCTGGCCTTGTCAAGTGCCACTCAACTAAGCTATGTGCTTAGGTGCATGTAGCTAACATTATATGTGCAACGTATCTGCGATGTCAGCACATCGCGGATCCGGTTCGTGAGATGATCATGGTCGCAACGAAGGTGCCGATGGCTTGCGCAGTATGTTGTAGTCTCCTCCTTCGAGCCACTTCGTAGCAGAGGAAGGGAGTGTATCAGCATGTTGCTTGTGAGACGTTGTGATTTGTCGCCCACGCGGTCAAGGTATCAAGAACGGCGACAAAATATGGTTATGTTGTATCTGTCGCAATGGAAGCTTAGCGCCAAAGACGATTACGTAATCTATTCTAGTCGAGATCGTGATTACGTGATCCATATAGATGCGGGCTCCTTCCGCGCACACTAGTCTCGACTTGTGGGGTTTGTTTACATTTTACAACATCTATCCTCACCATGACACTTTCTCGCTATCAGTCGTGTCATGAGTTCGTGGATGTTACATATGGGTGGACATTGCGTGCTTGGGTCTTCAATTAACATCTTAACCTGCATTTTACCTCATCCGTCTTCGTCACAGTGTACTCCATGACAAACCTTCCCCACCAGCTCCAAGACGACGTGAGCAGTCCGTCAAGCAGCATTCCTGTCTGGCTCGATGCCCATCCGGACCTCCCTCATCAATACGAATTCACGGACACAACAGCTTCGGAGACCACACCTGCATATACGAAGAAGAACGGACACGTTACTGAAGTGAATCAGCCTAGAAGAGCTAGCTCTACATCGGGTCACAAGCGTCGGGAGCTGGAGAGCAATTCAAGAGAAGGTTCTCGCTCAAAAGGAAGAAAGCGTCGCCCGCTTGGGGCTATCATTGCCAATTCAATGGCCCCAGACGATGTCCAGGGTGAACATTGGCTGCGAAAGAAGCAGGGCTCTGATATACAGCCACCTCAGCAGCGTTCGTCTCGCAGACGCCCGAAAGACCGAGTCTATGAATCGCCCCACCGGACTCGATCGTCCCAAGCCTTAAAGATCAGGGATGATGACGATAGTGATACTGATGAGGATGAAATTCATGACGAAGATCCTACACCGAAGGCATTATCCTGGGGCAGCGTACCCGTGCTACCGCCGCCAGGATCCGATACTAGCTCTCTGCACTCATCAAAACCTGGAAATCATGCCCGTTCCAACTCGCCAAGCAAGCGCGGCGATTTGCAGCTATCGTCCATAAAAGTGAGGATTCTTGAGGGCATGCCAACTCCAACCGATGGAAATACCCTTTGGCGTGATTTGCGGCGGATCGGCAAAGGATTTCAGGTTCTACCATTGGCCTTGAAGGAGAAGTCGATACAGGAGCTGGAGGATGATCCCGACGACGCAGATCGATACTTCGATCCAAATGCCAAAGGCAAAGGCGAAAAAGTTGGCCATAACGGTCTCAACTACGAGGAAACCTGGGGGAGGGTTATTGAGATACACGGAGCTGCGCTGGACTGCCGAAACAAGGCCCTAGCAGAGCCCGGATGGAATAGCGAGGTGCACTCAAGCCTACTTAATCTGGCCCTGCGCGGGGAGTGCAGATCAAAGGGTATCTGGTACCGCGATGTGACAACAGCACGAATCAGGGACAAATCGCTATTAGACCTTAACCAGCAGTCAAAGATAGTAGACTACGCTCTAGTAATAGAACACGATTTCGAGACGGAGGGTAGGCTTCAAGATATGATGGTAGCAAAAGGAATGACGAGCCTCAACCATATAGACTCCGAATACCTACGTTTCGTTCCTATTAGTGTTAGTATGGAGACGAAACGTGCGGCCATCGACGAGGACAAGGCAGAGGTCCAAGTCTGTACGTGGATCAAGGCGCATTATGCGAAGCTGAAGCAACTGGCACCCAACGCCGCAAGCATGCCCGTGCTCCCCATCATCATCGCCCAGGGCCACCACTGGACATTCATGCTCGCCGATATGGCCGCGTCTGACCAGGTGATCATACACCGCGATCTGTCTTTGGGCGCGACGAATACTATAATCGGTATCTACCAGCTCTTGCATGTGGTGAGGAGATTAGCTAGGTGGACTCACGAGGTGTATGAGCCGTGGTTTATGAAAGAGGTTTTGCAACCTGGCCCTGTTACTGCTTGAAGAGGCGGGGAAGTGAGAACACAGGGCCGTTGAGAGCTTTAGTCCACCTCCTTGGGCCTGTTTTATGTCTTGGGGCGTTTCATCATAGCACCTATATTAGTTTGTCCGGGAAATAGATTGCTGTAAATAGATATAGCTTAGAGTTAGACCTCTATATACCTCGCTATATATCCTGCCACTTCTATTGATTCTTATTTCTGATATTGAAATAGACTTTAGTTTTATAAGTATTTGGGATAGCGTTTATATCTCTAACTAAGTCATAATTCTATGAACTTACTATACTAGGGGTATTCGCTGTAAACACCTTCCTTGCGCCTACCTCAAGACTTTAGCCCCTTTATTCTACACCCTAACCGCCATGCTATTCGCTAGTCCGAAGTCATCAGCGACACCGTTTTGCAGGTACCGCATGACGGTTTCCTCAAACCACCTCCTGTACTCGTTCCTACCCCACTCGATCAAGACATTGAGATAATAAAGGATGCGCCAGATGCCACTGATGCCAGAGGTACTACCCATAAAGTAGGGTCCAAGCATGATCTGAAAGAACGGCATGTTAGCGACGAAGCGAGTAGGTACCTGTGGTGTGATCTGATAGACCTACCAGGTTCTTGTTGCTTTCGAAGAACACGTAACAGTCCCATTTGTGCCCGTTGATGGCGATCGCAGGCATCGGCATGTGAGTGGCCCAGCCATGGTGCAGCATCTTGCGCAGTCCACCGAGGGCCCAGATGGCCAGTTGCACCTCCGGGTCACGATTGGATTGCGTTTTCTTCAATTCCATGTGAAGGAAGAGGGGGCAATGGGATATGTAGCCTAGGCATTGATTCAGGGTTTGTTCGTTGGGTCGCAAAGTGGCGAAGCCGGCGGCGATGGCGCCTCGTTGCTCCACGGACAGGATTAATGTCAGGCCGTAATCGACCATCTTTCCGACTGTTTCTCCGTCGTCTGTCGTTGTTTTCGCGCTGCAGGATGGCTGTCCCGCCGATACCGTTGCTCTCAACGTGCTCCCATTTGGCAGGGTGGGGCGCATCTCTTCAGGCTCGATGGAGCATTTCTCCCTGTCGCAGGTGTTAGCAATGCCGACTTGATGATTTCGCCTTGGTATGATACCCACATGTTGAGGGTGCGGAACCTCTGTCCATTCGGTCCGTTCTCCAACTCTCCAAGCAGCCTCTGCATCAATATACCCCACTGACCCTCATGTGCGTCGGACTTGTGGTTGAAAGCAGCATCATCAAATACCTGATGAACTCGCTCCTTCAGGATTGAGAGACGTGCCTTGGGATACGGGCATTCACGGTCGGGAGGCTGGTAGTCAAAATCTTCTGGGCTTGTCCTCGATTGGCGGGGAGTATCAGCTGACGCAACGTATGAAGACTGTTAACTGTCAGCAAGGCATCTGAGATGGAGCAAAAGGGCGGTACTTTCCTGTAGAGCCCTAGGGATCACACCTGGAGGAATTGACGTAATATTTTTCAAAAGACGAATCACTTCGGTAGGGACCTGACATTGTTGTTTGGCCTCCGTATCCGTCATTTGCCTCACACTGGGGGAGCACGTCTCGAGAGTCTTCATGTCGACGTTGGTAGTGGACCTTGGCTGATCGATGTACTTAGCTCCCTTTCGAGGGGACGACTTGCGTGAAGGCTTTTGCGAATTGGAGCCAGAGGTGGTTGACTGCAAATCGATGTGTGGTATGGGGCGAAGGATGGAAGCTGCTTGAGCTGGATTCTTTGGCGGACGTCCTCTGCCTCTCTTTTGAGGGTTCATGATAGCTTCACCCTCATCGTCCGGTGTGTACTCTTGATCATTGTCCATCGCACTCTTTCGCTTTGTCCCTCTCTTACCTGACGTAGTAGGCTGATGTGACTTAGGTTGGCGTGATGTGGGCTGGCGTGAGTTCGGCTGTTTTGACTTGAGCTTGAGTGGCTTAGGGTCTCGAGCCTGGATGTTTGAAGAGATTGGAACAAGTTGTCTGCGACTCTCACGCGTGGATGACGCCACCAATTGTACCCAGCCCTCGATACCTGTGGTGCGGGCCGGTGGCTTGGGAGATGGAAGTGCGAGAAGTTGACTCCTGGTGATGGGCATTGGCGGGGGAGGCCAAGGATTTTGGGCTATTATGGAAGGATCGTACGACGAAGGGGAGTGAAGCTGATTGTGGGGTGGAATGCGTGAAGTGCTGTTGCAACTCCCGGCATCAGGTGCGATACGCGTGACCTTGTGATGGAGTGAACGAAATGATTTGCAACAATGATTGTATCCAATATACGTATTGATGTATTCTGGGCATATCGAGTAAGTAGGGTCTTTGTCGCATCGTTGTTTACTTTTGCTTAACTGCGATGCTACTCGGAGATAAAATAAGTACTTGGAGTATAAGTCCCGAGGCTAATTTTTGGCGTCTTGGCTCTTCTCCAAGCGGAATAGATCAGGATTATTTGATTGGTGGCTTCTCCCCACGAGTAGTATAGTGTAACAAGAAGCATCACAGCACACCTGGATTTTAATATGCTTCGACTTCTTAGTCGCAGAGGGCTCATCTATATCATTAACTTTTCTCTCTTCAAATACACCTCCTTCCAAGGCATTCGCATTCCCTTTGATCGTCTTCAGCACATCCGCTATCTCGCGCTTCCGGCCCAGCGTCCCCCAGTCAAGGATATTGTCTATATCGCGTTTGAGATCTCCAAGATTTGTTCCCATTGGTGAGGAAATGGAATGATCCCGTACCATATTCATATGATAGCGTACAACCTTCTTCCCCTCGGATTCCGCCCAATGGACATACGTAATGGCGACCATAGGGGTGAGAACCATCGAAAAGGCTATCGAGGCGAGATCCACCGTTCGTTGCGAAGGAGCCGGTGCTGTACCGGCTTGGACATGTTCTTGACGTCCCGAATCATTCTCTGAGCTGTCGTGGCCAAAAAGAGGCTGCCTGGCTTCCTCAACCACAGGTTCAGCCATCGTATTGAACTGTCGCCTTGCTTGGACAAGTGCGGCGCCACCGCGACAAGCTTGGTTCCGCGCATCGAATGGTGATCCATTGGTTTTACATTCGAGTATAAACCAGGAATGTACAGAGTCTGGGCACGCCTCCACGCAGTCGATGTACTTACGGTTGATCACAATGTCCAACCCCGTAAAGGCATCTGCATGTAACCCGAATGTCATGTCAGGGGTAGGATTTGTCACTCGGGGAACCTTGTCAAGGATCGCTTTAATAGCCTTGTCTGTAGTTTCGAGGCGAGGTAATGCTTCTTTGCGGAGCGGGGCCATCCAAGATGTTCGCAGACGTTCCATATCCCAAGCGCGTTCAATCCACAACTTGTCCTCCCGCGTTGGTTCTGCTAATTCGGAAACTTTGGCAAGTCGTTTGTCGGCGATCAACTTTGTCATGAAGTTCACAAGAAACGTTTGTTCAACACCAGCCTCGTAGTCTTTCCGAATCTGGGCTAAGGCCCGTTGCTGTTCAGGTTTCAACGCGGATTCACGATGACCCAGGATCGACTGGACTTGGACATCAAGCTCTGGATACTGCGCATATGCGTTGACGTCGTCGATGAACATGTTGTTGAGCTCAAGCGCCTTCTGAACATCGGTCGCCCGCTTAGACAGAGTCGAAGTCACCGTGGATCCAGATTTCGATTTCGGCGTAGTCTGGGACGCCGGAGCACCTTGAGGCATAATGAAACCGTTGAGGAGCTTTAGATTCTCCTTCGTCAGAGGAAGAACTGTGGCTATGGACGAAGAAGAAGCTGAGAAGGTGGTGGACTCTATGAATGTGAGAGGCGTAGAAGTAGAGGCTGCTAAAGCTGTGAGCTATGCCCCATGGTAAAGTCAGTTAACCCATCAAAGCGACATCGAGAAGGTCTTTGTACCAGCGCTTGATCATCACAAGCTGGCTCTGCTTCGACGGCGCTGATCTCCTTTACTTGATCGAGAACACAATAGGTTTCCAAGTTCAATTGGAGAGGCTGCTAAGTTGGAGGTCAGAGTAGCCAGGATGACTTTGAGAGCTAACTACCTACTGGATTGGAAGAGACTTCTGTCAAAGATCGCTTTCTCTTCAAGGGATTCGCGGGGGAGATAGCACGAGTGTGCTGATGCGGAAGAGGTCGAGGTGGGCTTGAATCCTGCTTTGCGAGTGATCAGCTGCATGCGCCAGTAATACATCCCATAGAGGTGTGGACCGACGTTGGATGATACTGCCCTTGCACGCTTAGTATGACGATCCATGCATTCCATGCATTTCATGAAAGTGGGATGATGTAGGAGAGGTACTGGCGATTGAGGCCGTGTTTTGGTGAGAAATTGGACATGTTTTGGTTTTAGACTTTAGCTAGACTAACGGCGCGCAGCGGGTATCTACCTTAGCGGCGGGTAATAGATCCTCAAGATAGTTCTTCTAAATAGTAATGAGACAGTAATTATAAGTAAGATTAACAGACATCTCTAAAATATAATTTTAAATTATAATAATTATCTTCTAATTATCCTTATTATTATAATAGAAGAGAGATAGTCTTAATTATTATTACTTATTACTTAGTTTAAAAGTCTCTTATATAATAATAATAAAAGTATATAAATAAACTTACTAACTTATATTAGAAGTACTAGCTTAATATAATTAGTTTATCTTAGAATTATCTTATTTAGAAGTATATATAAAAGAAGACTTAAATAAAGATATAAAATCCTCTATATTATTAGACTAATTATAAGGAATTAAATTTAGAATTAAATTTATAAAGTTATATAATACTAAACTTATATAAGGTATAAGCTAGTTATAAGTAGTATAATAATTCAAGTTAATACTAAAAATAACTTCTAAGTACTAAAAAAAATAGTTAGTCTATATATTTTATAAGCTATATATAGAACCTATCTATTATTACTTAGGTACTAGGAAATCGCTATCTATTACCTTTCTTAGTAAATTCTTGAAAATTAGAATAATTATCTCTACGTATTAGTATATACAGGTTATATACGAATACTTAGCGCGGAGAAAATTACTTTTCTCCTTACTTAATATATATATAAAATCGTATTTCTTTCCTAGTATAACTTATAAATATACTATAGCTGTTATATTATCTATATATCTTACTTAGTATATATTTAGTATTTTAACCTATATTATATATTAGTCCTAGCCTCCCTACTTTTATATAATCCCGAATTATCTAATATCTTCTTATCTACTAGAGGCCTAATACTATTACTATTAAGGTATACTACTATATTAGTATAGTATACTAGATATAAGAGAATCTCTTTATATAGGGCTCTCCTTACTAACCTTAGTTCTAGTTAAAGGGCTATCTATATAAGCTTTATAAGGCCGCTAAAGAATCCCTTATCCTATATCTTAAGGAATAGTTATAGGTAATATAGAAAGAGATAATTTAGTTTTTATAAGAGGAATAGGGTATATATATCTATTAGTTAATAATCTTATATACCCTTAAGAAAATCCGCCTAAGTTAGAAGGATAGCTAATATATAGGGTACTATTAGAATAATAAATTATATTTAGTATAGATTACTAACCTCCTTTATATTATAGTAGAGTAACTAGTCTTTATTAATAAGATACTATTTAATAAATCTATAAGCTAGTAGTATAAGGTCTATACTCCTATTAGGCGAGACGGTTAATATTATATATCCCCTACTAGAAGTTACTTATAAAGCGTACTTCTAGTATATATAGTAGATAGCTATCTATTATATACTAGGTTTAAGGAGGGCTAGTTTAATATAAAGGCCTTCTTCTACTAGATTATTAATAAGCTACTCCCGTACTATAATATATTTCTAGCTCCTAAAAGTATTATTATTATAAATAATACTAGCGTATATTATAACCCCCGGATTAAGGAGGTAATATATTAGTATAGTTATAAGGTTAGGTATCTACTACTATACTTACTAGACTTTAATCCTATTAAACTAAGTTTTAATATACTAAAAGTATAAGTTTAGTAATACTTTTATAAGCTATAGCCTTATTTTTATAAGAGCTTTAGGGAGTTCCTTAGGTATATTATAAGGAGGAGTTATTATAATTATTTTATTATAAAGTACTTTAGATATAATACTATAGGGAGGATAATATTTAAGGTAGATATAAGGGAGTTTAAATAAGAGCTTTATAAGGGAGCTATTTAGATTAATTTCTAGGAGGGAAATATAGTTTAATATTACTATATTAATCTAAGTAGAAGTATATAGGATTTTATTATATTTACTATTTAAAGAAATATAACTTTAGCTACTATTTATATTAAGAAATAACCTCCCTTAACTCCTTATTATTAAGATAGCGACCTTATTCTTATTCTCTTCCTTCCTATTATAAATATCCTATTAGCCCTAGTTTATTACTACTAAAGCCTTTACCTTATACTATTAAGCTTTAAACTCCCTTAACTTAATATAAAAACCTCTTATTATACTATTAAGAACTCCTATATATACTATAGTAGTATATATACTAGAAGTTAGATTAGCTATCCCTTAAGGTACCTTAGGCCCTACTATTACTTATTTATAAGCTATCTTACTATAGTAATTTTCTATTATTATACTAGCCTAGCTATCCGTCTTATCTTCTAGTTAAAAAACCTATTAATAATAGCCTCCTTATCCTCCTCTTAATTAATTAGACTTAAGTTACTAGGTTATAGTACGCTTAAAGGTAGGGGAGCTAGGTTATAAGGTAGAGGTAGGGGTTTATACTAAGGAATTACTACCTTAGGCTAGTATTAAAAGACTAGAGGAGGAGTAGAGGTAGGCTAATACTAAACGGTAGGAGGTAGGCTAGGAGTATACTAATATTAAGGCGGATAAGGAATAGGCTAATATATAAGTTTAGAAGTAGGAGGTAGATTAAGTTATTAATATAAGGCTATATAATCTACCTAGTTAGCTATTATATCTACTATCTTTATTTTTATAACCTTCTTATTAAACTTAATATATTTTAAGAAGAAGTTACTAGTTTCCTCTTATTCTACCTTAGCTTTAATATAGAAAGCCCTCTTATTAGTACGCTCCTCCTCCCTATTAATCTTTAAATAAGACTTCCGCGATATTAATATAATAGAACCCTAGATTTTAATCTATAACTTATAAATCTAGGTTAGGGGCTAGTATATTAAGATATTTAATTTACTATTAATTATAACCTTACTCTATTATAGCTAGTAAGTCTAATCTATATTATAATATTTACTACTATAATCTATAAAATACTAGTCCTTCTTATTATTATAACGCGGATTATAATATTACTAATACTCTAAAAGCTACTTATTAAAGTTACTAGTAGCCTTAAAAGTATCTACCTTAGATTAGAACCTCTCTAATAACTTATCTATCTAATATAGTCGACTAGTAGTAGGGTGTTACGAGTATAGACTAGCGGTCCTTATACTACGCCTAGCGAAGGCACTTCTTGTCACCGATAGGTGGATTAGTCTAGGGAGAGACTCGACCTACAGGTAGATTAGGTGGATTAGCTTACTAAACTATAGGAGCTATATATAGATCAGGTGGATCGGTCTACCGACTTATACCTCTTAGCAGGATCTTATATATCTATATAGAAAGCGTATATCCCTACTTAGATAGGAGCTTCGTACTTAACTTATATTATTAACCTAGATATCTCCTAGATACTAAATATAATACTTAACCTATATTAGACTAGTTTAGTATAAAGCCTATTTACCTTAGTCCTTAATACTCCTCTCTACGAGATCTACCTAGACTCCGGAGCCTTCTAGTTAGAAGACGACGGGTCGTAACACTTTAAGTACCCTTAAGATAAGTACCTTAGGATAAAGGGACCTCACCCCAAGTAAACGCGGTCTACGATAGTTAGTAATAGTAGAAGTTAAAGAAGGTATTAAGGTTACTAAACTAGATTTATATTATAGCGATCGAGATAAACTTAAAGAGTAGTTAGTATAAATATAACTATACTTCTCTTTTAATAAAGACGCTATTAGGCTAAAGAAATAACTACTATTTATAATAACTTATATAAGAGGACGGGCCTAGAGATAGTCCGCCCTATTTCTTAAATAATATATAGAAGATCCCGATAATAATAATAATATCTCTATTAAGTTATAAATAGAGAGCTTAACGCTCTTTCGCTAGGAGATAAGATAGATATTCAGACCTTCTAATAAAGCTAGCGTAGCGACGAGAGTTATCTAGCACCTAATATAAAAGAAATCGGTATCTAAGTATATAATACAGTTTTAATAGTACTTTATAAGAACTAACTAGGATAATAACGCGCTAATAGTAATATATTAGAGAGGATTAAAACCTTAGGTAAAGAAGGAACTTATACGAGACGGAGCCGTTTATAATAACTTAGACTTATTAATAAAAGCCTTAACACGAGTTAATAACTAGATCTACGAGTTAGTAATAGAACTACGTTATAATAGTAGAGTTTCTAGACTTAGTTATATAGGACTCTATTCCGGAGGAAGTTATAGGAAGAAATAATTCTCACGCGATCCTTACGGTCCGATGCTAATAGAGTTAGACTTCACCGAGAAAAAGAAACCGTTTAGAGGTAAGAAATAGTAAGGGGGTAAGAAAGTAATAAATTACTATAGCTGTAGTAAACCGGGCTACATCGCTAGAGACTATAGGTTAAAAAACATAGTAAAACGACCTTAGTTAAATATATTAGAAAGAGTTCTAGTTAGGAAGACTAAACCTCTAAGGGATTAATAAGAAACGGAGTATAACGATACCGAGCTAGATATAATTATAGATAATTTACTAGCCCTCGTTAATCCACCCGTTAATAGAGAACTATAATCTAGAGAAGAAGAATTACGCGAAGAAATAGCTAAGAAATAGAGAAATATTATAAAGATTAAATAAAGGCTAGCGGATATTTATAAATAACTCAAGGAATTAGACTCTAATAACAAATATAATAGTAGTTATATTTAGAAGGGAAAACCCGAATAAAGCCGAGAAAGCGAGGATGATTCCGACTAGGAAAACCTTAGCTAGACTTCTAAGAAAGAAGGTAATAGAGTAGCATCTCGAGCTTCTATATTAAAAGATCTATAGATAAAACTCGAGGAACGGGTAGAGTTCTACTAAGAAAAAGTAGTAGGAGGACTTCTATAAAAGGAGTTTAGGAATAACTTAGTATATCTATAACACGGAGTAATATACTAGTTAGCCTGCGCTAATAAAACATATATAGTTTACTACTAAGCGAAGATAAACTTAAGGAAATCTATTAAGATCTAAATATATAGAAAGATTTAGTTAAGCTATAATAATATAAGTTATTATTAGTATTTAGTAATTAAAAGATTAAGGAAGTAGTTTCTAAACTATAATTAAAGATAGTATAATAGTCTTTATAAGCACCTTAAGTATAACGAGTACACGTTAGAGTACTACTTAGATAATTAGTATACCTATTTCTACGATAACTACAAGAAGTACATATATATAAAAAGAACTACCGGATTCCTATCCTTTTCAGGAAAAGAGTAATCCCTTATACTAAGGGGAAGTATAAGGAGATTAATATCCTTACCCTAAAAATATATTAGCTATATTTAACGAACTACGTAATATATATAAACGTACCGGTTAAAATAGATAGTTAGTAGACTATAGTAATAATAGATTCCGGGGCATCTAGAAACTTTATCTCCGAAGTACTAGTACGGTTAGTAGGCCTACTAACGCGGAGAAAGAAGGATCTATATAACTTACGAATAGCTGACGGGTTAACGCTATTAAAAGGAAGCGTAGACGAGGAGATAACCTCGCTACTATTTATAATTCAATAATACTATAAGGAAATGTCCTTTAATATTATAGGGATAGCTACCTATTATATTATATTAGGCATGCCTTAGTTAGAAAAGTATAACCTAGTAATTAACTAGAGAAGAAAAGTACTTAAGTTTAAGCGAACTAGCGATATTACTAGATTCTAACCTACACGTCGATAGTAGATAACGGTAGATAAGAAATTAAACTAAAGAACGGTTAAGGTATATATTACCTTAATTTTAAATAAGGATAACCTTAAAATATAAGGATCCGACTTAATAGATACTAGTAGCGGTCCGCTAGGTTAATAAGTTAGAGTTCTTAGAGTAACTAATAATACTCCTAACATCTTATAAGAGTATTAAAGATGGAAACGCCTCTTTATAAAAGAGATAATAATAAAAGCTCTACCTAAATACTAACCTTAGGATTATAAGATTAAACTTAAACTAGGGAAGGAACTAACGTTTAGACCTATCTATACGTTATTTAAAAAGGAACTTATAGTACTACGCGGGTACCTTAATAAGAACCTAAAAAAGGGATTTATTCGAGAATCCAAATTACTAGTAGGATATCCGATACTCTTTATAAAGAAGAAAGACGGGTTACTATAACTATACGTAGACTATTAAAAGTTAAACGATATAACGATTAAGAATCGTTACCCGCTACTAAATATTAGCGAGCTATAGGACCGGCTAGCTAAAGTAAAGATCTTTATAAAGTTAGATCTTTAAGGAGCGTATAACTTAATTTAAATAAAAGAAGGTAACGAATAGAAAATAGTATTCAGGACTTGGTATAGATATTACGAGTACCTAGTTATGCCGTTTAGTCTTACTAACGTACTAGTAACCTGCTAGGCATTAATTAATAATATTATACGAGCTTATTTAGATCTTATAACGATCGTATACCTTGACGACATATTAATTTACTCTAAAACTCTTAAGGAATACATCCTTTATATATAAGATATATTAATATACTTATTATAAGCTGGACTCCTCTTAAAGCTAGAGAAATACGAGTTTTATAAGACCTTAGTTAAGTTCTTAGGGTTTATAGTTATAACTAAAGGCGTTTATATAAGCCCTAAGAAGATTTAGGCTATATAGGAATAGCCTATACTATATAATATTAAATTAGTATAAGGATTCTTAGGATTCGCTAACTTTAACAGACGTTTTATAGAAGGCTACTCTAAGAAGGCCTTACTACTAATAGAAATTACTAAAAAGGACACAGGATTTTAATAGGATACTAACTAGAAAAGAGTATTTAAAGAACTAAAGTAAGCTTATATAAATCCTCTAGTACTTTATATATTTTAAAATAGAGAACTAGTACGTATTAAGACAGATGCTTTAGATCTTATAATTAGAGTATGCCTCTATTAATAGGAAGACGGTAGATAGTATCTAGTAGTATACTACTCGCGTAAGATATCTCTAGTAGAACAGAACTATAATATATACGACAAGGAGCTTTTAGTAGTCATCTATTCTCTATAGTATTAGAGAGTATATACTAAGAGTTATTTAGAGCTTACTATCTTTACTAATTATAAAAACCTAGTAGGCTTTATAACTATAAAAGAGTTAAATTAATAATAAGTTTAATAGTCTAAACTCCTTAAGTAATATAAGTTTAAAATTTAGTATACCCTAGGAAAAGATAATAGATAAGTAGACGCTTTAAGTAGACGATCTAACTATATATAAATAAAAGATATTACAACTTAGCCTATCTTAAAATAAGAAAATAATAGATCGTTAGTACTAGTAAGGAATCTAGCTACGATTATACGAGTTACGACATATGTAATTCCCGATTTAAAGGAAGTATATAAGAATAATAACCTAGCCGGATAACTTAGGAAAGAACAGCCTAACCGGGACCTATTACTATATAAGTAGAAGCTGTACTTACTACTAGGGGTAATAGAAGGAGTAATTAGGGATTACTATAATAATCCTCTACTAGGATATCTAGGAGTATCTAAAACGTTAGAACTTATTTAAAGAGTATACGCCGTACTAAACCTACGGGCGTTAGTCGAGTAATATATTAAGGAATACATATACTACTAGTAGAACAAATCTATAAGATATACTAAGTACGGATAAATTCAGTTTATAGAAGTTCTAGACACGTTATAGAAAGACGTTACGATAGACTTTATTATTAAACTACCTTAGTTAGTTAACCTAGTAACTAATAATAAGTACGACTTAATAATAGTTATTATTAATAAACTTACTAAGTATACTATTATAATCCTATATAAAGAATCCTATAACGCTAGTTAGCTTAGATTCATTCTATTAGATAGACTAATTAGAGATTATAGTATACTAGAATTAATAACTTTAGATAGAGATAAACTCTTTATATTAAACTATTAAAAGACCTTAATCGCGTTAATAGGAACTAAACTATAAATATTAATAGCCTATTACCCTTAAATAGATAGATAGACTAAACGTATTAATTAGATAATAGAAGTATACCTTAGATACTACGTTAATAAGAGGTAAAATAATTAGGTTATACTACTCCTAATAGTATAGTTAGTATATAACGATAAAAGATTAGATATAATAAGGCTATTACCGTTTTTTATAAACTACGGTCGATATACGAACTTATTCCTAGATCCTCGACAAGGACTAGATACTAAAAAAGCCTTGGTATTAACTTCTAATATAAAAAGCTTATATAGAGATATATAGTATATAATTAGCAAGGCTAATATTACTATAAAGAAACTAGTAAATAAGAAAAGAAAATTAGGTCCTTAGCTAAAGAAGGGGGATAAAGTATACCTCCTTATAAAAAATTTAAAAGGTATAAGACTAAGTAGGAAACTAGACTATATTAAAGTCGGACCATTTTTAATTATTAGAAATAAAGGACCTGTTAATTATAAGTTATAGCTTCTACCCGACGCTAAGATCTACCTAGTATTCTATATCTTAATATTAGAACTAGTAGACCCTAATACACCTTTACAGGAAACCTTCTACTACTATATAGAAGAAGAAAATGAATTTAAAGCTGAAAGAATTCTAGTATATAAGAGTTAGAAGTACTTAGTAAAATAGAAAGGGTATAAAGATTCGGAAAGTACCTAGGAACTAATTAAGAACCTTAAGAACTACTAGAGCCTCCTATAATAGTTCCGCTAATAATAGTAAACCTAGACTAGTTAAAGTTAAGAGGGACTTTAACCTATTCTAAAGAAATATTAAAGAGGAAGTCGTTAGGGGAAGGATTAGCTATTTACTTGTTAACCTCGACCTCCTCGATATTTTATAGTTCCCCTTTAACTATTTCCCTTTAAACTCGCTCTAATATTTCCAGCTCTATAGTAAGACGAACCATTCAAGCCTAGGCCTCCTTTTAGAAAGCTTTCTACTCTACTAGCTTAGTATCGCGCTATTTCTAAACGCGAGCCTAATAAGTAGGAGAGAAAGGAGCGAGATTATAGCTATAGCCTAGTCGGGCGCATTCCACGTAATAATTAGACGAACCCCCTACTTTATACTTCTCTAGGCGCCTGCCCTTTTTATAGTTCTTATAGACGCGTATTAAAGTTACCGGCGCGATTAACGATAATAGCTAATAACGACGGAAAGAGCTTAATAGTTTATACCTATTAGTAGGTATAGTAGAAGTTAGGATTATCGGGACGATAATTCTTAGAGGAGGAGCTAATATTACTAGTATAGACTAGCGGTCCTTATACTACGCCTAGTAAAGGCACTTTTTATTACTAATAGGTAGATTAGTCTAGGGAGAGACTCGACCTATAAGTAGATTAGGTGGATTAGCTTACTAAACTATAAGAGCTATATATAGATTAGGTGGATCGGTCTACCGACTTATACCTCTTAATAGGATCTTATATATCTATATAGAAAGCGTGTATCCCTACTTAAATAGGAGCTTCGTGCTTAACTTATATTATTAACCTAGATATCTCCTAGATACTAAATATAATACTTAACCTGTATTAGACTAGTTTAGTACGAAGCCTATTTACCTTAGTCCTTAATACTCCTCTCTACGAGATCTACCTAGACTCCGGAGCCTTCTAGTTAGAAGACGACGGGTCGTAATATAGGGTTAATCTCTACTAGATTAGATAAAGGTATAAGGTATTTATAAGACTTATTAGCCTTAGTAGTAACCTTAATATATATAGTAAGCTTAGGATAAAACTTCTTAGCCTCCCTTAGGATAATACTAATAATAGACTCCTACTTAGCCTTAGAAAGGTTATTAACTATCTATATAATTTAGACTACCTTAATTATATTAGCTTAAATAATAATTATATAACTAGTAATATTCTAGCCCTTATTATAACTATCTCTTTTATTAATTTCCTTAATTAACTACTCTTTAAACGCCTAGATACTAAAATTAACGAGGTATATCTTACTTAAATTAGATAATTATATTAGCTTCTTATTAACTTAAAGAGTAATTAATACTACTAGCTTTAGATTAGCGGCTTTCTTATTATACTTTTTACCTAACTCTTCTAATATAGTATCTAAAGTAGTTAACTATTACTATTAAATATAAAGCTTACGCTCCTTATCCTTCTAATACTAGGCACCCTCCTTATTATATATAATAACCTCCTTATCTTAATACTATATCTTCTAGATATTTATATAATTAATCCGCCTTATAATAATTAAGATCTAAGTATTCTTAGCCTATTATATACGGCGTGCCTTAGCGTCTAAGTAATGCTACTAAGTAATAGTACTAGTAATAGTACCGCCTTAGGTACTATAAGAAGCTATACGAGTACTACGCTAAGTAGGGGTATTATAGCTTACCTTAGCGCTAGTACCTACCCTATTATTAGTTATAGACTTTACTAAGGGTTTCTTTAGCCTCTAAGGGAGTCTAATAAGAGGGGTTAATAGAGAAGTAGGAGTACGGATAGTAGGGGCCTATTAATAATAGTAAGCTAGTATTATAGAAGAGAGACACCACGAGATTACTAAGCGAGATATATAGATAATACAATAGCTGCAGTACGTTTACAGGCTATACTGGGGAAGAAATACGATTTTATGCGTATATTAGGTAAGGAGAAAAGCGATTTTCTCCGCGCCAAGTATTCGCATGTAACCTGCATACGCTAATATCAACGACACCTAGGTCTTGGCGACTTTAGCATCGAACCACTTCGTCCCATCCATGATCCATGATCCATTCAGCATCAACCAACAAGACAAACATGCCGCTACAGTCGAACGAGACGAGCTGCTATCTTGCGCGCCCAACACTACAGTTGTCTGTTGATATAGTATCTAAGCCGTGTGACCTCGCGTGCTGCATCTGGCCTTTTCAAACACGTTCATCACACCTTCTTCAGCTCAAGCTTCATGGGACCGCATTGTCAAAACTCAGAGTTACTTGATGATGAAATCTTCTCCGAACTTTGATAAGCCATACCAGTGCAGTTCACAAATTCTATTCCCCTTTCCCTCCACCTACAAACTCGCCCTCGCCTGGAAAGAGTTCCCTCCGGCCATATTGTCAAGAGCAACACTTTCCTGCATGCCACACACATCGAACAGACGCGTCAAGAGTATAAGTCACTCGATGGAATTTCTTCTACGCATGATAATGGACAAGCCTTTCAGAACTTCACCAAGCCATAAATTTGCAGCTCATACGATCGCACACATAATTCCCATTTCTCTCCACCTACAAACTCGCCCTCGCTTGGAAAGAGTTCCCTCCGGCCATATTGTCGAGGGCAACACTTTCCTGCATGCCACACACATCGAATAGACGCTTCGGAGTCAGATCTGCCGGCGTGCCGGTAATGCCTTCATACTTCACCATCTCCAATGTCTTCTTGATGGCGAGGTAAGCCGGTGCGAGCGATGCGAACGAGAAGATCATGATGCGGAAGCCCATTTCTTTGGCTTCTTTCGTGGTGATGATTGGGGTGGCGCCGTGTTCGACCTGTAGGATTCATCATCAGTATCCTCGTTTGTGAATAGTAAAAGTGTCGATGCTTTACACATGATAGGTAGAAGATGGCACTCACCATATTTAACAGCAGGGGAAATGGATGCAACTCCTTCACGGCGTTCCGGCCCATCTCTCGACTCGTGATGCCCTCAAGTTGACCCACATCAGCTCCCGCATCCCTGGCAGCCTTCAACCGCTTCACTGCCTCCTCATAGCCGTGCTTCTGCAAAGCATCGGTCCGTCCAATGAGTACACAGTCGCTCCCCAGTCTGTCCAATGCGATCCGCGCCGCTCGAATGCGAGCTTCATAGGTCGTGATGTCGACCACCTCCTTCCCACCAAGATGTCCACATCGCTTCGCCAAGATTTGATCTTCGATGTGGAAGCCCGCGACATTCGCACGCACGTACTCTTCGACCGAGCGAGCGACCATGATCGGCGCGCCGTAGCCGGTGTCCATGTCTGCGATGAGCGGAATCGACCGGTCGAGATTCGCAATCATCTCTGCGTGTCCACGCATGTCTGCTAGTTGTGCAATACCGAGGTCGGCGTGTCCGAGGCGTGAAGCTGTGGTTCCTGCTCCGGTCATGTAGAGGGCGTCGAAGCCGACTTCCAGCGCTATGCGTGCGGAGAAGCCATCATACACGCCGGGGCAGGCGATGAGATGGTCCGGCGTATCGAGCAGCTGGCGCAGACGTGTCGATGCTGGCAGGTTCGAGACTCGGGGATCTTTGGGATAAGACATGTTGCCCTGAGGAAGCAGATCGCGGGCCATCTCGTCCGGAAAGCTTTGAGGTTGAAGGTGATTGAGAGGTTGAAGGTGGTGGAGAAGAAGCATGCGGTCAAGGAGAGTATATATGGTACCTGTGGCTCGGCCGATAGGGTTCGGCCGATGTCAAGGAATGCTGCATGTCGGATACCGTCTCGTCAATACCCAGCCACTGAAGTTCAGACGCGAGACCATGTGGACGAGATGAACGCCAAGACATACGCAACTTTATAGCAAATCAAAATCTGAAGTCCCGAGCGTTTCCAGCACTGGGGTGAACGATAGCTCGTCTCGAGGACCTGCCGCAAGGGGTTTCTATCGCCCTCCTAATTGAAGCTACACATATCATGCAGGGTATGTGGCCCACTGGAATTGGATTGGTGCATTGAATGATCGACTAAAGACATGAATATGATTGTCAATCAATCTCTAATGTGCCAAGCATGACGAGCTCAATCACCGTCGGGCTCCTTCCCAAACGATCTGTATAGACGGTTCATACTGCAGAAGTACAGTATGCTATTGCACTACGGCACGCAGATTGCATCAAGCACCCTTTAGTGTTGCAACTGGAAGCCTTTCAATATTGCATTGATGGGAGATGAGGACTGTCTATTTCTGGGAAAAATGCACCTTCAAAAGCGTATTCTATCACTATTTCCGACTCTTAGTTCGATCGCAGAACACCACTAAAACGCGCAAGGATCCGTGGACTATACTTGCCAAGTGTTGACCTTAGTCAGGTACCTCTTCCATCCTAACGAATCGAATCAATTCCACCAACTAGGATGACTCTTCGGAACCAAACAATCTATATTGAGCAGAGCCTTAGGTAGAGCCTCGAGCAAAAGCCTGAGCGGAGGCCCGAGCGCAAAACTGAGTAGAGACCCGAGCAGAACGCTGATCAGAGAGATGATGGGGGCTCAACGATCCAATGCATTTGGAACGGGTGGCGAATGAGCATCCGAGAGGCTGTTCTACTGCTTCAAACACAACGGTCTGAAACCCCCCGGTATAACGTCTCCGTCGAATCTTCGCCACATTATCGCAGCTAACGGCTATCTATGCTAGATGTGTATGCTCAACCCATCAGGGGTATGATGGATCGTGCCGACGTTATCGCAGAGACGCAGACCGAGCCGGATCTGGATCAGGTCAGATATTCGACTTGGTCTAGCGTTCAACTACTAGTATACTAGTAAGGCCTTATCACTCACACGGGGTTCAAGTTAGTAAGGTAGGTGGGTAGTTACTGCGGTAGCCATTATGACTAGGCCGGGCACTAAGCCAGACCAAGAGCGCCACCCGTTGACCGAATCAATTTGAAACCCGAGTGCCTTTCGGCTACTTCCTTCCGTTGCCGTCTGCATCCACTGGCGAGTGGCGACGGCGGGATTGATATTTGATAGACACTCCAGCGCTTTACACGGTACACCCGTCCTCCCTAGTGCAAGTCATCCTTGTACGTGATGCCAAGAGATGGGTGCACTACCAGTACCCGGGCATTAAACCCTCCCTTCACCAGCTTCGAAGTTGTTGATGGCGCTTCGATCGTCCGCCCCGTCACTCTCTGATAGGTGGTAGAAGTATCCACACCTGCCACCATTCAACATCTCAACAAAATGAGGTCCATATGTTGGCAATTCGCACGCGATCACCGGTATCTTCTATCATCGTTATCAACACTACCAATGGCAAGACGACATGGTCGTTTAGATGACGTGGCAACGGCGATAAATTGAGGAGGTCATATCCTCAAAGCTCGTGGCGTTCAGGGCAATCGGAGCTTGGCATGCTTCCATGATGGGCGCCATTACTTCTGCATCGAAAGGCACAAGTCTCCGCATCGAACAGAAGCAGGCACACACCGAATTGCCAATGGATTGTAGTCTGCTTGTGGTCCGGATGGCGAGGTGGCTCTGGACATCGACATGCCTACCTGTCCTGCCATGAATGGCTTGCTTGGCAGCCTCATAAGACTGTTCACCTCCGCACGGGTGATTGGATGATACAAGCCCTCATACACCCGCACGCATAATTCCAAATGTGGTGTACGATATCTTCTATCTTCTGTGTCATTCCCCGGCCCTCGGCCGAGTTTATCGTTAAACCCGAGGCAAAGCATTCCTCAAATCCACGGCCTGCAACATCAAGCTAATGCTCGCAGGCATATGCGACACTCTGATCTTGCCGCCAACCTGATGGAGAGGGGCTCCAGACTGGCCATGAGATCCTTGGTCCACTGGCTGGCTGCATACCCCATGTCTTGGCTGCCGTGTCGAGTTCGATGCTCTGCTGACGTCCGCTTGCGTGGTGCTAAGCAAATTTACACGTAATTGTCTGGACATCGGATAGAGTGTTTACTTTAGCCTTTCAACTGAATCACCAACGATACTGCACCTCTGCTTAGGGTCAGCGGTCAACCGAACCAGTGTGCGCACATCAAGCTACCTTGTTCCATGTGACCGGAGGACAATTCTGTCCTGTCAAGCAAGTTTACTACCAATTCGGCTACCCATGAGATACTCAATCCTGGTGAACAGCTGGCCGCGCGTTCACGAAGAATATCGGAGCACCAATGGATCCGGGACAGGCCTCGAGAGCATATAGGCGTCCAGAGAAGCAGACAAGCATCGGAGGCAGACCTGTCCCATCCACGCCGCCTAATGACTGAATTAGCAGGAAAGACTTGGATATTGATACGATCAAATGGAAAGGCGGAAATCTTCAGCTAAAGAGGCAAAATTGCCGCACAAATAATTGTGTGACTTTGCAGACATCGAGATTTTACACCGGCTATGAGACCTTACTCTGGTCAAACATCCCTATTGCCCGGCATGGAGAGATGTCAGTCACTTCCATTCCCACCAATTCTCATGTCCTGAATTATGTTGTACTGTTGGCGGCACTGTGCGGTGCATCTGTGGGGTTTCTGGTGAACGTCCCCTCCCATAATGTAACCATCGTGACAGGTCTCCAGTGCCAAGACTCCAGATCAGTACAGGCATCTCCTAACACAGGCCCACGCCACCATCACTCTCAGTATCCCGTCGATTGCTTTGAGAAAACTCAAATCACATCATATCGCGATGAGCTCAATGCACAGTGGGAACCATACAACAACCCACAGTTACGGTGAGAGTTCCATAGGTTTCTTTCATTCTCACGTACAAGGAGCGTAGTATACGCATTTCATAGCGTCTTGAGCGGTGAGCAACGAACGTTATACATATACCTTTCTGTCCTACCAAGGCTGTGGCCAGTGTTGAAAGGGCCTATGGCTCGGACGTCTTAATGTGGGAGTTGCAGAGCTCGATGTTGGATCGTGCAAAGGCAATCATGGCCCTCCAACTTGCTTGAGGGATGCTCCCTAGAGTACCCACATCTCGAGCCAGTGTATGTCGGCAATCGAGCCCAGTAAAGCCCACTGCAACGGCTTATCACATCGGGAGTCAGGAAGGTGATAGCGTGCTTTCCTCTACCCGCTTAACTCTCAGTCCCGTATGGTTTGGTTTCGTCTGATCCATCCGTTCGGCTAATACAAGAGAGGATGGTTGATATCACTACTAATATGGAGCCTCTAATAAGGCGTGTGAACAAGTGGGCTCTGCGGAAGTTGAAGGGTGTATGTATGGCATGACATGCGATTAAATTTGTAAATGCAGAAAAGGAGTACATACGGACTCCGCAGGATAAAAATTTTTCGTCTCAGCAGATCTTCCCAATTTTCCGAACTAACCTCCGTCGTCTCGGTTCATGGCCACCACTGGTGGTCTATCAAAGCTGTGCCGGGCGAGTCAACCTGAGTCTCACCTAATCAGGGTTTTGATGTCGTTGGGGACTGAATTCTGAGTGCATATTGTCTTTGAACTCTGATATAATCCGAATGGTCAAACAGTTCATGTCATTGAAACACATGTCAAGCACCTGAGATACATACCAGGCCAAATAGATACAGCATGAGGAAGCATTTCAAGTCTGGGAACTAGGTAAGGAAGCGAGCCAATCAGCAATTTCCGTTTCGGAGCTAACGCTTTCCAATAGCTCCCGTTTGCCAAAACCTTAACCCAGTACGGTATGCTCTGCGTCGTCTTTGCTGAAGATCAACTAGGCACGCCAGGCAGCAGTAATTCTAATAGTCGCTGCTTACCCCACATGATATTTTCACCACTTCCAAAACTTCGTAAAGCAACCAACATGTCATACGCAGTCGTGGAAGCCCACCGCTCCGACATACCCGATCTCATCACCATCTTCCTCGATTCTTTCAAAGATGACCCGATACTCGGTCATATATGGCCCAACGTCGCCCCAGACGTCAGCCACGCATACCACTCCCGCCGATTCACAGAGTCGTTTGAGAATCTGGAGCATGATGGATCGGTGTACCGGAAAGTGATAGAACAGGAAAGCAAGTATGCCATGCCATCTTCGTCACAAGCTTTCAACTCACCAACTATATCATCAAATGTTCTGCCCAAAATACCCCCCAAGCGCTTAATTAATCTTGTTGGACAGGAAAACAGTCGCATTCGCAAAATGGCAATACCCACACACCCTGACCGCCGAACAACGCGCCGAAAAGGAGAAAGCCAAAGCGAAGGAGGAAGCTCCGCCCGATGGGACGAATCTCGAGCTGAGCAAAGTCTTCTTCGCCGCCATCAACGCAATGCGCAAGAAACACGCGGACGACAGCAAAGATTACCGTAAGCCCCCCTCCCACCTATCCCCACACCACACCCTAATCTCCCCCCTCAACCCCCACCCCCCTACAAACCCTCCTCTAATCCCCCCTCCCCCTCAAAAGTCCTCTCTCTCCTCTGCGTCTCCCCTTCCCACCAACGTCTCGGCCTCGGCACCCTCCTCATAAACGAAGGCCTATCCGTCGCCGACGCCCACAACGCCAAGACGTTTATAGAAGCCTCGCCGAAAGGGCTGGGATTGTATCTGAAGCATGGATGGAAAGTGGTGGATGAAATTGTGATTGAAATGGGGGAGTATGGGGTGGATGGTGGGCGGGTGGCGAGGGAGAAGTGTTTGATGAGGCAGCCGGGTGGTGGGGTGTGAGACGGTGGGAATTGATTTGAAAATGTGGGTGTGATAGCGACATGGATGAACCGTCGGGATCTGGCCAATGATTGGCGTCCCGAGCGAGAACTGGGTATCTGATGTGGTTTGATTGGTGAGGAATCGAGCGCAACGACAACGGTTCGATACCATCAAGGCGGCGAGGTGCATGAGCCATGTGTGTGCAAATGGGACGCCCTCCCGGTATTCTATCGGACGCATACAATAGCCCATGAACCGTTCGTACAATCGACAATCTTCGAGAATTGTCTGTAGCACCAGTTGCGAGGTGTCTTGCTGCGAATCTCATCTTCATCCATGTCTACACATTGGTGGACTTGAAGGGGAATCTTATCTTGGTTGGTTGTCGGGCATTTTGTCACTCCTATAACTACCTACTTTACTTTATCTATTATAAGCACGCTATTGACACGTTTTCCCGTTGAGCTGGAGAAACAACTGATACACTTATTATCATGACTTTACTAATACCTGTATCTCTAATAATCTCAACGCAGATATACTATACTCTACAAAACCAGCATCATATCCGCCTCGAAGCGTTCGCCAGGCACGCGGGTCGCAAAAAAGCGGGCCAATTCTGAATGTTCCGGCTTTTTTGCGACCCGCGTGCCACGATAAAACATTCAAGACTTGAAAAACATACTACCTTCCTTCCAAATACCTTAAAGGCAAAGGCTCCAACAGCTAAACCCACCACAACACAGGAAACCCGTTCAATTCCGAAGCCCAACATACCTTACGAGCTAATCAAGAGCGACGACATCCGTCTGAAGTCCTACTGCTACCGTACGAATAGTGATTCGCAGTCACTAATCGCCATTCGAATTATCTGGACCGTGCGAGGACGTGTATCATAGACTGTGGTCCATACGGATTTGAAAGCAGGTATGTTGTAGAGTACGTGAGGTGGGGTGTTAGCTGAGCGAATAGTGGTTTGTTGTGATGATGATCGCAATTACTGTTTTACGTTTTACTTGCAGACAAGATTCTATCAAGCACGATTCCGACCATGATATCGATGTTGGCACTCTCCCATTACTCACAGTGTTATTCTGTCTATAGACATTCCTCTATTTAATTTAATTTTTTCACGGTGTTTTGAGGGTATCATGCCATGATTGATCGATTTATTGCTCCAGGAATGGGCCTAACGTATTGTATTATACATGACCGTACAGGATCTAACCGCCGAATAGGACGCTTCTTATAGACGAACTAGCTGCAAAGGCACCACTAAGGTATGCCGTGTGTAAGCCCTCCATCATTGCTCTATTCGCAATCTTGTTTATTAGAGGAAGTCTAGCCGACGTTTCTGAGGTTGGAGATGGATGTGTATATACAGTATGCGTTCTCTGGATCGTCTTATCTGTGTCGATTCGAGGTTGTTGGGAGAGTTATGAGGCTATTATAGGTATTACTGAAGTCTGAATTGCATCAGGGTTCTCCCTAGTGGCCCTCTCAATTTCCTTAATCTCCTCAGACACGAACCCAGCGCGGAGGAAAAATCCAACACTTCCTCTAGCCTGCACATATTCATCACTTGGCAAAATCTCCAAGAGTAGTCGAATAATTCCGAAGCTCAATACTAGTTATAAGACAGCTTTGTTTCATGGCATACACCTCCTATAACCATCCTTACGATGATGGAAAAGCTTCATCTACTACTCACTATCAGAGCACATGGCTAGGCTAGACACTTTAACATCTACGTTGCATTTTTTCACTTAGATATTATCATGTCCTGTAGAATTTTATCAGTCTAATACCCCTAGAGAAGTGCTAAAGGAGTTGCGTGGATGATTTCCAAAAGATTTCTTTGATTGCGGAGATCTATATCCGGACTCGAGATTTCCGACAGCTATCTTCTGAAGGGAGGGGTTGGAGATTTGCGTATAGATATAAAATACCTCGTCTTGTATCATTATCACCCACTTGTAAAAGTTTCCGAAGCCGGAAAAAAGGACATCAAGGCCATCAATCGTGCATAATCTCCACCCCATCATTCATCATCATTCATCATTATCTAATCAACCAAAACCCCACCCCGCCCTACGATAGAACAACAGGCGAAGCACAACCAACAGAAAAAAAAAAAAAAACTCCCCCAAAAAACATCATCACACCTCCTCAACAAAACATCAGCTAAACAAATCTCCCTACCAGCTCAACTAAACTAAAACTCCCAAACCCGTGACAAATCGCGATCCCCACATCGAATCAAGACATCCACCACCATGATCCACAATCCGCAGGCCGAGGCGTCGTCACCCACAGGGCGCACACCGCGCATGGTAATCTATACCGCCCGTTCCTCTCGATTTCCAAGGCTGGGAAAGGGCATGTATCGGGCATATCCACACAAATTAATACAAGAAATCACGAACCCATCAACGAAGATCATTCCATGAAGTTTTTCGGCAGAAACATGGACGTGCACTTACATCAATATACATCAACCCCACCAATCCCACCTCCCCACCACGCCACCCATCAGCCAACTCGAAGCATACGCCCTCACTTCACCACAGTGTGAAATTGATTATTGAAACTGTATTTTAGCGTCAGTGTCTATACGTATCAAGCGCTGGCATCTGGATTGGTCTTGGTTGTACATCGTGATGACGGAAGGATATTGTGAAGGCGGGGGTGTCGTGGGTGGAGAGGAGGGGGAGGAGGTGTTTGAGGTGGGTGCGGCGTGGGGAGGGGTGATGAGGAGGGTGAGGGTTAGGCGGATAAAGAGGGTGGAGGATGGAGGGGGAGGGGGAAAGGGAAAATGATGGGGATGTGGGTTGGGATGGGAGATGGTGGGGAAGGAGAAGATGGCGTTGGGATGTTGGGTAGGTGTTGCACGAGGGAGTTTTTGGTGGTGTATTTGATATGTTGCTGGGATGAGGGAACGAATTCGAGAGGAGGATGGAGATGGAGATAGAGATGGAGTCGTTTATATTTGGTATTGGATACATTTCGGCGGAAAAGGATGAGATTTCTGTGGGTACAAACAGCCAAATCTGGCTGTAGATTGGATTTCCTTTGTCTCCGATGATATGATATTACACGAAGGCACGAGCTGATCATCTCTCGATTTGGGAACCACTTATCATCGGAGCATTGAGGAAACTGGAGGAAAAGTGGACGGTCGATGAACTGGCTATCATCGTTGTTGCAAAATGATAGACGTGGTCTGGCTGACAAGCATAGCACACCCATAGTAACGATACTAGAGAGCTATGACAGAATCCGTGGATTTGAAGACTTCTTACCTTCAGCGCCACCATCAATGCGAAAATAAATACCATCTGGGGATACACAGCAGAGGGCAAGGTGCTGCGGCGCTATGACAAGTCCTTATTGTTGTGAGAGCCTTCGTATATGAATGCGGTTGCACATCGATTTATCTTTGGATGGTATGCGAATACTTCCACTGGGGGATGTACACGTACTCAGCGACAACTTATGGAGGAACGAATACAAGTGTAGGTAATTCCCTCTTGTTGCAGCACATGGTGCGACAGAAGAGGCCAAGCTCACAAGTTCCCTGTGTCAGAGGTAAACATTGGATCGGTAGTCAAGCTCCATCCTGTGGGTCATCAAATCCATATATATGGGTTTTCCTCTTATCAACGAAAGCGCTGCAGGAGGACCCAATTCTATGAATGGGTTTCCTCATCCTGACCAATGTTTCGACCTCATATGGAATAAAAGTGGGATTGGTGCTGTGACATGCACAACTGCGCATCCCATGAAGACGACAATAGAATGCCGAGCGTTTTGGGAATTCGCATTTCCTCTTTGGGAAGACATCTTGATGATGTTGCGTGCTCCTCGCCATGCTGTCCGCTCAATCAATGTCGCTACGATTGGGAGTTGGTGGTTGAACGACTCAGTCTGTGCAGATGTCCGCACAGACGAGCCGCGCAAGAAGGCACGCGGCTAGAAGTCTGCAGCAGCACGAGGGCCGAGCTCGCCATCGCCCAAAGCATCCCTTGCGTACATAATATAAGCCACGATCTGCCGAATTGAAATGTCCCCATGATTATGCATGTTACCACTCTCTTGACCCTATCGACCCTTGGGGGAATAACCCAAAGCCTCTCTCTACCAAGACCGCAACATCTGCAAGACTCCTCGACAACGCGGCTCCAGGCTCTCAACACAAGTCGTACCTGGCCTCGAGCGCCATTTCTACCACCGATCAATCAGAACAGCTTTGTGGCCATCACGGGCTACGGCCGCCACGTCTGTCTCGGTCGCGTCGACTGCGAAGACCAAGTCCGCACCGACATCAACCTAATAGGATGGGACGTAATCATGCAATACAAGCCCAGTGCCTCCCACGCCTACTCCTTCACCAGCGGTGGGGTCAACTTTTGCATCAAGCAAGAAAAGGCGACGGATAATGCGGTCGTTTTGAAGGTCATCCATGCTCTCCATGATCTGACGCGGGAGTATGGGACTACTGAGTTGGTTAAAGCTAGTATCGTGAATGAAAGGGAGGTGGTGGCCAGGTTTATGTTGACTTTTCCGGGATTGTGACATGCGGGTGTTTTCAAGCTGAGATGGATCCCAAAACGGAGTTGGGGCCCTAGGTGGATAGATGAACGCGTGCGAGACTTTGAGAGCTTTTGGCTGACAGATCGGACGAGGTATGCTGTAGAGGCGTGAAGAGCAGCAAAGGCTGAGAGAATATATACTGAGTCAGCCATGGCCGACGATTGTCGTCATGATCTTACAAGCCCATATAGGCAAAGGGTGTTCGTAGCAATCTCCCTCAAGCGTCTGCTTCTCATTCAGCATTGACGCTGATCTATTCCATGTTCTGCAATCTCTGCAGCCAACATAACCGGACGAAGTATTCGTCAATGCCAAACCTGTTATTTCGTAAGCTCAATGTTCAACCCATTGTGTGGTCCCATAGGGAGCAATTCCTGTCCGTACAAGAGTTTCATCACGAACAATGAAACGTGCGAGAATAAAGAACAGCTGTAGTAGATCTTGCGTGAGAAAGTGATCCATTCCTCTCAAGCATACAATGACCAAAGGTACCCAACTTTATGGCAACTGTAACGTAGGCGTGGAATCTTGCACAAAAGCCACAACATCATAGGCGTTGGAGAATTGTGTAAAGGTGGTGCTCCTCAGGCTCAATCCTAAATCATCGTTTCGGTTTGCTGAATAACTAGCATTCCCGTCATCCTGCATCCCAATCTTCAGCTATTATCAACGACGGTCTACAACAAAGCCTGAATTAGTGTAAATACCATCTGAGACAGTAGAAATTTCCAGCCGGTACATCCAATTGCTGTAAAACCTATCGATCAACGCATTAGACCCTCCCACTTCTATCCCGAGACTCGTATTCTACTCCTAAGCTGCTGACTGAGCACGGAATCAGGTTCCTGCGTCGATGCGTACTCTGATAATGTATGCAATAGTCCTCCAACAGGACGCCGAGGCGTGTGCGATGTCTACATACATCATAGAGGGATCTATGCCGCCAGATTCAGATGTCTTCGTAGCTGGTGGATATATATGCCGTTACTTGTGCACCAAGGGGGTGATCATGCTGGGTTGGTATTGCAGGCGCGCTTTTGTTATGGTATTTGTGAGGGGAAGGTGGGGATGAAGTAGGTAGCTCGGATAGTTTTTGCAGGGCATGGCGGGAATCTTGGGCTGAGACGAGACTGTATCTCGTGCGGTGGGATCTGTATTGTGGAATGAATAATCGTTCATCTCATTCACATGTATGATGCTAAGCCACCCATCTAAGGCCTCCTACGCATAAGTCTGGTTGAGAGCAACATGGTGAATGCTTTGGCAGGAGGGAAGACTCAATGTGACCTTTGGAGTTCATACAAGTAAGATCGTAGTATGACTTGCAAAGCTAGACAACAGCTCATTGGTGCAGCATTAAAGGGTGGTATAGGCAGTATAGGAACATTGACGCCCAACTCCATTGCATTCCGCACTTGGCCACAGGATAGAAAAGGGCCTGATCTCGCACGTTACGTCCTTGTTCATCCTTGATACCTTGAAAAGACGACATGGCTCTGAGCGATCGTTTGGTCTACGTGAGCTGCACATCCTGAAGATGTATTGTCCACCATCAGTACCCTCATTTACCGCCTTTCTTCGCCGCAACCACTAATCAGACCCAGTCAGCCTCACGGTCTCAATTCTCAATGCTAGCCGGAAGTAACCGGCTGCAAGTAGTCACTCACCACTTGGGATGATGATGATCACCAGCAAAAAGAGTATGCCAATCATGATCCAGATCCTCATCTTCATGTTCTTCCACCACATCTGCTTGCGGACACGATTGGCGCCGCGACGGAAGCCTTGAGCGGACTGATTGAGATTCTCAGACTTGTCCTGGAGCTGATCGATATGTTCACCACGTTGAGCGACGGATTCGAGGTTCTTTTTCATGACATTGACGGTGTCGTCGATTTGCTGCGAGAGAAGCAGATATTAGCATCATGAGCTCAGGAAGCTGTGCAATACGCGGCGTCTTTTGACAGGGACCATAATCCTGTCGCTTAGTGCAGGCAGCCATTGAATGGATAATCATAACAGGATATCTTGAAGCTCCACTTTGAGTTCTCGCGGCCACCAGCAGTGGAAGCTCTCAGGCGCATTGACACATTGATAATGCTTCTGCAGCGGTTGAGGGTCTTCTCTCGTCCTTCAAGGTCGAGCGTCTGAAGAGAAGTGGGTATCCCACGACATTCTGCACCACTCCATGGCACCGTCGGACTTCTGCGCGTCATCATCACATTGACTGACTTACCGACTGAATGGCCGCAGTCCTAGTATTGCCCCCCTCATATTGTGCACTTCCGCTTCCAGCCTGTCCGGCGTGTCCCGCGGGGATGTAGGGATCGTATGGCTGCTCACGTCCTGCCATTGCTGCGGTATGGGAGGAAGATGGTTTCGCTTGGAATATTCAAGATCTGGGCGTAATGGGCGGATGGTGAATGGATGTGGAGATGATGGAGAGTCGCAATCGGAAAAGGTTGGGGTTGGAGCTTAGTTGTCAGCAAGCGGGCGAAACGTCGCACAGTCTGGCGTTCGGCGGATATGAAGAAGTGCTGCCTGGACGGGTCAAGGAGAGTCAGAGTGATCGTGATGGTGGTAACAGCGTCGTCAAGGTGAAGAATTGATGGCAATGGAATTGGATGGATGATGTTGAGGATGAAGAAGTGAGCGTCTCATCAAAATTGGTGATGATGCTATTTCCGTCCTGCCTGTCACGTGATGGTGCCTCTGTGGCGCTGGAATGAGCCTCAAAGAAGACGTTCGCATCTCCAAGGCTTCATGGGTTCCTTTGTTTACTTGATCGCTTGGATCTTTGATGAACCTCTGTCAGCGTGATGAGGCTACCAGACATACTGTAGTCAAGTGCAATGGGTCTCGTGTTCAAATGATCTAGTAAGACAGGCCGCGCCACAGATCAGGAAGGTTGTCCAAATTGCCAACTTTTGCAGACCGCAGCCGTAGAAGATATATACAAAGACTCTTGGGTCGATCTCACTGATATTCGATACCTACAGGTTTTGTGCTCCAAGACGCCATACGTTGTGCATGTGTATCATGCACTCCGTATAAGTAGAGGAGTGCTGTGCCACAATCAGATCAGCACAACTGTGGCACTCGCATAGAATAGTCCGATTTGACCGAGCAACGGATCGCCGAACAGCCGCCCGCCGCGTCATTTACAATCAATTCAGCGTCTCTTCGTATGCTTGATCATCTTACTACATGAGAGTAGGAGTCTCACCACTTTCTCCAGTCATTCTTTCGGTCGATTACTACCTCTCGTTCGCATTGTGGCAAGACAAGTCTTGCAGTCCACTCGTTGAGCTGAACTGTCGCTCCCTCGAAACGCCGGAGGACCCTGAGCGCTTGCGATACACATCTAATACAACGTGCAGCGACTGGACACAGAAGGGCAAGAAAGAGAAGGCTTAGAAGATAATAATCGGCGGAGACAGTGGTAGACGAGTAGCATCCGCAGGGTTTGGTCTTCTCTTCAGGAGCAGAGTGCAAATTCGCATATCGTACATTCCCAGGAAAGTCACCGAGCAACATAAATTATCTTTACTGCAGGGCTTGGCCCAACCACGTTCATCATGAGGCTGCTGCCTTGCAATGGCGGCACAACTCCATCCTGGTCATTGAGAGCAGCTGTGTCGCTACTCACTGGAAGTGCTCTGGTTTCTGGCTTGACCCTGGACCTGAGCAGCCCAGGTATGACAACGCTCTTAACAACATATTGTGATGATGGTAATACGTGACTGACAACATCCTGTACAGCCTCCATCAAAGCTGCTGCGAGCAATGCGGCTTACAACATGATGACTTACTACACAGGAAATCGTACTGGAGACGTGCCCGGCAACCTACCTATGCCTTACTACTGGTGGGAAGCTGGATCCATGTTTGGGACCTTAATCGACTATTACTATTACACCAATGACACCACCTACAACGACGTCGTGACACAGGGCATGCTCTGGCAAGCAGGTCCAGACAACGACTACATGACACCCAATCAGACGAAGACGGAGGGCAATGACGACCAAGGCTTCTGGGGAATGGCAGCCATGGCCGCTGCAGAGCAAAAGTTCCCAGATCCGCCACCTGACAAACCTCAGTGGTTGGAGCTGGCCCAGGGGGTCTTCAATACCCAAGCGGGACGATGGGACACCCAGTTCTGCGGTGGTGGTCTGAGGTGGCAGATTTTTACCTTAAATACCGGGTACGACTACAAAAACACCATCTCGAATGGATGCTTCTTCAACCTGGGCGCTCGTCTGGCGTTGTATACTGGAAACGACAGCTACGCACAGTGGGCCGAGAAGACCTTCAACTGGACCCAAGCCAGTCGAATGATGGATGAACAGTACCACTTCTACGACGGTGCGCACACGACGCTGAATTGCACCGACATCAACAAAGTACAGTGGACCTATAATGCTGGGGTCTTTTTGTTAGGAGCGGCCACCATGTACAATTACGTAGGACTTTCCATCCGCTGAGCTATGACTTACTAACACCACATAGACCAACGGCTCCGATCTCTGGAAAGGCCGCGTCACCGGCATCCTCAACGGGACGGACATCTTCTTCGCCAGCAACCCCCCAAACGTCATGTACGAAGTAGCCTGCGAAGGCCCCAACACCTGCGACACCGACAACTTCTCCTTCAAAGCCTACCTCGCGCGCTGGATGGTCGCATCCACCAAATACGCCCCCTTCATCTACGACTTGGTCATGCCCAAGATCCAAGCTTCCGCCGCAGCCGCCGCCCTGCAGTGCTCCGGCGGTTCCAACGGCCAGATGTGCGGCATGAAATGGACGGCCGGAGCGAAATGGGACGGCACGCAGGGGGTAGGGCAGCAGATGGGCGCGCTGTCGGTCATCCAGGCCAACCTGATCAATCAAGTCTACACGCCGGTAACCAATAAAACCGGAGGAACGAGCCGAGGCAACGCCGGTGCCGGAGGAAGCGGATCTGGCAAGTCGAATCCGGCCTTGAGCACGAACACGATCACGGCGAAGGACAAGGCGGGCGCGGGCGTGCTGACGACTCTGGTACTAATATCCGTCATCGGCAGCTGTTGGTGGATGATCGATTGACGCTCTCATGATTCTATCTCGAATAACATGGTTAGTGTAAGCTAGACGGCGGGCGTTTCCAACATTCAGTATCTTGCATGCCTTTCCTAGAATCGGTCAGGGTCGGCTCCGGTGTTTTTCTTTCCTTAGAGGGCAGCATTTACATCCGGCGTTCAGTGCACGCATGGGGCTATGAAGGAGGGTCAAAGAGGGCGGCAGGTTTTCTAGGTAGAATACTTGCGAGCATGACATGTCACTAGATTTCACATCTCCAGAAATCACTGTTGCAGACTTTCATAGGAAGCTACGGCAGTCTCATCTACTCATAATTCTTAACGGGGGTGGCATTAGATCCCACATCCATTCCCATCTCCAGAAATGAAATTCCTCCTCACAAACAGTTCATACATCACACATCACACATCATACAACGTACAACCCCATCACTTTAATGACTCACGGCAGTCCAATCCACGCCACGTAAAACATATGATCGCCTGCCTCAAGAACGCCCGCCCCCTTCAAACCCCATTCAAATCTTCTCTATCAATTAATTAATTACAAGTATCGATTCCCCTTAGATACCCTGATGGTACATACTGTCACTATTATTGTAGGGGGTATAATATAATAAGTATTTCAACGTATTTCAAGGTATTCCAAGGTTTATATTATAGGTATCTATTATTTATTTCCCATCATACTATTACTGTATGATTCCTCGTCGTATCAGTTGTCGATTAAAACTATTACTTATTTTCCGGAAGCGAAATCCTAAATCTGAATCCAAACACCTCCCCTTCCCGACCTTCCATATTAGGTTCCATTTGATACAAAGCCTCCCTCTCTAAGCCCGTCTTCCCTTCCAAACCCCCTTCCCTCCCCACTCATTTCCCCCAAATCTGAACATCTCGCTTCCGTTCTACTTTACTTTAAACCTTTTATTTTAAACCTTCCCTTTTTTCCCCTAAACCCCCTTCTCGATATCTATCTATCTATCTATCTATCTATCTATCAATTTACCTTCCCTTTCCCTTTCCATCTACCTTTCCATCTACCCTTCCACCTTCCTTCCACCTTTCCATCTATCACCTTCCCACCTTGCCTTTCCCCTTTCAAACCTCCCTTTTCCCCTCACAAGTACTATCTCTTAGCAAATACAGCACATAATACGTTGTATCTAGAGATAATCTTCGCCTCGAAGAGGGAACGCGAGGAGGGGGAAGGTGTGAGATAGATGGGATAGGATGGGAAGGGAGGGGGTAGGATGGGCTAGGATGGGAAGGGAGGGAGGGATAAGAGGGACACCACACTTCCTCTAACAGAGATGAAGATATAGGAATTAACGTAGTAAAGATATGAAAGATACGAAGATAGGAAAGAAGAAGACAACAAAAGCTTACTTACTATATAGGTATCAACATGCAATGCTAAAGTATATCATACCTACTTCGCCCACCCCACCTGAAACAGAGATGAAAAAAATCAAAGAAAGGTAAGTAATTCATTCATTCATAATATGTTGTATACGAAAGGGATCATCACATTCTTACACACAAGCACAAAGGTCCATGAAATTTAGATTTAGGAACAGATGATCGCAGGAAAGGAAAGCTTATTCTCGGATTCAGGAGGCAAGATATAAGATCGTAGGTATGGAAGTATGGAAGTATATGCATTGCATGGAGGGAGGAAATGTGGGGATGGATGGGATTGGTGGGAATTTTTTTTTAAAAGCCGATGCTGATATATGCTAAACAGCCACGCCTCGTTGCTAAACCGACCTTGGGGTATCGAATCGATCCATACATACTCCGCAAGCTAACGCTAAGCTACTGCCATCCTGCGAGCCTGTGAGTACAGACGTACGCTCTCTCTCGCCATCAAAACACACACGTCTCCTGCACCCATCTCCTCCTTAATCTAAAGCACAAAAGAAACATCCCCCACCCGCCTCTCGCAAAACATGCCTACCGCACGAACTCCTTGTCCGTCAATCTCGCCTCGACTTCCTCCCGTCTTACCGTCTGGCCTCTATAGCCTCTCTTCCCTCTGACGAACCAGTCCACCACGATGATGGTCACGACGACGCCGTAGACGGCGGAGACGTAGTTCATATCTGTATCGCGACACAAGATGACGTTAGTGAGGATATTCGACCGATCATTGCGCCGAGAAGGTGCTACCATTCATCGCCATCATCCCCACAAAAGAAAGAAAGATAGAGGAAGGGAAAGACTCACTCCCGGCAGCAACCGGCCTCACGAACGGAAAAGAATACATGATGAGCGTGAACCCCGTCCAAAGCAACAAAACAATATTACTCATCAGCCCAAACGGTCCCATCCAAAACGGTCCGTGGCGAATGTTATTCCGTCCCCGGATGAGCAAACACACGACGGGGATGGAATAGGACATGTACAGCAACACGATACACGCTGTCACCATGCTGTTGAAAGCCGTATAGCTCCCAATGTACAACAAACCCAGCAACAGAACGATAACGTTGGACACGATATGCGCGCGCATCGGCACATCAAGCCTGCGATCGACCTGAGACAGCCATTTCGAGCCCGGCACCCCACCGTCCCGTGCGAAACTCCAACACAGTCTCGATTGCCACGTGTGAGAAGCGACCAGACACCACACCCCCGTCGCGATGAACATGGACGCGAGAACGATAGCGCCGGCTTTGGAGCGCAGCGCCTGGTCGTAGAGGGCGAGGATGGGGACTAGGGTCGGGGTACTGCTGAGGTCGGCGAGGTTGTTCATGCTGAAGAAGAGGGCGATGGAGTAGATCCAGGAGGTGACGAAGCCGATGGCGACGGTGCCCATGATTGCGATGGGGACTTGGCGTTCGGGGCGGCGGACTTCTTCGGCGAGGTGGGTGGCGCAGTCGAGGCAGGCGAAGGCGTAGTTGGTGTTGATGAGGCCGACTATGAATGCTGGGGGGTGTCAGCTGTGGATGGGAGGAACTGTGTGGGGGTGGTTTGTAAGTGATATCGGTGAGGGTTTGATGGCATGCTTCTTGCTGTTTGCAGAGTCTGAAGACCTTGACCCATAGAAAGACTAGGGGAGATGGGATTCGTGATAGAGAAAGAAAGAATGAAAGTAATAGGGCCGCATATATCAAGTCCCTGATCAACCATCGAATCATCACGAATAAAAGAACATACCGATTCCATTCTGCGACCAACCAGTCCCATTCACAAAATTCGCAAACACGAACTTGGCATTCTGATGCGTCTGCGCAGTAGCCGGGACCGTAATCATGATGATGAACCAACTCCCCAACGTCGTCGCCAGCGAAACCTTTGCGATCCACGGCAGCGCCTTGGCATAGCAGTTCCAGATGAAGGCGAAGCAGTTGATGAGGAGGTATGCAACGTAGACATTCCATGGTTGAATCACGCTATTGCTTCGTCAGGTCATACACGAATGATTGAGGCAGAGAAGGGCGTACAAGTCTGGATGAGATAGCTGATAGCAGCCGACGACGGCGCTGGCGGTGCCCAGAGCGACGGAAGCAGAGGTGAAGATGCTCCCAGCCCAGGCGAACCAGCCGGTGAGATAGGAGGCGAAACCGGCATATCTCTTGGGTGCCAGCTCATTCGCCCACTGATCGATTCAGGGTCAGCGTCAACGTTCTCTTGAAGCAGAATGCCAACCCGACAGAGACGCGTACATATGTACAGAATCAATAACCTCTTTTGAAATACAAACAGGGCGGGTAGTAGAGAAGAAAACCAGCAGAGGCGTGTACATATGGATAGAATCAATAATAAATTTGACATCCAAGAGAAGGCCGCGGTAAGCAGAAGAACCCCACAGCGACGTATACACATGAACATAACCAACAACATCTCCCAAATCCCAAGCCATCCCATCAACACACAAAAGAACAAAAACCCAAACCCAAAACACAAACCCCAAAACCAAAACCCATACTCACAAAATACTGCCCCCCAGCATTCGGCAACGCACTCGCCAACTCACTCAGCGAAACCCCCACACACGTCGAAATCAGCGCAAAAAGAATCAAGCCATAAACAATCTGCACCGGGCCCCCACTGTTAATACCCGTGATCAGCGCCGCCGAAATACCCCACCAGGAATTGGTGAGGGAGAAGCCGACGCCAAGCAGGGAGAACCAGGTGTAGTTCCGCTTGAGGTCTTGGGTGTAGCCCATTTGGGCGAGGGCGGCGGCGTCGGTGTCGAGGGGGTGGGAGTGGGGGGAGGAGGAGGTGGAGGGGGGGGTGTAGGGGTAGTTGTGGGAGGCGGAGGCGGAGGTGGAGGGGGGTGGGTCGGGGATGGTGGAGTCGAGGGGGGATTTTTCGGGGAATGTCATGGTGAGTGGTGGTGGTGGTGAGTGGGTGGGTTGTTAGCTGGTTGATAAGAGAGAATGCACCTATTCGGTAGGCTCGTATGTCGTCGTGCTCTTGACGATGGTACCACGTTATAGAGACAAAGCAGGGTGGAGGACCATGGATGGATGGATGGAAGTGTGAAGTGTGAAGTGTGAAGTGTAAGATGTGAGGTGTAAGGGTCGAGATTGAAATAAGGCGACCTCTCTCTCACTCCCTTCACTTGATTCACTACCGTAGTACGAGACAAGGTGACAACTGACAAGGTACTAACTAACGTGATCGTCCGAGCCAAGTTTAAGCGGGGACTCGGGAAGTGATAGAACTAGCGGGCATTGGATGGGGACATGGTTGAACCCCTCGGCTGGATCCAAGTAGGTGGTTAAGGTATCAGTATCAGGCAATCAGGTTATTGGGATCTGAGAGTGAGGAGGTAAAGTAGTCCATCTACACCAGCGAGTGAAGTGGGGTAATGACCTACCGACCACACCCATCTCCACTCCCACTCCCTCCCACCCTTCACAAGATCATACAATTCATACTCCGTACACTCCCAGTCAATCCCCTCTCCACCCACCCTATCCATCCATCTCCTGCATACTCCATACAGATAAGCCAATAGCCAATACACAATGCATGAACCATGACGACTACCTGCAGTATCTCTCCCCAAAAAAGGGGGGCTGCTCTGGTCTAGACCATGTCAGCCACGCGATAGGAAAGTAAAGACAGGTTCATTTTGCCCCGATGTGGATTAAGGCTCTATGGTAAGGCTACTAGAGCTGCATTAGGCTTGTCGATCGGCGCATTGACTTTATTGGGCTGGATATGACGGCGCTAGGGGATTATGGGTACACAACGGTCACGCTAACGTACTGTAGTACTCCTTTACATAGGTACACCGTACCGTCGCAGAGGGTTGAATGATTGGCTGGACCGTACAGAATTCTCGGATCAATTCACCCTCTATCTGACATCTTCCATTCCTTCTAACATGTTTCCAAATCACTGCGTCAAGGCGTTCCATACTCATCTATAAGCTTACGTGATCCTCCACACGGTTGTCCCCAATGCACGGGTAGGTATCTCTCTCATCATGCCCAAGATCCAACGCCGTCTATTTGCCCGAAACCAAAGACCTCTCCATCGTCCCTGACCGTCGCCTGCGAATCATGTTCACTCATCGTCATCCGTGTCCGGTGGGTGAGGCGTCCCCTGTCCCACCATTAGCCCGCCTCCCAAACCTCATACACAGCCAACGGAACGAGGGAACTTACCTTGGGCGAATTCAACCACTCAATGTGCCTCAACCGCCGCCTGACCTCCCGATCCTTCATCTGCGCCCGCGTCAACTTCTTCGTCTTCTTCTTCACCTTGAACTTCATGTCCCCGCCGTCCTCCGCGCCCGAGTTGACCGCCGACGCCGTGGCACTGGACACCGCACTGGAGCCCGCTCGGGAGCTGGCTGCGCTGCTCCCAGGTCGGCTGTCCTCGAATCGATCCATCGACACCGCCAAGTGGCCTTTGTGCGTGACCCGCCCGTCCGCCACGTGCCATTGCTCCGGACATAACGCTCCCACGAATTCTTCGTTGTGAGAGATCATCACCACCCCACCCTTGTACTCCCGGATGGCCACGGCGAGCCCGCCTTGGGAATCACGATCCAGATAGTTGGTCGGTTCGTCCAGCACGAGCAGATGCGGGTTGTTCCACATGGCGCCCGCAAGGACCACTTTCACTTTTTGCCCACCCGACAGCCCGGAGATCTCGTTGTGGTTGGCAATCTCGGGGTCAAGGCCAATGTCCTCGAAGTGTTTCGAGATCACCTTGGGCTCGAGTTGCCGGAAGCCGAGACCTTCGCGGGAAGCTTCGTGATCGTCAAACTCTTGCACGAGCTTGTCGAAGCCAAGCTCGAGAAGGGTTTCACGCGACACTTGACTGTTGTACTTCGGGAGCATGCCCACCCATTTGACTTCATACTGAAACGATTTCTTGAACTTCTGTCGTCCCATTAAGTTCTCCACCTTCCGCTCACCCATTCCCGGGCCGAGATTGACCATCTTCTCCATCTGTGCTTTGTCCTCAGGAGTGAGCACTCTGGTCTGCTTCATCAATACTTCACGGTCATCGCCATTGGCATATCGCCATTGCAGATACTGGTTTGGCGTCTTCTCCATGTGCATTTCCACGTGCTCCAGAGCGTGCTGCTTGATGTAGCCGATACGCAGATTAGGGTGCTTCTCGACTCTACCCGTTTGTGGAATGGTTTCGCCAGTGAGCAGCTTGATCAGAGTTGACTTGCCCGCACCGTTGGCGCCAATGATGGCGGTACGAGAGGAGAGGGTGAGCGCGCAAGAAACATCAGCAAGGGATGGCTTGGTACCTCCAGGGTAGGTAAAGGTACAATCCTGCATGCGAATGATGGCTCTCGTGGATGATTTGACTCCCGTTAGAATTCCCGGATTGGGGAACTTGAACGAGACCTGGGAAGCTGACAGCGTATAGTAGCCCTTCGCTTCCGGCTTCTGTCGCACGAAAGCTGCAAGGTTACCCTGATAGCAGACCAGCTTCTTCTGTTCATAGTGGTAGATGTCCGTGCAAACGTTGTCAAGAAAGCCAGAGTCGTGCGACACGATCAAGCTTGTGATTTCCATGTGGCTTTTGAGATATTCCTCCAACCACTTGACGTTCCCAACGTCCAAATGATTGGTAGGTTCGTCCAACAAGAGAACGTCGGCCCCCATGAGCATGGCCCTTGCCAGGGCAAGCTTCATCTTCCATCCACCGGAGAGTGAGCCGACTTTTTCTGACTGCCGCCCGTGTGGTCCTGCTGTGAAGCCGACCTCGCTCAGAACTTCAGATATGCGCTCCTGGCCAGATGCAGCCAACTCAGGATCCTTCGACACAAATTCCAGAATACTCAAGTCTGCATCTTCGCCTTGGTTGTGCTCAACAAAGCATGTCTTGAGCTGATCCTTGCTGGGAAATCCCTCCAGTTTGCCCTCGGCTATACTTCGCATGAGCGTAGACTTGCCAGCGCCGTTCCTTCCGCAGAGACCATATCTGTGCCCCTTATGTAATGTAATGTTGGTGTGCGACAGTAGCAACATACCACCGTATGCAAGGGAGAAGTCCGTGTTCACAATTTCGACCTCGCCCGTCTCTGCTTTGATAGGCTGGCCAAATTTGCGATGGTCTTCGTCGACGAAATGCTTCTCCAAGGCCTGCGAGACAGCGTCGGCCTCGCCTGGCTTCAGGAGCTGTTGTAGATAGGGCCCAGTGCAGCGACTGATTCGCGAAACTTGGCGAATATTCACATCCTCTTTGACCATGTCCGCGATATAGCCTCTTGTCAGGGTCCATATTTCAGCATCACCGGGCTGCCCAAGAACACCACCATGTACTCTGACTTCTTTTTCCAACACCTGCAAAATGTCTGCAGCAGATGTAGGTGCGATTTGACCAGAGAGAATATTCCCGTCATCGTCCCTCATGGCCTTTCTAATGACCGCAAGGGCTCTCGTGGCAAGTGCTCGGACTTCAGGCAGAGAGGCTCTGTCTTTGACGCCCTGAACACCAGGCCGTAGCTTCGGCAAGAAGGTCCTCGCCTCAATTGGATCGTGCACTAATTTCGTCAGATTCTCAACCACCACCACGGTCTGCCGCAGGACCTCTTGCGAAGTGGTAGGCGTGTTTAACGATCTCTCGAGGAGTGGCGTGAGAAGGGCAAGAACCGGGGATGTGACAATCGCGACGAAGGTGGTTTGCGAAAGCGCATGGATCGCCTTCTGCAAGGTCTCAGTGGACGGCTTTTCCATCGTCTTGATCAGGAGCGGTATCCGAGGAGCGACATCGTCGTTTGTCAGAAGGGTGGTCAGAGCGGTCATTGTTTTCAAAGCTTGCTTCCCAACCTGATCCTTCAAGTCGTGCATTCCTGTCTCAACAACAGGGATCAGTCCAGCCAATTTCTTGCCCATGGATTCTCTTATGAAGTCTTTGATCTTTTCCTCCTCTTTGCTCCCCAAGCCCATCTTTGCCTTGTCCGCCATTCTTCCCAGCAGCTCGTAGGCACCCACTGTTCCTTGCCACTTGCCGGATCTCTTCACCAAGTACTGTGATAGGGCAGGGATGAGACCCACGAGTTGCGCCTCTGGTGAAAGATTTGCAAACAAAGCATCCAGGGCGTACTGCGCCGATTCTCTGACCACACCACCCTTATCTGCAAGAGCGTCGAGTGCCGACGCCAGGATGCCTCCATTTTGAAGTAGGAACACGACCTCGGAGATGGGCTGCGCAGGCGGGAATTTCTCGAAAAGAGCACCGAGAAGGATCATGGCACTCTCCCGCCTTGGACCATCCTTCTTGTCGGCCGCAGCCTTCTTGATCTCCTCTAAGACCCCGTATGCGTGGAACCCACGGAACCCGACTGATGTAATAAGGAGATTTGTGAGAGCATATGCAGCATCGAGAGACTCTTGGGATGTTTTGGCGTTGAAGATGGTGATTAGGAAGGAGGAGACTTCATCATGGGTCGGAGCAACGCCGGATGGAGTAGCGGACTTGGTGATCATGACGGGGATGGTAGGCGGGGATACTGGATGTGGCATTCTCTGTTAACGATGTTGGAGGACTGCTGATTCGGATACTAAAGACGTCAAAGAAGCAAGATGCGGAACTGCGCAATTAAGCCCACGTGGGTAGAATAATTGTCACTATTGATTCGTTTAAGAAATATTGCGAAGCCTCCAGATACGAAGAGTGGAGATATGGCTCAAAGCCAGAAAAGAGGGTGACCCAGCGACCCCCTACAAGAAGTGGGCGAAAGAAGACAGATGGTGAGTGCGTGGAGAACGAATTCAGAAAATTTCAGCCCGTGGACGTTCTGGGTGCGTCGGCGCTCTCGGTCACTTTCGGAAAATATATCCGCCTAGCGCTGATACTTTCCATATCTCCGCAAAGTGAAGAGCTGAAGAGATGAACGATACTGTATTCAATTTGAAGAATGATAATGCGAGCCAGAAGAGCATATTCATAATATCCTCGCTCTATATCGGAAGTACATCCCTCATACTGTCTCATCATTTCCAATGGCAATGCTCTCTCTCCTGTGAGGAAGGGTTCTCAAGCTACTTTGCTGTAGCCAATTCCATGACCAGATGCTGTGCAGCGTTACTTTCCCACCTTCTCAGAAGACAAATCCTTCCTGGGAAAATCTTCCATCAACGTTCGAGATGAAATCACACCGGCCAAGGTCGATAGCCCGTGGTGCAATAGTCTCACTCCACTTTTGCAGTAGGTTAGGGGTGAAACATCGTCTCTGTCTCATGCTGCTTACTGCCGATCAATATATCGGGCAGGAGCCATGACATTTTTCGTCTCCTTTGGCGCGTTGCAATCGGCCATTCAGGTCACCTCAAACATGGCTTGCTACCAGCCAATCGCCAGAATTAGGGACTCAGAACCCCGTCTCGGTGTTCCCTTCGCCCATGCTCTTAGAGCCGCTGCTGCCACTCTGGATGGCTCCGAGGATCCCATCAACGTATGCAGCACCACTCCACTTCTGGTGTGTCAATACATCGACTCCAAGCTCCTTCTCTCGTCTTTGGATTAGCTTGACATAAGCAAGCATCCCATCCTTCTTAAAGTCTCGGGAGAGTTCAGCCGTGACTGTTGCGGTCGAGTGCAGGCCGGCCAGAGATATGAGTTGCAGAACGAAGCCGTGCTTGGCAAGATCCCAAATGAAAGACTTGAGAGTCGTATCGTCGAAGCCCTGACCCATCCAATTGAATGAAGGACTGAGGTTATATACTAAATGCTTCCCTGGGTACGCCTTTCTAATTTCGCTGGCAAAGCGGCCTGCCTTCTCCACGTTCGGGTCCGCAGTCTCAAGCCAGAGTAGGTCAGCATAAGGAGCGAATTCAATGGCTCGCTTGGTGGCGGCCGGCATTCCAGATCTATAGTGGTAGAAGCCCTCTCGAGTCCTAGGAATGTCCCACGAGAAGAAGACCGGGGACTTGGCGTAGTTTGCGGTAAGTGACCGCCTTCGAGACAACGACATGTTGGGGTCAACGCTAATCCTCTTCACATACTCATCGATCAGGGTTTGGTCCGCGCCTTCAGCCTTGAGATGCTGTGTGACGGCTGGAGAAGTATAGAGATTAGTTGTTGGATGCTTCGAGGATCAAATGCGGTGCCATACCTTCATCGAAAGTCATGAGCTTATGATCTTTCACCCACTTTGCCTCAAACATATCAATCTCCTCGCCACTTGCACCCTCCAGCTCCATGGCTTGTAGTGTCTCCGAAAGCGGTTCGACGTCCTCGTTCACCCCAAGGATATACTCGTGATCCCGCACATCAATCGCACTACTAAGTAAGTTACCCGACTCAGAGTCCGTCCTCGCAATTACAAGGTTCTCACAGCCCATGAGATCCCACTGAAATCTCATGGCCACCAATCGATTGATATGCTCGCCCACTGGAACAAGCACCTTCCCTGCCAGATGACCGCACTTTTTCCCGCCATGCAGCTGGTCTTCAAGATGTACAGCAGCGGCGCCGTTCTCTGCAAAAAGCTTGGCGAGCTTCATGACAGCAGTCAGGCCACCATGTCCGGTGTCTCCGTCCGCAACAATCGGCCGCATGTAATCAATGTATGGTGTTTCCGCCCTCCCCTCCTTACTCAATCTCCTCCTCGCATCCCAGTGTTTCCGATCATGTAACTGTTGCGCTTTGAAAAGTCTTTGAACCTGGTTTGGAACTGTATTGTATGGATAATCGCCGAAGTCCGGTGAGACCTCATTGGTGCTGGTGAGTACAGATGAGCAAGCCCAGCCGGAGATATAGAGGATTTCTTGGTTTGGGGCTTGTTGGGTCATCTGCACTGGATCGATGGCGCCCATGGTGTGTACCGGCTCTCCAGCAGCAGCTCTCTCATTTAATAGATTAAATAATTTCCTTGCCATCAGGGAGCTAGGATATATTTGTTGAAGTGCACCTCTTTTGCTAACAACATCGTCGGCGGAGTATGGACGTCTGACGCCTTTGTATCTTTCAGATGCCCACCACTGTATGACTTCCTCCACCTGTTGATCTTGTAATTCATCTTCTCGAAGGCCAGCCTTCTCGCTACTTGGTAGGAGCTGGTAGGAGTCGGTGGGAAGAGCTGTGGAGAGGGGGGGATTGACCGCTGGGAGTCTGCTTGACAACGCTCTTGTTCGAGGTGATAGAGCAATTGGGCGTAGGCATATTTGACAGCGTATGGGCTGATGGGATAGAGCCCCTATTAATCTGTGTATCATCTTGTAGAGGATATAGATCCTCATCAGCAATACCTTCCCACCTTATATGATGGGTTTCTAAATTCCGGCCAAAGTCCGGTGCCCGCCCCACTTGTCCGATCTGCCGCGGCTTACAACATCATACTCCGGGTCATGAAACACTGTTTGGTAAGATGCTGTGAAATGCCATCCGATACATTGTCACGGAGAAGAAAGGAAGAGAAGTGAAGTGCCCACTGACTACAGTTCTCGACTTTCCACCTCAAACATGAATGTCAGAACAAGGTCAGCCTCTTTGGCTGCCCAGTTGCTAAAAGTAACCCTACCCACTCAAACAAATGGATACCATCAAATACGTACACAATGTCTGACTTCATTGTGATAGCCCAGATCAACGCCCACGCCCACAATCTTATGCCGGCCTTACTCCTCTACCACCGAGCCGGACCTCAAGGCAACACTTCAAGAAGTCATCCCAGCAAAACGGGAGCTCTTGAAGAAAGTCAAGAGTCATGCAAATAAGACAATCGGAGAGGTGAAAGTGGAGAATACACTAGGAGGCATGAGGTGCGTCTTTCGCCTCAGGACTCAGTTCGGCTGCCCCGTCTGACGACCTCTTAGAGGCCTCAAAGCAATGGTGTGGGAAGGATCCGTCCTCGACGCCAATGAAGGCATTCGCTTCCACGGGAAAAGCATCACCGACTGCCAGGAAGTCCTCCCAAAGGGTACCACCGGCACTGAGATGCTGCCCGAAGCCATGTTCTGGCTCCTTCTCACGGGCCAAGTCCCCTCAACGAACCAGATCCGCGCCTTTTCCCGGGAGCTTGCTCAAAAATCCACGCTACCCAGCTTTGTTGAGCAGATGCTGGATAATTTCCCTACGGATTTACATCCCATGACGCAATTCGCCTGTGCTGTCTCAACCCTCAACCACACCAGTGCGTTTGCGAAGGCCTACGAAAAAGGAGTCAACAAGGCGGATTACTGGGAGCCGACGTTCGAAGACAGCATTTCGTTACTGGCGAAGCTGCCCACTATTGCCGCAAAGATATATCAGAATAGCTACAAAGGCGGAGGGGCTCTGCCGGTAGAGGTGGACCCTGAGCAAGATTGGTCGTATAACTTTGCTGCCATGCTAGGGAAAGGTGGAAAGGAAAACGAAAACTTTCAGGACCTATTACGGCTATATCTCGCACTGCATGGGGACCATGAAGGCGGGAACGTCTCGGCTCATGCGACACATCTTGTGGGCAGCGCACTCAGCGATCCGTTCTTGAGCTACAGTGCTGGACTACAGGGTCTGGCTGGTCCTTTACACGGGTAGGTCGTTCCCAAGCTTCCATCAATCTCTTAGAAAGGTTATCTGCTAAACCTCAGCTCTGCAGTCTCGCCGCCCAGGAAGTCCTCCGCTGGATATTGAAAATGCAATCACACATCGGCACCTCCTTCTCCGACCAAGATGTCAAAGACTACCTCTGGAGTACTCTGAAATCAGGCCAAGTCGTCCCCGGCTACGGCCACGCCGTCTTGCGGAAACCAGATCCCCGCTTCGAAGCACTGATGAAGTTCGCCTCTTCGCGCCCGGAAATAGCCAAAGATCCTGTCTTTCGGCTCGTCAAGAAGAACTCGGAGATCGCGCCAGGAGTGCTGAAAGAGCACGGCAAGGTAGTTCACCCTTACCAGCGCCCCTCCCAATCTTTTTCCATAGTGCCAACCACGGAGCTAACAGCCACATCAGACCAAGAACCCATTCCCAAACGTCGACTCCTCCTCCGGTGTGCTCTTCCACCACTACGGCTTCCACGAAACACTTTACTACACCGCCACGTTCGGCGTCTCGCGCGGACTGGGCCCGCTGGCGCAGTTGATATGGGATCGGGCGCTGGGTTTGCCGATCGAGCGGCCCAAAAGTATTAATTTAGAGGGGCTGTTGAAGCTGGCTGAAGCTTGAAGGGCTCAAGATTACGCCAACTGAAATGATGACTGGGCTATACGAGCTGGTGTATATATATGTATGAAATGGTTGTGAGGGACCCAATGAATATATCGCTGATAAAAACAATATATTACTAAAAGTAAACCAACTCAAGAAAGACCGAGCCAAAATTTCGATCCCGTTTCCGAACTTCCCATTCCTTGCCACTGCAAAACCTCCAGCCCCCCTCTTTCCCAACCAGAAAACCCTCATACTCCCCCAACAACATCTCAGCCACCTATCTATCTATCCTCTCTTACTCCCCCACAAAAGTCAACCCCGTCCCCCTCCTAATCCCCCTTTTCCACCCTGAAAAACACCATACATACACCATACACCATACACCACACATAAACATAAATATAGCTATACCTATACCTATCGCATCAGGGAAGGGGGGGGGGAGGGGGGGGGGAGGTTACTGGGAGTATTTGGGAGGGGGAAGATGGGAAGGGGGGTGTTTGGGAGGAGGGGGGCTTTCGGTGTGGGAGGGCGGGATAGAAGAGTGGAGGAGTGGAGCAGTAGGGGGGTAGGGGAGCTTTTGATGGAGGAGAGGGGGGTGGAGATGGAGATGGATATGGATGTGGATGTGAGGATGTTGAGGGTGTAGCTTTCTGGATACTTGCTTGTAATATAGCGCATTGGATTAGGTAGGTCAATGATAGAAACATGTGCAACATTAGTCGTCTTATATGTTGTATCCAGGCGGGATTCGCGCCCATGTCCAAGTATCTATCTGTAGGTCGGGAAGTCTACACAAACATAATCCTTGGCGTATTGTCTCATATGCTGAGATCTTGATATGCAAAGCTCAAATTTTCATTTCACCTCCACTATCCGTCTCCTTGAGAGGAATACCTTCGAACTCTGCAAACCCGAGGGCTAGATTCATGTTCTGGTTGTGCTTTAGTACAGTATTGATAGAGGGTTTGAAGTTGACATACTTGCAGTGCCTGGGTCGCCGCCCCTTTCAAGAGGTTATCGATGGTAGCGTTGATTACCACCTGTTCAGTTGTGGTTAGCCGAGTTCCCGACGCAGACGTATGTGAAACCCCCCCAAAATAGGCTTGAAGACGAAGAAGGGGAGGAATCGAGAATTAGATACACTTACTCGCTTCCCACTCGAGTGTACTCCGAAGCCGCCTACTTCGACCCCTATATAGAATAGTTTAGTCCTCTATCAAGTTGAAGGAGAGACTTGAATAAAGTGGCCGTGCTAAGACACATGCTCTATCGAAACTGAAGCGCAGAGCGGGGATGGGTAGCATGCACTTGCTGCTTACCATGTGTGCCAGCAATCTTCTTGACAAGAGGGCTCTCGCCCACAACCTTGACTAATGGTTCACCTTCGTATCGTTCTTGATAAATATTTCGAATATCGCGTGATGTGTATTTCCCGTTAAGGGGTATGGATATGGTATGATGGATTCCTTGGAACCACTGAGCAATCTCGGTCAGTATCTCGTCGTGTCAATGTGCATATGAATGTTCAATGACGGGATGACGAAGATGACAAAGATGACTTACAGCCGCTACGTGCGGAATAAAAGCTACCGGTGTCTGGAGTTGAGTACTGATCTCCCTTTCATGTATCTGTTTGATCTCGGGTCAGTGCTCATATATCGAAAGCATGACCAGGTCAAGTCTATTCGATTAGAGCTCTATAATGATTTTGAGAGTATGGAGATGAGACTTACATGATCTGTGAGGGAGTATGGGATGATGTCTATGAAAGTGGCTGAGTCAGCGCTTCCCCTGGATAGAGATCGACAATGAATGGCGGACTCGGAACGGATAGCTCCGCTCAAAGCCCGACATGCAGTCCTATCTTGACCACTGATCAGATGATGGGCCTAAAGGTACTTACTATTCGTAAGATTTTCCACGTTATTCTTGGGAGACGGCTTGGTGCCCGCACCAGAATAGCCCTGAAGCGCAGTTCAGTATTGGCTCCTTCGGCACTCAATGAGATGATGGGCACCTACTGAGACGCCAAAGATGGTGGGAAGACTGTGGCTATCGATATGGGGAAGGAGAGGAGCAATTCCGATCTGAGCGGCGGTCTAAAGCTTATATATCAGTACGACAGTATAGTGATGGACAGTTTGTCAGGAAATACTGACAGCATAACATCCAGGGTTTGAAATTCGAGTGGCTTTGGAGATAGCTTGGCGGTCTATGAGCTCGGGAAGGCCATATGTCCAGGCAGGGTCGAAGCGATAGTCAGCAGACAAATCGACGATGAGGCTGCACTTTTTTAGCTATTCGGCGTGACGAACGCTGCACATGAGATTACCTTTCACTGTTGTTGCCCTGCTCAATCGCATCGATCCATGGCTTGGCTACCCCGTTCGGCAATGCCATCACCCAAACATCTATGTCATCAGATAATCTTCGCACGTCATCGTGAGTGAGGTTTTCGTAGATTATGTCCCGCTTCCCGTAGCCTTTAAGTTTTTGGCCAGCCAATTCTCTGGAGGAGACATGGCGAAGATCCATGTTTGGATGGGCGTTCAAAAGGTTGATCAAGGCTTGTCCCGTATATCCTCTAGCCCCAATCAATGCTACCCGAGCTGGCTTGGTGTTAGATGCACTTCTGTTGCCGAATGGTGGGTTTGGGTTGGTCGTCTGTGCGGTCGCATACGACCTGTATGCAGTACCAAAGAGTGTTCTGCAACCACGTCTTGGCCCACGTCTTGACGCACGTGGATTTGCATAGGGTCGGGACAGAAGTCCAGACTGTGTGTTGCGATCACGCTCCGACTCACACAGAACGCTCGGGACTCGGCTTGTTGTTGAATACGCTCGTGCCTGCTGTTGGGTCCGACCCAGATTCGTGGCCAGCGCTGCTGCTTTCTGTAGCTTGCTTTCGAGGTTGATGTCTCCAAAGAGCTCACGCCCGTGTTGGCTGAACTCGGACATCATCCTACTTAGCTCCTCTCCTCCCTCGATCCCAGTCCAGAATAGGACCTCCTGGCCACGATTCAATGAACCCTCAGATTTGTCAAAGAACCACGTTAGATGTTCGTCGTCAACTTTTACCGTCCACATTAGTTTTGGAAAATCTCTTAACATCTGAGCGAAAACATTATCAGAAACATTAGTCAACCAGCCAGCTTTAGTCGTTGTGAATGTAGCAAGCTGTGCCATCGAAGCACCATCTTGTGGAGGCAAAACGATCGCCAAACAGTCCATCGGATCATCGGAGTACGCCTTGAACTCGCGTTTGCTCAGAGTATCGACATACTGGTCAACGGTAGCCTTGGCGTCTACGGCTTCTCTGTCCCGGACGAGTACTGATTTGAAAGCTTCCACGTCCTCGAATTGCGAGATTGCAGTATAGCAGCGTACCTTGTTTCCTCTTCGGATCAACGTTCCGGCTCCCGTATCCGTGAAAAGTTCCTTTTGGAGGTCAGCGGGGTGAATGATGGCTACACTGGAAGACCTTGGTAATTCCGCGAGAAGCTCGTTCATTTCTTTGATCTTCAACCGAGTCCCATGCCGTACCCACCAATGCCTGCCACTCATCAGATCCTCGTATTCCTCGTCCAGATTGATCGACGAGATCTTCTCGTTGGTATCACCATTATATAGACCTCCTTTTTCTGATAGGTACACAATTTTGAGAGGTTTGATCGCCTTCGCCAACTCGGACGCTGCTAGATCGGCATTCACGTTCAGTACCACTGCATCAGCACTCTCGGCCATGGAGGTCAAGACCGGAAGACATCGAGCCTCGATGGCATCCTGTATGGGCTTTTGGTTGACTTTGGTGATCTTCCCAACGTATTTGTATTTCTCCTTGTCCAAAAATTCCGCCTCAAATACACCTGACGTTATCGGTCGTGCTCGCACACCTAGCTCCTCCAGACTCTCAGCAAGCTTCAAATTTTCCTGGAGAAACAAGGAACGGGCGATGCCCAAAGTCTTCCCATCCGTTATCCTGATTCCACCCTCAAATTCAGGCTCAACGCCGGAGGCCTCCAGTATCTTGTTCAGCTGAGGTCCAGCTCCGTGCACCACCACCGGAAATAGGCCAATCTGGTAGAGAAATGCCAGTGCCGACACCAATGCATTCATATGTTCCGTTATGATAGCCCCTCCGACTTTGATCACGGCGAATCTATTTGAGGAGACTGAGCTGAACATGGAGAGCCATTGTTGGGCTTCCCGCTTTGAGCCAATGTTGGAAAGAAGCTGTATGACGGTCGAGCGTGTAGAAAGGGAGGAGTTGATGTGGGTAGCATAGTATCGACGACTGGTCGTTTGGGTGGAAAAGATGACTCGTGGCTTGCACTTGGAGGGTAAACGCCCCCTCCCAAGCCGGCAGCCTCGGACTGCTGCCGCAGTGGATAGACGGAAGGGGGGCATCGTAGATACTGCAGAAACAGCATGCGGCTATGGCTGTGTTAACTGAGGATTGAAGATAGTTCTTATGTGCGAGCGGAAATGACGGATTGACAGATGGGGACTAAGTTCAATTCCAGGAACTTCGAGTGCTACCCATAACCTGATCGCAAATCTGAACGAGCAAATTCGCGTGGTGTATAATCCCCAAAAATGATATACTGCCCTTGAACTCACCGTGGAGCAAATGCTAATATGGAATTTTCCCTCCCCCCACCAAACCAACGAAAATTGCGGCACCGGCTGCGGAGGAACTATTCTAGCGGCCGCTGATTCTTGGCATCCGGCTCTGAGATGCCAAGCTCTCTCTGCGCTGCTACGTTCAAGACGATCTACTTTGCACCTCTAGAGGGCGGACTAGTCGGCAGATACTAGGCAAATAGCTGACGGCAGGCCTCCTCTAAGCCGGCATCGGGATCGCTATATGTGCTTCGTGAGGAAATGAGCGACGCGTTCGCAGTCGTGCAAGACAAGCGGATGTCCTCATACGGTTCGACGATGCCCATAGAGCATGAAGAGGTACTCTGATCACCAGCTTTTCCAGCGCAGGCGAATGTGTGACGTAAAGTCGAGCACTGCACCGTACTGGCTAGGAGCAGCAGAAGGTGGAGAATGGAAGTCCTTGTGATGTTACTTTTGTGAGACAGAAGGGGAGCAAAATATCCGTACTGTGAGGAACACATGAGTTGGACACGGCAGTACTTGGGAAGCGCGAGCCTTCTGTGCATGGAATCTTTACTCCACGCAAAGGTTTTCGTGAGATACGAAGGTTCCATATATTATGAGATTAGCGACCGGGATATGAAGTTGGAGGATGGGGCCTAAGACGAACTATGGAGACGGGAGGAGAGTGGGTTACAGTATATCTCGTGTGTATCTGTCTACCAACGTGGGCTACCTCTAAGTTGACATTCCATCGCCAACCTCCCCTAGACCATCGCGTGCTCTATCGGATCTAAGAGGGTCTCAGGATTTATCATCCGTACTTACGAACAGATCCCGCTTCCAACCGAAGTTCTTAGTGCACCGTCTGCCAATGGCTTGCAGAAAATTCGGATGCATATCGCCATTCGCATGAAGTCGATGAACACCCAGCTTTCTTTTCTGGCGTTTTGGGTTTGCATTCGGCACCGGTACCATGATATCCCCTCCAAACCTGTACATAGAGCCTCCGTTGGGCTCCGCCGAGAATCCTAAAGCACCCATTGTGGTGAGGATTTCTTTCCACGTGGTGATTGTTCGGGACCCGTCTTCGGCGCCCTCACTGCGGTCTGGAAACATCCGTTTGACGACCTGCCATGCGATCGAGGTTTCTGGAAGTCTGTACAGTATTGGGGACCATGACTCCTCTGATTCTTCTCCCGATGGGTTAAGGCTTGACGCTGCCTCCGGACGAGGCTTGGTATCCGGAGCAACTGATGGTACAATACTCCTTTCTTGTTCTTGGCTCTCTCTTGTGTTGGTAAAAGTCCGGCTCTTTCCGTGACCGTGTATGCTATCTCTGCCCGTCTCAGATCGTTCGACGCCCTGATTTGATCCAAGATCTGTTTTCTCTCCAATGCGAGCCGAGCCTCATTCTCCTGAGAATCACATTCTGCCATCAAGGCCAGCTGAGGATCTATGAATTTCTGAGGAACCGATGCAGCTTGCAGCGTAGCTTGGTATGCTGTTCTGGCCACTGACCATACATTACTCAGAAGCTGACACCCATGATCTCGTTCCGCCACCCACATCATATCTCTCTTTAGCGGTAAGCTGAAGTCGCACAATGGTCGGATTGCCGGTCCTAGGCCCACCGCATGATTCCCCTCGCCACTAGCTTCATGAAGCTTGCTTTTGACTTGAAACGCCTGACGTGGATCCTCACGAAGCTCTTCGGCATCTGGCAAACCAAACATCGGCCGGTGGAACTCCAGGAGATCTGCCATCCTCTCAAGGGCTGCAATGTCTGACAAACACCTGTAGATCTCCTGATCTATTTTATCGGCCTCTTTAGCTAGCTGCGAATTCGGTGAATTGTCAAGATGCTGTAAGACTAGAGCGTTCTCGAACGCCGCTGATCGATCGGAGTCCTGCATCAGATGATAGAGGCACCAACTCGTCCGCTCGGCACGATGAGCATCCTGATAATTTCTGAATTCGATCTCAAGAGCCCAATCCCAATCTTGAAAAGTATCGATTGTCCGTTTGACCTTGAAGTTGTCTTGAAAGTCGGCAGATTTGAACGTCAGTCTCCCGATGGTCATCCTGCTCTCGTTTGAGGCAATGTTTCACCAATGTGAAGAGGCAGCCAAGCTCCCTCTCGTAGACTGTGGGTAACTCCATTCCTTTTGTAATGTCCTCCACGAAATCTTCGACTTCTTGTCGTACACACTGGCACAGCTTCACCAGCCATTGCCAGTCTCTGGCCCGGGTCACCACCTTTTGAGTTACGATACGCCCGATGTTATCATATTTCTCTTCCGGTTGGAGGGTTCGCATTTCGCTTATTCCTGGGACCTTATCAAACCATTGGCTCTCAAAGTACTTTACAACACTGAGAAAATACTCGAGATCCGTTTGCAGCAGCCACAGCTCATCTTGCGCTTGTGCTGCTCTGGTTTCGGCGATGTCCATAAGAGTATCGATGTTGAAGACTGGAGGTGAAGAGAAGGGTTGTCTGGCGAATACCGACCCGAATGAGGACCTGGCGGCTTCTCGAGAGGATGGAGAATTTAAGAACGGTAGCCACTTGTCGTACGCGGCTGTGGGTGCTGTGCTAGGAAGCAAGGAGGCTGCTGTGGGTGCCGTTCGAAATGTTGGGAGAACGGCATTGCCATATATTCCATCAACCATGGCCCGCAAGAACGACATCAGAGCTTTCTGCGCTTCCAAGATTAGTAATCCTCTTGGTGTACCATATGCGTCTCCTCGATGAACCTCGTCATCGGAGAATGTCTTCCATGTACCATAAGCGGGCCCATGCAATACAATACATCCATAAGCCGACAATACTGGGAGGAGGGCCTGCCTCCAGGCCGGCTGTAGCTGTGCGTTGTCAAAGGGAACCCACTGTCCAGGCGGGTAATTGCTACGGTTTTGCAGAAGATTGATGAGGAATGAGCTATCCTCCACCAAGTTCTCGAGATTGATGTATGGTAACAAGAGAGCCATACGGTTATGGGTAACCTCCTCGTTGGTAGTGCTTCCCGGCGTGCCCAACATATTCAACAGGGGATCGCGTGTGGGGTATATGTCGGTGTTGACCCTCTGCAATGTCTTCCGTCGAGATTGCTGATCTCGCCGCCATTTCTTGAGTATGGCGTTCCCGTGCCTCTTGATCATGGAGGCTATATGGTCTTTGTCGTGCTGAATGCTTCTCGTACGCTCTGCAGCCATGGTAGTGGCAGCTTCGTTGGACAAATGTCCTGCATATTTCAACACCTGGCCCGCCGAGGATCTGTGGCCAGCATAAAGAAGCATGCAAATTTCACAGTCGCAGGGTGCCTCGAATTTGGCGGGTGGGAGAGCAGCGGCAAGCCTTTCAAGACCCTCCATGATTTGATCCGGCTTTGACAGTAGGAAGGAGAAAGAATATTAACGATATGCGTGTGGTTGCTTTGAGAAGTCACGATCTTGTCGAATGCAATATGTAAGATCAGAGAGCCGATGCTGAGGTGGTAGATGTGTGTAACATGCTGAGTGTTCATCAAACGTAAGTCCCGGCCCCGCACGGTGTCAAATGAATCCATACTGCCGAGCCACTAGGTACGTCCTTAGCATGTGTTGTATAAGTGTATATATATAACTTCGGAAGTTGTCAATGATAAACGCAGGTCTCGTTACGAAAGGACAACGCTTGGGTAAGGGGAGTATGTAAAAGTCACACAAAATGCAAAACTATATATTGAAGTTGACTAGATCGAATTGCAAAGACACTGGAATTCTTCTGTGTTTATATGTTCCTCCTGCTAGGCCATGTGTTTGGGCCATGAATCCAATATGGATTGTCTCGCTTGCACATCATGTTTGTCCATTGTTGGAATCGGTTTGATCATTACAAAAAGAATCGGTCTTTTCCATCAACAAAGGACTAGGCAGTGGAAACCAGAACAAATGTTTGCAAACAATTCATTGAGATGCCGATGGTGCCTCCGCAGTTTCCTGCACAAGTTTGACTTTGGCTTCCGAAGGGAAGCCGCATCCTTCATGAAGTATGGTGCTCTAGCAAGCGATGCATTACCAAGACACATAGACTTGGGAGATATTGATATTCGTTTTTGGAATACGATTATGTTGTGAAGGTGATGTGTGACGGCATCAAAGATTGAGAAAATTGACGTTGACATGCTCAGGCAGTGCATCCGAGATTGAGGCAGGATGGCATTCACTTCCCTGGTACATATAGGTCTTGTTCAATGGTGAAGGTACTCCTCAGGCCATCATAGCCTAAATGGACTATCAAGCTAACAAACCATATCAGTAATCTACCTCTCGTCGATTATCACTCCTCTTGTGCCTCCGTCACTCTCAGGGCCAGGACACCTGAACTGTCAGGTGACCCTATGGTTTCGGGACATAACCAATGCCGGGCAATAGATCCACAGCCTCCCCGAGTGGTATTCCACCATTAAATGACCAGCGCAGGCGATGATCATCAGGCAACGACAGCGTCTATCGATTCACCCATCAGATATTATCGCCACCCTGACGGTAAGGGCGTCACACAGCACTGGTGTTGGCTTCTTCAACGATATTGCCGTTTCTCAAAGGGTACTGCATCAATCACTCTCACAGTTGGGTGGGCAGGTATCAGACCAGGCTGCGCCTTTGACCAGCTGCATAGGATACCCGCAAATAACCGCATGACCACTCACGATATCAAAATACTCGCGATGATACCACCTTTCACCTTCCGTTCAGTGAGCATGACTGATTTTGGTGAGCACTCTCTTGAGCAAAATCAAAAATGGCAATCGCAGATGTCAGTGAATGCACGAAGAACAACATTGCCGGTCAATGTCGTTAGGCAGGGGAAGATGTAGAGATATGGCAAACGACACCCATCAACCTTGCGATCTCCCTTTCAGCAAAAGGATCCTACATGAAAGAATTGGGGGCGTGTTTGAAAAAGAAGTGCCGACTTCCAAAAGGGGCAAGATGACTGGACTCCACGATATGCACTGGGTAGGACCGTGGCGGGAACTACCCGCTGGGGTTATGTTCCTAGGGAGTGTCCCACTTTCCCCCTTTGATGTTCTGCATTGACATCTCAATCGAACCAATGGCTGGTGTTACCACTCGCATATGCAGCTTCACCTGGCAACGTGAAACAAAGAGAGATCGCCGCTGCAGACCATGCGCCGCCTTTTTCTGCCTGCTTTGCAGTGTCTTCGCCCCACATATCATCGCGTGAACTCCCAGTCTCATCTATCGATTCCTCAATTTAAGCTTTGTTTAGGCTGTGGTCAGTATGATGAATCTAGGCTTGGGAAGGATCTCAGAATTGGCTGTTCTCATCAGCTTTCTCTATATCAAGCCGATGGGCGGTCAATCGATGTCAAAGTCGTCGATAGGTCTAGCTCATTCCCCACAGCGCCCGACATAGGTCCTGGTCACTGACTCCTGTCCACAGAATCTCTTTGTGGAGGTTGTACAATCTATGCAGCGACCACCAATCTCGCTGCCCTTGATGGTAAGAGAAGGCGAGTCCCAATAATTTGAACTCATTGATCGCCGTTAACAATGCGGTAGCTAGTGCACCAGCGCCAAGCTCCTATGTACTATTTACGGCCTACAACATTGCTTCTACCTACAGCTCTCAGCAAACCTGCGTGACCGAGATAGGCAGTCCGACTATCATAACACCAGTCCTCTCTATCTCCAAGCCACCCAGCGCTGATCCTACTGCTTTCCAATCTAGCGTTGTTTCGAAGTTCGTCAATTATCTGGGCTTCTCGGAATGCTCGCGGGGAGGGAGGGTAGGAGTAAGCATCACGATGGATGTCATACTACCATCACTTGCCTCAGCCACCCCACAATTCAACACCTCCCTAAGATCTGTGAGCTCTTCAACCACACTTCCATCAGCAGCGCCTTCGACTTTTACAAACGCCACGACTCTGCCATCTCCCACCTTGTATAGACCGTCACCAGGAATCAGCACGAGTGCTAAGATTGCCATTGGTGCTCTTCTCCCTGCGATTAGCATCGTGTCTCTCTCATTCATCATGATATACATGTGGCACAAGCGCAAGAGAAGACAGCTCGCCAAGACCGAAGACAGGACCTTGAACGGCTCGGATAGTGCCCAGCCGTACCTCCAGCAAAAGGCTGAATTGGACTCCGAAGAGAGGAGACGACTCGAGCTTCATGCCCAAGAGCTGAGGTACGAGCTGGATGGGGCGAATGGGAGGTACGAGATCGGGGGTAGCGACGGCTCTCATGAACTACCTGCGGGGAGCAGGAGACAGGGTCTACGGTCGCTTGGGCAGACGCAGGAATTGAGAGGCAAAGAACATCCGAAGGAGTTGGAAGGCCAGCAGGTATTGTGAACTTGTAATCATTGGGCTGCTGGCATCCTGAGATTGATAAAGGTATTCCATCTCTTAACGACCTCTCATTTCCCGGCCTAATATCCCTAGCATACAACACACAGACTTCGTAGAATGTCAGAGATTGACACTGATCCCCTTGGACAAGGATAAAACAACTCGCGAGCCGACAAGAACTTTCAAAGCCAGTGGGGAGTCTCTAAAGAAGTTTTTGCTAAGAAAAACTCTTCCATGAAGAACAAGGACTCCTCCGGGAACCAATACCCCGATTTGGAGGTTACGAGCCGCAAACAGTACTCTCACCTTCACAATTCCTGGCCCTAAAATCCTTTATGATCGCACAGGCCCAGGTAGCTATACCGCATCAGCACTCAGCTACTCTCCGTTCCCTCACACCTCGGACATACTACTATCCCATGCTCTCCTCTACCATCAAGTCCTATTACCTCATAGACCTCAAGATTCATATGTCGACATCCAACTCGCCAAAAACACAGGAGAAGACACTCCTCCCACCGTTAAGACAGCGCTGATAGGAATCCATCCTAATTAGCCAGCTGAATTACACATAGCGACACCCTCAAACTCCGAAAACATGCAACCATCACCAAATCCACCACCAAAAGATTTCTTCTTACAACCCCACTCAGCCTCATATTTCACAACTGACAGGTCTAACACTACACATCTACAACACAGCACATAGCAGATCAACGCGAAACGCGCGAGGTGAAGTGGCTAAGCTGCAGTCGATGTGTCAGAATGTGGCCATTGATGGGAGCAAACCACATGATTGATGGTTGATCGTTTACTTTGGAAGACAGGTTGCATCTGCAGAGATTTGCATGACTGCTAAGACTTTAGTATGGCTGATTTGGCTGATTCCAACACTTGGTGAGGGCAGTGCGTATCACCAAGCGCGACGGTATGTACCCTCATGCCGCTTCATCAGATCGATATATAAAAGACGACAAAAATACTCAGTATATCGAACCATCTTTCCCAATTCCGACTCTTCAAGTAATTCACAATTCCCAAACCCACAACCTCACTCACCCGCTCTCTTCGCCCAAAACATACACCCAAATAGCCGAAAACCATACCCCCTACCAACAGGTAACACACGCCTGCGTAAACGCCACCTCTGCCCAATCTACAACACACAAATATAAAAATCGGAGTTCACTCGTATACTAGGCAACTGTCACAAATCTTCCTACGAACGCTGATGCGCACTTAGTTGCTATGGAAGAATCTAGTAGGTAGGTAGATTAGAAGAAGGCTGTGGATAGAAGTTTGTGCTTTGGTGTAGGAGGAAGGGAAAGGGAAAGGGAAAGGGAAAGGGAAAGGGAAAGGGAAAGGGAAAGGGAAAGGGAAAGGGAAAGGGAAAGGGAAAGGGAAAGGGAAAGGGAAAGTGGTACGAGTAGGGGGAAGGGAGGATGCGGGTGAAATGGGTAAAATAGGTTGTGGGGTTGGGTCAATGGGGTTGGATGGTGGATGATAGAGGAATTGACGCCCCTTTGACATCAAATTTTCGCTGTGATTATGGAGATAAAGCAGGTGGGTAGTTACCGATACCCGTCATGGTTTCGACTTGGGGATTTCATGTTCGTTGCGCGGGGGAGTATAAGGGTAGATGCGGCTCGATGAAGGTTGTTCAGGCTGGTCTTTAGGTCGATAGGCTTGTGTTGGGTAGATTATTGAAAGATGGAGATATATACACCCTCTGATTCTTTGTGGAAGAGGGAAGGGTTGTGATGATTCAGAGGGCGGTGATATTTCATGAAGCTCATTGTAAGGTATTGGGGTATCTTCAATCCGATAGATAGTGTATGTCATAGAACTTGGGGATGTTCTAGCAATGATGTGGAATTCCTCACGGCCGGCACACTTACTACTTTATCATATGGTGAATCAATATGACGGTCCCCAAATATCTAATATTTCTTATCGAACGATAAGTACTCCTTCGCACCTTCACCGCTCTCAATATTTAGATTATAATCATACGTACTCCCATTGCATCTGACTTCGGACCAGACCCGCTCAATGTTTTATAAGTTGCCGAGGATAGTATTAGGTTCAAGGAGAAGGAGGGCTGGGAGGTTTTTGAAGGTAATGGGATACTAATGTTATGAATTCAAGATTGTTGTAGAGGTTTGGGGTAGTGAATGGGGAGGAAAGGCAGAGTGGTTAGAGAAGGTTTTGGAAGGGATATGGCTGATGAAGAGGGAGGTGCAGGGTATACTGCTTACGAATGGATATCATTGGCAGGTTCTTGGAAAGAGGCATGGACAACCGACAGCCGAGGATAGAAGAAGTGATTGGGGATAGGGCAACTTCTATGGGTTTTTCCACCAGGGACGTTGACAAAGCGTGGAATACTTGAAGGGAAGCGACGTACTTATTCGATTCTGGACTACATGATCGTCATGAATTGTCTGGCACCTGCATGAGCTATCCAGTAAGCGACCCAATGCCTTCAGGCACCTAGGTTGCCTCAGGTTTTCTCAATGTATGTAAACACCTCTGTGAGGTAAGGGAGACCCTATCAAAGCGACTTTTCCCAACCGGGATTATTGGTTCGCACAGTATGTCGTGTTGTCATCAACGTAAGCTTTGGTATGCCGGATAACCCTCCTCACTTTGGCAGATGGTTTTCTCACCATTAATGTGATCAAAGATGGGGTTTCGCAAGTTGAATTGCAGATGTTGATAATTTCGTTTCGTACAAGAATATGCTTGCATCGTACGCAACATCAATCATCATGAATAGTATGTCTTCGTACGACTGGTACAGTTGACGCTCTCCCTTTGAGACCATTCTGACCCCCAAGTTTTACCGTGAAATCGCAATAATGGTGAATTGCCATCCTTAGAGGAAGTTAGCAGGTGGTGATATGAGCCAGGTAAGGATGCTTGCAGCTGAGGTCCTGGGATTTGCCAATATTCGAGGGGCTAAACGCATGACGAGACTTCCTGCCCCATGAAGTTCCAGATTGCTTTCATTCCATAGCGGCCTGTTCCTCCCATGGGCCATTCCTAACCTTGATTTGACCAACCCTAAATATCACGCCTGACAAGAGGAATGAGTAAGCCCAGATCTCTTGCTCAACCTTCTCCAGCGTTGCCTCGCCCGAATGTGGCTCGAGACCCCAGTCCTCGATGGTAAGATCCTTCAGCATTCGTCGGCCTTGCCCACGCTTTGCATTCAACAGAAGGTCGGTGAATGCATTCCATTGCTGCTGCTGCTTGGGACATTTACTATTCTTTGAGAAACCGCAGTCTTGGTGTGTTCGACAACGCTGCTCTTTGGATGTCTCGATATGCACGATCAAACTTTGCGCATGTCCCAAACGTCTTAGTAAAATGTCCGACTTTGCAGCAATCTCCATAAAGCTGTATTGCGGCGTGATAACAGAAAGCGAGAAGGTATTCCTAGCGTAGTAGTAATCGAAAGCTTCATGATAGACCTTGCGGCAGGTAAGGAATATGCTGCGTGTTGTCATGCGCGTTTCTAGATCGCAGAAACAGTTGATGTCTATTAGGTGTGGTATGCCTTTGTGAATAAGAAGGTAGGAGTATATATTGTGGCGGATCTCCGGAGGGAGGTCCATGAATGTAGGAGACATCCCATGAAGCCAGAGCGAGGATCACGATGCAAAGCCTATGAGAAAGGTTGGTCCATAAATGAGTAACAAAGTCTTCTCGAGGCACGCTGGCTCGGTCTCTTATATTGGGACGTTCAGGCAGCAGTTTCTTTCGCGTCGAGAGGGAATCAATATTTCCGAGAGCTTGTTGTATCACCGAAAGGGAGAGGCGTGGCTGTACCGAAACACGATTAACTAGATTAGCGGCTGGTTAGCAAGATCAGGGGACTATGAGGCAGACACTCTAAAATTGATCTAGCCTTCACACGGCTAGCCTCTAGTGAACACTCAGCGAGCTAAACTACTTCGGCTAGAGCTTACCAGTCGCTTGCTTGCAGAATTTGCCTGACGCTCGGGCCTTCCCGCCACTCCACATGAAGGTCAGCCTCGTCAGCCAGCCTGATTAGGACTAGAGGGGATATACTGTAATAATACACCCTCATTGCCCACCCTCTCCTAGAATACTAGGCAACTCTGTAATAATCTCCACGTTCCCATACATACAGATTACGAAAAAGACAGCCTCAAGTCAGCACAATGGTACTTGCATCGCCGAGTCTTGCAGCAAAGGCCACTGACATCCTTCCCAGGGCCGGATCGGCGATGGCGACGTCCACGCTGCCTATGTCGAGTTCCGCGCAAAAGAGTCCGATAAGGTATTCCATCCAGTCCACTACCTCGCTGCCTCCTCTTCATCGCCCCGTATACGCCGTTAAAATACTCACCACCATTACAGTGCTTGTCGGCGCAATGCATCTACTGTCAATCCGTCCGCGCAAAGAACACCTCCCGGCAACGCCAACATCTCCTCGAATGCCCCACCTACCTCAGCACCATGAAGGAACACAACCCTGACAACCCGATCCTCCACGAATCCATCAACGGCACCCCCACCGTCACGCCTGCGAAGCCTCCCAAGAAGCGCGATCACGAAACCATGATCGGTGGCTTCCAGGGCGACTCCTCCGCCTCGCGCTCCTATCCTATCCCGAAGCCCACCCTGGAGCGCGATTTCCAGATGAGCGTTCAGCTGAACCCGAAGATCTCGGTCGGCCCCGGCATATGGGGTCAAAGCAATTGGATAAGCTACATCTCAGGGCATTGGGCCGGGCGTTGGGGCAAAGGCACCGTCGTTGTAAGTTCACGCCCGGCGCTGCACAGTCTCCCTCGGTTGACAGCATCTAGCCTGGCGGTCAAGACAAGCAGCTCGTCGCGCCCGACCTCTCCACCCATCTCGAATCTTCCTATCTCCTCCAAACCCACGACCACCCTCCGGCATACATCAGTGTCAAGAATGAAGGATGGCGCGTCGGGCCTCGCGAGGTGCTGGAGAAGCTTGACAACCCCGCAGAGGCCGATGAGGTTGACCCGAAGACCTATAGCTTCCGCATCTACATCCACATGGAGACTGGTGATCCACGGTACTTGCACTTGAATACCGGCATGTGGGTTGGCAGTGGCATCCGGAGGGGTACAGAGAGTGAGATGTCTTGATATAACATGGACATGACATTATAGCTGACCCTGGTGACAGTCATCTACGACGCTTACCGTGTCACATAAGTAACCAGCGCCCGAGTTTGCCGTCTTACCACGGCTCACGTTCTCACCACCTTCGCCGACGATACTGGGTTTGGCGTCCTGGCGCAGAAGTCTCTTTCATGACTATGATTTTCAGCGGTAATGGGGAGGTGTTCAAGGCCCAATAAACCCCTTCTCTTGAATGATCCGTCTGCGACTGGCTTCCACTTTACCCCACCCTCAAAGGGGCATCTTTGCTTGTACAACGGTAATCTCACTGCATAACTCTGAATTGATATTCCAAGACCATATTCTATCAGACGAAAACATCATTCAGAATTCCTCATATGTCATCCCTCAATTCGCTCATTGAGTTCAGCCATGAACAATTCCATATCCCACAACCCTACAAAACCCCCCCCAAGATCTCCATCCACACACTTCATCGACCCCCTATCGAGACCCTATCCGCACACACACTACACTCAGCCCCCGAATCCTCAACCCTTACTCAATCTGCTCCCAATCTGCTCCTAATAATCAGTCCACAGATCCCACAGCACACCAATACCCCATTACCACACCACCCAAAACTCCACTCCATCCCATCCATCCTTCCTTTCCTCCTAACATACCCCCCCCCTCACAACCCAACCCAACCCACTAAGCCCCCTCCTAATCTCTCACATACTCTACATCTCATACAGAAAGTAAGTACAGGCCCCTCAAACACCTTTTCCATATCTTTGTATCGTTACCCGTCGACGCCATCACAAACAAATTATTATACATGGAAGTGTGATATTGTGCCTTGAAGGGGGGAGGTTTGTGGTACGGGTGGATGTTCTATATGGATGCGTTGGATGAATAAAGGGATGGAGGAGGTGGGTGTGGTTTTAGGGTGGAGGGTGGTGCTGGTTGCTGATTGTATGGTGTAGATATCTTACTAAGCTTTATCTCAGTAGCTTAGACGTGCCGATCCCCTTGAGTTACGTGATCTGAGTTTATCCACACACATTCCGAAATGCAGGGTATATTATATCTACTGGCGATGTATAGATCCTAAGGTAACTTAATTGGTGCGCAGTCGCTCGCTTGCGGTCAATATACGCTTTAGTCTTGCAACAAGATGGTGAATGACGGGTCATGCGTTCCAGGGAATGGAAGAGTAGGAAGGGTTAGGAAGGTGAGAGGGTGGGGAAGTGGGGGAGCGGGAGTATTCAGTTGGTGGTGTGGGGGGGGGTAATATATGAGAATTTGGTATGCGAGAAGGGCAATGCTGGGGTGGTGGGAATTGGTCTCTCAGGCGCAGGGCGGTTGCGTGAGGGAAATTTTCGTTGAGGGGAGGGATGTGGAGGGGAGATTTGATGGGATGGGATGGGATGAGGGAGGGGGTGGCTGTGATGTTGGGATTGATTTCGGAGGTTTGGGGTTTGGGGTTTAATTACAGCGGAGAAGGCTTCTGCGTTTGAGAGAAGGGGCTGAGGTTGTTTGGAAAGCTGTATGGAGTTTGGTGTCGAAACAGGACTCTGCCTTTTAGAGATTATATCTAACCTTTTCCCATGCTGAGACGTTGGGTTGTGTGAGGTGCGTGCCTTTGAGAAGCATGGCCTTGGCGTTTTTGTGAAGTAAAGGAATAGCAAAAACTTCATCTTTGATGAAAACAGAGCATTGTTATCTTTAGCTCATAACGCCTACCACTCAATACCCATAGATTCAGCTCATCAGCTCATAGATACATGCAGTTTCCCATCCCAGTGATGCCATAAAATCCGCCACTACCAGATACCCCCAAGGCCGAAGAAGTGAAGTTCCCGAATTCTGAAGCGTCGCAATGTTTATACAGGAAGGAATTCTGGAGACGCTTCTATCGGTGACGGTACGCTGTCTCATATTCTCCCTGCATCAGGGCCATCATCGGTGGACTCCGGTACTAAATTGATGTGAACGGAGCCGCCTGTAGGTCCTTCTTTGGCGAAGCAAGCGATCTTGCCCCCACATCCCCGGGCGCCGATTGTTGGAAGTATCGAAGATACTATTGCTCACTAGTCAGTGTCTTATCAGCAGGGGTATGGGAGGAAGCCTGCTTACGAGATGCTGGGACTGGAAAGGAGAATGCTGGAGACACAAGGAGAAGGGTGGAGAGAATGACTGTGGTGGGACGCATGTTTGCCGTATAGATCTTTGGTTAGGGTTGCGACGATAGATGCTTGGCGGACTATATTGGTGATTTAGAGAGCGCGAGGTGAATATTGGATGGGGAGGCAAGCACCTGAGGTGCAAAGGCTGGGTGGTGCGGATATATATGAGAATTGAGGAGGGTTGAGCCCGTCAGCGACCGGCCTGAAATTACATGATTTAGGGAGATCCTGTGTGGCACGTCGAGTGCGGCGTATTCATGCACATCAATGACCAACGTCAATATGAAACACATGGGTAAGGAAAGGTTCACGGGTGCTTTGACTAGCAGCAATACTTATCCAGCTTTCCACAATTAGCTCCAAGTGACTGGGCGTCCACCTGGCGAGTCAAGGGGGATCTTGCATATTCTCCGCAAGTTACGCTTGGTGGCGTCGTTCGGTGGCGCGGTTTTTCATATGCGCGCCTCCTTCATATGTGCGGTAAAAACGGACACCCTTTTAGCTGAGACTGTGGCACGTGTGCGGCGATTTTTTCCATGTTCAGATTCCGTAAGCACACGGGTGATCTGCAAGGAGGGCTGGGTTCCTGCAAGCGGAGGACACAGTACGATTGTTGGAGACCACGCACAAGCCCACCTTTGTCATGCCGCCAGCATGCGTCTGGCCAGTGGGTTACAGTGATCATTGCCGTCAGGGACCGTGAACAGCAGCGCTCAACCTCCATAGTGCTTTCAGCTCCTCATGGGATGCCCGTGCAATCTATACGAGTCATCGCCCTGTGTCTAGCCACTTCTTGACAACTTTCAGACCCCACGGAGGTATATGTCGACCCGTGCTGTCTATTGTGGAAATTGCGTGCACTGTCCGACCCGTCCGTCGACGTTTTCGGTGTGGTGAGACGGAATGTGGGGTATGTCCCGTCTTCCTGAGTAAGTACTTGTTCGATAGAATAGTTGTGGAGGTTGGTGATGCCAAGAGGTCGACGATGGTCTGGGCGTTTGCTTGGAGCGGCTGTCGCTTATGCGACTAGCGTGGCACTAGCGACATTGATAGGTTTCAAAAGCACATGAACCTTCCTTCCTGTTTCACATATCCCTAGCGCATTGGCCATCGCCATGAAAATCGAAGGATCGCTGTTGCTTCTCGTTCACGGGACGTCAGCTTCGATAATGAACGCTTTCAATATAGTCGGCCGTCAAGGCTCGAGAGCAATGGAGATCCCAAGTCGGATGGCGCCGACGCTGCTGTTTGACAGGCTCAACAAGGTCTGTTGCACCACCATATGGCTGGGAGACAGTGGGTCCCGTTGTAGCAAGAGCACGGCACCGATAGCGTACGGCGGTTACTAGCTCGTTAGGTCCCCAAAACGCACGAGCATCTCCCTCCCAATTAGGGACTTAGTCTAGGGGGCTTGCTACTAAGACGGTGAACGAGCCACGACCATGCTGCGGTCGCCATGTTTGACTCACTGCCACCAGTTGCAGGCACAGACGCTGAGCATCGAGGGTGCCGACAGCGTCTCTTTCTACCGAGATCTACCCTGAATCTGCATTTTACTCTCAATCCACTGACAAGGTGTTGCGATATTCTACATCAAAGGAGGCTTCTGTCCATTAGCGCCTTGTGACTGCAAAGTCCCCTATTCGTTCCAGATATCCCGGATTCACAGAGCCTCACTCTTCCCCCTCTCGGGATGACAGTGGTTGAGACTCCAGGGAAGATGTACGCCATGGCGGTCATCTTCTCCATGCTGGCCATAATCGCTGTTGCACTCCGCTTCTATGCCAGATACCTGAAGAGAGCAGGCTACTGGTGGGATGAGTACATGATCGTGCCGGCGCTTGTATGTACCGATTGCGCTCAACATCTCCCCTTTACCGTGTTGATGGGGTGATAGTTTTTCACTATACTCACTGCGATTGGCATGGTCATTGGAGCCGCCGATGGCGACTTGGGTAGACATACAGCGATCAATTCGGTTGATTATCCGATCGTGACGAATCGCACAATTATTCTTGAGAAGGTAGGCTTTACGTCAACAGGAAGTTACGCACATACTGACATGCAATCACACAGGTCATCTTCGCAGTGCAACTAACGCAAACGCTGACTTTTGGCCTCACGAAACTTTCTGTCTTGTTCTTCTACAAACGGTAGATTCTCCACCGTCTGATTATCATGGGTTCTACTAAGACAACCCAAAACAGCATTTTTCAAGGTACCCTAATCAGTCTCGCCGTATGGACAAACATCGCCATTGTCTGTTCCTGGACCATCGGCTTCTTTTTTGCAAACCTTCTCGAATGTTATCCAGTTTCAATCAACTGGGCTGTACCCGGCTCGCAGAACTATGATTCCTGCATCGACACGAGCATGATGATGTTAGCTCAGTACTACTCCGACACCTTCACCGACCGTAAGTCTCAAGCCCCTCAAAGGATCTTCAAGGGCATGCTGACGCAAGTGGAAGTGGTGATCCTCTCGCTACCAATCCCATGCATATGGGCCATGACAATGCCCGCAAGGCACAAGTTAGCTGTCAGCGGTATTTTCTTGCTAGGGTTATTGACTGTATGCTCAAGTATTGCGAAAGTTGTGGTTTTCAACCGGGTCAACTACTTGGGTGCTACTGGCGATCCCGATTTCTCGTACCTATACACGCCAACGGTCTACTGGCCCATGGTAGAATCATCCCTCGGCATAGTCGGCGCTTGCCTGCCGTTGCTACGTCCGCTCTTCTCGCGAGGCTCAGAGTCGAAAGGCTTCGGGCAGGTGCGGAATATGCGAAGTGTAAGGCAGAGTTTGAGATTAGCCTCGAATGAGGGCACTTCGCCAGAACTGAAGTCGTGGACCGACGACGCCGGTTTGGATGGAAAGTTTGGGTCCGTGAGTACGATCAGGAAGTTGGTTCCTAGTGCGTTGATCCCTCTGAGCGAAGATCGACTCAACGATCATGAGCCTCTCAGGGAGAAAGGGGCGCAGAAGATGGAGAGAGCAGATGAGAATGTATAGATGCAATAACGTAATGAATGAAAGAAAGTATCTCCGTCGTACATGCATATCATCTCAGCAGAAGCCATATTATCTTACGCTTTATTTCATTGGGAAGCATCCGGACATCACCCATAACCCACTGCTCAGCCAACTCGAAATCCCCTTTCCACGCTCGTTGCAATTGAACTATCATGCCAGCGTTATGTAATTTATTATTGGCCCATTTGAACAGACCGAGATGTACATGAAGGTTCCTACCGTTTCCGTATTATACATTGTAAACTGACTTGAGCAATGTGAAAGAAAATAGTACACAGATCACCAAAAGTGAATATCTCCCAGCGCTGAAAAGCCGCTGTATATTATATAATTATCGTACAACTCGCTACACTCTTCATCGAAATACGAAAAGTCTTGTGAAAAGGAAGAAACCTCCAAACCTGAATGATATGGGTCCATCTTATGACTTGTAGAGGCCGTAGAAATCGAGAATCTGGAGGTGAGTATATAGGAGAAAATATATCAACTATGTTTGTGGCTTTAACAGAGCCAGCAAGGACTCCAAATGATGCCAGACCCACTTCGCTTTTATCGAATGCGTAGAAAAGGTCCGAAGACGGCGTGAGGGTAACAATGTACGCATCCAAAAGGAGGCGGGTCGGACATGAAGAGCGGAGAACTAATAGTCGCCTAGTCGTCGTACGTATAATTCCTCCTTCACCACCATTACTAAAACTTACACGCCGTATTTGTCAGATCTGAAAGACTTATATGCTCTTCAGCAGAGGGTCTTTAAACTCTTCATCTGGAACGGGAATTATACAGTTAGATAGCGATACTGGCGCATTGACCCATACAGTATGAGCTCCAACATCATCCACCCGTATACTTTAGTTAGAAGCTGGTTATGCAGCGGAAGATTAGTATCATCTCGATTATTCGAGGCCGCCGGCATCAGGACTTCTAGAAGGAGATGGACGAGAACACAAGACAGGATATGGCGTTCTTGACTTGGAAACGTTAGATCATGGAGATGATGCTAGTAGACATATAGTAAATAGTTAATCCAAATGCATACGCAATACGAGGTATGGCTAGTATATCACGAACTGATGAGTTCCACTTTAATCTCGCAAGCATTGCCACTCTGAACGGGAAGTCCTACAGGTGTAGCTGTCAATTGCTGAGCATTACTCTCCCGGGCTACTGCTGGTAGTTGTCAATTGATAAGCGGAGTAATACAGTGAAACTGACGATACGATTTTTGCATCGAAAGGTTTACAGCTTCCTCTCTACAACGCACGACTGATCATTGGGCCGAGGTTTAGCCGACAAGTCCGAGGTAGACTATGACGATTTCTGGTGCACTCCAAGCTCTTCCCCTACAACAATGGGCATTCTGTACTGATTGGTATAGGATCAAAAGCCAATCGGTTCATCTCTATCTCGCCCGCATCAGAGACAGAGGAAGACCATGTCGCCTTCGCTGAGGATCATCAATCGGACCGTACGCCGAGACTTGCAGCAGCACAATTCCTTTTCTCGCTTCCTGAGCGACAGAAGCCCAGTCCTATTCTCATCTTGGGCTTCTCTTCCAAAACCCTCTCAAGCACCATTGAAGAAACCTCTTACCCTAAAGTCGTTCACAACAATGGCCTTATTAAGCTCCAATGCCCCAAGGGTCACCACCAGCCGAGAATTCGATCCAGAGATCAGGGACATGGCCAGCTACGTACACAATTACAAAGTCGACTCAGACCTCGCTGTTCGTTATATCATGAATTGTTCTAGAATTCACGCCGTTGATCTCATAGACATATAGTACGAGACCGCTCGCTACGTCTTTCTCGACACCATCGGCTGCGGCCTCGAAGCCCTCCGCTTCAAAGAATGCACGAAGCTGCTCGGGCCTATAGTTGAAGGTACTATCGTTCCAAACGGTACACGAGTACCCGGCACGCCTTACGTTCTCGACCCAGTCAACGGCGCTTTCAATATTGGCGCCATGATCCGGTGGCTTGACTACAATGACTGCTGGCTGGCTGCAGAGTGGGGACATCCTTCGGACAATCTGGGAGGCGTATTGGCAGTGGCGGATTGGATATCGAGAACAAATCGTGCTGGAGGACATGTGGGAAGTGGAACCATCGTCAAGATCAAGGATGTGTTGGAAGCCATGATCAAGGCACATGAAATACAAGGATGTCTAGCGCTGGAGAATTCGTTCAACAAAGTTGGGCTGGACCACGTTGTCTTGGTCAAGGTTGCGACGGCCGCTGTGGTTTCAAAGATGCTTGGGCTTTCGGAGAGACAAACGGCTGATGCGATATCACAAGCCTGGGTCGACGGACAGAGCTTGAGAACGTACAGGCACTCGCCGAACACAATGGCGAGGAAGTCTTGGGCAGCTGGAGACGCTTGCCAGAGGGCTGTCAATCTGGTTTTGAAAGTTCAGAAAGGAGAGCAGGGCGTTCCCACAGTACTCTCAGCGCCAGTCTGGGGCTTTTACGATGTCCTCTTCAAAGGCAAGAAGTTTGAGTTCCAGCGACCATACGGCAGCTACGTCATGGAAAACATCCTTTTCAAGGTATCATATCCCGGTAAGTATCTCCTTTCCCCTGGATAAACTCTGTGCTCATTACAACACCAGCTGAATTTCACTCTCAAACCGCCATCGAAGCCGCCAAAAGGATCAACGTCACTCTCCAAAAGAAAGGCAAGACAGCCGAAGACATCAAATCCATCGTCATTCGCACTCACGAAGCCTGCATCCGCATCATCGACAAACAACACAAACCTATGGACAACTTCGCCGACCGTGACCATTGCATCCAGTACATGGTAGCCACCATGCTTGTCTTCAACCGGCTGCATGCTACTGATTACACCGACGGCTCTGAAGCCGCTACGTCCGAACTTGTGGAAAGAATTCGGACGACTACCTCCTGTAAGCATCCGTCTGGATGAATTCACTGAAATTGAGAAACACTCTTCGGAAGCAACCCTTCTCTTGACCCGCTCCCCTTTTTGCTGCAATTTCTCATGGCTTTATTCAACGTATCCGATAGGCATGCTGACGCCACACGTGCACAGGTAAAGAAGATCCCGAGTTCACCAGGGCGTACCATGACCCTAACATGCGAACTATACCCAACGCATTGACGGTAACGCTGAACGACGGTACGGTGATTGAGGAAGAAGTTGTAGAGGCGCCGCTAGGTCATAAATTGAGGCGAACTGAGGCAAAACCTGAGATCCTGGAGAAGTTCGAGAGACATTTGGGTCCACATTTCGCTTCGGAAAAGGTACAGGAGCTGGTGCAATTGGGTCAGGACAAAGAGAAATTGGAAAATATGGGTGTTGATGAGTATATGGATATGTATGTGAAGGAAAAGATGGAGTGGTAGATCACTTGTGATACGGGAGATGACAGTTTCCCCATCTCAGACTACGACTTCGCGACCATGCTCAAAGTAAGCTAATTTGCAACCATCCAACGCTTTGAACATACAAAGAGCGTGTTACTCTATATTCTTCAGATCTCGAGAAAATCGCTCCCAAGCCAGCGCGAAAGGCCCACGTCCAGTCTCCGTGCCAATATCTCACGTGACTACGCTAGTCCACTCAACCTCGGCATAATTTGTCTACTTAGTCTCGCAGCAGCCTGGATGCATTACAAACCAGAGAGTACTAACAAGATGTACTTATTTACTTTATTCTCTCACTCATTCCGCAAACACAAGCTGATATCATACTGAACGTTGCTCTCGTTCAACATCTGGTCAATCTCCTCCTTTTAACCACAATGTCACGTACCACAGCCCAACCCGACGATCCTCTATCATCCATGACACGACTTTCTCCATCGGTATATCTCCACGATCCCACCAATACAGATCTATCTTCCAGCTCTACCAACATCCGTCAAGAACCAAAAGTATCCAAAGACACAATCACAACATCGTCCTCCGCAGCACCCAAATTGATCGTCCTCTGCACTTGGATGTCAGCTCACCCAGTCCATATGTCCAAGTACATCACCGGCTACCAGACGCTCTACCCAGATTCTCGCATCGTCATCATCCAGAGCTCGCCTGCGGATTTCTTTTGGCGATCGGCCAGTGCGCAACGTCGTAGGGTCGACCCAGCCGTCTCCGCAATCCTGAGTTATTGTGACTACGCCAAAGACTCCGAGACTGAAATCTTACTCCATATCTTTTCCAATGGCGGCTGCCATCAGCTGCTGCGTCTCCTAGGGACATACCGCCAGCGAACATCCTACGCTTTCCCGTCACATGTCAAGATCCTTGATTCCTGTCCCGGCCGCGGCACCTTCAAAAAGTCTATCAGTCCTCTGGCTCTCTCATTGCCGAAATCACAGCCTCTGTATTCCATCCTTCTGGGTCTTTTATACCTAGCAATGAGCGTATACTTCATCATAACCATCTCCCTTGGCTTAATCAATCCAATAGAGCATTTACGGCAAGTTCTGAATGACCCGGAGTCAATGAAGAACGAGAGGAACAGATGCTACATCTACGGTGACGCTGATAAGATGGTTGATTGGCATGATATTGCAGCTCATGCTGAGGACGCGAGGCAGAAGGGATTTCCAAGGCGCATCGAGAGATTTGAAGGTAGCGGACATGTTGCTCATGTTCGGCAAGGGGGAGGAGCGAGATACTGGAGCATTGTTGACGAGATGTGGCAAGGAAGACAAGGTAAATTTCATTAAGCTGGTGACTCCCTCTATCGTCTTGATGATTTTTCATTTGATCCAACCTAGACCATAGAACGAACAGCTGAGCCATCTGTTGATCTCGCTACAGGGGGCTAGGCCAGAGCGACACCAGGTTAGGCTTGATGAGCCCGATCCTCGGCATAATGAGAGTATGAAATCAGACAGCATGCTGCAGAACGTAATGTTATTGCTTGAGTACTTACCCGTACATGGGAGACATGCTTCAAAACACTTCGATCAGCCTCATTTTCCTAGGCCCGCAACTACCCCCAGCTGTTCACTGGATATTGGAAACTGGATGTTGGTCGGGCCTAGGCGCTCGGAATACCATGACATGAGGCTGACTTGGGGGCCGCTTGCTTGCGAGAGGTTTCTTTTCTTTCCTTGGTATACTCATCACAGCACGGAGCATCAGCATACGTCTGGCCAAAGGATGGTTGTGCGGTGCTCAAAGGGACCCTCCATTACAGTCAGACTATCATCACCGGTGTCCACGGCACAGTTACTCGCATCCCATCAGCCCTCGGATTTTTCATTCTTGGTCATTCGCCCCATTGAACGCGTCTAAACTCAATCGTCGGCATCTCAGCTTCTGTCTCGGTCACAAACATCTTCCAGAGATGAAAGGACGAAGCCGGCCAATCATTCGCACTAGGCTTACGAAAGAAGTTCGCGGAATCATTTACCGAATACGACACCGTAGCCAGCTTATCGATGATAACTTTGTACTTTGCCGGCCACGCCTGCCTCATTAAGTTCACAGATATCGCCAAATGGTGGGCTCCTTTGAGTTTCATTGCTTCAGCTGTCGGCTCGATATATTCACGATCGCCAAAGATGTGCTCCGATCGAAAGCGATAGGATTCAACGTGGTAGCCGGTCCGTATGTAAACGCGCCTTAACAACCGGATGTACCTAGGCGCCAGCCATTGAAGGAAGGATATCGGACCCTCTGCCAGTCCGGAGATATGGAAGGTGAAAGTATTCTCTCCATATAGCACATTCACTGCTTCATCATGAATTTGCCGACTGGTGAGTAGGAGCGGTATCACAGTATCCCTATCGAAGTAACCAATGCGATGGATGCCTCCGTCGACGCCTAGAGGACGCCAGAGGTGAGGACGCGAGCAGCAGTCAAGACGACCGATAACAATGCATCGGTATATGTTGTTGCGTAGCTCAACGGGAAGTTTGAAGATGTGGCATGGCTGGTGGCTCAAAACAAGAGAAGGAGGTGGGTCCATAGGGCTGATCAAAGTCTCCCGGCTGTCTTGGCGCGACTCCACTCGCGACGATCGACAACGTACCAGGGAACGGGCATTGACAATCACTGGTGGTTGATACTCTCACCTTGGACAGTTCTCGTTTGAGAAAAGACCTTCCATCGCCAGTGATCGGGAGCTGAACGATGCGGTCCTGGTGTCTGCAGAATATATTGTGGGTCAGGCTGCAATGCAGGCCGTGCCTCAGGCCTGCATAAGCCGACAAATGTTCCGAAGGCAAGGCATTAGATCTTCTGGGAATTCAACGATTGATTGGCTGAAATCTTCCTGCATGCCGCTGTCTAGTAGTAGCGGTGTAAGAAAACCAGGTATCACACCGCAATGCAATCATCAGCTACGGTGACCGGGGCCCTCCAAGTCGCTAAAGCTCCTAGGGATAATCAGCCATACGTCGTCACCAGCCACATGACGCATAGGCAAGATAAGATCCCTAATCGCCCTAGAAAGACCTCTCGTCCTCCCGGATTTGCGAAATTCGCTTATGATGAATCGTAGATATCTACCTTTTTCATTTCTTTCAGAAGGGCTGTAGCCAAAGAAAAATCGGAGATATAGGAGGGACCTCATATGGCCAATGCCGGCGTATGGACTCTGCTTTCCCAATTCCCACCTCTCATCTGCTTTGCACAGGCGTACTGTCATTGGAAATCGCCTTCTTGGCGGGTACAAAAGGATGATCCTATATCATAAGACACTTCATCTATGACAGTGTCGAAACACCCTCAGCAACTGTCCAAACAATCATACATTTTTTATTGAGTAGTACAAGAGGTGGATTTGGAGATATGGCCTAGATCACAACGGAAATACAGCCGTATGATCGATCTGGTATTGTATTGGTTCTGCGGTCTTCCCTTTCTGCAGTGACGTCTTGAAGACCTGAGCGTTTAACTGAGTATCGGTCGTAGCGTTCGCCGTTACTCGACGACGACTGAAATTCGTCCATGGACTACCCTGAAACCATTAGGGCATATGGGAAGGAACCGCTGCATGAGATGTCAATTTTTGAATCATACTATCCTAATCGTTGAAGGCGATCGAGCCACACCTATTCTCGCACGGGAGATCTGATACGGTACTCTCTTGGGCTTGAGCGAATCGATAAACGTTGGGGACGTATAGGAAACGTTAATGAGCTTATGGGAACTATTGAGCGACATAGCTAGAATGGTGCTGATCTATCAGGTTCGGCGGATATCGAAAGCTTCACCAACCTTATATCCTCGTGCATGGACGACGTGCCTTGCCATCTTGACACGTTTGCTGATATGTGGGATAGCATCCAACGTGAGAGCCCCGATATTTCCGACTAATGTGCTGTCGCCTCCCGGAGGGACCAAATGCTGCTTCGTGGGTGTAGGCAAGCAGCCAGCACTGTCTGGATTCCGTGATCTGTACTGTAAAATAGACAGGACCTTTGACGATGATCTTGCTGGTGCTGAGCATACCTGTTGGGAATAATTGGTGTATTGGGGTTGAATATTGAATACTGAATACCGACGACGACGTCGACTGTTTGGCCGCGGATATAAAGTCTACTTCACAATTTACAATGCCTCAGCATGTCAAGCAACCCGCCACAATCATATCCAAAGCAAAATGTAAGCTGCCGGTTGCGATGTTAACCTGCATATTGGGTTCCAATTCTCGGGTGCGAACATGACTGAAATATGTTTCTCTCCAATAGAATAAACTGATATCCGGAGCTCTCAGTTTTACTTATACTTAGACGAACAGATTTACTGTATCAGATCAGCTGTGGCTCGGTAAATATCAGCATATGCAGGAGCCATTATGGCTTGCTCGGGATAGAAGTCTCCTATGGCCCTGCTCACCGCTCATGCGAGCATTGCGCTCAGCAACGAAGCGTTGTGAGTGCAAATGTAGGGGGTGCAAATGTAGGACATCTGTCCGCTTCGCAAGCAAGTGCTTCGCTCACGTCATAATCTTGGAAATGCGTAAAACATAATCGTCAATCCCGGACGCCGTTGAAAACCTAGTCAGTCAGGAGGAGCCTTCCCGCCGGCTTCGTCTCACAAAGCCTGTTAGTGGCAAGAAGAGGTCCCACTATTTCTGGAGCAGCCAATTGTCGGAGAGGATGCTGAGCCCAATTGCTATTGAGTTCGGAGCTTATATTAGCTGGCCTAATTCCGACTTCCATAAGAACTGAAGGACAGAAGGAGGAAGCCGCTCATAATCAAAGCGCGCTAAGGTGGAACGCGCTAAACGGGAGAACCTCGGCAAAGCTTCGGAAGATGACGAACCTTGAATCCGTGGAACAGCAAGAGCAAGAGCACAGGGCAACGGTGGTATCACAAGAAGCATCATCGCCATGGGCCTCGCAGGACGCTTCTACCAATATTCGCAACAGGCACCCGCAACATCGATCATCGTCTCCAGACCCATCTTCGATGACGCGTAGATCAGATCTTGCCCGCAGCAGAGAAGGACTTCTCAAGGCCGACTATGAAGCCCCTCTCGCGTCGCTCAACGAACACTATAGCTCCGGATCTGACCTCGATCTTGATGAGCTAGAACCGCACGATGGGCCAACTTCTCCAAGCATGAGGGGCGGTTGGTCGCCGTCGAAACGGAGACGCAAACAGAAACCTTCTGGGTTACCAGCGAAGAGAAAGGGAGGATGGCTACGAAACAACAAGCCATTGTTCATCATCTCAACGATATTGTTGGGGGGTCTACTGGCTATCTTGGGAATGCTTTTTGGGGGCGTATTCAAGATACCTGACGCACCCCCAGATGGAGTCAGTGTGCCTTTCTTGGTTAAGCAGACATGAGCTGACAAGGCCTACTCCAGTTATCGCCACCATGGTATGAGTCGCCCAAAGGTGGAACAGTTGCATCATGGGAGGAGAGCTACAAGAAGGCAGCCGCCATGGTATCAAAAATGACGCTGCCGGAAAAGGTTAACGTCACGACTGGGACTGGTTGGGCGCAAGATCTTTGCGTAGGCAATACTGCAGAGGCAAACATTGTTGGCTTTCCACCTCTCTGCCTCCAAGACGGACCTCTTGGGATACGCTTTGCAGACCACGCCACAGCGTGGCCGGCCGGCATCACTGTAGGAGCTACCTGGAACAAGGCTCTGATGTATAAAAGAGGCAGAGGACTTGGTCTTGAGTTTCGCTTGAAAGGAGTGAACGTCTTGCTAGGCCCGTGCATGGGGGCGTTTGGTCGGATGCCAGGTGGTGGGAGGGCCTGGGAAAGCTTTGGTCCGGATCCTGTTCTACAAGGTGTAGCGTCGGCTCAAACGATCAAGGGGATACAGGAAGAGGGAGTGATGGCCACAGCAAAGCATCTCATTGCTAACGAACAGGAACACTTTCGACAAGAAAATGAATGGAAGGGCTCCAAGTTTGCACTCTCCTCAAACATTGATGATCGAACGCTACATGAAATGTATCTATGGCCGTTCGCAGACAGCGTCAGGGCTGGCGTTGCCAGCGTCATGTGCAGCTACAACATGATAAATAGTTCTTACGCTTGCGGTAACAGCAAGCTGATGAATGGCATACTGAAGGATGAGCTGGGCTTTCAAGGGTTCGTCCAATCGGACTGGCTGGCCCAACGAAGCGGAGTAGCTAGTGCTTTAGCCGGACTTGACATGAGTATGCCTGGAGATGGGCTCCTCTGGAAAGATGGAGACTCCTTCTTCGGACCCCACCTGACACGGGCTGTGCTCAATCGCTCCGTGCCAGTGGATCGGCTGGACGACATGGTCACACGTACCGTTGCCGCTTGGTATCAACTTGGACAAGACAATCGAACTGTTTGGCCAGCTCGCGACGGTAGACCGAATTTCTCATCGTTCTCCGATAAAAAGCTGGACAAGATCCATCCGGACAGCGATGATCCTACAACAGCGATTGTAAACAAGTTTGTTGATGTTCAAGGACAAGGGGAAGCGTTCCATGGGCGTTTGGCCAAAGAGATCGCCGCTGAAGGTACCGTACTGGTGAAGAACAGTGACGATATTCTGCCTCTTTGGCCTCAAGGCGGATCTGAGCGCGCAAAATTCGCCGAAGGTCGCGCGTACCACGTTGGGATCTTTGGAGAAGACGCGAGTCCGAACCCTGACGGACCTAATGCATGTGAGGACCGGAGTTGCAATGTCGGTACCCTCGCCTCTGGCTGGGGTAGCGGTGCGGTCGAGTTTCCCTATCTGGTCGCACCAACCAAGGCCTTGGAGTCAGCGTTCGATTCGGACGCGGTCAAACTTACGATTAGTATGACTAATAACATATCAAGTCCTTCGGTATACGCCGCCCAAGACCTCTGTATCGTTTTTATCAATTCTGATGCTGGTGAGGGATTCCACGAATGGAACGGTATAACCGACAGAAAGGATTTGTATCCTCAAAAAGGAGGGGATGAGCTGGTGAAGAACGTTGCCAAGAACTGCGCTCAGACTGTTGTGGTTGTACACGCCGTCGGACCTGTTATTTTAGAACGCTGGGTCGACAATCCTAACGTGAAAGCTGTTCTTCTCGCCAATCTTCCTGGAGAGGAAAGCGGCAATGCACTAGTTGACGTACTGTTCGGCCTCGTTGATGCAAGCGGCCGTCTTCCTTACACGGTTGGCAAGTCTCTTGAGGACTATGGCCCAAGCGGTCAAATATTGTACAAGCCAAAGAAGCTGGTCCCACAACAAGACTTCAAGGAAGGTCTCTTGATCGACTACCGTCATTTCGACCATCACAACATCACCCCTCGCTACGAGTTTGGATTTGGGCTGTCCTACGCTACATTCACCTTTTCCGGGCTCACGCTTCATGAGCTGAAGCCCAAGACACCTCTCCCTTCGCCGCGCCCCTCTGCATCGATTTTACCACCAGCATATCAGACTACACTACCTGATCCCAATGAAGCTCTCTTCCCTGATGACTTCCGCAAACTACATCTGCGCATCTACCCATATCTTGTCAATGCATCTGTTGGCACAGGCGAATATCCCTATCCGGCCGGCTACAGTTCTCCCCATCCCGAATCTCCTGCCGGTGGAGGCGAAGGAGGAAACCCTTCCCTTTACGACGAACATGTCCTAGTATCGGTCAACGTCACCAATACAGGTTACAGATCCGGGAAGCAGGTCGTGCAGGTATACGTCTCTTTCCCATCCGACGTTGTCGATGTCTCGACTGGTAAGCGGGTCGAATTTCCGGTCCGAGTCCTGAGAGGGTTCGAGAAGGTGGACGTTGAATGGGGTGCTACGGTACCTGTGGAGGTGAGACTGACGAGGAAGGATCTTAGCTACTGGAGTGTTGGGATGCAGAACTGGGTCATGCCCGATGGACCTATTACCATAGCAGTGGGCGCTAGCTCGAGGGATTTGCCCCTCAATGCGACATGGTAGGGTTTGGATAACAAGACGTTTTTTAGGATATAGGCATTAGGTCTGGATTCAGAGTTTATACACGGATACTAACATAGGGTAGTATGAATTGGGTACATGAACTGATGAAGGGAATTTTTCCACGAAGCTACCGACCGCCAATCGAGCTTTCCAAGATTTGTTGAACAAATCCAGCACATCTGAGTAACCAATGAGAATCCCTTAAACGATTAACTTATCCCTTGAAATAAAACGCCATCAACCATAAAACACTAGACTGCTAACAGTCCAAAGGCAGGATCCAGGGTTGGGTTGGGGATGTTTTGCTGAAGGTTCGTGGTATTGATTTTTGATATGAGAGGTAGTGTGGCGAAGAGCTGATTGAGTTGAATGTGTGAGACTTTGATGATTTTGGAGGTTGGTGGATGGTTGCATGATAGGAGTTCCAGGCAATAAGATGGTTGTCATGTTTGATTCCAAGGACAACCGGCAACTACCTAGCCTACAGGCATCGTTGGAATAATCCTGGATCCTCATGGCAACCGCCTCAGCTGATCAATCATAGTGCTTCAACAATATCCAACACCCTCACTCAACAATACCGTCTCCCCCGTCCGCCCACCCAGCGCACGCTCTCCATCCCCGTTCGTCGGCGTAACATTCCCCCCAACCTATCCTTAGACCGCCGTGACGCCAACCTCTCCCCATCAGCATCCATCTCCACCCACCCTCTCCCTTCCACGACTTCCCCTCCCTCACCTTCAACAAACAAAACAGACCTACACATCGGACACTGCTGCCGAAAATCCACCCCCTCGTTCAACCACCGCGCTATACAACCCAGTCCGAAAATATGCGCGCAGGGTAATCTGGCCGCCGCCTCGGGCTCGTCGCCCGTGTGGAACGGCGTGAGACAGATGTTGCATTCGCGGTCGCTGACTGGGATGATTCGGAGGGGAATGACAGGGAGGAGATCGATGAATTTTTGGGCGGGGGAAGGGGTTGGTTTGAGGGGGTGATTGGGTGGGCTTCGATGTTTTTGTGTGATCAGGAGGCGGTTTGAGGGTGTGGGGTAGGCGGATGCTACTTCGAAGCGGCTCAGGCGCTGGCGTTGGCGTTGAGGAGGGTAGGGGGTGGTTTGGATGGGGAGGTGGGACATGTTGATTTGGGTTGAGCAGTGTTAGGGGCGGGATGGAGAGGTATTCGGATGAATTGGAGAGGCGTGCCTTGTCCTGGAGGGGGGATTTTGAAATGGATTGTGTGGGTGGTAGGGGAAGGTGTGGAGAATCACGATGTAGGGAAGGTAGGTGCATGGTGGGTTTGAGATGGAAACATGAACGATCTAGGGGACAATGCTGACGTTGAGCTAACGGTGCATTGACAAGGGAATACGACAAAGGGGATTGTCTAATTGAGAGGGCTCCATGGACGTGGTTCCATTCAGTGATACTGTTCGTTGATAAAGGCATCCTTGGACCAGGACTCCTCACGTACAATTTTCTTTGAAACAACAACGTCGATTTTCAAAGTCGTACTCGAACACTGACGACACGAAGAATGCCATTGAGCTCGACCTATTATTAAGGCATTGATAGCTATACCGCACCGCAACACACTGAAGAATATTGTGGTTGGTGTCTAGGATCTTCTCACGTACATGATCCTTGAAACAACAACGTCGATCTCAAGACTCGTACTGGAACACTGACGACACGAAGAATGCCGAAGAGCTCCACCATTATTATCGGTCAACAATGGGTTTGTCCTTTTCTTGTCAGGCATTGATAGCTATACCGCAATACATTGGAGAAACATTGCTCTCGGTGTCGAGCAGTGATATCATGGAGGTCCTTTATAATGGTCCTCGATCTCCAAGCTTTTCGATCTGCACTTCCTACCAGTCTTCTGCATTTACACTCATACCGCTAGACCTTTCGCCAGGGCTTCTACGACTCGTCGCGTATAGCCACCTGCAAGCGCCTCGATACAGAGACCATCGACTCCAGCGACATCTTACAATACCACCGCACCATGTCCAACCACCCTGAGAACAACAATACAACAACCCCGCAAGAGCAAGTTCGCAATTCCCCCAATCTCCGCTATCCCCTAACAGAAGAAGACACCCCCTTTCCCCCCCTCGCCGCCTATCCCCCCCTCGTCCCACGCCCCCTCGCCCCACGCCCCCACCACCCACCCCCACACTTCGAAGAGATAAACCTTGACGAAGCCCTCCGCCGAATGCACGATCCACGCCTCGCCCACCTCCGACGCCCAACGAACCCATCCTGGCACCGAGAAGAATCAATAATCCTCGCCCGCCGCGATCTCCGCGACCGCGAAGCCCAACTGCAAGCCATAGACGACCGCTACCAACCCTCCTCTGATGATGCTGCAGGTGCGGATCCGGACCCGAGTCTGGAAGACATGGCGGAGTATGAACGTATCAGAGCCGAGATCCCGGAACTCCATCACCGCATTTACAGGTTGCAGGAGCAGAGGGAGGACAATAATAGGGCTGCAACTCGGATTCTTGATCGTTTGCGTGGGAATGGGAATGGGAATGGGGGATTTGATGGTCGGAGGGTGGGGGTGGCGGAGAGGTTTCTGGAGGGATTGGAGGTTGTGCCGTTGAGGTGGGATGGGAATGGGAATGGGAATGGGGGATTTGATGGTCGGAGGGTGGGGGTGGCGGAGAGGTTTCTGGAGGGATTGGAGGTTGTGCCGTTGAGGCTGTTGGTGGGGGTGGGGGAGTGGGAGTGTTGTATTTGCAAGGAGGAGTTTGCAGTTGGGGGTGGGGAGGTGGTTGTGAAGGTGGGGTGTGGACATGTTTTTGGGAAGGGGTGTTTGGGGACTTGGCTGGGGGGTGGGGCAAAGACGTGTCCGATGTGTCGGGCTGTGCTTATTTGAGGTGGGGTAGGTGCTGGGTAATGAGGTTTGCGTTTGCTTTTGACGGATTGAGATATTTACAGTTAGCGGCATTGCTTTATGTCATTTTATTTCCATTAATCCACGTAATGTATGCTTGCTTGCTTGCTTGGCATCATGAACGATTCGCTTACCCTATCTTTGTCACGTCTGGTTGCGTTTGCCAATTTTCCATGGACCTCGCTTTTCGAATGTCTGGACAATTGATTATAGCAGCCTCGTTAAAATCCATCACCTATACATTCATAATACTTCCTGGCAGTGATTTAGCAGCCGCGGATCGATTTATTTAGCTAGTGATTATGCTTTCAAGGTGGACCATTGGATCGGTAGCTGTTTTGAAAGACATGCAATAGAGATTACCAAGGCGTATCGATCTTCAGGGGTTTGCATTGCATGCATGCCTGCGCTCTTATAGCTATGATTTCTTAAAGGGAGTATCATTGGATCAGCGAATACCGTCATGGAGCTCTCATATAGATCACCAAGTCGTTCTGGTCTTCACGGGCGTGCGCTCTTATAGATGTGATTGATTGGTCGTTCTGGGATCTCGACTAATAAAGCAACCGCTCGATGGGTATACTCTACTATTCGGCCGCTGCGATTACGAACTCCTTTTTCCGAAGGTATGAGGATGTCTTTATTTTCTCGACTGTGATAGAAAACGGCCGTGACAGGGAACGGCCGTGGCGTTTCGCTGTATACTGAAGAGAAGCTCTGCAACCCAATGGAATAAAGATCTGCCTACCTATCAATCATTATACAACAATTGATATCGTATTGCCCTACCCAAATACTTCTACCCCTCTGAGTCTACCCGAACCAATCCCCAAAAACATGATCAGTCGTCGTCATCACGTCCTTGACCAAAAACGGCCGTAACGTTCCAAAACATTCCGAAATAGAAATCCATAAGCCAAATGAGTGATCCATTGGGCTTCACCTATTCCCAACATTTTCTCTGCATATGGTTATCTCATAACGTCCGGTATGTATTCGCCACTCCCTACGTCCGGAATTCTGCTTACAGACTGCACTGGAGGAATATTGAACTCATTGGAATCGGTGTGCTTTTCGATGTTGTGGCGGTGTTCCATTGTTCTCGTTGGTAGAATTTGGTGCGTAGGATGCTATTTTCGAGCTTTGCAGATTGTGTCGCCCCTGCTTCGGAATCTATAAGAGAGCGCTCTTCACCCATCAATTTTGTACTTTGTTATTTCACACATCACTCTGTCTCCGATTAGATTTTCTCCAGACCACGGTTCATACCTAGCCACACAGTCGCAACCTATTCAGTGAGTCTTCCCAGACGTTGTCCCTTCTCTTCTTATCTTCCTACCGACCGCCTCGAAATTACCAACGAGTTTGATTACACGTCACGTCACATCATATCACCCCGTTAGGCCACTCCGTTCCAAGTCGTCACACTCCAACTCGGTCACATCGGTTTAACCCTGGCTCCAGTCGTCGGCAATCTACTTCAACCAGCCACTATCCTGCAGATTAGCCAGTGCAAGACAACGCCATAACCACCACCATGTCAGGAAATCCCAAACGTCGTCGTCCTCACCCGAGTGCATCCGGAGACCGCGACTCTGCCGATTCACCGGACCAGGATGATCGATCTCAGCAAAACGTAGACCAACGTACAGATACAACGCACTTATCCAACGTCGGTAGGACAAGGCACCCAGCTTCCGAGTCGACGGTCGTTCTACCACCAATGCGGCTACACCCGGCACAAGGCTCCACAGCACAGCGCCGACCAACTTCGTCCCAAGGCCGCTCACAAGACCCCCCACACTATCAGCCCCAAAGTTCACTTCCTGCGCTCATCGGTACTCCCGCCCAGCTAGAAACTCATCGAGCCATGCGTCAAGAAGTGGCGGCGGCACAGCAACCGGCAGCATATGTCTCACCGTACGGAAGTACTGCGCTCATCGGCACTCCCGCCCAGCTAGAAACTCATCGAGCCATGCGTCAAGAAGTGGCGGCGGCACAGCAACCGGCAACATATGTCTCACCGTACGGAAGTACTGCGCTCATCGGCACTCCCGCCCAGCTAGAAACTCATCGAGCCATGCGCCAAGAAGTGGCGGCCCAGCAACCAGCGGAATATGTCTCACCGTACGGAAGTACTCAGCCCAATAATGAAGGACAACAATTACAGCCAATGACCAAGCAAAGACCGCCATGGACGGCTGAGCAGGACGAAGCTCTCCAGCGGCAAAAACGCAAATGGCCCCACGCGCCTTCCAAACTGATCGCCGAAGCTCTCAATAATGGTCATGATGCAGATGACTGTAGACAACGCGGGATTCTGTTGAAGAACAGGGATTGGGCTCGAGGGGAAAGGGAGAAAGCGAAAGCGAAGGGAGTGGCGAAATCCAAACCCGGAGACAAACCTCCAGACAAAAAAACATGAACCGATGGCAAGATGGTGATCAGACGCCATGGAGGTGTGAACTTCGACTTAGGCAGGATGAGATTTGTCATGAAAAGTGATGGACATTACAGTACGGATAATCATATTTTTGAAATGCATATTTTTGAAATGCATGCGTTTGATATTTTGTTGGTGGTACTCGAGAACTCATCTTGATATTGGTACTTTGGAATTACGACATTGGGAACGGATAATAGAAAGCGTGTTTCGCTCAGACAACTTTTTCAGAATTTTCTTGGCTCCTTGGGTAGGATAATAAAGGAAACAAACAAAGTCTCACCAAAATGAAATGCAGTAAGCACTAACCGGATTGTTCTTTGTCTTCGAAGTAGCACAGAAGAGGGGCCACGTTCCACCTTCTGGAAAAGTTCATCAGTGTTTGAAAAAGTGACTTACCCCAATAAGAAATACGCTAGCGAATTCTCTATCCTTATGCGGTAAGGAATATGATCCTATCTGTTGTTACAAGCCTCTCATCCATCGTCCGACGTCGTTCTAAATATTTAGTGATTTGACGTTACTCAAGCAAGGTACCTAGTGGGCTTTCCCTCGATATGATCAACGTCTAATGCCATTCTGTAGATGCTTTGTGTTTCGCCTTTCAACAAGTAGGCCATCATTGGTGGAAGGTGAACTTTCTGTGCTCAACACTTACTGTGAAGGATGAGTGAAAGACTCCATCAACACAAGTCCAACAACACCTGCACGTGCACATCAGTATGAAAAGCTTACCCTCCAAAATCTCCATATTCGCATTACACCAAAGACCTGGGCACCCACGTCATCGAAGCTATGGACGACTATGAGAAACATGGCTATACCTTCATGAGTTTACCGGCAGAGCTCCGGGTCAAGATCTATGGATATCTCTTATCTGCCGATTATACCAGAATGGACGGCAAGAAAGCTTGTCATCATACGCGATCAGCTTCGACAGTAACAAGGCTTCATACCATGAAGATTGGTACCTTGTCTCAAGCCGAGCTCACTCGATTCCATAGTTATCGGTTTCACACTCAGATCATAGGCACGAGCAAGGACATCTCTCGAGAAGCGAGCTTCTATTTCGCCCAACAGCATTTGTTCGTAACTTTCAGGTGCTCTTATCCAGGGTTTTTGATTGAAAAGATCGAAGACAATCTGCTTCCTCTGGTGGCAAAGTGTCATACAGCTAGCCGTTTCTCACATCATACGACAGTGATCACTCTAAGACCTTGGCGGTACCCTGAGTTCGGACCTGTACCTGTGGTGTTCACATTTCTTGGCGAGTATCTACCTGCCTTTGTCACAATGTTGCTGGTATATGAGAGGACTCTAAGCGGGCTGCTGAAGGAATCGGCGCTCACTGTCGGCATCAATCAAAGCCTTGATGTTGGCTCAGGTATTAAAGTGTCGGGTGATGAAGAGATACCACCTGCTCAATCGATCATCAGGAAACTTTTGGAACCATTATGTGGTCTCCATAGTGTAAAGTCTGTAAAGATTATAGGACCTGTAAGCGATTATTACGTGGCGCATATAACGGCTAGTATCACTAAACGGCGGCCGACTGCTGAACAAACGATCGCGGAGCTTTTCAGCGCTATACAGGATGCCAGAAAGACTTCGAAAAGCGGAGAACACTTACTAGCCATGTCTAAGTACAAGGCCGTCATCCGAGATCTGTGGCGCCTTGATACTTGTTCGCCGAAAGCGATTAATGCCATCGTCCATGTTGGGGAACATGCCAGGCTTCCGTTTGAAAGTGCTAGGGCCATCGCCTGCTTTCGAATGGCGTTTGGCTTGGCGTATACGTACTTGAAGCTTGAGAAGTTCGGAGAAGCGCACAAGTGGGCTCGCGCTGCCCTTGAGCCCTATAAGGACTCTCGCATCAGATATGCGGTTCGTCCGGGCAACGCTTGTCTCACAGGCGTCTGTTTGATAGCAGCAAAGGCAAGCGAGGGACGTGGTTTACTGCTGCAAGCGCGTGTTGAGCTTGAAATGTGCCTGAACAGTGCTCCTGGTGATCCATACATATGTTCGGAGCTGAGGAGATTAAATAATTAAAGGATAGCATGAGTAGCGCATTCTGGAGATAGTTCCAATTCTTAAGAACGTTGCTTAGTTCGTGATAGGAGCTAAGAGTATGCTAGTTTCTCCCCATTGGAGAAGAATTCAAGGTCATGAATCGATTGTGGCTGAAGAAAAGGATTGTCCAAGAGGCTGAGCTTATTTGGACTCTGTTAGCCAGTTTAGGTACAAGTGAGCAAGTGTCAAGATCTTATCTGTATGTCGATCTGTCACAGCTTTCGTCACAATCGAACATTTTCCCGAAACCGGGCCTTTGCGCATATGCCTCGAAGACTAGTGGTTTGCCTGAGAGTCCATGTAGGAGATAGTTTCCTGATTCGTGCGCTTGTGTGGTGCCTTACAGTCTAATGCATAAGGCTTAAGGGCTGAAGAACAGCTTGGCATGGATCGCACTAGGTAAGCAATCCCTCAGCTGAAAGCTCAAGGAGCACCCTCGTCGAAGCTCTATTGGATTCCTCCAACACGTTTACATAACAAATATAGTGATCATATGGCGGCTGCGGACAGGAATCAGGATTTTCGCGTCCTCGTCATTGGAGCGGGTGCGTTTTATGGCCGCCCACATAGGCAGTGGAACGAAGTTGACAACCCATACCAGGCTCTGTCGGCCTGTTAATAGCCCAACGACTGAAGACGCTCGGCATATCCTGCACGATCTATGAGCGCGAAGCCTACCTCAACGCTCGTGCGCGCGATTGGAATTTCGGCATCTACTGGGCACAAGCACCCCTTGCTGAATGTCTCCCATCGAACATTCAAGATGCCCTGACAAAGGCTCAAGTCGATCCGAATCACTTGCCAAGTGAGACTGATTCATTCCCGATATTGAATGCCGAGACAGGGGAAGCATTGATGAGGGTACCGTCACCAAATGTACTCAGGCTGAACCGGAAGAAATTCAGAAGAACAGTTTCGGCTGGGGTCAATATTGAGGTACGTCCGGGGCGAGCCAATTGGACTGCACGAGCGAGAAAACTGGGCTGAATGAGTGCAATGGCTTCTAGTTCGGGAAACGGCTTGGTGCTATTGAGCCTTCCAAGACCGATGATACAGTGACCGCCATCTTCGAAGATGGAACCACGGCGACGGGAGATCTGCTCATTGGCGCCGACGGTGCGAATTCAAGAGTTCGGAATTTCTTGCTTGGTCCCGATAGTGCAGCTTTGCATGCATTGCCACTGATGGGAAGCATGGCGCTTGGAGTACTGCCGGCGGGTGTATCTAAGAAACTCAGAGCGGACATGGACGGAGAGATGATACTTGGTTACCATCCTCTGGGGCTTGTGGCTTTCATTTCACGTATGTAACGATATGGCAACGCAGAACGTGGTTCATGCAACTAATGGTATTGTCAGTCCATGACGTACCTGATGCGAACCGCCCAGAGACGTGGGTATGGATGAGCAGCTATACGTGGCGCGATGATAGCAAGAACGACATCACTGATGCAGTGGAGATCCGTAAAATATGGGATAAGTGGAGTGACAAGCTGTGTGAGCCACTGCGTGCGGCATTCTTGGCAGCACCGGAGAACTCGACACTCTGGTGCGATCGAGTGGGTCAGTGGCCTACTGTTGCGTGGGATAATCTACAAGGAAGGGTGACGCTGGCTGGGGATGCTGCTCATCCAATGACCTACCGTAGCTTACATCCTTCCCACAAACAGTGCAACGGTCTGACTGACCGCGAGCTCAGATCGTGGACAAGGCCTCAACAACGCTGTGCATGATGCTGCATATATGAGCCGAGCCCTAAAAGACGTCTGCTATGATGATAAAGCGCTCAAAACTGCTATCGACGCTTACGACCAGGAAGTCGTGGAGAGAGGTCATGATGCTGTGATTTCTTCGGGACAGAATTCCATGATGCTGGTTGATTGGAATCAATTGAGGGAGAGCCCCATGTTCAAGTACGGTATCCGACCCATGAAGAAGTAGCAGCGTTGTTGTCAGAAGTACCTTGTTGGACATCGGTGAATTGAGTGGTGCCTCGAGACCCTTGGGGGAAAATTTGGTTTATACAAACGCCAAGCTTGTCGGAATACTTCCGCACGCCAGCTAGTCACAAGTAGAATAGTATGTGGCCTCGTACTTATAGCCACAAGTGGCGTCCGGTTGTAAACATCTCTTTGTCACTTTCATCATTATGTCCTGATCGCGCTTGTCGTAATGTATAACCCGATGAGTACTGTTGCTATTTCCACAACAATCACGCAGCCACCATTTTACCCTTCCCCCGATCAAACCACAAAAAGAAAAAACTAAGGATCGCCCGAGGTGTACCTTGAGATTTCGACGACGGGGCGTAAAAGTCTATCAAATACCGAGACCGGAACTGTTTGATTTGTTGACAACCAATTCTAGATCGTCCTATCCGCTTGCTCCACATGCTAATAAATTAGCGTTCTGCTTTGACTGTGGCAAACAGCAAAGAAGGTGGGTTTGCGTTAGCGTGAAATCTCATGTACTTGTTTCGTTCATATGCAATAGAAATACACTGAGTGTGAAGAGCAAGACCTGCATCCTTTTTAGTGCTGCGTAGACACACGGCATTTTCTGGGCGTACAAATTCCGAACATGTTCAACCATTGAGATAGTTCGCTGCTTGCTAGGAATTGAATCTACGTGCTTGTCATATCTCTCTCTTATCGCACGTTTGTCTGCGGATGTTTGCGTGCTTGTGATATATGTTGGTTCTTCCGAATCATTCCACTTGCGTCGTGATGCGTCTTGCGCGAAGTCTGATTGCTCTGCCCCCGACTATATTCAGAAGGAGGTCCCCCTGTCTGAGAGTAGGGTAGAGACTTGAACAATGTCATGCTCCCACCATCCATCATTTTCGTCAACACGCCCTCCTCTGACCACAATATTAGAGAATTGAGCGCAGCATAGGCTTACATAGCTCATCGACAGAGGACTCATACACTAATCAGACGGACTTTCAATACCCGAGAATCATGCTGCTCGAGAGCGTAGAAACGCTAGAATTGAGCATGCTCAGCAATTACTTACATTCTAGATCTTAGGCCGGAATCTTCTTTTAAAACCTCAAATCTTGCTGCAGAGCTGATGGGCTGTACTCCTAACGCAGTCACTGCAGTACCTTAAACACTTGCAACGACTCCACCCAACGCCGAAAGTCCTATTTGCATACACAGACGACTTCGATAGTATCTCCCTTGCCGCCACCTTATACGCCAGTCCCCCCTCCGGCGTAAAACCTAAACCTAGCGAACCCCCCTTATCGCGATCTTACAATAGCGTGCAGAGATATGATAATCAATCACGAAATTCAGATATTTATACACCTATAAGTCTATTTACTTCCATCCCTGGTCCTGCTGCTGCTCTAGTAACGACGACTGCATCTGAGGAGTACTCTTCACCTATCACGATTACCTAAGCTTATCACATCAATAACAAGCACAATTCATGACTTCAATTATAAATAACAACATCCATTCGATCCATATCTAAATCCCTCATACCAACATCAAGACCCTCTACAAACAATTTCCCCACTTTAATAGTCTGAACCTAAATCCCGAAACTTTTCTCCAGCTGAATACTCCCCATCACAGTCTGATCTCCTAAAGATCATATGTATCCTCACGATAATCACTCCATCTTCCACTCTCTGGAATCCCCATCTCCGCTGTCAAGATTAATGCTGGTTCTCCACACACCCTTGTATTCGATGCGCTTTCTAATGAATTAGTCGGTAAGCTTGCGTCCTTATGCAATCAACGCCATCATCTGAATCCCGCAATGAATATAATTAAACCCCTATAGATATTTATTCACTTATTATATCCATTCCTATTAATTAGTATTCACCGCCTTTCCGGCTTAGTTGTGGGTGTACATAATTCCTTCCTATATGGCAATCATCACTATCATTCTAATTCCATGACAATATCCCTCATCTTCCTCCCAAAATCTATCCATTACTTTTGTTCAGCTTTATTTCGCTCGTACTTGCCGTACTTCCTTCCTGGCTCGACGATCAGCACCCCTTATATCCTCCTTGCTCCCTCCTGTAAATCGATCGTCGCTATCATTCCAAATCGCGCAACAAGAGAAATCATCCCCATCGTAAACCATTCAATACCCTTATCTATTTTCCTTATTCATTCGTATCCACCGCAATGCCTTCCTATGAGTCAGTCAGCATCTCAGCATCCTTACGTCCTACTAATTCCGTCTCCATAAACCCCAACAGTATGTATCACAGCCATCCAGCAATAGACCGCCCCATCCCCAGCCAAAACCATCTACTGCTCCTATTCATCTCTACCTCGCTTGTACTCACCACACTTCCTTCGCATCCCCCCACACATCAAATCTGTCCACCACCCTCCCTCTCTATCAATAAATCATCACCATCATCTAACGTCCAATCCCGCAACAAAACCCCCCCTCCCAAAATCCATTCCCTTCCCTTCCCTCCCTTCTCCCTCCCCCTCTCATATCCATACCCTTCTCACTCGCGCCCTCCTCCCCCAAGCCCCTCCACCACCAACTCCAATGCCCAAACCCAATACTCACACCTGCCCCTATCCCAGAATCGACATCCTACCACATCCCAGAGACTACATCCAACAATCCTTCTCAAGTAACAACCCCACAAGGTCCTCTAAACCCAATGCCGAGGGTGCGAAAACAGCTCACATCCAAACATAACCTAGCCGTGATCTTCAATAACTCTTATTATCTCTTATCAATATATATCCGTACTTATACTTATAAGATAGTGCAAAAAGTCTCAGACGCGCCGGCCATCAACAATCAGCATATCCCCCGCAACCCCAACCTAAAACACATTCTCGCTAAATCATCAATACCCCAACCCAGCCTCAACAGCGCTAGAACCCTTCATCATCCTGTTGCACAATCGCCTGCCTTCAAAATATTCCCCCAAATAGCAAGCTCATAAACGTCGAAAATGTACCTTGAAAGATGACAACGATACGTATCAGGATTAGACATGTATGCACAATCCTATCCCAATACAGCTCGCAGAAAGGCGTAGGCGTATAGTATCTCGGCTCGTTGGCGCAGAGGGTGATTGTAGCGAGCGGAAGAGGGGTGAGGTGATGAGTGGGGAGAGGGAAGGAGGGGGAAGGGAAGGTAGGGCACTGAGATGGGGTATCCTAGATCGAAAAGAGCGATTAGTAGAGCTCAATCTCCTTTCAGGTGTAATATTTTTGATAGACGTTTTTGGCTTTACATATGTATGAAGCGTCGTACTCTTATCGATCGGTAAAGATTCTCCATACCACTCTCACAGCTTATCCATCCAACAAATCAACGTGCAACAATATCCATTCGCTTCTCGAAGGCCGAGGCTCTATCGACCTCTACCGCCAGATTCAATTCTATACGTCAAACGGAGTGGGTGGGTTTAAACCCTATGCTGTGCCATACATGCTAACCTTCACCTCTAAGAGCCTTCAATACTACTGTAGCAGCATCAGTCAGCTTAGTCTGAATAGCACTTAATAAGAGAGAGTCTGTCAACTAGACGAATCCGCATACCCTTACTACTTACCGTTGAACCCTTTGAAGTACTTCTCTTTTTCGTCCTTCAACATAAGTGTATCGAGCTCCTCGTGCCATTCCATCGCTAGGTTGTTGTGACTTGCATACATAGCTAGGCTTGCACACCTTGAGACTAAGTAACCTGGATGTAGGTAAGGTGTTGCTGGCGCTGAAGCTGCTGCTGAAGGGCTTGTATTCTTCGTGCAGAGACTGATGGCGGAAGACTAGCTACCTAGCCGCCCAGACGTTGATTTCTTCCCATACGAGCATTATTCTCCTTTCCTCGGTTGCTCCACATGGGAAGACCAAGCATTAAGTCTGCGTATTCCCATACGGTTGCCTGCATGTTTGTTCTCTGTGATGATTGCCCATCCGTCCTTGTCGCACCGATGGCGTTAGCCTTCTTCATGTACCAAGCTTCTCTGACATCTATATCTCTGACGCTCTCTGGCAGTTCGATAGATCATTTGAAATTCTCGGCTTTTGTTGTTGTATTTCTCGCGGAGACATCGTATAGCTTGCGATAGACTGGCTAGCTCTTTTTAACGTCTTCATTGCTCGCAGTCCAGTGCATGCATACCCCAGCAGTACATCATAAGTCGAGCACCTGGACTAAGACCTCCATGGGGAGCCTGTTGTATGGTATTGCACGTATGGATGCTCGGAAGCCAGAAGCGGCCTGAGAAGGCGAGGAAGAACTCTGGACCGCAAATTAGAACATGATTAAGAAGGACTCGCGAGGGTATATAAGGTGGGACTCTAGATACATCGAGCGTTAGCTGGAAGACATCAATTAGGACTTTCTAGACCCTTCATGCATACCCCAGTAGTAGATCATGAGTCGAGCAGCTGGACTAAGACCACCCTGGGAAGCCCGTTGTATGGTATTGCAGGTATGAAAGCGCAGGAAGCCAAGAGCGGCCGGAGAAGGTGAGTGAAAGGCAATAGATTAGAGTCTAGAGCTGGCTTGCGAAGGAGGAGCGGAGCGATCCCTGTTACTGAAGATGGGACTCTAGATACAACAGGCGTTAGCTAGATCGCATGAATGGAGGGATAGTCTACCCCTGTTGATACAATAAGAAAGGCTCCCAACCGTTATGTAGGCTCTTTCATCGTGTGGCGAGAGTAGCGAGACTAGTCTTGCAGTGTAAACACTGACTCTGAGGAGGCCGGCATGGAGCGATGAGGCCTGGTTTGAGCAATCCTTCTGGTCAATACAGTAGCTCTCTGGTGCACAGATCAGTTTCATAGGCTTGAATAGTCGAAGAATCCCAGGTGACTGTAAGGACTTACCTCATAGGTGAATAGTAGTCCTCCGAGCTGTCGTGCCCTGCAATCAACCAGCAACGCTGTGCACGTAGTTCAAGGGGCGTATGAGGAGGATAGTTGGAAAGAATAGGAACCGAGGCATCCAAAGGCTTCGGTAAAAAGCACGGAGGAGACCTATGAGCACAGTGTAGACAGCGGTCAAATTAGTCCCACAGCATTCCTCCAAGCTTCAGAGCGTACTAGGATCAGATCAGTCCTTCCAGAAAGCAGTAGAGGTAGCCTGAGATGCTAGGAGATGTTGCCTGGACACTACAAAGACGATGTTTGATCGCTAGAGCATAGTAGGAACTAGGAGGGTGAAAGGTTTGCGGATTCTAGCGCCAAGACTAGTCATTGTCCACAGTACCTTACCTTGTTGTGATCTTCACCTTCCATCAGCTTCGCAACAACTTCCCCCCCGTATCATAGATAGTAAGTTCAAATCGAGACGAAAATGACATCTCTTGAAGAAAAGCAGGCCATGATGGCCAATGTCCCTATTCTTGCCGCCGCTCGTCGGCTCCTTAATCTACCTGACCATGTCAAACACTACGGACAGTTTAAAGAATGGGAGGAAGAGCATGGGCACAAAGTGCCAGAGTATGTTTTTGAAGCCTTTCTAATTCTCTGCAACGGCCACTATAAAGAGCACGAGAATACGATGCAGTCGTCCCAGTAAGTCAACCCCGCTACTCACACACAGATAACTTCAGACCCTTCTGACCTACTAGATAGTGTTGGTATGCAGCGCAGTAACGCTACTACCACGTCTCCCAGTAAATATGATGCTAGTCGAGCCCTTTATGATGCGGGTCGAATCCAGGCGAGGAGTCAAAAGATGGCACAGAACGTCGCTCCCAAGAAGAATAAATCCCCTATGCAGCGTCAGCTTGTCAATGCGTTCGGAGAGGCTGTCACGGACGATACGGCTGCTCATGACGAGGCGAAGAACGATGGTGGACCACAATCTAGCTTCTCAGGCAAATCTCAAGCCCACGCCTCCAGCCACCAATCCAGCAACAGCTTTTGGGGCTCCCGGCCTGACTCTTACCAGAGCAAGTCAGGCAAGGATTTCCGGGGGTCAAGCTCTGCTGCAGATGCATCATTTGCCCGTCAAGTGCGGGCGAATCCCATGATTCGCAACCCGAGTCCGACCCGTCAAGAGAAGTTTTTGTCTTTCGCCAGAAGCATGGGCATTGATGACCTTGCTTCTCTGCTCCAAGATCCCGTCAGCGATCGTACCGAGGACTCACGCGAAGCTATACCAGAGCATCGAAACCAGCTCGGCATTCACGACAAGTCAGCTGCAGACCATCACCGTACGTCAGACAGTCTTGTCCGCCAAATCAACGCAAAAAATATCGCTGAAGTTGAGAGCAAGGCCAAGGAGCCCGCCGTCCAGGCAAACGTCAAGGTGGTGAAAACCACTGCAGCCCAAGTAGTGGGCTGGAGAGCTGGAGAGGAGGCTGAAAATGAAGACGTGGTCTGGTGAAGAGGTAGTCGTTGTGATAGGTTCCTGAAGCCCTTCGTGCAAGCTCCTCATCATCGGAAACCGAAGGATGACCCCAAGACAGTAAGTATCGAGCCTCACCAGCACATCTCACATCTCTGTAGGAAAATTGTCATCATCACATCCAGGAGCATGCACATAATCAGAGCTTTGATACTAACGAGTGCTAGTTCTTATCCAGCCGCACCAGCAAGAAAAGCAACGAGCTCGGAAGATTGAATTCTTTATCATGCGCGAAAATTCGGCTCACTGCCGATACACTGATTGTTTTTCATGCATGTTGTCTTCTTAATCGAGCAGATTAGACAGAAAGGAGACATAAGGAAACTGATCACTTACAGCTCCATTCAATGCACGCCTTGACTGAAACAAACCCGGCTGACTGACAAACATTGCGGCAGTCTCACTAATATTTCAAACGAAGTCCTTTTACAAGCAAATGTTTCTTCCCGTCAATCTTTCTTACCAATACATCACCTTCTCTTTCCCAGTCTAGAATATAACTGCCGTTATCCCTAAAGCAGAGCGTGACAGGTCGGCGATTGTTCCAGAAAGAAGAGTTAGCGCTCTTGCATGCCTTGCTCCTTCCTTTCGCTTCAGCAGACTCTTTTTTCTTCCCAAGATGCAATTTACCCCGTCGCCACCGCAGCATACTCGTCGTATCTGACATCGCCCTTTCATCCAGTATCAATCACTGTGATCGCTTATGGGTAGCATCTCCTTCAGACACAGCACAATGATTGATCAGCAATGAATGATCAGCGTCCCAGAGAGTGCGAAGCAGTGCCGGCAGCGTCAGTGCAGTGCTGTCTCGCACACCACAAGGAGAGCCAAACAGCACTTGTGTGTAAACAGATCCTCGATGGAAGGCTCAGCAACCAGCCGGCTGCCACCAGCCCATGTGCCGAGTGCGCGAGTCCTTGTGCCGTGGCTGGAAACACCCACACGTACGCAACGGAGTGCCAAGCAAATTTAAGGATGCGAGTGATGTGTACAGGGTCTGCGGTGGGCAGAAGCTTACTACATGATGTCTGCCATATCGGACGAGAAGGAGGAAGTCGTGGGGATTGGCGGCCAAAAGTACTTGCGCTTCCCTCCCCTGATCGACCGTCTGTAGAAGAGTTCACCTAGTAACCGTCCACACTTAGTAATCGTCCGGCCTTATAGGGCTGAACCCCTATAAGCGTACCCTAGAACATTATAAATAAGGTCTATAACGTCCATTTCATGCTATAAATCCATAAAGCGACTGTTTCTAAGCTATTTAAATTATCCTTTACGAGGTTTTCTTGTTCGCATGCCTCGTCCTGATTAGCTGATTCCTCTGATCACGTGTCCTTCCTATCCTTCCTATCCTTGCTGGCTATTTTGCCATCGTAGGCCCCGTTCTAACTCCGCCGTAGTTATTCTAATAGGTAACCTGATAATAAGTCTTTTTGGTCGCTTAGTCGTTATGCGGGCGATGGTATAGTCCCCCTTACTTGGTGTTTCTTCCTGTATCGCCGTCGTCGGGGGTACTCTGGTTCTATATGGGATCGCTGTTGCGGACGTGGCTATAGGGGACCTGAAAGGGGTGACGACTGCTAGCTTGATTACCGGGGGTAATAGCTTCTTCCTGGGAGTAGGACGTGATTTAGGACCGGGTTTTTCCTTCGGTTTAAAGATTTCTAGACCGAGTCTATTTAGGGTAGTAACGATAGCTTTCCACGCTTTATTAGCCTGATTAGTCTATTATTCTATAAGTACCGCTTCGTTTATAAATCTAGTAGCCCTATAGTTCCCCTTTAGATGATTAGATTTCTATTACTTCCGTCTATTAAGTTCTATAAGTTCTATATTAGTAACGCCCTAGATTATAGACTCAGCTATTACTTGAATAGCCGCTTTACCTACTTTTTATAGAATATTTAATAGATTAGGTTATTACGTCTTAACTCCGGTCTATATAATATGCTATAGGATTTATTAAATATATAGAGTATTAGCTAGCGTTAATACGAGGTGAAATTTCCCGTTAAGGCTAATTAAGGTGATTATTACCTTAGAAGGTATAATAGGGCGGATCTTAATATTATACTATTAAGATAGCTAAGTCGTAGGAAAATATTATAGAATTAATTCAGGCCTAAATAGTAATAGTCTTACTATAGCCTAGGCCTTCTTTATATTAACTGCTATTATCGCTTCTTACTAGGCCTATTAATAGATATCTAAGAAGTCTACCTTATTAATATAGTAGCTTGCCCCTAGACGTATAACTCGCTAGACGTGGGATTTATAAGCTATTACTAAGGGAGAAAAAACACTAACGTCTAATAGCTGAAGTAGATATATTATATATAGCGGTAAGTAAAGAAGAATAATCTTATAGTCTATATAATACTAAATCGCTATAGTTATGATATGAGAAGCATAGCTATTAACTAGTAGTATTCAATATTCTCCTTTTTAGTACGCTCGTGTCTCTTAATTAAATCCCCTTTAAAGCTATTTAAACCCGATCGTATTATTAGTCTAACTATTCTCGCTAATATAAATTTCGCCTGATTTAAGAGCTTCTTTCTAAGATTTCTAGATTAATTTGCCTTTAAAGATAATCTAGGGGGGTAGAGATCTACTATCTATTAAGACGTACTTAATAAGTAATACCTATTCACGATTCCTATATTATATTATATAAGCCTTCTTCTTATTATACTTAGGTATTATAACTTTAAGCTTGGCGATTACCCCTTATATAAAACCTTTCTTATCTATATTATAGATATCCCTCTCGTCTACCTCGTACTCTATCTTAATACGTAGGTAGAGATTAAACCAGCCTAATAGTACCTTAGGATCCTATATTATAACACGTTCCTTGTCGAGTAGCGGAATATAAGCTATCTTTACCTCCGGGTATCGTGATATAAATTTCTAGGGCTAGTTTAATCCGATTAGGGTTTTATTATCCTTTATAAGAAGGATTTCATTTATTATAAAGCGTATTTACTCTATCCTTAGTAGCTAACCCCATATATAAAGACGGAGAACCTAGGCTAGAAGTACTACTTCTTCTCTAGGAGTAATTCGCTATTAGCCTTTATAAGTATTAGATATTAGGTTACGGCCCCTAATCCTATCGGCGAGTATACTCTTTAGTATACTATATTACTTAGCTACCTTCGTGATTAATAGGATTCTATTACCGTGTCCCCTAGCCTCGATCTAGGCTATATAGGCTAGTTTTATACAATCTTCCCTACCTAGTTCGGTCTTATATAATAGAGGAATAGACGGTAGCAGTACGTTTAATATGCTAAATAGATTTATAGACAGCGATTTTATAGAATTTAGGTTATAAGAAGTTATAAATAATAAAATCTAAAGCTCTAGGGTAGCCTTATAGGGTACTAACCCTATAAGGCCGGACGATTACTAAGTGTAGACGATTACTAGGTGAACTCTTCTATTAACTTCCTGCTAAATTAGATCGATCGATCTAGTTAAAGAGCCTAGAGCTAGCATGTATATATTAGTACGTATTACTAAAGGATAAGGTACTCTATCTAGGTACAATATAATCGCTACTTTAAGGGCGCTAGGGGGGTGGACTAAATCATACATGTAATATCTAGGTAATATTTTATGAAATAGATATTTTTAGTACCGGATTATCCGGGGGTATATATATATAGTATTATAGGATAGATAACTATATTATATAATCTACTAAGACCCTTTTCTTACTAAAAATCTCGTATAGAGGAAATAGTAGCTAGGCCGTATTTAAAACAGCGTTAATAATACTACGCTACTAGCTAGGTACTAACCCTTCCCCGTAGTAGGTGCTAAAGGTACCGGCAACTACTACTATACGTACGGTGTTTAGGAAGTCACCCCTATAAGAAAATTACTTAAATCAACTAAATCTAATATTTAATACTTACTAGTATTAGTAGGTAATAATATATATAATACCTAAAAAGGGCTTAGTACGCTAAGAACTAAGGTTTATATATTAATACTCTTTATAAGATAATATCCTTAGCGTATAAATATTTATAATTCCTAATAGTATTAGAATTCTACTTTTATCTATAAACTCTATTATAAGTAATACTCTTCTATATATAATATTAGCTGCTGATAAGTATACTAATAGAATCCCGTGTATAATTAGGTGTTAGAAGCCTTTCTACTGGAACAACCGTCCTGGTATGATTTGTTCGACCCCCCCGGCGCCCTAAAAGTATCAATACTGGTGCCGATAGCATCCAGTATATTTGCAAACGCCTATTCTAACTAGCGCTTGCCAGTCGAAGTTTACTCTTCACAGCAACGACAGGCTTGAGCACTGTATGGCTCGATCCAGCTCATACTACTCCCTCTACAATATCCTTTACCTCTACAAAGTAACCAGTGCATCTGCTGAAATGCTACTATAGACGTCAACCTCCACGCGCATAGCAAAAGTCATATATTGGCATGATCCCAGCGTTCGAGCATGCAAAGCTCATTCTAGAAGCAGCCAGCGACCGTCAGAAGACTACCATGACTGCTCGATGAGAGAGGAGATGCGTGGCCCGGTGCGACAAAAATCTTTAGCGAGATGAAAGGCGTCGCCAAACGAGCAGCCGTACTACTGTTGTTCGATGACAAGATAATCACTGAGGAAATGCCTCTCAACTACACTAGCAGTACTTTATGGTTCATCAGCTGACCTGGCGAAGAGTGTCTCATACGTAGGCGGTCACGTCATTACACGCATCATCTTATGATCGGAGTTCTACAGCTTTGATGGTTTCCCAACTCAGTCTGCCATACTCGTGATACGAAGCCCATTCCGCTAGACGAAGGAAATCCATCGTGTATAACGATTATACGATACTGCAATCCTGTGTATATCTCGAGTCCGTTCTCAGATCGTTGATACTAGATATCGTTTTTGTGCAGATTTCATCATACATGATTATTTTCAGTGTTACCTATCGCTTACACCCAATCAAGAGACATCTATTGCCATTATAATCTGGTATTGATCCAACAGAGCGTTCTAGATTCCGTCATCTTGCATCTAAAACCAGTTCTGACTCCCACCCTCTTGAACTACCCAAACACTTCTGCATCTCCACATTTCTGAACATCGAATCGATCATAGAAATCTTGGAATCCTAGCCGCCGTCAGATGGTTCTGACTGATTAGTATAAGATAGTCCGATCCTTTCTAGACCTATGAGAGACTACCCTTGATGTTGGTCATAAGCATCGTAAGCATATGCGTTTACGTTTCTAAAATGACTGCTAAGGATTCTCTACAGCAACCACCAGCAGAGCCACGTGTCCTTAGGGTATCGACAACCGAACGGCTTCTTGTCCTGTAAATCATCAGCAGGCTCATCAGCACACGAAAGCCCTCCTCCTGTCATGATCTCGACGGATATATGTTCCTAAGTATCTGAAACCATCTATAGAGCTATAGATTTACAGGCTATCTCAGAAAATTGAATCTCACCTCGCTAATACCAATTTGCTGCTATCGAATTGGAGCAAAAGTGAACAAGTATATGGACAAGAAGGCAAAGACTCGAATTTGAGCCGAGCCTAGCCAAGCATGTCATAACTCCCACCGAGGATAGTACTATTTAAGAAGTTGAATTCGTATTCTATTATCGTAAGGCTCGTATCTTCCTTCAACTCCGCTCCGTTATGGAATCCAAGATGAAGCTCGTGAACTCTTAAAGGACACGGAGATGGTTCAACACTCACAACTTGATGTAAGTTCAGGCTCCAAAAGACAATTGAGCAACGAGCTTTCAATAATCTTGACTCCTCGCCCCCAGAAGGCTCCTGAGGACAGAGCGGTGCAACTAGGCTTTCTTCGAGAGCGGAACCTAAAAGCATACAATCGGTATTCTAAATGCACAAGCCGGCGGACTTTATCACACCTCTAAATTTCAGAGATTATACGACTCTCGGCTGGCAGTCACACTAAGATTACCCAAACAGATCGAACAACCCTAAGGAGCAAATGTGAAATCTTAGCCAAATCATTTAAACAGTAATCGAATGGCCAAGACCGCTCGCTACGAGCTCATCTACAAGATATCATGGAGGCCTGGGAGAGCCGCAGAGTAAATGATGATAGAGGAGAGGGTTCCATAAGGGCACCCCTCATCGCTGTGTTCAAAGACATGAACGCAGCGAAGTACTAGTGGACTGGATTCACAAAACCATAAATCACAGTAGCGTGACTTGTATGCACATTCAGATACAATACGTACTATCACCCATCAGCAGCGCCCAGATAACTATGATCGTTCTCGTATCTTTTCCCTGCAGCGCAAACCCACATCACATGCGCTAAGCTCACACCATCTAACAATCGCAAACTCAAATAGAAAAAAGTACTTTTTTAAGTATGCAAACTCCGCACCACGAACCCAGCTCTAGTCCCTTGCGAAAGGGAAGGCCGGTACTTGATAGTGAACGCTTTGTGGATAAGTAGTATAGTAGCAATCCTTACAGACGACTCCGAGATTGAAAGAGTATAAGGGCGGCTGTCCAGTCTACGAAATCATAAGATAAGACCAGCTTCATCTATGACTCGCTTAAGAGTCGGGAACGACGAGACTAATCCTTGGTGGAAATTAGATTTCGAGCTTGACTGAAACTTTCATCTTTAGTGCATATGTTGTATCCCTGCATACTGTGGGGGTTAAATGAAGGAGCCAGAATAGCTTCGGCAGCATAGACGCAGAAATTCCTGTCTTTTATCGGGCATTGATGAGGTATCTTACATAAATAGTTTCACTTACCATTACTCATCCCATAGGCATTATAACTGCATGGTCAAAGAGCCTCTCATAGGCTAGCTTCCAGTCGAAGAAGGGGGGAACTGTCCGATAATTCCTGCATCACAACAATATGGTTTATGCTCAACCTTTGGGTATTGTGGTTATCAAGCGATCCTGTGTTTTAGGTGCACAAGCTATCAGGATAATTCCAATGTCAATTCTATACAATTCCCCTTGTTTCAGAGGAATTTTCACAGCTTTCAAAATCTAGATCATTCCGAGAGCTTATACCTATATATATCCAAGACGGGCGAGACAGATGACATCGTTTTTTTTTCGAGATATGGTCATTATCGACTCAGAAGGGTTGGGCTATACACGAACTTACAGCGGTAAAAGAAAAAGCAAGTTAGTTTTGGAGCTGGCACTACCACTGAGTATATCTAGGATCCGCCCGATTCATCTCGATATCACAACTAGAGCAACAATGGCATCATCCTTGTGGACGGTGATATTTCTTCGAGCACCGAGTATCAACTAAGGACGCGAGGTGTACCTGATCAAGACGACCTGATGTTGGGTACAGAATTGCCACTCAGGAGCCCACTTGTGATCTGTGAAGGACATGTGCCAAATTTGCTGGCATAGATTGAAAAGTTTCAATGGGGAATAGCACTGATGGACGGACATTCGCCTCCAAGGTTTTTGGATGATGGACATTGTATGCAATGTGAGAGATACGCTTTGGATTCCCTCTTCGGACCTTGGGGCTGTAGACGGTGAAGGATGAGGTTTGTTGATGGAGCTGAGGAAATTAATCTCATGATGCGATGGTATTGGCTCCATAATTTGTCTGTCAATGGGAGTGTGCTCGACAGCGTTACTTCAATGGATTTCAAATGCGGTAGTCGATTTCGTCCCCGTTTGCTTCATCATGATTTGCCAATGCTTGAGCAGAGGGTTTTCTACGGTCTTAAACGTCGTGCTGCGCCATAGAGGGCAGTTCGTGGTCGAAATATTGACCGAGAAGCGCTCAGAGATACGGGACCGTACAATCGCAGCTGGACGACCAAAACCAGGCTTGACATATTTCAACAGGGAATTGTCAGCACCATGGAAGCAGTTGGCATCTTGATGTGGGCGATTCCCCTTGGACATGGTCGGACCTGGACTGCTTACATTAAAAGTAGCAACATCCTAGGTAGGGCTCGGACTAAACGCAGTAGGTGCCGCTACGAAAGGGCTGTTACGGAAAGGGGAGAACTGGAATGTGAAATATGTATCTCTGTAGAGGGTGACTGTTGTACCCTGTCGATGTCGCAAACATGAGAGCTCGAAAGGTGCAGTATGCATAAGATTTGGAATGAGATCTGCTCATGACCCCTTTAAGACATGTCTCTGTCCAGTTTATACTCAGATCAGGTAGCTTTGCACTGAGGTGCCTCGACCAAAAGCAGTTTTGTCGTAGGAAGCAGGAAGCCACCACACTCTCGGCCATCGGTACAGCGAACCCGGTACAGATGTATTCCACCATAGATTTCCGCAAACATCGGTCCCTTGCAGACAAAGCTAAGGTGTGTAGGAAGCATTTTGCTGTATATTCATATTTATATGCATGACCAACGCTTCCCTGCTAGGCTGTTGGTTGAACTGCTGCGGGTGCTTACAGTACAACGGCTGCGAGCATCGCAAATCGAGACAAACGTAGCCTGTGGCATATATATCCGGACATCTGCACAGGTAGTGGAGCAGTGAGGCGTCCCGTCTTTCGAAGCAACTGTTGTAGCGGTGGCCACACCTCGAGTGCGGTGATGTGAAGGCACGTGACCATGAGGCTCTTCTTATCAGTAGAATACTAGCGGCCTGTCAGAGGACACTAGCCTCGCTTCCTGACGAATCGGAACTAAGCCGGGCTAGCGGAGGATCAGGTCCGTGGCAGCCCGATTGAGCAGGAGACCAGAATCCCCTCCATCGCACAACGCGCCCTTCAACACAATACATACAACTATGATCCCTTTCTCATCCTTCTTCAGCCCATTCTGCACATCGACAGCGCCTTTGGCTCCGGTTGCCACTAGGCCTCCATGGCAACGATCACCATTCCGTCTCCCTCCGCGTTCCTAGACTCTCCCGTCATCCAGCCCACGCCCACGCCCGAGGTCTCTCTCAAGGCAGTTCCGAAGAAGCGATCAACCATCAAGGCTCAGAGGCCATCTACAAAGAGAGATGTTGCAACTGTGAAGCCGAAGCAGACAAAGAGTCGAGATGGTACGCCCCCGAGAAGCACCGTCGGCTTATCTTGAACATGGTGGTACAAACGCTAACGCTGGGATCAGGTTGCAACAATTGCAAAGAGAAGCGCTTGAAGTGCGACGAGAGGAAACCCTCATGCGAGCAATGTGAGAAGAAGGGGGTCGCGTGCAAGGGATATGAGAAGAAATTGAAATGGCGACCGCAGGAGGACGTCTTTAGGAATAAGAGTACAGCGTTGAGGCCGAAAAAGGGTACGGGCTAGAATGACGGGTCAGGATCAAGATCATTAACATCATTAGGGCCTACTGCTTCCAAAGCTCCTCAACAGCCCAGTGCGAACTCGTCACCCTCCGATACCTCACCTACACAAACTGACCATACGTTTCCTGCCTCCACCCCACATCACCCCTCTATACATCACCCTCTACCGACTTTCGATTCACTCCTGACGGACCATCTACCTCCCTTTGACGAAAATAAACTCTCTTTCCGACGGTCCCATCATCCTACACACCAACATCGCATGCGACCTTCCCAACCCGGTCCCGAAACCCTCTTCACAAGCTCTACGCCCAGTCTCATCAACGACAGCTATGATGAAGCTGCTACCCCTCAATCTGCGAGAACCGCCGCCTCATGTCTCTGGCCCGACAACAGTCCTCGGATGTCCAACCTCTTACTTCCATGCACCGACCTTAACGCTGTACCTCCAGACCATATGGACTTTCAGCCTGATCGCTCCGTGGTCAGATATGTACCGAACGGCTTACCCAGTCTCCAAAGCATCCCCTTGTACGACGATGAAGACGTAGAGGACATTGTTCCTGAGCCAGACGCCGAATCTTGGCTCATCCCCGTGGGCTCACCTACAGCCTCGGACTCATCATCGTCATCCGGTGGTTCATGGGTCCGGTCTTTCAGCTCGACAATGCATAGTCAACCGAAACTGCACTTCGACAGCGAGGAAATGCTTATGCTGCGATTTGATACGCAAACCTGTGGTATTCTCTCGATCAAAGATGGGCCGAATGAGAATCCATGGAGGATGATGCTTTGGCCGCTGGCAAGGAAGGAAGGAAGTGGAGCGTTGCGTCATGCCATCACATCACTGACTGCGTTCCATGCCTCGAAGGATAACTCCAGGTTGAGGATCAAGGGCATCGAACATATGAACCAAAGTCTGCTGCTGCTTTCTCATCGAATGTCGTCCATGGAACTGACTGCGTCGCTGGCGACAACATTGGTGCTGGCATTCTGCGAGTCATGGGATATTCTCATATCGACTGGCATCAAGCACTTGAACGGTGCAAGACAGCTCGTGGCACAAATCTTTACCAACTATAGGAAGGGTACGGTGAGTCCGGAAAATGAGCCACAGCTAGGGTTTCTTTGCAGGACGTGGGTTTATATGGACGTCATTGCTCGTTTGACTTCATTTGAGTGCGACGACTCGACGGATTTCGACATTCTTTCTTCTCCTTTGTGTCAGCCTTCGACTGTCAAATACGATGTAGATCCCTTGATGGGCTGCGCCAGCACACTTTTCCCAATCATCGGTCGAGCCGCAAACCTGATACGTAGAGTCCGGGAAAGAACTCAGCCTAATTCGCTGCAAAACATCTCCGAAGCCAGGGAGTTGAAGTCCAGTTTGGAAAAGTGGATGGCCCCGACGCTGTTTGAGCCTCCCGAGGATCAATCGACGGAGGTGGAACAGGCCTTGCGCACAGCTGAAGCGTACCGAGGCGCAACCCTTCTGTACCTTCTCCAAGCCGTCCCCGAAACGTCATACGACTGCGTGAAAGAGACAATTACCGCACTTGCGCATGACGTACTCATGAATATTGCCAACGTCCCGGTGTCGTCAGGAACAGTCATCATACACATCTTCCCCCTCCTGGCGGCCAGCTGCGAGGCAGTCGATCCCGAAAGCCGTACCTTCGTCACCGAGAGATGGCAGGCGATGATGCAGCGCATGAAGATCCAGAACCTCGACAGATGCTTGGATGTGGTCAAGGAGGTGTGGGATCGTCGGGACAACGCCCAGCTGGAGACCCAGCGCCGTAAGGCTCGAGCGGCGGCTTCGATGTGTCAGACGGGCTACATGCCCGCCGCGATCGTGAAGAGAAGATGTAGCACTGGCGGAGGCATTGTATCAGACGTATCAGGAGATGGCAAACGAAGGGCGATTCAGAGCACGATGGAATCGTGTTCATCAACGTTGACGCCGGGGTTTCTACGGCGAGATTCGACGACATCCAGCAGCACGCTTGAGCCCGAATTGACTGTCCGTGGGCGACAGCATTGGGCTGGTGTGATGAAGGATCTCCAGTGGGAAGGTGAGCCAACGTGTTGTGTGGAATTTTCTCATTGCTGACGCGAAGCAGTCCTTATCGGTTAGAGGTCCAAGTGCTGGCACTCGCTTTCAATTCTCCATTTCATTATCTTTCCTCATCACCACGACTCTTGACTTGCTTCAAGACTCACTCTGCTGCCTTTGAGCGTAGCGACGACGGATATCCTTGGACCTGTTTCCGGCTTGGGAAGTGTCTTTCTTCTGTGCTACGAGGCGTTGCGGTGTGGGGCGTATGGAGTCAAGAGGATCATGTCTTTGGGTGCCATGGCTAGGGAGGGTATCGGGACTACTGGAGTTATAAGCCATGTTTTGCCATCTACAACAGGCTATCTATCTAAATATCATCGAGATCATCCAAGCCTTAGCGTGGGGATACGGTCCCTTGCATTGGTCTTTCATAAGCGAAGCTATCCACGCTTTCTCCATTTGAGCATAGTATGTCTTGTCAACTGTGCATACCTTAGGTACTCTACAGTAAATCAGGGAGAATCTATGGACCTGTAATAGGAGTAGTGCGTACTGTCAGATTACTTGGCAACAGCTGTCGATAAGCCATCCAAAAGAGGAAAAGATTTCCCCACTATCAACCTTACTCGCTGCACCTCGACCTCACCTATAGTACATAAGGTGCAAAACATCGATGGGTACTGGGTAGCAATGACAGTCATATCTTGGCTCTGCCCCGCCAGAACGGACCGTACCTCGGATCACTCTCTTGCGAGAACCCCACTACGCTGTTCCTCATGCAGTCAACCAATCCGCCTTCGCTCAGGAGGGTGAGCAACGTTGAGCTACATCAATTAACCCACTGCTGATATCGACACCACCTCCCTCTGAACGACCTTGCTGCCTCATCCTTTCAATACCTACACAATACACTACGAGGACCACTTCTCTAGCAAACTCAACAGCACAAACACAACATCACAAGGTATGCCCTCACCCCCTTCATCCCTTATCCCTTCCTATAACATCCCCCCCTCTCCACTCACTACTCACTACCATCATCACACTTCCACCCCCTTCCCCCCCAAATCTCCAGCAACAGCCAGCTAACACCAACACCCTCCCTCCTCAGCTCCCTCCAAAACCCATCACTCCAACCCCACATCCAAAAAATGTCTTCAGAACCCACCACAAAGTCCCCAATAACCTTCAACCACTACGCCAACGCCCAGACCGAATTTACAAAAACCCTCCCCCTGATTGCGAACGACAACGCCTTCCTGGGCGACGTCTTCTCCTCGTACGCACCCCTCCCCCAAAAAACCCCACCTCCTAACCCCCCCTTCCAACAGCGAAAACGGTCCCTCCCACCCCACCGCCCCCATCTCCGCCGGCTTCTACCGCCTCGACCCCGGCACCCCCCTCATCTACACCTACACCTACGACGAGATGAAGATCATCGTGGACGGCGACTTCGAGATCAGCGATGAGAGCGGACAGAGCGTGAAGGCGGGGAAGGGGGATGTGTTTTTCTTTCCGAAGGGGAGTGTTATTACGTTTAAGACGGAGAAGGGGGGGTTGGGGTTTTTTTGTGGACAGAGGGCTAAGGGGGGGGCGTGAGGTGTTGGGGCAGGGGAAGGGGTGGGGAGGGGTGGAGGGGGAAGGGGGAAGGGAAGGGGAGGGATGCTTTGATTTTTGGTTTGGGAGATAGATGTAGCATATGGAAGATATCATGAAACCACATACCTAGTTCTGTTTCTTCACCCTCGCTTCCTGTCCTCTCGTCTCCCCAACTCCCACATCTACCAAGTACATCCCTCCTCGGCCACGTTGCTAATATATCCCCCGTCATACACACCCCACCCCCGTCCCACTTATACCCCACCCCAAACAAACCCCTCCCCACCTCATCCCTTCCCCTTCCCCTTTCCCAACCCCTCCCTTCTCCTCCACCCCTAAATCTCCTCCCACCCCTCCCACCAAAACTCCCACTCCTCCCACCACTACTCCCACCACTCCCACTCCCCCCACCAAAACTCCCCTATCCCCTATCCCCTATTCCCCCATTCCCACCAACCCCATAAATCAACTCATCCCTCCATACCCATCCACTCAAACCCCCACTCCTCCCTCCATCCCCCCCAACAAATCCACCACCAACAAATCCACTCCAACTCCAACTCCCACTCCTCCCACCCACATTCCCACATTCCCATAAATCTACGTATCCATCACCTATTCAACTCGTTTATGGAAGGTAAAGTAAAGTATTGAAACCCGCAGGCATGTAGTTAGTTGTATGATTAGGGGTTTTGCGGGATTTGGACTTGGAGTGGGAGTGGTAAGGTATGCGTTGATGTTATATCTTAGTTGTTGTGAAGGCCGCGCGGAGATATGGGTGTTAGGGGCTTGGGGTTTGGGGTTTGATGAAGGGTTTCTGTGGGATTGGTAGGTAGATAGGTGGGTAGATAGGTGGGTAGGTATGTAGGTAGGTAGATATGTAGGTAGGTAGGTAGGTAGGTAGGTAGGGATCTTCAGTTTTGGAAGAAAGGTATGATACTTCCGACCGCTGCAAATTGCTTCGTCTCCCACGCATCCTGTATAAAACACAAGAACTGCAGCATCCAGTACCTATACATAATTGCCCACACCTTCTTAATTTATACATCACACACAACCCCACCATACAACCTCCCCCACTTCTCATTCATTTCCCCCCCTTCAACTCACCCCCCAATTCACCCACACGTACAACCTCCCTCACAAACCCCCACCGAATCAGTCCCCTGAACCTTCGCCCCACCCCCTACTATACAAACAGTCGCCACCGTCGGCCTCGTGCACCAGTCCTGCAGCGTCGGCGGCGGCGTGTCTAGTCCTTTGCCGGGTTCCGACGCCAACCACCCTTGACAGACCGGATCGATTCCAGATTTCCCTCCCGGCGCTGGCGAGAGCGGGCCCAGAGACCCAGGCGGAGGCGGAGGTGGAGGTGGAGGTGGCCGTGGAAATTGAGGTGGAGGTGGAGGTGGAGCCGGAGCCGGAGCCGGAGGCGCTTCGGCATTGCAAACGCAGACGTCGCAGTGGGGATCTTGGAGCGCCCCGTTGACTGTGTGGTAGGTTTTGCCGTCGGGGGAGCAGGCTAGGGAGACGGCTAGGCTGGTGCACCAGCCTTGGAGGGTGTGTTCGCTGGTGTGGACGGAGTCGAGATAGGAGGCATCGCCGGTGCAGGAGACGGACTGTGGGGGGGTTAGATGGGGTGGGTAAGGGAGATTGGGGAGGTGGACGCACGTATTTCACTTGGCGGGGTTGGAGGGGCGTGGTTGTTGCGGGGAGGAGGAGGGTGGCGAGGGTGAGGGTGGTTGCTAGGAGGGAGGGAAGGGAGGGCATTGTTGGGTTCGTTGGGGGTTGGGGTTGCGTAGATTGATGATTTTGGTGGAGGTATGATGAGGAGACTCGGGGGATGGTAGCGGCTTGGAAGGTGTGATAGGGAGGGAGACGAAAGGTTACAGACGTGAGATGTACTTGACCTTTATAGTAAGTAGAGACGGCTTTGCCAAGAGGGAGGGCCCTTCTTCGTGAAACATGGTCCTACCGAAGAGTACCATGACCTTGTGCGAAGTCAACTTGGTTGGCGAACTGATCGAGCCGTGTCGTCGCTTCTTGTCGTCTGAACCACTATGAATGCAACTCTCCTGATTCCAATTACAGGGTTTTCGAGACAGTGTGACATTGGTCTGACGGCCCATTGATGCCTATATCCAGCCCTAACTCAACCATGAGAGACGGTCGAGTGTGACCTAGAATACGAGGATGGGCTTCGCCCATGTCAATCTTTCTTCAAGAGAGATTTGCAAGTGTAGAGAACATTGGCTGAAACGAAACCGGGAACGAAGAAGGTCTGGCGCTAGTGAGCGCGTATAATGTTTCGCGCCTAGAGTATGCGAAGCGATCTGATTGGCTCAGATCACTAGCGTCCCAGGCTCAGTGGCTTGAGATACCTGAAGAGCGGCATCAATGGTGGCTTTGATCGCAGATTGCGAGGAGGACGGGGCAGGACTTGGAGGCCGTTGCGTACAGCCGCCGTGGGGTCCTGAATGTCTGTCTCGAAAGAACCCCAGGTGGTATTTGTCCAAAAACCTTGAAAGCTACTCTAGCATGGCCCCAATGACCACATAGCTTTGGCGCTCTGAACAAGATCCGGCCACGTTCGACGACTGTTATGGTGTCTGTATTCCATATCCTGGCAAGGCATCCGGTTAAGGATTTTTATACGTTTCTACCAACGTTTCAAGGCGCTCGCCAAGAGCACGTAGCTGATCAGAGTGCTTTCTCCTGCGCATAATCCGGGGTCAGCATGTTATCAGGTAGTCGACGGAGTCACAAAGATCGAAACTGTGGAAAGTATGCTTGAGGAAAGAACAGTTCCTGCTTAGCGAAGCCAACCAACAGTAACGGTCGTTAAGAAAGCGCCCACTAGTGTGTTGACTGTTGTATGAGATACAAGACCATTTGCTGTAGCTGGCATGCAACAGGAAATTTATTCGCAATTCATACTCCTGGAAAGCTTTAAAATGTGCGAGGAAATCATTCAGAAGTGTCTTACTGCTCTTCAAAGATGTTCCATTGACTTTTACCTATACGTCGTTGAGTCTGATAGATGACCGTTTGGCCGTCGACAAGATCTCTAATCATTTGTTGACTCTTCGTGGAAACAACGACATGCCCAACATCTGCCAACCATCTGGGATTCTTCACATGCTCCTTGATACTGTTAAAAGTAGGTTCGAATCGAGTCTCCTATGGTTTCGCAATTGTACTCATCATTCTTCCCGTCAGTATACTGATTGATTCGTCAATATGAAGGATCCGTCCTTCTTCATACGTACAGCCTCTGCACTGGATATAGTACTTGACAGCCTATTTCAAGGATTTGATGAGTATGCCGCAGTGACAATCATGACGATTCCCTCCGATGGCTGCAAAACTGGAATGGCCTTCATCCAGGCAGATCGATTTCCAATAGTCTCAATATTGGAGATGACTCCTTTTTCGAGTTTTTCATGATTGGCATGTTTTCATACGTGCACTCATCTCTTGCTCGTCAAAGTCAACATGTACGAATAGATTAATCGGTGCGTACTGTGTGCATGATCGTCTTCATCCAAATACGCTTGGTGTACAGATCATCCCTGCAATAAACACGTGAGTCGACTGTCGACTACTCAACTAGTGCCGGCTGTTTCTATAAGTCGAGCAATTAACGACGTGGTGCTACAACAGAAGCGGATTCGACATGCTCAGGACCACCTTCGATATCAGCAAATGCAACGGGATGACAGGTGCAATCCCACTGCCGTCATCTGTGCTTATTAAAGCCTTCTTAGGCTATTACACATGCTTTAGACATTTCTTTGGGATTAGAAGCCACTGAAGTAGCCTATTCGAGGCTGTGAGGCTCTGATCGATAGCATCATCAATTCGGCAGTGTCGGTGTCCATATTAGAATCGGAATCAGAGCTGTAAAGAAGAGCTAAGCCGGAAGCTAAGTACCTAGCGTCTCTAACGGAGCTTAGCGTTGCTGCTGCGCTTCTAGCGTGTGGCGCAGCTTCTCCACAACGAGTATACATAAGGTAGTAAGCTTGACGACTCATCCAATTCATGGCTCTCTCGGCATCTAGCGCTACAGCAACGTTCTATAAAATTGGAAAGATAGAAGATAATCGCGGTAGTACTAGGGTCAGGAGGTAATTAGAGTCTACGATCTTCACTCAGCTTTCTTGGAGATTGGGAGAAACTTTACTAAATACCTACATGGTATGAAACGGATGAACTAGGAACACGAGGAGCTCCGGTAGCCGAGTAGGGGTGCATGGATCCCCGACCACAGGTTATCTCGGCCCTGCATGACTCGGAAAACATAAGTTATATTTGCAAGTTACCGATCTCAATACACGCTTCTACAACGAAGCTTTCTACAACCCACCCCCCCCTCATCCTTCCCTCACCCCCTCCCCTCCCCCTTCCCATCAACTCACCACAACCCCCCACCCCATCTCCGCCCACTTCCTCGCCATCGCACTCCCCCCCGGCAACACAACCACCACCCCACCCTTCTGCCCCCCTCCCCCCTCCACATCCGCCCACCCCACCCTCCCCCTCCCCGCCAAACACTGCCCCCTAACCACCTCGCTAGCGCCCAGTACACCCGCCCAAGTCCCCCTCACAGTCTCTGGCAACCGTGCCGTGGGCAGATATCCGCCTTGGTAAAAGGGTAGGACGCCGTCGCCGAAAGTCTTGGTGATTTGGAGGAGGAGGATGCATGTTTCTGTTTTTTTAGGTACGGGGTTTAGTGAGGCTGATGGACGGAGGTTTTGAGGTATCTATTGGGGGGGGTGGGGAGGTGGACAGACTGTATCGCGCCGCCACCGGTAATTCCCATCCATCGCGCGGGGGCGTGTTGGTATACAAACTCGCCCAGAACGTATAGATTTTCCTGACCCTGTAGCGAAAGTGAATTTCGAGTTGTTTTTCAGCAATGACGCAATCGGCGGCTGTGATGGCGCCGTCCCAGCCGGGAAAGAGGGAGGGGTCTACGCAGTGGCCGCGGTAGGTGGGCGAGTTTTGGAGGATTGTTGGTGCGGTGAGGTTTTGGGGTTGGTTTTGGTTGATGGTTTGGTCGATGGAGGTCGTGAAGGTGGTGTTGGCGTTGGGTGACGAGATGTCAATGGGGAGGGTGATGGGGAGAGTGAGTGCGTATGTGGGGAGGGGCGTGAGGTGTGGTGAAGAGGAGGAGAAGGAGATGATGTATGTTGGGGGATGGCATTATGGATATCTTATCATGAATCCCTGTATTTAGCAAGGAATGTTGGAGAATGTGTATCTTGCATATGAAAAGTGGATTATTTCTTGGCGCCTATAGTCATACCTGGAACACCTAGGTTTTTATTCGTCGCATCCCATGATATGCGCTTGTTGCGGAGATGTACCCCAGATATGATCACGGCCCGTTCCCTTGTTTCAGCATCTGTCAGAGATCGCGGAATATTTGTATGGGCGCTCATAGATCATTGGCCCAGCGTTCCTATGCATCCGGGGATCAATCTCATCCGTTGGGTTGAAATGTCGATACATGATGAATTCTGGTTGAGAAAGCGTTGCAAGAACTTCGGAAGCCCCCAGACGGAAGGTAGACCGGAGAGGAGAGTGACCTCATGGACAGAGAGCCCAACGGAATGGAGGGTAACAAAGAGTTCGCGGCCGAAGAGAGAGCGTTCAATTCCTTGAACATGAAGTATCAAGCTGTGTTGGCCCGATGAATCTGTAAGCTTGAGGTGTGCTTCCTCCGTGTGGTAGACCTTGAAGAAAGATACAGGCTAAGTTGAGGACTGTTGATTTCGGTCTAAAGCGATATGTCAAGAACTTTGTCCTAGCAGCTTCGGCGTCCTCAATGTAATGGCGCAACCCGTAGCACTCTTTCTTCACCAAATCATATTTAGCCAGTCCTGATACCTTAGAATGGAATGTATTCAGAATGGACGTCTGAGTGCTGTCGGCTTCGCGCATGTGGAGATTGTCTATATGTATTAGAGGCATCAAAGCAGTATTAGGAGATTCGTAGCCATGATAGTCGCACAATCAATGTGTTTGAGTAGCTGAACAAAGATATTCACATAAGCGCTGTACGAAGATCTCGTCTCTAGTATTGTAGTGTTACTCGAAAATTCGGTTGATTTGGGAAATTGGAAAGGCGGGATTTGTTGAGACACCAGCTCATTCTCGCATCACTTAGATCAGTAGGCATCGAAACTTCACCGTTGTCCCAGTTCTTGTTGTCCTAGCCAACGATTACAAGCACTGGAGGGGTGCCTGCATGGCCTGAGATCTACTCGCGTGATACTGTTACCACTTGGCTGCCAATAGTCATATGATGTTGAGCTTGGGGTGCTGCTTTGGTGAGTGAAAAAGATCCTCCCATAATACCCGCGCTTCTAGATGGCTGTGTCTTAGGGTTAAAGATTGCTCCCCAATTCTTCGAAATTCTGGCGGACTTAGGCGACCGATGTACGTTTAACGACGGAGAACGCCAGCGACTACGACCTTTCCAGCCAGGCGTAAGCAAATACTTGGCATTGGATGACGCAGAGCATCGAGTAGCGCGGTGCACGAGATTATAATACTGGGATTGACATAATCAACCATGCGAATGGCTATTGTCGAATTGTACACCTTGACAAATCAACCAAGGAGCAGCTCAAAGGCGGCTGAGTTCCCGGTTCCCTGAGCCGTCCCAAGGAGGTAGGATAGGGGCAATGCCCTGTGTAGGCATGCAACCAACTTACGTATGTCTCATATCCAATTTTTGATCTGAGATCCTCCCAACTTTCCACGCCAACGTACGGAGTTTTGTCATTGGCTGACCTGACTCACGAACGATATTAGAGAAAGGAGTTCTTATAAAGCTTGGCGAGCTCGACTAACATCTCTAAAAATAAGCAGAGCCGTAGAGGACAATGGTCGCAGAATAGAGACTTGGCCGTAGTTGATCAAGATTACTCTTAGATGAAGATCCCGTTTCTTGTAATCAAGAAAGTTGACAGCCATTGGTAAACATAGATGTGATTGATGGACCAACCCACGTCCACCATTGTCCAGCTGTAGGCAACTGGACCCAATGGCCAATTCCGTCTTCATTCGAGATAGCACTCCTCCACTTCCCGGCCTCGTAGGATTGGAACTCCAAGCTTTAGCGCTGGATAACTTGGATGCCGACATGCTTTTCAGGACGAACGCAAATACTAGCGCCGAAGATGATTTGTAGACGCAAGAAAATTGGTATACACATCGCTGTATAGCCGAATCGTACACAGCTGGTCACTGGTAGCAAGGGGATACTGAAGCAACCATGCCACCATGCAATTTTAAGCTCACCAGGAAATGCAAGATATCCCTCAGTCCGAAGGAAGGAATTTTGGGTAAGCTCGTGGTATTCTCGAGAATATTGACCTTCCCAACCACTTGCTTTCATAAACTATTCTCCTCCATAATATCCCGGGTGAGGCTATGTTCAAGAACTGAGTGCTCGAGACGAAAGACTCGCACAGTGAAGGGTTGAGCACCCAGGTATACGTCGACGATGGAACCCTCCATCTTCGGTGACACGCAAAGTTGCATGATTTGGTAATACGCACTTGCCGCATTCTCCCGGCGGGTGTTCTTCCATACTCCACTGTCTTGCTGGCACGAGTGGTAGCAGGCTCACATCACGCACCGGAGTTCGGCAATACGTAAGTTGCTAGAAGTGGGCAATCATGTGTAAGTCATCATGCTTAAGCGTAGACGAGGTCGAGGTCAACGTCGTAATCGAAAGGGTTTTGGAGCGGAAGGCTTGGCAGGCACTCGGATTTAACACTATTCTAGCGTTGAAGTATACCCCCGTCGCAGTTGCCCTCCTCAAAGAGGTTCCTTCCCAAGTCAAAAAACATACACACGGTTCATACATTGCATCCATAATGCGAATTCCCTGACCTATACTCGTTGAAAATGGAGCATATCTTGCTGAAGCAGAATCTTCCTTGTAACGATGAGACATCAATCACCACATCTACAGCCCTCCGCTCCTCTCGCCCACCACTCATGGAGATCAACAATGTCACGACGACAGCCAGCAGAAGGACGGCTCGTACTAAAGTGGCGTCTCGAGATCAACACTATTCACGAAGTGTTGGTATCCAAATGCCAAAACAGAGCAACAACGGCCGCAACAACAAAGCTGTATCGTCAACACGACAACACTCTCGACAACTTCCACATCAAAAGACTTTTGATGCTTCGACTTCGCAGACTCGTTTCAACAAGCCCTACTCACTTTCGAAGTTCGCTCCCAAGTCCCACCCTCCTCACCGTACCTCGACCCCATCAAATCCTCTCCCTATACCGGGGTCTCTTCGATGCAAGTCTGATCCATCACGATCCACGGTATCTCATCACAGATCCACACAAACTCGCCCTCGAGCAATCCCTAAAGGTTTGCCCAACCCAAAAGCCGCACCACCCGATTCCGACATTGCAAACCTTTGGAGTGAGGTTCACGCTCACGTATCGACCATGAGCGATCCCACTGCCACGTCTCAGATGCCGTCGGTCACGGGGACTCAGGTGTCGGATAGTAATAGCCAACTCGAGTGTACTCTTCGAAGCTTCAAGGTCGAACCTGAACTCGAATTCGATCCTCAACTATCAACACTAGTGACGCTAGAAGCAGCACCAGCCATCTCGGCACAGCTACTTCAATGGACCAAGGCTGGGGTAGGAGCATCTGAATACATGGTGGCGGTCAAGTTCTTATTCTTTCAACGGCCCTGGATGATGGGAAAGATCCCAGGTGATTCATCCGATAGAAGGAACGCTCCAACTATTGATCAGTTATTACTTAGAGCCCAGTACGTTTCCAGTGATGACTCCAAGACCTCTGGTATATTATTTGGGTTAGCGGCGGATGACACATGGAATGACAAGTTTATGCGTGGATACCCATCTCTGCTGCAAGAAGCCGATCTGTTCTCGATCAAATTCGCATGTTCGGACTTTCTTGCTGTCATTGGATCGAGCGAGGCGTCATGCAAGCTGGAGCCGCTCCGACACATGTGGGGCGATCGAGCGAAGAAGGCATTGACCAAGCAACTTTCCATCCGTCGAGCAGACGCGAATGAAGACAAATGGGAGATATTGACACACACACGATACTACGGATATCTTATTACTGGTATGCAGCTTGTGATGTGGGAGATGAGATACAACCTACAAGATCCACCTCCGGCTCCGAAGTCTCAACCTCCATCAGCTAAGCCTAGATCTCAATCAGAGCCTGGGACTAAGTCTCAACGCAAAGGGGACACTGCCAATATCAAGCAAGGCATCAGCGGTATACCCCAGCTAAACCGAAAATCTCAGCCACTTGGGGGCAAAAAATCCTCTATACCCAGTGATCGCTCCGTGGAACACAAGGACCAGAACTTACCATTCACACAAACCTTAGTGAAGACGTTAGATCTCCGACGTGAAAAAGACATTGTACAATTCACCGAGTTCCATCATGCTCTCATGCGATGGGCCCAGGCTAGGTATTGCACTCAATTCGTGACTAACCTCCATAAGCGAATTTGGCAGAAACGGCAGGAATACGAGAACGGGAACGTTTGGTTCATGTCGAACGCGGAGACATTTCGGTACTGGACTTCGGCCACGGCACCAGAGCCTGTATCTGGGCTTCAAACAACAGACCCTGCAGTGGGCGGGATAACGTCTCCAGAGAGGGCAGGGGTAGCGGCGACGAAGGCATGGGGCGCACAGTCGCCTGGGTCCACTGAAGGACGCGCAGAGTGACGGCGTTTAGACTCTAGCATGCGGAGAAAGTTGTCGAAACAAGGGTAACATGCGCGATAAGATGGGCATATTTGGCAGTGGTATAGCACCAGCATGCGCTGATGTATCGGAGGATTAGTGATTATCATGCCGAAAGAAACTCCGATACAATTTCAGAGCTACCAAAAACCTTACTTCCGAAAGTGTAATCCTCGAATTGTGACTTTTTCCATAGCGAGCTTTACCGACTTATAATTGTGGCCCAGGAAGAAGCTGTTGTTTGTGCACAAATGTTGCGACGTAGGGATGATTTTTCGATTGAACAAGCAACCAAGGATGGTAGCAACATAGAGGTTCGTTTAGCTGTTGGAACGGTATGGCAGTAGTCATATGGCTCTCGTAAGGACGTGGGCTGCTTACTGTGTTGCAACTGGGAGGCTGATATAACAGCAGCGTAGTGATGACGTTGGTATTACATATCATGACTGTCTACGATCGCCACACTGTTCGGAACTGATACTAACATTGTGCTTTCACTGATAGCGGTGGAAGGGCTCATTGGCTCTTGGGGCCATTCCACGTGGCCCTTGAGCAAGGCAGACACTACAATGGGGGAACCCATATATCTGAATGACTTCACCGCTCCAGATGTTCAGATGCCTGAGGATTGGACTACCAGGCAGCAAGATCGGGAGAAGAGATCCAGTGTATTTGCAGGCTGCTGTCGCCAATCGACGCCAATGAGGATGGATGTTACCATACTTTACTGCTGAAGCGCGCCTGTAAATAGCTCATTAGCGACCCCACGTCAACGTCCATGCGATCCTGGAACATTGCCGTGGGGGTAGCGTAGCAGGCGATGGGCAAGAAGAGCCAGTCGAGGCTGGCCATGTGAAAGTCGAGTCCATGGTCCAAAGGGAAGAGAAAAGATGGTTCACACCGTCGATTCTGTGATCAGGAAGCACAGACCTGACGGCACGAATCATGGTGCACAGCTCCAAGGCTAACGGATTAGGTGATCGTCGTGCTCGAGACGGTTGGTATATCTTTCCACGCTTACAGATGGCGCAAGCACGAGCGTCTCGGATATGAGCCGACAGATCAATTGAGCCGCTTTTCAAGCACACTTGCATGAAGCGTATGTTGTTCATTGGCTCATGGTTCGCGATACCATGGTCACTTGACAGAGAGAATCATTAGGAAAGCTTTTGGATTTGGTCGCCAGGGACCAAGATGACATATGACTGTTTGTTGGATCGATATCAAGTAATCCCCGCTGTGGCAGTGAAGCCCACCATGGGAAGTACCATCTCGCCTGAGCTTGCCGCAGAAAGGTACACCAGCCCCAAGCCCTAAGCTATGACTGGACTAGCGTGCTATTCTACGTGCCGCGCAGATGAAACGACAGTCAGCCAAATTTACTTTCTCTTTTCCTCTCACCAACCAACGACATCCTTTCCAATTCCTTTGCCGCAGCACACACCCAACCACCCCTCTGAAACTCTGTCCTCTGTGCCCCGTGTCCTCTGCTCACTACGGAGTAGGCTACCCTAGTTTCGTGTGTCCTCAAATACTGACCCCAATGCCAAGGCAAGGAGCCTCCTGGAGCCTCCAGGAAGATAGGCTCGTTTCACACTGTGATGCGCCCAATCCATGCGGAATCCGCTCGTCACATCGCGCAGGTACCCTGGCCAAGTGGCCAAGGGTAGCTCAGATCTGCCTATGCGACCATGACGGGTGAGAAGGGCGAGCTTTGCTGGGCTGCTTTCCCCAGTCCGTCCCAGCTGCCGCTCCATGTATGCCATGTCGCGACAACAGGGCAAAATGCGCAAAGGTACACTTCATCCCGACCTGCTTCTCTCTCTTCCTCTTCTCGCTCTTCTCTTCTTCCTCGCCGATTTGCGAAGTGCTCGTTCATCTCCCTGTGCTTGCGGTGTCGTTGGCGCTCGGGGACACTGACGCTCGTCGTCGCTTAATTCCTATATCGGGGATTCGGAGCGATAAGTCGACGTGCACTGCTACTCAGCAGCGCATTGAGGCAGGCCACAACTCAGGCAGACCACAACAATCTACCTGCTGACGGTGACGTCTGGTTATATGTGAGTCTCAATATTGTTCGTCCAGCCAAGACGGTCAGCTCTGGGGGCCTGATGTTGGTAAATTGTCATGATGCTGATGGTGGGCTGTGCCGTCACTCAGAAACACCTCCAATCTCCGCGAATACTTCCACCCACCGCGCCCCCAACAATGGCCGCACCAGGATGCGGTATCATCTTTGCTCCTTCTCAAAGACCTGACCGCAGCATCAGGGACCTGCGACGTACATGTAGCCTGAACTCGAAACCCAAGAACCATATTGGAAACAGACCCCCCATGACTACCATTCAGAGCGCTAATACTGGCGTCTCGCTCACACACACACGAACTCTGTCTGACAAGATGAGAAGCTTACATCGGAAGAAGAACTCCAACGAGAGCAATGCCTCGTCGAAGATACAGCAACCTGTCATGGCTGCGCCATCTGTGAAGAGGCCCCCAAAACATATGGATCTGATGGAAGCGGTGACACAGCAAGAGCGTCCGAGACAATACGATGGAGGACAAAAGGATATCGGAACTGGGAAGGAGAATGGGACGCCCGACTGCAAGCTGTCACGACCAGCAATCAGCAAGATGGAGCAGGACTCTCGCAAGATTGCATACGATCAATACCTGTCAGAAGCATTCGGCCTTCAAGGACAGCAGAGACCAAAGCCTGCTGCAGTACAGAGGCTCAACCCAACCCAGGCTTCAGAGCTGAGACCCGACTCCGACATGAGTGCAAAAAGTACTGACTCGATGGAGGTGCTCTTCCACTTCAGCCCAAGCGACCTACCTGGTGCACCTGCTTCCACCCTCGCACCCTCAGCCAAGGATCGACGGCCGAAGATCCAAGTCACTATCCCTGAAAGTCCCATGCCCACCAAACGGCCTCGCTCTACCGCACACTTGGTACACCAGATGAATCGGCAGACGACGAAGAGGAGGTCACGACGCTTAAAATTCCAGGAGCCACAGTCAGGTGTATCCCCTCCATCTTCGACCGTAGGTCAAGTCAACGAAGCTCCAGCGAGGATGTCGATAGTCTCACCACTGTCCTCAGTGCAGATGCCTCGGCCGCGACGACCATTTTCAGCCTTCTCCCTTGAGGAGATGACAAACGAGAACCCCGATATACCTCAGGCTCAAGTGCTGGAAAAGTCTAGCAGCTCAGACTCCTCAGACGAGGCTGGCGATCATGATGACAGATCATCCATATATAGTTGCCGCTCCTCGAGGTCAAGCTTATCCGACGACCAGGCACGGGGAAAGCCCAATGCCCGGACTCACAGCATCGCCTTCTCAATTATGTCACCTATCACGGCTGGTGTCTTCGATGGTGTGCCTCTCAACCCCCAGATTCCTAACAAGCTGAAGGCTTCTCAGAGCACTAATTTCCTCGGCGCTAATATGAACAAGCCGCTACCGCCAGAGCCAGGAATAGATCCCGTGGCACCATTGAATGTTCCTAGCAATGCGAGGCCAGGAAGCATGTACAAGTGCAACGCTCCTTCATCCCTGACCATCGTAGGTAATTCGCCGATGGACACATCATCCTTGCCATCTCGGAATTCGTCGATAAGGTCCAAGTATACACCTGCGGATCTCGACATCCTCGATGCAGCATTTGCAAAGACCGTCCCAAGCCCAAGCGTGCAAGCAGCCTTCTACGACCATATTGAATCATCGTTATCGCGAGCACAAATGGAGCTTGAGGCACATCTTGGTACCATCAACGAAGAGCCACTGTATAATCCGAATATAGCACCTGCAGTAAATGATCCGCTGCAGATAAGCCGGGGACCCAATACTATGGTTCCATCTCGACATGCACCACCGCCACCATCAACATTGAAATTGAGCGACGGAAGCGTTTCTGGACGAAACAAACTTCACAAAAAATCCCCAGTCCACGTCGCATTACAAATGCGTGCCGACTCGGTTAGATACTCACTCGAAAGCAGCTCTGGCAGCAGAAGACGACCAAAGCCTACTTCCGCACCCGTACGCACAGCTAGCATGGTGAAAGCGAACAAAATCCTTGGTAAAGAGGGGCATGTCTCTGTCCTGATGGAAAGGGAGACAAGCCTTGATTCTAGCTCCAGCCGATCCCCAGACTATGACGATTCATCTAGCCAGACCATGTCGAGGGAAGATTCATCCACCCCCGAGACCGATGTTTCCTCTATCCCCGAGACTGATCATGCTTTCGAGGAAGTCCGCGCGAGGCTGGAATTGTTGAGCCCCAAGAAGGCTTCACATCAATTCGTAGCTTACAACTCCTTCAATCCTCATTATGGTCAAGCCACACCTACATCAAACTCCACGTTCAAGATGCCGCTGCAGCATATTGGCAAGTCTAATACGGAGGACGGGCCGAATGTAGACAGTGAGGCTCGCAAGGACTCGATCGCACCAGAAATCCACGTGACCCCTACTGGTGAGCCGACAGAGGCCCAGGTGGAGATCGCCTTAGACATCGATCATTTACACGATGAGAGCAACATTCATCCATCTCTCAGGCTCCGTACAGGATCGGAAGAGCTTCGACCTCGATCGTTGGCTTCTATTGCTATGTCTGAGATTCCCGATATGTATGCTGCCCTGCCACCGCACGGTTCCGGTACCGATACCGTAAGACAATCAATGTGTGCGGAGGAAATCGACCGCACCATCTCCGCGAACGCTGCTGAACTGGTTCTTCTTCGCATTCTGCAAAATCTAGACAACCTCCAGGACCTCTTTGCTACTGCTACAGTCAGCCGAGGGTTTTACCGTACCTTTAAGCGACATGAACTTCCTCTGATGAAGAGCGCACTCTATGGTATGTCACCGGCCGCGTGGGAACTTCGTGAAATGAGCCCGCCTTACCCTGGTCTGGACGCTACTTCTCAGATGCTTGGATACACTCCGTCACTCTATCTTCAACATTACATGAGGGACATGTACACCATGATTGCTCTCAAGTCGATGATTCTGATTCACTGTGAATCGTTCCTCCGAGCCGACACTATCACCGCCCTAGCTGGTGGTGAGACTGAGCGTGCTTCCAAGATCGATGATGCCTTCTGGCGCGTGTGGACATTCTGCCAAGTCTTCGGTTGCGGATCAAATCGCGAGGAAGATATTGTAGGTCAGATGGACTGGCTGCGGGGTGGCCCTTTGACTTCTCAGCAACGATTGAATCCCGATCTTAGCAATATTGAAGGTGGGATCAACAAAGCAAGTATTTGCAGCTCACCAAAGTCGTTCGGTCACGGTAATCTGGGTGGACTTTCCGCTGAGGAGCTTTACGACATGACCGAAATTTGGACCTGCCTAGGTGTCCTCGTCCGTGGTTTCCACGGGAAACGTCAAGAGGCGAGCGATTCTGGTATCTTCCAGAACGCGAAAATCACAGCGGGCGATATTGACAAGGAAGACTCTGTTCTCGGTAAGCACTTCTTCACACGTTCTCCGCCGCATTAGCTTACTAAACCGTGACAGAGGAATGGACATACTACCTCTTGACCCTCGCTCCCCCAACCGTCCTCGACGTCACCTCGCCTACCTCGCCCACCGCCGCCACATTCGCCCACGCCTGCACTCGCGGCTACACAAATTGGACACCACCGTCCGTCTCGCGCGCCACCTTCCTCAAAGAAGCTGTTTCGCGCGTCTACCAAGAGAAGATCTCTCTCCAACACAGCCCTCTCTCTTCCTCACCAAACCCCAATTTGGGATTTCCCACCATCCCCACCTCAACCCCAACCAAAGTCCCGAGCGAAACTGACACCATCGCCGCCCGCTGGCGCTGCGCGCGCCACGCCGCCGAGATCCGCGCAAAACGCAACGATCCATCCTTCAATCTCCTGCCGGCATCAGAAGACCGCCCCATGTCCGAATTTCCCGCCGTCCTCGAAGCCCTTTCGACCACTCCTGCCCACGCCCCACCCATGCCGCCTGTATCCACCATCGCACCCCTCCACATTCGTTCCACCTCCAACGTCAACGCTGCAACTGCAACCTCCTCTGCCTCAACGCCCGTGGTGCCTAGTGGGCCACAAGTTCGCGACCCGGTCGATTTGGCTGTCGAAAGATTTGTCGGGATGGGTTTCGACGGGGGAAAGGCGGCCAAGGCGCTCGCGGAGACGGATACGGGGAACAGCATTGATTTTGCGGCGGCGATGGAGTGGTTGGTGAGGGAGCGGAAGAGGGATGTGAGTGGGTTGATGCATGAAAGGTATAGGGGTCAAATTGGCGGTGGGAGTGCGCCGGAGGAGGTTTGTCCGCAGGCTGTGATCAGAGAGGCGGTGGGGTTGGGGATGCCGGATTTGAGGGTTGTTACTAGTTGGGAGTGAAGGAGGCAGAGTCGGAATTGTTTGAGCTGGGTTTTTGCTTGTTTGGTTTTATGCAGTGTTGCTGTATACCACGTGGTCTGTCTTCATGGACCCATAACTACTTAGTATCTAGTATCCATCCCCTCACCCACTTCGCGGAGCCAAGAATGAGTCTACCATCCACTATCTCTCTCATACATTTATCAACCCCATCTCGGTCTCCTTCTAAGTACCTTACCTATTAATAGATGTAGTGCCAAGACAAGCTAGCTTGATTCTATCTAGCGGCAGTCAATATGTTCTACCCCATCCCAACTCACGTCTGCTTCAGCTTTCAGTCGTCTCTCCAGACGGCGTACCGTATCTGCTACTTTCGATGTCTGAAATATCATCCTTATTCCTGCCCACTTACCCTCATCGCTCTACCCTTTTTTCCAGCATTCCAACCCCCAACTCTCTATTACCTAGCCGCTTCCAGGAGGAACTCGACGATATGGATCTACTCGCATGGCTGGAAAGCGCACGTTCCTTGGAATTATACCAGTGTTGGCGGCAATGTGATAGTCTTTTGATGGTGGTGGTGGATGCTGTGTGAGGTAGTGAGGTAGGGATGAGGGATTGGCTGTGATGGCAGGCTGGTGTGTGGATCTTTGTGGCGTGGTGTAGGTATGGTATGGTATGTGAACGAGTTGGAGTGTGGAGGGGGGAATGGTTGGAGCATGGACTGATTTGTGTAGGTGGTTGGTTATGTGGTCAGTTAAATTCCACGCGGTCAGCCCGCGCGGTCAGCCCGCGAGCCGTGATGTCTTCGATTCACCAAATGAAGCATGCTTGATCCGATCCGAGACGAAAGCGGCCTGTCTAATGCCTCCACTATCGCCTGGCCCTCCGCCTGGTCCACTGTCTCATCAACCGCCTGCGCTCACGCCTGCCCTACCGCCTCCCCTCCCCTTACCGAGAATCCATACGGCACCCTTGACGTGGGTGGGAGGCTAGGCACGCTTGACCGGTTGGAATGCGAACAATACCAAAGAGGAAAGCAGAAGTGGGGATGGCCGCTGTTGGTGCAAAGTCTACATGATACCACTCTCATATCAAGGGTGCGAAGGATGGAAGGAGCACGATTGGTGGCGAGAGACAGACTTCGTCCTACCGCCTCCTCTCGCTCTAGCGAGAATTTATACGGCACCCTTGGTATAAATGGGAAATGAGGCTTCCTGGACTGGAGAGATTGTGAGCGAGACCAGGGAAAGAGTTATAAAGTGGATAGTCGCTGTTGATGCAAAGTCTCTGTGACACCGCTCTCCTATCAAGGGTGCGTGGGATGGAAGAAGCGTGATAGGGGCAAAGAGACAAATGCCGTCCCACCGGCTCCCCTCGCCTTACCGAAAATTCATACGGCACTCTCGACATGAGTGGAAGCGAGGCTTCCTTGACCAGTCAAATTACGAGCGAGACCAGAGAAAGAGTTGGCAGGTGGTTGACCGTTAGTGGTATACAGTATGCGCAGTAAGGATCTGATGGTTCTGTATTCCATTGGAGCAGTTGGATCGTCCCAATATCAAAGTATAGTGCGAGAGGACTTGCACAGGCTGGGCTGATAACGCGAACGCTGACTCGACAGTCATGTTTAGTCACTCTTCGTCATTGGAGATTGATCTCGTTGCACCATGGACCGGTAGCTTGACCTGGTCAGGATCTTGACTTGATCACAAGGACAGTTGACAACGGTCTCGTTCCTATCTTACGTTTACCGTCTTGTCTTGGTAATATCATCATGCATCATCGACGTGGGATGAACCTGCATGAGGTTGATGCATAGATATCAAACAGCCAACATCGGCGCCACATTCCACGTTACTCTCGGACTTCGCGGAGGGAGCGGGCAACACTCGACGATGGAGTACCCACAGCTGTCTCTCACTTACTGCTTTCGCCCTAGATCATTCAGATCATCTGGCAGGATTGGTCGCTTGATGTAAAATGACTGAGTTGGAAGCGAGAGACCGGGCTGTCCCCGTACCAGGAAAGCTTTCGCTGATGGCGTCACTGAATGCAGATCTGTTGGCCAATAAGTCTCGGGCATGGGAGAATGTTCTAATCCGTACGGAGCACTTCCACCACACCAAATGCGTTACTACTGCGATCGGAAGAAAGCCTTTTTCCACGTGGCCATTGCTTACTTGGAGGCTAGTGCGGATTCTAAACGCCTTCACCTTATCGACACAGCGGAATGCAGGGCCATGAGTAGGGTGCGCCAAACAACGTGGCATACAGGGGTAAGAAATGCAGGGGCATGGATTGTCGATCAGACCGGTAACTAGTCTCTGGCCGCCGCTATCAGAGATTGAGGCTGCCGAACAATATTCATTGTCCTTTACCCAAGCAATCAACATCTGACCGCATGACATACTAGTGCACTCAAAGCTTCGCGATAGCCAGCTGATGACGCATTCTGTGAGTGCGATTTGATCAATTGACATGGAATTGGTATGAAAGGCTAACTTACCATACAAGTATGATTCTACAGCCTTATTTTCTAGCCCCCATTGACCACCAAGGTAGTGTCAATGGTCCGCAGAACCTGTCAGGGCTGGGTATTGGGGCTGACCTAAAACGTCGGATGCATTAGTGCCTGCCATGCTCATGACATGGCCAATCAAGGAAGACTAAAACCCCACCGCAAGATGCTCATCTCCCACTTTACGCACATTTTTAACAACGAGGTGATCTGACGTCCATTCAGAATGTATCTACGCGTCCCAAATGGACGTCAGGATAGTATATATCGTCAGGACATGCTGCATCTTCTTCGACAGCTTCTTGAAGTATCTAGTCGGCGCCTATGGGCTCCGACAACTTGGAACTCGTGTCTTCGACCTCACGATCTTTACAAGACAATGGTACCCTGGACAATTTCCAGGGTAGCGGCTCGGTCCATTCTAAGCTATTAGAGCCAGGCGCCGAATTGCGCAAAGCCAGTGTCTCCTCAGGTGATTCTAACTGTCAGATCTTTCCCTCATCGTCTCAACAAGCGGCCGCTACGATCCTCCAAGACTTCGACGATGCAAAGATCATCAACTTTTTATCAGTCCTACGATTTCTAGATCCTAATCATGAACAATCGTCCCACTCGAAAGAGCTCTCTATACAACAACTGACTGCGCTGTCGACGCTGAAGGACTGCCGAGATGCAGACATCCTCGCCTGCTTAAAAGTTTGTCGCCGAGGTACATGCTTGACGTTTCACCCATTGTGGTGAAAATTGAAATTGACAAAGCCGTCAGGGAGTCTAGATAATTCTCAAGTTTCCCCCGGGAACGCCGACAATGACTTTCACCAATACACGGCAAGCTTGACCCCGGAGTCCTGGCTAGATACTCCAGCTCCAGTGATAGGGTTGGCCGGTAGCATTCCTGGTGGGCTTTGCCTCTACGCTAGCGCCAATGCCAGCGAAAACACTCTCCGAAGCTCATTGAGCCGCGCCAACTCATTCGTTGACCTATCGAGAGAAAATTCACGCCCACCCTTAGGGACAGGTCATCGACATTGGTGTACTGTCTGCACAAACCCCTCACCAATCTCCACCTGCGATGGTTGGAAGCGGCACGAGAAGGAGAAGCATGAAAGAGGCTACATGTGTATGCCGAAAGGCCCGTTGGAGACCGTTGACTCGGTCTCGTTTTGCGCTTTCTGCGGCTTTCTCAACCCAACTTCCGAACATCTCGAAACACACGATGCAAAGCTGTGTGCCGACAAACCGGACAAGGATCGAAGGTACACAAGGAAGTTAGGGCTTACCAATCATCTAAAGACTCATGGTATGTACGAGGTTTCCGCCCTCGCTGACAAATGGAAAATCTGCCTCAAGAAAAGATATTACGGGTGTGGGTTCTGCACCTCAGTCTTTACCACGAATGCAGACCGGCTCAACCATATCGATAGCCAGCACTACAGATACTTCAAGACCATCAACGAGTGGGACCCCAATAAAGTCATCCGGGGTCTTCTGTTACAACCCAGCGTCCTCGACTTCTGGCGACAAGTATGTCCATGGAACCCTGACCCTCGAACCGCAGATCTCATATGGGATTCCCATGCGATTGCCGCCCTTCAACAGAGACTGGAATTGAGCGAGGAGCCCGCCCATCAGCTTGCAAATGATGCGCTCTGTCAAAGTAGCGAGAGATATTCTTTACCCATCGGAAGTGTTTCGAATCAACAGACGAACAGTGGTGCAATCATGTCAGCCGGACGACAACAGTATATAAGCGACCCTGTCCTTTCATCATACCCATCTTTTATTACACACGATACCGACATTTCTTCCTCATGTTATCAAGCACGCATTTCCCCGTACGATATCAGCAAGAGCGATACGATCGATCTTGTCCAGATGCATACCCGCCCGACTCAGAGTATGGATGCGTTTCGTGCCTTGGAAGTCGCTAGCGACTTCGAGGCCGCCGCTACGACCCACTCATCTTGGCATCAAGATGGAGCCACCGATAGCCTTGTAGCTCCACCTTCTCCAGATCCCTCAGACATCGAAGCGGTTGGTGGCTCTCATTCCAGGACTGCGCTGGGTTCTAAAGGTCTAGTTTACCCTGAGTTTTCGCAATGCGACTCTTCTCACTTCACACATAGCTTCAATCCACGGAATACCCAACAGATACCAGTCGGACCGTTACCGTTGCCCTTCGCCAACAAGAGCTACAACCCATCTTTCAGCACAGTCACGACTGCGACAGGCTCCGCGAAGCCCCCCTCCATCGTCGGACACGTGAAGAGAAGGTTCTCGCGCTTGAAAATGGGTATCGATGTCGACGACATCATGCTCCACATGCAGGATGATGACCGATCACGAAGTGAATCGCGGGGACTTCGGCGTTCGAAGTAAAAGGGGAAAACGGTGCAATGGATTTGGACGGAAGGACGGGCAGGATGGGAATAGGCAGGGTTGGGGTGGCAGGCCGGTAAAGCTGTAGAAGGATCGGAAATTACCGTGTGCAAAATCAATGTCATTGGTGTGCTGCAAGACTCTGACCCCAACCCCACGAATTGCAGCAAAAATGTAGGCTCGACATACTTATAAAATCAGTTATATCTTCCACGTATGTAGACGGATTTCTATAATTTTTAAAGTATTAGATACCTTAGATAAATACGTATCTTTTAGCCTACTTAGTTATATATTATAAGCGTTGAATATTAGGTAGCATAGTTATATAGGCGTAACAAAGTCAGCAACTTTGCTGCAATTCGCGGGGTCGGGGTCAGGGTCTTGCAGCACACTAATGACATTGATTTTGCACACGGTAAAACTTTGGTTTGGAACGTCACTTCGCTAAGGACGGCTTCTATCCTTCACCAATGTACGCATTTTATAGACGACACCCTGTGGACTAGGACTTTTCTAATAGAATTCTTCTCCCTATCACTACACGATAGATCAATACCCCTGTTCGCGACTAGTTTTCGTTGATGTTCATTTAAACATATACCTTCGACATGCTACTTACTACCCTCGATATATCCAGGGAGGAGTCTTCGTATTCGTTTCCGTTTCCGTTTTCGTTTTCATCTTTATCTTTGTCTTCATTGTCGTCTTCGTCTTCGTCTTCGTCTTTATTAACAACGGACGTGATCTCAATCTATATGTTTCATTATATAGAATTACGGTGACGGTTTTGGATGTCACTTCGAGGTAGGGCGGGGGGATTAGGGACCGAGGGAAAATGGGAAAGAGGGGAAGAACGGGGGAGGGGGAGTGAGATGGGGTTCTGGTGATTGGGGAAAGGAGGGGGTTGAGGGATGGGAGGGGGAAGATGGGAGGGAGAATTTGAAAGAGGAAGTTGAGTATTAAGAAAGGAGCTGAGGGGTAGAGCGGGAGACGGATTTCAGTATCGGAGACGCAGGCGAATCACGTGTTTCCTAAGGCCATAGTGGTCAGGTCAGGTCGGGTTTGGTCGGGTCTGCTAGTAAGTCCAATTCAGATCTTGAGACATAGAAATCCTAGGAACGAATTCGTCCTAGATGCGTGATGGTAGTAGTTACTGCAAAGCTTATTAGTTATAAGTTATAAGTTAGATATGTACATACTCCTCCGCTAGTAATAACGTTGTATGTTTCGGCCGGCTCTAGTTCTACGCTCTTTCTTGTATGTTGGGTGATTGTAGTGTACTACTGTTTTGGGGGGTTTTGGGGGGGGGAGGGGTTGTGTGGGGAGGGAGGTGACGTGGGGGAATAGTGGGGGGGTGGTGGGTTTGGGGTTTTTGGGGAGGGAGGGAGGGAGGGAGGGAGGGAGGATTGTAAGGTTGATTGAGAG
>JAABUM010000106.1_pt1 | contig 169369 bp, 170 predicted proteins | sample 5559161 | NCBI WGS metagenome assembly JAABUM01 (sample SAMN10711868, study PRJNA513369) | rock metagenome | isolation source: Antarctica rocks | place: Antarctica: Victoria Land, Siegfried Peak nord | reverse complement strand
ACGGATACGGGCATCCGACCGGCATGGAACCCCGAGGCCTTCGCCGACTCCGCCGCCGACATCCGCCAGTCGATCAACCGGGTCAAGGCAAGCCCCATCCTGCCCCACACCGACCAGGTCCGCGGCTTCGTCTACGACGACAAGACCGGCGTGCTCACCGAGATCTCCTGACCCCGCACGGCGCGAAGCCGACCATCCGGAGCCGCGTGGACGCCCGCCCCTAACCGGATCGCCTAGCCGCTGGGAGCGCCCCGTCGGTCGCTCCCAGCGCGTGTGGTCCCGGCGCGGGATTCGTCCGACGAACGCGGCGAGGCTCGCCCTCCTGCTCAGTTGACTTGAAAGCCCCTTCGGATCTGACGGGGAAGTGAGGGTCCCGGCGCGGTACAGGGCCCTGCGATTCTGGTGGGTCCTTCCTCGTCTTCGTGATGATCGGAGTCATCGCTCACGACGCCGATGATGGCGGCCGCTGATCCCGAACCCTGACGATTCACGTTTGCTGGAACTGCACAGTCGATCGACTGCAAGTGCTGTACCCCCGGCAGCGGCCCGATTCGGGTCACCTCGCGTCAACGGGACGCTCGTGCGTTGAACCGCTACCGCCCTGGCAGCCGATCATCCACTCGGCGATCTACGTCGTGGTCTTAGTACAACCCATCGGACGCCGTCCTGAGCCGGCGGTGGAGGCGGTCTGACATAGATCAGCCGGGACGCTCATCGCTTGGAGAGGTTGGCTCGTCTCTTGAACCACCCTTGGTGCCATTCAGGCCAGTTTCCGGCATCGCCACTGGGATCACAGCCGGACCAGCCGGGTGCGGGTGGCCGAGAATGTGTACGTCGACCAGCGTTCTCTCTGCGGCGGCAGCGAATGGGGGTTGTTGCGTTGATTGATGACTGGCCGCGCTCGTGGGCGGGGTCTGGCGCGGCGGGGGCCCAACCCTCCTCGCGCCTTTACGGTCTCTAGGGCGGTCCCGTCGGGCCCGCCCGGAGGTACTCGGCCAGCTGTCCGGCGCCGGTGTCAAGCACCCACTCGTGCCCGAAGCGGGCCACGCCGGGTGCGACGCTTGCGAGCCCGCGCAGCAGCGGTCGCCGGGGCGCGAGTGAGGACTCGACTCGAAGCTCACAGCCGTCCGGCCGCTCGCTGACGGTGAGGCGGGCGGTTCCCTCGATGTCGCCCGAAACCTGGGCTGACACGAGGTGGAGCCGGTCCACCTCACGGAGGGCGACGGTGACCCGCACGAGATAGGGCAACGGCGAACGGATCACGCACCGCCACCGGTCTCCTACACGCAGCGCCTCGGCGTCGAACGCGCGCAACCAGGGCCACCAGTCTTGGTAGCTGCCAGTACGTTCGATCGTCGACCAGAGCGCTTGGGCATCGACCGGGAGCCCGTAACACCGGTCGGAGATGATCTCCATGACCTGTTCAGCATGGTTGATCACGCCGCAGATCGCCCCGGCCGCGACACCTCCACCACCCAGGGTTGCAACGAAGTAAAGGCGACAGCCGAGTTACGTCACCAAGACCTCGGCCCTCCCAGCGGCGACGACACCCAAGTCCGACCTCATCAAGCGCTCCATGATGGGGCACCACGCGGCCGATGGTCGGCGGGACGGCTCCGTTGCATTGAGCGTGCACGCGGGCGCGGCGAGGCTGTTGGGATGAAGCGCCGCCGGTCCTGCCTACCGATCCTGACCGGGTCGGGGTCGTTCGCCGGGTTCCGGTTCCCGCCGGAGGTGATCCTGCTCGCCGTGCGCTGGTATCTCCGGTTCGGACTGTCGTGCCGAGACCTCGAGGAGCTGCTGCCGAGCGCGGGATCGAAGTCGACCACGTCACCTTGTACCGGTGGTCCAACGGTTCACGCCGCTGATCGTTGAGGCAGCCCGGCCCTGTCGTCATGCGGTCGGGGACCGGTGGTTCGTTGATGAGACCTACGTGAAGGTGGCCGGGACCTGCTGGATCTGAGCCTGCGGGAGATCGCCCAGCAGATCGGAGATGTCCCGACCCTCGGGGAGAGTGATGACCGGCGCCGCGCCTGGTCGACCTCCCGGTAGAGCAACACGTCGTACACCTTCATTCGGCGCCGCACGCCGACCTTGCGAGACGGGATCTCGCCGCGATCCACCAGGCCGACGAGGTAGGGCCGGGACACCTTCAGCAGATCGGCCCCTTGCTGCGTGGTGATCTACTCGTCGTCGACGACCACCCGAGCCGACACGCCCAGCCACATGTGCTCGAGCACCTCGGCCAGTGCGCTTGCCGCCGAGGCTGGCACCTCGACCGGCTGCGCTCCCCGCCCAACCGGGAGCACGACCACACAGCCATCGGCCAGCGCGTCGGCAGCCGCCGATGCCTGATCTGCCTCGGTGCAGCGTGCTCCGCCGCCTCCTTCGAGAGGAGGTCGACCCCAACGCCACCGTGCGCAACAAGCTGGTGTCAGCGCTTCTCCCCGGCGGCAACGTGACCGTGCGGAAGGGCTCCGACGTGGGCGGACCTGCAACCGTTCGGCCACCTCCCGGTTGGCAGATCCTGCGGGCACACCAAGACGATCCGACACCGCAACGCCAACAACTGCGCAAAGGTCGGTCGCGTGCCCATCGTTGCAGCGTCTCAGGTCGCCAGGTGAACTGACCCGGCATCTGCTCAGCGGCGGTGCCAGCCGCGGAACGCTTGGAGCAGCTCGTCGCGAGCATCGACGGGAACCGACTCGTCGGTGGCACGCCCACTGAGGTCGATGGTCAGCTTGATCTGGCGGACGTACTCGGGGCAGTCAGGGCAGGTCGCCAGGTGCGCCTCGAAGCGCCGCTGGTCGAACGACGACAACACCCCTTCTAAGTAGTCGGTCACCAGCTCCACGAGCTCGCGACACGTCAGTGAACTCCCCAACTCCGATGCGCTGATGCTCATCCTGCGAAATACCCTTCGAGGGCGGTCCGCACACGTGCCCGGGCTCGGTGCAGAAGGACCCGTTGATTGCCCTCGCTCACGCCGAGGGCATCGCAGACCTCGGCCGCCGTCCAGTGCTCGACGTCGCGCAGCGTGATTACCTCACGTTGTGCCATCGGCAACGTCGAGATGGCGTTCTCCACTAGCTCGATGGTCTCGGCGGCGAGGAGCCGTGCTTCGGGCAGCTCGTGAAAGTCTCCGGGTGGCGCCGCCCAGCGTCCGTCCTGGGGACGGAACCGGCTCGGGTCGACGGCCGCCTCCCCGGATCGATCGTCCCACGCTGCCGAGAAGGGGATCGAGCGCTGCTCGGCCCGCCCCCGGGTCCTCGCTCGGTTGATGAGGATGCTGCACACCCATGTCCGGAGCGAGGAGCGCTCCTCGAAGGTCTCGAGCCCTCTGATGACCCCGACCCAGGTGTCCTGCACGACCTCCTCGGCGTCGGCCGCGGTGTTGACGTACAGCCGCGCCAGGCGGCGCAGGCCGCCGTCGAGACAGTTGACGAGGGTCTCGAAGGCCCGCTCGTCACCCTCGCGAAGGGCCAGCAGCAGCCGACTCTCGTCGTGGATGCCTTCCGATACGGACTGCTCGGGGGCGTCACCTGCGGCGCTCGCCAGATCGGCGCTGGGAGGCGGTACCGCACCGCCCGAACGAGGGGCCACTTCGGTCTCCTTGGAGTAGCCGTCCAACTGCACCGTCTTCCTTTCCGCTGCCGTGACGTTAACCCGCGACGCTCGCTCATCAAGCCCGCGGCATGCGCCGCGCTATCCGAGGCGTGATGCGGATCTGTAACGAATCGGCTCGTGGCCGTACTCACCGAACAGCAGACCAGCCGACACTTCGATGACAGGGGCCTTCGTGACACGACTGAACGTTCGGGGGCGGGCGCTTCTCGCTTCGCTCATCCTCCCGCTCCTCGCTGCGAGCTGTGCGACACGCGCGGCCACGGCGTCCGAGGCAGGTGTCCAGAAATCTCGAACCGGCGAGTTGCCCAAGAGCAACTTCACGATCAAGAGCATCCTCAAGATCGACCTCGACAAGAGCACGGCGACCTTCCCGCTGCACAAGGGTCTCGGGCCCGACGGCTCGACTCCTGTCTGGTTCATCATCACCGAGGCGAGCGACTTCGGCCTGTCCCACGACCTCAACGTCAACTTCGCTCCCAAGCTCGCCAACATGGCCAATGGCTGCCCGGCCTGTGTGCAGGGGACGACCCTCAGCACCTCGGCCGGCAACAAGTTCAGCGAGGCGCCGGTCAACTTCAAGGGCATTCCCGACTTCAAGCCGGCGCGCGTGCTGAAGCCCGGCCCGACCGGATTCCCGCCGCTGGGCGTGCAGCCGGGAGCGGTCGGAGATGACAAGTACAGCCCGTTCATCACGATCAACGGCTCCAGCGTCGTCTACAACGCGCCGATCGTGGCCGTCGGCAACGCCCCGTTCGACGTGAAGACGCACACCAACACCAGTGACCGGACCCTGGCCATCAACACGGACCCGGCCAAGATGACCGTCGACCTCTTGATGATCCGAGGCTCGGACTCGGGACAGCGGATCCTCTACCTCAGCACCGAGTCCTCCGACCCGGTTGCCGCCGTGCTCGAGCGGGCCACGTTCGTCCCGCTCCTCGGCCACGCTCCCTTCCTCGGCGGTGATGACTTCCTCGGCTCGGCGCGCGAACGGATCTTCACGTTCACCAACGGCCAGACCGGGAAGGACAACCCACAGTCTCAAGGGCTCAACCACCTGACCCTCGACGGCCGCGCGAGCGAAGACGCGAGCGCAGACAACACCGCCCTGCTCAGCGCGCTGCGCGACGACGACGGCGACGCGTTCAACGTCCAGGGCGACTTCCCGTCGCTGAAGGACCCGAGGTTCGCCAACGCCTACAGCCCGCTGTGGGACGCGCAGGTCGGCGAGTGGACGAAGGAGGCCGTCGCCAAGAAGCAGAACACCCGCCAGACCGACGAGAACAGCATCCTGCAGCTCGTCGTCAAGGGGCGGGTCACCGGGCCCGGCGGTTCCACGTTCGGCGCTGGCGGGTTCGTCATCAACTGCCCGGTCCTCGGCTTCGTCGACCAGGCACCGAGCTCTCCCCAGACCGCCGATCCATTCGCCGCGAAGCCCTGAGCTCCGTGCCAACCACCAGGACCTGACCATGACCATCGATGAACGCGCGCTCAACGAGTTGCTCACGGAGTCGAGCGACCTGCACCTCGATGCTCTCCGCTGCACCGGAGAGACCTTCGAAGAGCTCGAGGCGATCCGCCACGAGCGAGAGAGGACGGGGGAGGGGGTGAACGTCGAGTCGGTCGCCCGCTTCAACGCCAGCCGCAGAGGGGTCCTGGCCAGCGGGGGGGTCGGCGTGGGCGCCTGGCTCCTCCGGGGTGCCTTCGCCGGAGGCCTGGGCAGCGCGCTGGCCACCTTCATCAGCACACCGGCAAGCGCCGCCGAGGCGCTCGACGTGCAGATCCTGCAGACCGCCGCATCGCTCGAGGCGCTGGCCGTCGCCGCCTACGGGGCGGCCATCGACCTGCCCTTCATCAAGAACGGCAACAAGCTGATCCTGAACTTCGCCCAGACGACGATGAGCCAGCACAGCGAGCACGGCGCGGCCTTCAACGCGCAGGCTCTCAAGCTCGGGGGCAAGAGCCAGTCCCAGCCGAACCCGAAGTACGCCAAGATCGTCGAGTCGGCGAAGCCCTCGCTCAAGGAGCCAGGCGATGTGGTCATGCTGGCCAGTGCACTCGAGACCGTGGCAACGCAGACCTACGTGAAGAACGCCTCGCTGCTCGCCGACACGCCGACCAAGGCCCTCATGGCCAGCGTCACGGGAGTCGAGGCGCAGCATCTGGCCAGCCTGCGGGCCGTCGCCGGCCTGCTCGGCTCCGGCCACGCCGAGCTGATCACCCTTCCGCCCATGGTCGCCGAGCTTCCGGCCGCCGCTGGCGGCATCGCGTTCCCGAAGCCCTTCGAGACCACCGAACAGGCCAGCCCACCCCAGGAGGGGGCCGTACCATGAACACCGATAGAGCAAACACCGAGCCCGAGGCGTCACCCGACGGTCCCACCGAGGTGACGAACCCGATCCATCGCAGCCGCCGCGCGCTCTTCGCCAGCGCCGCCGCCGCCGCAACAGCCCTCACGGCTGCCTGCACCAACGACGGCGCCTCGGAAGCCAAGACGACCACGCCGACCCAGGCGGCAGGTGGCACCGGCAGCGGCGGGCCCGGCTCCGATGGCAACAGCGCCGCCCAGAAGCCCGATGTCAAAGCCAAGCCCGGCGACGTCGACGGTGGCCGCGACCCCAACAACCCGACGGGTAAGAAGCCCAGCGCGGCGCTCTCCAAGGACCTGCCGCTGGCGAGTTTCGCCGCCGGGCTCGAGGTGCTCGCCGTCGACACGTACAAGCGCACTGCCGAGGCCGCCGCGGCCGGTGGTCTCGGCGACGTACCGCCGGCAGTGACCGAGTTCATCACCACCGTGCAGGGTCACCACCAGGCCGCACTCAACCAGTGGAACCTTGCGCTGAGCATGGGTGGCCAGCAGCAGGTGACGACGCCCAATGCTCAACTGAAGTCCACGGTGGACGCCATGCTGAGCAAGGTCAAGGACGTCGCCGGAGCGGCGAAACTGGCCTTGATGCTCGAGGACATCGCCTCCGCGACCTACCTGGAGGCGATCCCGAAGCTGCAATCCCCCGAAGGCATCGGCCTGGCGGCGTCGATCCAGCCGGTCGACATGCAGCACGCCGCCGTCCTCCACTTCGCCCTCGGGGAGTATCCGGTGCCCGATGTCTTCGCCAAAATTGACATGAGCGTAGCCCCCGCGTAGCGAGAGTCGCAGTGCGAGACTCACCCGGTCGCAACGCCAGAGGTCGAGGCGACGGCCATCGCGGTGGGCGAGGTCGCAGTCGCCTCCGAGAGTGGCGGCGACTGAGACTCACCGGTCTGCCGATGCAGGCCGACGACACGGCGGACCGAAGTCTGCGACCGATCCTCATGGCATGCGCAGGAGTGAGGCGAGCACCCCGGGCGGGCCATCGTGTCGAGACGAGGGTCCTCACCCTCGACGCCGTGCCCCGAGCCCTCGTCGAGCGAGACACCGCCGGGCTGTGCAAGATCCTCGTCGCCGAGGAGGGTTTCGGCAAGGTCTCGGCGTGCACCTGCTGGCGAGAGGTGCCGGCGAGGTGATCCTCGCTGGCACCTACGCCATCAAGGCCAACATGACCGTCACCCAGCTCGCCGAGGTGGGCGTGACCTCGGTCGTCGCGGTGAGCGGCGACGACGAGGAGCCCGCCACCGCATCGCGCGACGAGTGGGGACTCGGGCGGCTCGCCGTCGGATACGGCCAGCACGTCGCCTCCGTGCGCGAGTGGGGGCTGTACGTCTTGAAGGGCATCAAGGAAGGCGAGCCCGAGCTCTTCGGCGAGCCCGGTCTGTTCGTCATCTCCCCGGATGGGAGCTTGTACGCGGCGGTGCTCAACACGATGCCCTTCGGCCGGCCCCACATCGACGAGATCGTCGGAGCGATCCGCTACGTCAACGTCCACGACTATCCGGCCCGGGGCGAGGCGTGAGAGCCACGAGGCGCCAAAGTGCGCCGGCCGCGTACCTGACTCCGGTGGGTGTCATGGCCAGAGGGGCGCTGGCTGGGGTGGCGGGCACGGCGGCGATGGACCTCTTCCAGTATCTGAAGTACCGAGCGGGCGGCGCGAACGACGGTCCGGTCAGCTGGGAGTTCTCCTCGGTGACCGGTTGGGAGGGCGCGCCGGCACCCGCCCAGATCGGCAAGCGTGCCTTCGAGGCGGTGTTCACCCGCAAGCTTCCCGACCGGGCGGCCAACCGGGTGAACAACGTCATGCACTGGGGCTACGGGATCTCCTGGGCCGCAGCGCTCGGGCTCGTCGCCGCCTCGACCGAGCGAACCCGGGCGCGCCTCGGTCCGGTGTTCGGGACGGTGGTCTTTCTCGCCGACTATGTGGTGCTGCCCCCAACCGGTCTCTACCAGCCGATCTGGACCTACGACGCCAAGACCCTCGGCAAGGACTGGGCGAGCCACCTCGTCTACGGCACCGCGACCGGGTTCGCTCTCCGGGCCCTGCTCGGGGCGCAGCCCTCGTGAGGCGCTGGTCCGCTTCAGCGGCCGGGTGCTCTGACCTTCTTCGAGCGACTCGTTCGCAGCCCCATGGCACCGTGCAGCCGACGCAGGATCACTTCGGGCTCGAATGCAGGCGTTCTGTCGCCTGGCCACCCGACCAGAAGAGGTCTTGACCTGACCGCGACTCCAAGGGCAAGCTCCGGCTCGAACGTGATCCACTCGGCTGAGCGCCCCGGCAGTGAGGAACTGACATGTCGATCCTGCGATTGCTGCCGGCAAGGGTGCACGGCATGGCCGACTACGGGAGCGCTTTCGCCCTCATCGTCGTGGCCCTGGTCGTCGGCGGGTCGGGACGGGCGGTGGGAACCGGTGTCGTTCTCGGCGCCGTCCTCCTCGTGGTCAGCATCTTCACCGACTACCCGCTCGGGCTGGTCAAGGTCATCCCCTTCGTCCTCCACTCGGCCGGGGACTACGTCGGGGCGGCGGCGGCTATCGCCGCTCCGTTCGTGCTCGGCTTCAACGACACCGATGGTGGGCTCACGGCCTTCTACGTCGTCATGGGCATGGCCCTAGTGGCCGTCAGCCTGGTCACCGACTACGGCGACACCCCACGAGGTCAGTCGATCGCCCGCTAACGGCGAGCATCGGCACCGAACTGCGGGTTGTCGGGCAGCGTCGTTCGTCGTGGCAACCTGTCGCTCGATGGCACCGCCGGAGGCACCGAGGTCCGCAACGCCGCTCGCGTTGCTCCCCACTCCGGTCGACGAGTGCGCGACGGTGCTGCCAGGCGGGGCGCGCCTGCCAGCAGCGGGCTGGCCGAGGCCGGTGCCGACGACCGCGGAGCCACGACCGCATCGCGAGGATCGGCTGTAACGACTCGGCACTTCGCGTGACTGCACTGTCGTGAAACGATCGAACCACCGCAAACGGTTCCTCTCGGCAGCGCTCGCTCTCGCCGCCGTGGCCTTCGCCGCCGGGTGCGGTACGGGCACCTGAGAGGCGACCACCGCTTCGAGAGGCCAGGCCGACCAAACCGGCGGCAACCTGCTCACCGAGGACAACTTCACGATCAAGAGCATCCTCGAGATCGACCTCGACAAGAGTGAAGGTCGGTGTGGCGTGACCGAGACGCTCGCTCACAACCTTCACTGGGACGCCGACTTGAAACTGCGGACCACTCGGATCACCGTGGTGAGCACGCCAAGCGGCCGTGCCGAAGGTCTGGCAGGCACTCCCTGATGCCATGTCAGCGATCACCGGCCTCAGTCTTGAATGCCACTATCGGCGTTGCGGGTGAGGGGGCTCAGCTCTGCGGGTCGCTCATTGCGGCTCACGAGTTCCGTCAACCGCTGGGTGAGCGCCCCACCACATGGTCGAACGCCGCTCCGGTCGCTTCCGCCTGGACGAGCTTGTCGATGATGTCGATAGCCCAGTCGCGACGTGACCAACTCGAAGGCTCGTAGAGCCCCAGCGCAGTGTTGAGGAGGACATCACCGGTGTAGACGGTAAGAAACACCACTGCGACGGCGCGCTGACCGAGCAGTCCCGTCCGGGCCGCGAGACCGTACGCAATCCCCCACATTGTCCCGAGGGCGAAATGGGTCTCATAGTTTAAGCGCTTCCGCCCGCTATCGCTGCCAGGGCGGACGGGCAGGACCTTCTCCGCAAAGGAGGCGGGGGCGTAGCTGTCGTTCCGTCCAGTCAGCGGCATCTCGATGGCCTTCTGGAACGCGGTCATGGCGGCGGTGCCTGCGAGACCCGCCACGACGCCGCGTCCCAAAGTGGCCGACATCGTCGGTCGTTTCGTTGACATTGCGCGACCGTACCTCGGACGCAGCGACGGCCCGAGGTCAGTTGGCCAACGGTGGCATTGGCTCCTTCCATTCCCCGCGTCACGCGACAACTCCTCGGCGAAGTACTGGGCACCCGAACCATGGCTGAGACCCCCGACCCCAAACGCGGATGCCCCGCACCGCAGCCGCCGCCACCACAGGGCCCGCCGAGCCGCCTCAGCCCATCAAATCCCGCTAAAACGCGAAGCCCCACGTTTCCTTACTCCGAGTGCAGGGGTAACAATGAGTCCGATGGAGAATCCATGATCCGAGAAGAGGGCGTCAGAAAGGTTGCCGAACGGGCTGTCGAGACAATCGAGGGTCAAGAGTGGCTCGACAAGCCGAGCTACAAGGTTGAGCACGGGATGGCCTTCGCTGTGAGCTTGCTGGGCGAGCGGAGCGAACGAGTGACCAACTTCCTCCACGGAACCTGGCTCGGCGAACCGTTGCACCCCGTCCTGACCAACATCCCCATCGGCGCCTGGACAGCTGCACTCGTCCTCGACAGTGCCGACATCGTGACTGCTCGTCCCGGTAGATCCCCTCAGGCCGCCCAGGCTTGCGTGGGGGCCGGTATTGTCGGCGGCCTTGGTGCCGCGCTTGCCGGGTTGGTGGATTGGCAGCACACCCACGACCGTCCTCGACGGACTGGCGTGGTGCACGGCGGCCTTAACACGGTCGGGCTTGGCCTCTACATCTGGTCATGGCTGGCCCGGCGAAAGGGCCGGTACGTATCCGCCCGGCTGGCCAGCGGTCTGGGCTACGTGACGGTCCTGTTCAGCGGGTTTCTTGGTGGCACTTTGGTCTACCGCCACCAGATCGGGGTCGACCATACCGACCACGGGCTGGATCCGTCTCAGTTCACGGCCGTACTGGCCGAAGGCGAACTGGAAGAGGGCATCGTATCCCACGTCGAGGCGGTGATGTCGGAATGGTCCTAGTCCGACACCAGGGTCGGATCTCTGCGTTCGGGGAGCATTGCCCCCATCTTGGCGCCCCCATGGCCGGTGCCTGGCTCTACCGAGATGGCTTGGAATGCCCATGGCACGGGTCACGGTTCGACCTCGACACAGGGGCCAATCTTTCGGGTCCTGCTATCGCCCCGCTGCCGTGTTTCGACACCCGGGTGCGGGACGGCCAGATCGAGGTAAGGCGGCGAACACCGGAAGAGGCACCCCAGCCTAGATCCGGGACACCAGACCGGGTAAGGGGCTGATATGCATGCCGACAAGCTCCTCATCGAGGACCATGACCGCATCCGGGGTCTGTTGAAACAGCTCGATGACTCGGGATCCGACCCACGACAGCGCCGGCGGTTGCTGAACGCGTTGGGCGATGAACTGGTGGTCCACGTCCATATCGAGGACGAGCTGTTCTACCCGGCGGTTCGAGCCGTGAGTCCACTCGTCGCCATCGCCCTCGCCGAGCACCGCCAGATCGACGACCACATGGCGGCCACCTTGCGAACCGATCCGGCCAGTCCCCGCTTTGCCGAAGAAATGGGGGCACTGCACGCCGCCATCGGGGGCCACGCCGGTGAAGAGGAAGCCGTGATGTTCCCGCAGTCACAAGCTCTCGGCGATGTGGAGCTTGAGCGGCTGGGCAAAGAGATGAGGGATCGCCAGGAACGGCTACGACGATCGAAGTTGCTTCGCCTTCGGGTCGGTATCAAACGCGGAATCCTGAGGCACACATGAGTGCGTTTTGTTGCCGGCCGCCACGCCGCTCACGATCCATCTCTTGCCTCGCCGAGATGGTTCGGCCCCGAAGTCATCTGAGCCGTGAGTACGAACTCAGCCGCGCCCATCATGTGAGTTGGCTTGACGTTGGCCGACAAGCGCATCAAGTTGCGCCGGCGGGAGCCGGATGAGTTTGCGCCGGCGGTGCGGACTACCGAACAGTGCCCGTTCTATACACACCGCAGACCCAAATGGGTCAAGTGGCCAGAATCGACTTGGCGCTAGTCGAGGATGCCTTTCGGGTCCAGGTCGGCAACCTCGGGGACCCGTAACCTCACCCTGTGTCACGTCGGATCGCTGAGCGCGCGGAAAGAACGCGCCGTGGCGATGTCGAGCTTGGCACGAGCTTGGGTGGCCGTCATACGCGTAGTATGCAACAGGACAACCTGATGTAATAGGCCGCTTCAGTAGGGACACAGACCATGACCGTTGATCTCATCGTCGTGGGCACGGGCTCAGCCGCCCAAAGCGTCGCCTACCCCTGTCGCGAGGAGGGCTGGAGCGTCACGGTCGTCGACTCGAGCCCCTTCGGAGGCACCTGCCAGTTACGGGGCTGTGACCCGAAGAAGGTGCTCGTCGGCGTCTCCGAACTCCTCGACTGGACTCGGCGCATGCAGGGTAAGGGCCTCTCCGTTCCCGCCTCCACGCTCGTCTGGTCGGAGATGATCCGTTTCAAACAAACCTTCGTCGACGATGTACCTGCTGCTACTGGAGAGAGCTTCAAGGATGCCGGGATTCTCACTGTTCACGGCCGTGCACACTTCGTGGATTCAGCCAGCCTCCGGGTCGGCGACGAGACCCTGGTTGGCCGCCACGTCGTCATCGCGACCGGCGCGCGGCACGCCCCCCTGGGGATCCCCGGCGAGGAGTACCTGACCACCAGTACTGGATTCTTGGAGTTGGCTGAGTTGCCGCGCCGCGTAGTCTTCGTCGGAGGCGGCTACATCGCCTTCGAATTCGCGCACGTTGCGGCACGCGGCGGCGCCGAGGTGCAAATACTGCACCGCGGCGTCCGACCGCTGGAGGGATTCGACGCCCATCTCGTCGGCCAACTTGTCGAGATCACGCGTGATCTCGGAGTTGATGTGCAGGTGCTCACGACGGTCACGGCCATCGAGAAGCGCGGCGACGAGTTGATCGTCCACGTCCGCACCGGGGAAGAGATGCGAGAGGTCGCGGCCGACCTCGTTGTTCACGCCGCGGGACGCGTACCTGAGATCGATGACCTGAACCTGGGGGCGGCCGGTATCGAGCGTGCGGAAACGGGCGGCGTCGCCGTCAACGACTATCTCCAGAGCGTGAGTAACCCTGCCGTGTACGCGGCCGGGGATGCCGTCGCCAGCGGTGGATTTCCACTTACACCCATAGCAGGAATGCAGGGCGGCATTGTTGCCACCAATCTGCTGCAGGGAAACACACGCATGCCGAACTATGAGGGCATCCCGAGTGTCGTCTTTACCACGCCTCCGCTGGCGCGGGTTGGTCTGGACGAAGCAACGGCCCGAGCACAAGGCTTGCGATTCGCGTCGCACCAGGAAGATACGTCCGAGTGGTACTCCTCACGGCGTGTGGCGCTTGCTCACACAGGCTTCAAGACGCTCGTCGAGGACGGTACCGAGCGCATCCTGGGCGCGCATCTCCTCGGGCTCCACGCCGAAGAGACTGTCAACATCTTCGGGCTAGCCGTTCGAACGGGCCTAAGCGCGCGTGATCTCAAGGACATGGTGTATGCCTATCCGACGAGCGCGTCGGACATCACCTCCATGGTGTGAAGAGTCATCACACCTCCGCAGACCCCCGCTTGGCAATTCCGATGGACGGTCGAGGGTTCCAACTGCTGCTCCTCGACGAGCAGTACTCCGGATTCGACTGGGAGATGCCACGGCGGTCCACGATGAAACGCTCTCGTCACGTCCCTTAAGGCAAGAACTCGACCGCCCGCTGGGTGAGCGGGGCGCTCGGCTGGAGCCATCTCCGCGCCCATTGGACTGAGCTTACGTCGAGCTACGAGACGCTGTAGTTGTTCGACCGCCGGCCGGGACACGGACCGTGAGAACCGGCAGCTGCGTAGTGCAGAGCAACCGACCCGCACGCCGGCCATCCGCTCACGCTGTCGGAACCTTCGGAATCAAATTTTGCGCTGGTACCCCCATGGGGTATAGTGCGCGAAACACTGAGGAGGTCCGATGCCGGGGTATGAGAGCAAGAAGCAGGACATTGGCAAGCGGCTGCGACGCATCGAGGGCCAGGTCCGGGGCGTGCAGCGCATGGTCGATGAGGACAAGTACTGCATCGACATCCTCGATCAGGTCGCCGCCATCAACAAGGCGCTGCGCGCGGTGGCCATCGAGCTCGTCGACGGCCACCTGGCCGGTTGTGTCAGCGAGGCGCTGCTCGCGGGCGGGACGACGGCCGACGCCAAGGTGGCGGAGGCGTCGGCGGCCATCGGCCGGCTGGTGCGCTCATGAGCGCCCTCGTGCTGGCCACCTCGCCGATCGTGCAGGTGGGCCGCAGTCTGCGTGAAGGCTTCTTCATGTTCTGGGAAACCCTGTGGCCCTTGGTGTTGGGCTTCGCGCTGTCCGGTGCGGTGCAGGCCTTCGTGCCGAAAGAGAAGATGGAGCGGGTGATGGGCGATCACCGGCCGGCATCGGTGGCCCGGGCCAGCGGCTACGGGATGGTGTCGTCGTCGTGCTCGTACGCGGCGACGGCCATGGCCAAGTCACTGTTCCAGAAGGGCGCCGACTTCGTGACCGCCATGATCTTCATGTTCGCCTCCACCAACCTGGTGGTGGAACTCGGCATCGTGCTGGTCATCCTCCTGGGTTGGCAGTTCGCCGCCGCCGAGTTCATCGGCGGCGCCATCATGATCACCCTGGTCGCCCTGCTCGGCGGTGCAGTCCTGCGCCGCTGCCTGACCGACCCCGCCCGTAAGGATCTTCGACAGGGGGTCATGGCCGGCGGCCACGACCACTCGGCCATGGTCGGCGTCAGCGACGAACGCCAAGACGAACTGGAGCACCAACCATGGCGCCAAAAGCTCACCTCCAAGGCCGCGTGGTCAGACGCCGCCAGCTACACCATGGCCGACCTGACCATGCTGCGCCGCGAGCTGGCCATCGGCTACGTGGTCGCCGGTTTCCTCACCGTGCTGGTCCCGGTGCACTTCTGGAACACGGTGTTCATCCAAGGTCACGGCTTCTGGACGTCGGTCGAGAACGCCCTTGTCGGACCGCTGGTGGCGCTCATCAGCTTCGTCTGCTCCATCGGCAATGTGCCCTTGGCTGCTGCGCTGTGGAAGGGCGGCATCTCCTTCGGTGGGGTGATCGCCTTCGTCTTCGGCGACCTCATCACCTTCCCGTTGCTGCTCATCTACCGCAAGTACTACGGGTGGAAGCTGACACTGCGCCTGCTCACCCTGTTCTGGGCGGTCATGTCGGCCGCTGGGCTGCTCGTGGAAGGACTGTTCGCCCTGTTCGGGGCCATCCCCAAGCACCGGGCCACCGAGATCGTTCCCACCACGTTCCAGTGGAACTACACCACGTTCCTCAACATCACCTTCCTCGTGCTCTTCGCCGGTCTGTACTGGCTGTACCGGAATCGAGCCCGGTTGGGCGGCGGCCAGGGCTACGCCATCGACCCGATGTGCGGCATGCAGGTCCAGACCGCAAACGCCCCCGCTACCCGCACGCAGGAGGGGCAGACATACCGGTTCTGCTCCGACCACTGCGCCGAGCGCTTCGACGCCCAACCGGCCCGCCACGCCAAGGTCCCGCACGTCGAGGCGACAACCGGTGCCGGTGAACAGACCAGCATGCACTGATGCCGGGATCGGTTGCCCTCGTCCACCAGGACTGGGGTGAAGGGCCACCTGTCCTGTTCATCCATGGGCTGGGAGCCTCGGGCTCCTACTGGTCCGCCCTCCGGCGTGCCAGCCGCGGATATCGAGGGGTCGCACCTGATCTGTTGGGTTTCGGCCGTTCGCCGGCACCGCCGGAGGCGAGCTACGACGTGGACGGCCACGTCGATGCGCTGTTGCCGCTGTTGACACCGGGGGCCATCGTGGTCGCCCACTCGACCGGCGGGGTCATCGCTGCCGCCCTCGCTAAGCGAGCACCCGACCGGGTGAAGCGCCTGCTGCTGATCGGGTTGCCCGTGTATGCCAATGCGACCGTCGCCCGGGTGGAGATCGGTCGCCTCGGGTGGATGGCTAAGGCCACCGTGCAGGGGCGGCGATCAGCCCGGCTCATGTGCGCCGCCATGTGCCGGTTCCGCTCGGTCGCTGAACTCCTGGCGCCCCTGTTGGTGTCGGACCTCCCGGCGGAAGTTGCGCGCGACGGCGTGCACCACACCTGGCCCTCCTACCGAGGCACCCTCGAGCGGGTCCTGGTCGAGCATCCGGTCGGCCCTGAAATCCTCACCGCTCCCTGTCCCGTCACGCTCTTGCACGGACGCCACGACCGGACCGCGCTGCTCGAGCCGGTCGAGAAACTAGCGGCCGAAGCTCGCTCCGTTCACCGGCCCGTCGAGCTGCGCGTGACCGAAGGCGACCATCAGCTCGCCCTCCGCAGAACAACCCTTGTCGCCGAGGTCCTCCACGCGCAGGTCGATGTAGCGGCCTGAGCGAACGCCTCGCACCTCACGCCCACGGGATTGAGCCAGCAAGCCGAACAACGGCAGCCTGCGAAGGTGAGCCTGCCGAGAACTCGTCGGTGGCGATCGGGGGTGGCGGATCGGGGACGGGGATCGGTGCCGGTTGCGGAGGCTGTGGGTGCCCGAAACTCGGTCGTGGCTGGTTATGCGGCGTTTCGGTACTCGTGGATGAGTCCGTCGCATCGGCTCGATCGGAGCACGGTGACTCCGCGGGGCGGCGGCCGCGTCGCCGGCAGAGCGGCGTGTGGGCGATGCTGGCCGAGCGAGCGGTGGGGCCGGTGCTGGTTGTAGTGGTCGATGTAGTCGAGGACGATCCGTTCGAGCTGTCGGCGGTTCCACACGAGGGTGCGCTCCAGGAGCTCCCGGCGCAGCGAGCCGATCCATCGTTCGGCGAACGCGTTGGCGACTGGGGTGCGCACCGGGGTCTTGAGGATCTTGATCTGTTCGCTGCGGAACACCTCGTCGAACCCGGCGGTGAACTGGCTGCCGCGGTCGGCCACCAGCGCCTTGCAACGTCCAAGCGACTCGCGGTGGCGGAGGAAGAGGTTGCGGGCTGCCTGGGTGGTCCACTCGCCGGTGGGATGTGCGGTGATGCCGGCGTAGAACACGCGTCGCGTTGAGATGTCGATGTAGAACAGCAGGTAGTAGCGGCGCATCATCATGGTGTCGACGCAAGCAAAGTCACAGGCCACGGCTGCCTGAGACCGGAGGAAGTCCGACCAGGTCACGGTGGATCGCAGCGGTGACGGCTCGATCTGGTGGTCGCGGAGGATCTGCCAGACCGTCGAGGCGCCGATGCGGTGACCGAGGCCGGTGAGCTCGCCGTGGATCCGCCGGTAGCCCCACGTCGGATTCGTAGGGGCCATCTCCATCAGCAATCCACCCACGAGTGCCGTCGTGGATGGTCGCTCTGGCCGTCTCGCTGGGTGGGTCCAGTGACGCGCCACGCGTCGGCGGTGCCACCGCAGCAAGGTCTCGGGGGTGACGATCCATCCGTTACGGCGACGCCGTGGCAACGCCTGAGCGATCGCGCCCATCTGTCGAAGACCATGACCGAACCATGCTCGGCGCGGGGTGCTGGCGTCGCAGGACCGCGAGTTGGTGGCGCAACACGATGATCTCGAGGTCCTTCGATCGTCCCGAACGGACAGCGAGACCAATGAGCCCGAGGATGAGGCGATAGAGGGTGCGACGCATCGGCCCATGGTCGGCCCGCGTTCTCGCAGGTCAACCACCACGACCGAGTTTTCGGCACCCACACGAGCTCCACATCACCAGCCGGGTCGACAACAACCGCAGGCGGTGCCCGTTGCGCTGGGTCGTTCGGGCCTCGAACGTTCATGGCGGCCCGCCCCGATGAACGCCGTCGCCTCCGCTTCGATCAGCTGCTGCAACACCTACTCCAAGCTGGCGCGGATGGAGTCGGTCATCTCGCCCGCCTGCAACGCAGCCAGCAGGTCGGACAAGTCAGAATCGGTGAGGGTCACCGGCGTATCTCCTGCGTGATCTCAGTAAGGAACACGTCGACGATCACGCCGGTGACCCACCCAAGTGGTGGACCCTCCTCCTACCGCCTACCTACACCACGCCCTGGGACGTCCCCCTCGCGGTAGAAGCGGCCCTGACCCCAGCAGGTTCGAACGCGGTGCACGGAGTGGCCGGACACCGGCGCCATGCGCCACCCGACGCCCTTGACCCACGGCTCTGCCAGCTCTAGCAACCTCGCCGGGGCCGGATACACACGCCCGCTCGGCGGAACTCCCGGGCCAGAGTCCTGCCATGCACATCGAACTCCTTCGCCACCACGGCGATAGAAGCGCCCTCTCCGTATCGCGTCGCCGCCCTGGCCACAGAGTGGTCGGCCATCTTGCGGACAACCCGCCGCCGTGTGACGCGTGCTCGATCCAGGTGGGCGATGATCGTCGTACGGTGCACCTCGTACCGACGAGCGAGCGCATCGATCGACTCACCGGCGACGTACCGTTGGCTGAGTTCGTCGATCTCAGTACCTGACAGGCGGCGCTGGACAGGGTTTGAAAGCCGTCCCTTTTGCTCCGGCGGCCTGGCATCGAGACCAGAATCGGACCCTTCAAGGGACCCCGCGACCCTACCGGGCGGCCTCGCCGGGCGGCTCCGCCCCTGGTCAGCAAGCTTTTCGAGGATCTCCGAAGGGTTTGAAAGCCGTCCCCAAAGGTCCACTGGTGTGTGGAAAACACACCGAAATTGGCCGGCCCACTGTGCGACGCGGAGCGGGGCCAGGTTCGGCGGGGGCGGGTAACGAGTTGGGGGTGGGTTGCCTGGAGGTCGGCGATCAGTCGCGCGTGCCAAGAACTCATCACAGTGCTGACCTGGGACGACGCGTTTACGGCAGGCTCACGTCCATGTTGCCGCCTGGTGAGTCCCGACGTCATTCTCCAAATCGATCCGTGTCAGCCGATGATCATCGGACAGCCCGGCACGCGAGGAGCACCCAGCCATGAAGAGTAGAGGCCCCTCAACCGGGCCGGCCACCCCAGCCCGGCCGGCGGTGGCGGCGGTGGGCATCGCGCTGAGACGGCTGAACCTGGCCGTAGCCCTGACCACGCTGGCCGTCTCGACCGTCGCGGTGGCCGGATTGGGACCAGCGGCGTCAGCGGATCAGCCCGCCGGGGCTCTGGGGACCTTCGGGCCCACCACGACCTTCAGCTACACCGGGTCCGCCCAGACGGTCACGGTCCCGGCCCGGGCTACGGGCGTCCGCATCGACGCGACCGGCGGCAGCGGCGGAACCGTGGGCGGTCTGTCGTTCCTGGCCGGCAGGGGCGCCAAGGTGCGCGGCGTCGTGCCGATCGATCCGGGAACGACGGTCCTGTACGTGAACGTCGGCGGCCAGGGAGGCGACGGCGGCAGCCGAGCCGGCGCCGGCGGTTGGAACGGCGGAGGAGACGGCGGCTCCAGCTCGTCACCGGGTGCCTACGGCGCCGGCGGGGGTGGAGCGTCCGACGTCCGCACCGGCACGACCGAATCGACCCGGTTGTTAGTGGCCGCCGGCGGCGGCGGCGAAGGGGGCGCCACCGGCGAAGACATCCCCGGCACGGGCGGCGACGGCGACCGCGCCGGTTTCTCGGCGGGCGGTGACGCCAACGGGTCGGGCGGTGATCCGGGATCGGGGGCGGGTGCCGGCCAAGGCGGCGTTCGCGCTATCGGGTTCACCGGCACGGCCGCATCCGGTACCCAAGGCCGGGCGAGCATCGGCGGCGACGGCGGCCAATCGAGTGCCGGCGCAGGCGGTGGAGCGGGTGGCGGACTCTTCGGGGGCGGCGGTGGCGGCGGGGGCCAGCTCGGCGGAGGCGGTGGAGGCGGCGCGAGCTTCAGCGCCGGATCCTTCGAAGCCACCCGGAGCGACGACGGCGCTCAGGTGTCGCTCAGCTTCGACATCCCACCCCCGGACTTCGTTGACTGTTCCGGCCTCATCGAAGGGGTCGTCGGCCAGCAGATCTCCGACCTCGTCACCTGCCGCAGCCACGGCTCACCGCGGCCGAGCCTCACCATCGACCAGGCCAACCTCCCACCGGGGATCGTCGCGGAGGAGGAGGTTTCCGGTGATCAGGCCTTCTACGTTCTCAACGGCACATATTCCAACAGCCCATACCCCGGGGCCCGCTTCTACGCCGTCCCGGTCACCGCCACCCGTGGCGATGAGACCCAGTACACCGGCATCGAGTTCCTCGTCTCACCCGCTCCGACCGGACCTGCTCCGCCATCGACCGCCACGCCACCATCGACATCGTCCGAAAGCAGATCCGGCGACGGCCTCGCTGGCTCCCTCCCCGCCGCCCCGGGCGCCCAGCTCGACCAGCCCGGCTTGCCGACGCCACCATCGAGCTCGAGCTCCCCCATCGCGGTGGCCGTGCCCAGCGAGGCGAACCTCACCGGCTGAAGGTGCGGCTGACGGCGGCGCCGGCGCGATCAGCCGCAGAGCGCCTCGGCCAGGCGCCGCCACTGGTCCATCGGGTAGCCCAGCTGTTCGTCGGTCAGGACCTGGAGGCAGACGTGGTCGGCGCCGGCATCGAGGTGGGCCTGCACCCGTTCGACTATGGCGTCCACATCACCCCACGCCACCAGAGCGTCGACCAGGTGATCGCTGCCCCCGTCGGCGGCATCGCCGGGGGTGAAGCCGAACCGGAACCAGTTGTTGGCGTAGTTCGGGAGGGCCAGGTAGCTGGCCAGGAACTGGCGGGCGATGCGACGGGCCTCGGCGGCGTCGGTCTCCAGCACCACCGCCTGCTCGGGCAACACCAACTTGTCGGGGCCCAGGGCCTGGCGCGCCGCGGCGGTGTGCTCGGGCATCACGTTGTAGGGGTGGGTTCCGGCCGCCTTGCGCATGGCCAGATCGAGCATCTTGGGGCCGAGGGCGGCCAGCACCCGCTCATCGGCGGGCACGGTCGGCGATTCGGCGTCCAAGGCGTCGAGGTACGACTCGGTCTTGGCCAGGGGCTTCTGGTACTGATCCGGCTCGATGGAGTTGACCAGCGGACCGTGCGACACGCCGATGCCCATCAGGAACCGCCGACCGTGCTCCGCGACCAATCGGGCGTGCTGCCTGGCCGATTCCTGCGGCTCGTGCATCCAAAGGTTGAGGATGCCGGTGGCAACGGTGATCGACGAGGTGGCCCTCAGGCAGTTCTCGACGGCCTCGAAGAGGTTGCCGCCCACATCGGGCAGCCACAGGGCCGAGTAACCCATGGTCTCCAGCTCCGCCGCCGCCTCTGCCGCCGGCGCCAGATCGCCGTACCGCAGCGCCGCACTCCAGATGCCGGTCCCGTTCAGCTGGTAGGTCATGGCGGCAGTCTGCCGGCGCTCAGCGCGGGGAGGCGGTCAGTCCGCCGTCACCCGGAAGGCCGCCCCGGCGCGGCAGAACCGGTCGAACGATCCGATGGGGATGGCGGTGGCCGGCGTCAGGAAGCCGCTCACGTCGGGGACCATGGCGACCTCTGACCCGCCGCCGAGGTCGAGTGATGGTTCTGGGGATCGGCCAGACTCGGCGGCGTGGCTGAGGTTGATCCGTCGACGCTGATACGGCCGGGGCGGGTGCCGGTGGGGATCTCGGCGGTGCTGTTGCCGTTCGGCGATGACGGCGCGCCGGACCTGAAGGGGCTGGAGTCGTTGCTGGACCGGACCCGGGAGGCGGGGCTGGTGCCGGCGGTGAACATGGACACCGGGTACGGCAACCTGCTCACCCCGGCCGAGCGGGCCGACGTGCTGGCGGTCGCCATGAAGGGCGCCGGCCCTGGCGAGATGGTGGTGGCGGGGGCTTGGGTGGACGACGAACCGGCCGCCCCTTTCGACCGCGACGGGCAGGCCCAAGCGGTGGAGGCGGTCGCCGCCGCCGGGGCGGTACCGGTCGTAGTCCCCAGCTACGGCCTGAACGGGCTGCCGGCCGACGAACTGGTCGAGGCCCACCGGTGGATCGGCGAGCGGGTGGACCGGTTCATCGGGTTCGAGCTGGACCAAGTCTTCGCGCCCGCCGGGCGCATCTGGGACATCGATACGTACGCGGCGATCATGGCTATCCCGTCGTGCATCGGGGCCAAACACTCGTCGCTACGGCGCGACCTCGAGTGGGAGCGGCTGGCCCTCCGGGACCGGCAGCGCCCCGACTTCCACGTCTTCACCGGCAACGACCTGGCCATCGACATGATCACCTACGGCAGCGACTACCTGCTGGGGCTCAGCGCCTTTGCCCCCGACCTCTTCGCCGCCCGCGACTTGGCCTGGGCCAGCGGCGACGCCAGCTTCTACGAACGCAACGATGATCTTCAAGCGCTGGGATCGTTCAGCTTCCGCCGACCGGTGCCGGCCTACAAGCACGACGCCGCCATGTTCCTGCACCTCCGGGGTTGGCTGCCGGCCGCCGACCCCCATCCGAAGGCGCCGCGGCGACCGGCGGCCGACCGTGACGTCCTGGCCTCGCTGCTCGAACAGCTGAAGCGGTGGACATGACCCGACCGGCGTATCCGCAGGTGAAGAAGCTGGTCACCGTCGACCAGTTCCGGGCCCGGCTCGACGAGCTGGCGATCGACCTGCCCACCGTCGAGCAGCCGTCGAGCGGCCCTGACAGCCCGCTGGCCCAGCCACTCGACGTCGTCGGCCGCCGCGCCGGCAACCGCTTCGCGGTGCTGCCCATGGAGGGATGGGACGGCACCAGCGACGGCCGGCCGACGGACTTGGTTCGCCGCCGGTGGCAGCGGTTCGGCCGGTCCGGGGCCAAGCTGATCTGGGGCGGCGAGGCGGTGGCGGTCGACCCGGGCGGTCGGGCCAACCCCAACCAGCTCAGCATCCACACCGACGGGCACGGTGAGGCTCTCGACGAACTCCGCCGATCGCTGATCTCCGCCCACCACGAAGCAGGCCTCGACACCGACGACCTGGTGGTCGGACTGCAACTGACGCACTCCGGTCGCTTCTCCCGGCCCAGCGAAGACGGACCGGAGCCAATCATCGTCGAGCGCCACCCCGTGCTCGACGCCCGGCTCCCCTACGGTCGCCCGGTGGAGGTGATCTCCGATGAGCGCCTAGACGAGCTGGGCCAGTCCTACGTCGCCGCCGCCGTGCGGGCGGCCGAAGCCGGGTTCGACTTCGTCGACATCAAGGCCTGCCACGGGTACCTGGGTCATGAGCTGCTCGGTGCCGTCGACCGGCCCGGCCGGTACGGCGGCGACCTCGACGGCCGCAGCAACCTGCTGTGCACCGTGGTGGCCGGCATCCAACGTCAGGCGCCGGCGTTGGGCGTCGGTGTGCGGTTGAGCCTGTTCGACTTCGTGCCGTTCAGCCGCGGCGCCGATGGCGTCGGCGAACCGGACGAGCTGGGAGAGGCGCCCTACCGGCACGCCTTTGGCGGTGACAGCACCGGGCTGGGCATCGACCTGACCGAGCCGATCCAGCTCATCGATCGACTGGCGGGGTGGGGCGTGAACGCCGTCTGCGTCACCGCCGGCAGCCCTTACTACGTGCCCCACGTCCAGCGGCCGGCCTGGTTCCCGCCGTCGGACGGGTACCAGCCGCCCGAGGATCCTTTGGTCGGTGTGGCCCGCCTCATCGGCACTGCCGCCGAACTGAAGCGCGCCCGGCCGGACACGCTCGTGGTGGGCTCCGGTTACTCCTACCTGCAGGAGTGGTTGGCCCACGTGGCCGAGCCGGTCGTGGCCCAGGGCTGGGCCGATTCGGTCGGGGTGGGGCGCATGGTCTTGAGCTATCCGGAGCTCGCATGCGACGTGCTCGCCGGCCGCCCGCTCGACCGGCGCCGCATCTGCCGCACCTTTAGCGATTGCACCACGGCACCCCGGGCCGGGCTGGTATCGGGCTGTTACCCGCTCGACGACCACTACAAGGAGAGCCCTGCTCGCCATGAGCTGGCCGCCGTGAAGGCGTCGATCCGCAAAGAAGCGGCGGGGAGGTGACCCCTCCGCGCTACCTGGTTCGTACTGGTTGCACTTGCCCGGCCTGGGCACGGATGACCGCAACCCGTCCGGCAAGAGTGGCCGACCGATGATGGGGGACAGCACCGCCGCCGCTCCCACCGAGGCCGAGCCGATCCGGCTGGCCATCGTCGGCCTGGGCATCGGGCGGGCCCACCTGCTGGCCTGCCTCGACCAGCGCGCCCACTACCGGCTGGTGGCGGTGGCCGACGTCGACGAAGCGCTGGCCAAGGAAGTCGCCGGTTGGGCCAAGGACGTTCTCCCTGTCACCAGCCTGGACGAAGTAATGGCCATGACCGATGTCGATGTGGTCTCGCTGTGCACGCCGCCGTACCTGCACCGCCAGCAGGTGGAGGAATGCCTGCGTGCCGGGAAGGACGTGTTCTGCGAGAAGCCGCTGGTGGGTTCGGTCCGCCAAGTCGACGAGCTGGCGGCCATCGCCGCCGAGACGGGCCGCACCGTCATGCCCATCCTGCAGTACCGGTTCGGGCGGGGCATCCAACGGCTCAAGCGGCTGGTGGACGCCGGCCTCACGGGACGCCCGTTCGTCACCAACATCGACCTGGCCTGGTCCCGTGGCCGCGACTACTACGCCACGCCGTGGCGAGGACGATGGGAGACCGAGCTGGGCGGGACCATCCTGAGCCACGCCAGCCACCACCTGGATCTGGCCATGCTGGTGCTCGGACCGCCCACGTCGGTCCTGGCCCGGGTCGCCACCCTGGTCAACGAGGTGGAGACCGAGGACAGCGCCGCGGTGATCCTGCGCTGGGCCGACGGTTCGCTGGCCACGCTCTCGGCCACGGTCGGTTCGGTGGCGGAAATATCGCGGCACCGCTTCACCTTCGAGCACCTCTCGGCCGAATCCGGTACCGCGCCCTACGACAACGGCGCCGACCCCTGGACCTACACCCCGGCCGCCACCGAGGCCGGCGAACGGTTGGCGGCGGCGCTGGCCGCGACCACCGACGAGGAAGCTGGACCGGAGGGCTACCCAGGGCAGTTCGCCGGTTTCGCCGCCGCCCGGGCCGATGGTGAGGCGCCGCCGGTGACCCTCGACGACAGCCGCCGCCTGCTGGAGCTGGTTACCGCCATCTACATCTCGGCCCGGCAAGGAAGCGAAGTGACGCTGCCACTGGCGCCTGACGATCCTGCCCTCGACGGGTGGCAGCCGTGACGGGTGATGCAGCCCGCTACGGCTCGGACGGCGACCTCCGAACCGGCGGAGCAGTAACCCCGACGCCAGGGAGCGAGGTGACCGTCGAACACGACAAAGGGTCGATCACGGTGGCCGGCCGCTGGAGTTACGCCTGGGCGGCGCGCCGCCGGCCGCACCTGCACCCCGTGGCCACGCCGGCCGGGCGGGTGCTCACCCGGGACGCGCCCGACGACCACCCATGGCACCACGCCCTGTGGTTCACCATCAAGTTCGTCAACAGCGAGAACTTCTGGGAGGAGTACGACGACTACGGCGTGCTCCGCCACGACGGAGCGCCCGAGGTGGAGCCTCAAGCCGGTGGCCGGGTGGCGCTTCGAGGCGAACTCGACTGGATCCGTCCCGATCGCCACACGGTGGTGATCCGCGAGCAGCGGACCATGACCCACGTGCCCCTCGGCGCCGGCGCTTATGCCATCGACCTGGACACCACGCTGATCCCGTTGACCGACGTTCGCCTCGACAGGACGCCGTTCACCACGTGGGGCGGTTACGGCGGGCTGACGTTTCGGGGCGCCGAGGACTTCACCGACACCCGCCTGCTGCTGGACGACGGCACCGAGCACGACCGGGTGCTGGGTGTTCCGTCACGCTGGATCGACGTGTCCCGGCCCGACGCCGGCATCGCCCTGCTCGACCATCCCGGCAACCGGCGCCACCCGGTCCCCTTCTACGGCAGCACCCGCGCCGAAACCTACGGAGAGGGCTGGTCCAACTTCGTGAACGCCGCCTTCCTGTGGGACGACGGCATGGACCTGGCCAACGGTGAAGCCCTCCGCGTCCGTCACCGGGTGATCGTCCACGACGGCGCCTGGCACCAAGCGCAGGTCCAGCCGGCGTGGGACAACTGGGTGGCCGACGGCTGAGGGTCAAAGCTGGCGAACCTGTCGTGGAAGCGCGTGCCAGGGGGCGCGGACCCACGACGAGTCCGTTGGGGGAGGGTGGGACCCCGGTCAGCCCTCGAACTTCGGGCCGTCGAGCCGGTCGACGGTGGTGAAGTCGGCTACCTCGGCTCGGCGAAGCCGTCGGGGCTGATGCACCGGGTGGCCGAGGGCGATGACGGCGGCCAAGGCCAGCTCATCGGGGGCGCCGAGCAGCGCTTTGACCTCGTCCTCGGCGTGGATGGCCATGGTGGTCACGACACCGCCCAAGCCCTCCTCGCGCGCCCCCAGCAGCAGGTTCCAGGCGAAGGGGTAGACCGAGGCGCCGCCGCAGAACGTGTAGCGGTCGCTGTCCCGGTCGATCGCCGCCAACACCCGCAGGTCGGCGAAGAGGGCCAGCAGCACCGGGGCTTGGTCGAGGTGCTCGGCAAAGCCGCCCTGACCGGCGCGGGCCTGCTCGGCGATCTGCGCGGCGTCGTCCAGCGCCGCCTGCTCGGCAGCCCGGTCCGTCACTGGCGCCCACGGGGTCAGGCCGTGGGAGACCATGGCCAGGTACTCGTACCAGCCGGGCAGGTACAGGTCGCGCATCCGGCGGCGGGTGTCGGGGTCGCGGATCACGACCACCCGCCAGCCCTGGCGGTTGCCTCCGCTGGGGCCGAACCGGGCGGTGTCGAGGATGCGGAACAGCACCTCGTCGGGCACCGGCTCGTCAGTGAACTCGCGGACCGCACCGGTCGTGCGCAGGGCGTCGAGCAGCTCCATGCCAGCGGTCAGGCAGCGGCCGAAGGGTGAGCCGGTCGGCGAGCCCGACCATCAAGCCGGACCGCTTCGACAGTCGAGACCTGGCGAATCATACGGTGACCCGCCGCCGCCGCCGTGATCTCTCCGCGCCTGTTCCTAGACGGCCGGTCCCCCGGGCACGCTGGACGAGCAAGACACCGCTGGCCAGCGTCGCGGCTGCGGCGACGGGGGCAGGACCCCACGCCAACCCGACGGCGGCCAGCGCCACCAGGGCCTGCACGACGATGACGGCCAGCCGCACCGGTTCCTCGGCCGCACCGAAGCGCCGGTGAAACGCGGTCAAGGCGGTGGGGGAGGTCAGCCGGGCGCTCAGCAGCACCGCCAGACCCCTCACCAGACCGAACGCCAGCCCGACGCCCAAGGCGACGAGCGGATTGGCGGTCAGCGCCGCCAGGGCGACGGTGAGCAGGACCGCGGCGGTCATGATGTAAGTGGTGAGCCCAGCGCCGATCTGCCAGCCGAAGCCGACCCCGTAGACCCAAGGCCGGTAGGCGCTGAGCCAGTCGTCGTTCACTTGGCGGTGGAAGAAAGGCGGCTTGGTGCCAAAGGCGCCGAGATCGACCAGCGCCGCCAGCCCGGCGCATCCGGCGGCCACGCCCAGAGCGGCGGCGGCCGGCGGGTCGACGGCAGCGGCACCCCCGGCCAGCATGGCGGCCAACCCGCCCAGCGTGGCGCCACCAGCCAACGACCCCACTACGAACCAACCGGCGGTTACGCCGTAGCGGTGGCCGCGCGACCGTTCGCTGATGGGGGTGATGGTGGACAACATGGACCAGCCGCACGGCGACCACGTCGATCGCACGGCGGCGGCCACGGCGACGACCAACGCCAGGACTGTGAGCTGCACGTTGGTCACGGTAGCCCCGGCAGGTTCAACAAGATGAGCCAAGCCGGTACCGGCAACGCCGCTGCTGTGAATGCCGCCCGGAGTTCCCCAGTAACTTGTCGGATAGCGCAGGCAGCAGGTCGAACGGCTCGGCCGCCGCCCCGGAGGTTCTGTGAACTGGTTGTTGTTGATCCTCATCGTCGTGGCGCTGATCGTGATCGTGGTAGGGCTGCTCGTCCTGCAACGCAACCGTCGCCGCGGTGGCGTAATCGCCGCCAAACCAGCTAACCGCCGGAGGGGTGGCGGCTCGTGAACCGGTTGATCAAGGCGTCCGAGGTGATGACCCTGCCCATAGTCACCATCGACGGCGGCGAGGACGTGGCCGAGGTCAAGGACGTGATCTACGGCAGCGACGAGGGCCGGCTGCTCGGCTTCACCCTCAACAAGCGGGGGTTCCTCCGCGGGAAGATGAAGGCGGTGCTGCCAGCTTCGTCGGTGGCGGCCATCGGCCCGGACGCGGTCATGATCCAGAATGCCGCTGACTGCCTGGTGTCCAAGGCCGACGCTCCCGATTCGGTGTCTTCACCCGACACCAACCGCAACGTCCTGGGAAACGAGGTCATCACCGAAGGGGGAGCCAAGCTGGGAACGGTGAGCGATCTGGTCATGCTCCTCGGCGGCGCCGGCGAGGTCGTCGGTTACGAGCTCCAACGCGAGGGCAGCAAGGCGAGCTGGTTCATCCCCCGCCCGGCCCAGTTGGCGCTTTCGGGTCAGGCCCTGGTGGTTCCAGACAGCATCGAGAGCTACGTCAGCGATGACTTCTCAGGGTTCGGCGCCGCCGTCGAGAGGTTCCGGACCGACCACGGCGGTGTGGCATGACGTGGTTCAGTGAAGCCATCGGCCGTCAGGTCATCAGCCGCGACGACGCCGAGGCCCAGGGTGACCTGTCGTCCTTTGTGGTCGAGGCCAGGACCGGCAAGGTCGTGGCCCTGGTCATCGGTTCCGGCCGCAAGGCCAGCGCTTACGGCTGGGGCCAGGTCACCGGCTTCGGCCCGGACGCCATCCTGGTCGAGGGCCCGGCGGCCTCTAAGGAGCAGACCAGCGGCGCCGCCTCCGGCCGCAACGATCCGCTCGGCAAGCGCCTGCTCACCGTGCTGGGGGAGGAGATCGGCACCGTCACCGACATCGAGTTCGACCCCGACACCGCCGGGCTCCGTTCGCTGCGGTCGAGCGCCGGCTCAGTGGTCGACTCCGAACGCCTTCGCGGCGTCGGTTCCTACGCGGTGGTGGTCGACGTCGACGCCTGAATGGTCGCCGAGGAACACCCTCGTCGAGGGTTTCCGGTGGGCCGGAGACGGTTAGTGTCAGCCCCACCACCACCGAAGGAGCACCCATAATGCCGAACACCGATGACATGAAGGGCCGGGCCAAAGAAGCGGCCGGCGACCTGACCAACGACGACGACCTCAAGAGCGAGGGCAAGACCGATCAGGCCTCCGGCAAGGTCAAAGAGACCATCGACGACGCCAAGAAGAAGCTCGAAGGCGCCGTGGACAACATCAAGGACCGGCTGAACAAGAACTGACCCATCAGGGCTGGTGATCAGCCACCAACCCGCTCGCCACGAAGGGGGCGCTCACCGTCGAGCGCCCCCTTCGTCGCGTCTCCGCGCGCCATGGCTACACGGGATCAGGACCCGGTGAGCTTGGCGACCACGGGGGCCATGGCCTCCATGGCGTCCGCTTGGACCGTGAGGTAGGACACGTCCCACCGGTCCCGGCCTTTCTGGAGCTGTTCGCAGATCTGCTCGATGCTGCCGATCCAGGCGTGCGGGTAGTCGTCGAGCTCGTCGGGCGGAACCCCGAACAGCGGGGCCAACTTCTTCACCAGCTCCGCCCGATCATCGGTCACCGCGGCGCTGAACACCAGCATGTTGAGCTCGATGTCGCCGTAGCGGTCGCCGGCGGCTTCCTTGACCCACCTCACCTTCTGGTCGGTCTCGGAGGCGACGCCCGAGCGGGCGGCATCGGCGTCCACCGCGCCGCTGCGGATGGCGGGGTTGATGCCCACGATGTCGGCTTCGCGGCCGGCGATGGACAGCACCCGCTTCTGGGCACCGCCGATGAGCAGCGGCGGGTGAGGCTTCTGCACCGGCTTGGGCAGCCCGTCCATCCCTGAGATCTTGTAGTGCTCACCGTCGTAGGTGAAGGCGCCATCGGCGAACAAGCCCTTCAGCACGGCGATGCCCTCTTCCATGCGGTCGACGCGCACCTTGGGCTTGTCCTGCGGGATGCCGGACTGCTCGTAGTCGCTGTTCATCCACCCGGCGCCCAGGCCCAGTTCGAGGCGCCCACCTGACAGCAGATCGAGGGTGGCAGCCTCCTTGGCCAGGACCACCGGATGGCGGTAGTCGTTGTCGAACACGAGCGCCCCGACACGCAGAGCGCTGGTGGCCGCCGCCGCCGCCATCAAGGCGGGGATGGGCGCGAGCTGATCGCCGAAGTGGTCGGGGAGGAACAGGGTGGAGTAACCGAGGTCCTCGGCCTGGCGGGCCAGCTCGACCCAACGGTCGGCGCTGTCGGCGGAGGAGAGCTGGACACCGAACCGGAACTTGCGGGGATGGGCCATGGGCGGACCATAGACCGGCCAAGTCCGCCCGAGGCCGCCTCGGTGAAGGAGGCGATGAAGAATGTGGCCACTAACGTCGGCTCGGCGTGATCCGGCTCAAGACCTACCTATCCCGAGTGGTGCGGCTCGTCGGGTTCATGGGCGTGTTCGCGCTGGTGCTGGCGGTCACCGTGGTCGTCGTGTCGCCCCAGATCGCCCGGATCGTGAGCTCCCACGAGTCCACCCGGGAGCAGATCAACCTCGACGCGTTGCAGCAAAGGTCGGTCATGTATGACCGCTACGGCAACCAGATGGCCGTGCTCCAACGCGAGAACCGCATCCCCGTGAAGTTGGCCGACGTCTCGCCTCACCTGACCGACTCGGTGATAGCGGTGGAGGACGCCGACTTCTACGGGCACAAAGGGGTCAACCTGCGGGCCATCTCCCGGGCGCTGCTCTCCAACGTCGACGCCGGCGGTGTGGCCCAGGGCGGCTCCACCATCACCCAGCAAGTGGTCAAGAACTCGGTGGTGGGCAACGAGCGCACCATCTCCCGCAAGTTGCGCGAGGGCTTCCTGGCCGTCGAGCTGGAGAAGCAGCTGACCAAGTCCCAGATCCTGGAGCGGTACCTCAACACCGCTTACTTCGGTCACAACGCCTACGGCGTGCAGGCCGCGGCCCAGACCTACTTCAACAAGAACGCCAAGGACCTCGACTGGGCCGAGTCGGCGCTGCTGGCCTCGCTCATCTCCAACCCCTCGCTGTACGACCCGATCCTGCACCCAGCCCGCGCCTTCGAGCAGCGGAAGTTGGCGCTCGAGCGGATCGCCGAGACCCACAAGCTGGACAAGCAGGCGACCGACTTCACCAACTACGTGCCGCTGCCCACCGTCATCCACGAGCCGCCCCCGCCGGAGGGCTACTTCACCCAAGATGTGGTCAACCGGCTGCTGGCCGATGACCGGCTGGGCAGCAACGAGACGGCTCGCTACAACGCCATCTTCCGTGGCGGTCTGCGCATCTACACCACCTACGACCCCAAGGCCCAGGCCATGGCCGAACAGGGCCGCAACGACACCATGCCGGGGGGCAAGACCGACGGCACCTTCGACGTCGCCCGTGATCCCACCGACGGTCACGCCCGCATCGGGACCGCCGGCATCGTGTCGATCGAACCGGGCAGCGGCGCGGTGCGGGTCATGGTGGGCGGGGTGGACCCCAACTCCCGGGACCCGTTCAACCTCGCTGACAACTCCACTGGTCGCCAGGCGGGGTCGTCGTTCAAGCCCTTCGTGCTCGCCGAAGGCATGGAGAAGGGGCTGGTCCCCGCCGACTCGATCGACGGCACCGGTCCCTGCTTCGGGCTTCCCGGCTACGAAGCCAACGACAAGATCGGTAAGCCGCCGCAGAACTTCGGCGGTGAGCCCGGTGTCGTCGCCGATCTGACCACCCAGACCCAGCTCTCCTCGAACTGCGCGTTCCTCCGGCTCGGGCTGGTGGTGGGCGCCCACGACTACATCGACATGGCCCGGCGGATGGGTGTGACCTCCACCAAGTTGGGGGTCGAGTACACCTCGGCCGCCATAGGTACCAACAGCGTGACCCCCTTCGACATGGCCTCGGCCTATTCGGTGTTCGCCAACGACGGCATCCGCAACGCGCCGTACCTGATCGAGCGGGTCGAGGACTCCACCGGAAAGGTCCTGTTCAAGCACGAACCGACGCCTCAGCGGGTGATGTCGGTCCAGAGCGCACGGCTGGTGACCCAGATCCTGAAGTCGAACGTCGAGCGGGGCACCGGTACAGCCGCCCAGTTGGCCAACGGCCAGCCGGCAGCGGGCAAGACGGGCACCACCGAGAACGCCACCGACCTGTGGTTCGTCGGCTTCACCCCGCAGATGACCACATCGGTCTGGATGGGAGCGGTCGAAGGGGCGGTGCCCCTCGCCTTTGGCGGCGGCGACGCCACCGGTGGGAGATACGCGGCTGCCACGTGGGGCGCCTACATGAACCGCTTGGTGGCCGGCATGCCGGTGCAGGACTTCGCCGCCCCCGAGCCGGCCAGGTCCGGCAAGTACCTGGATTGGAAGATCGACAACGGGTTGCATCCCCCGGGTACGCCGGGGGCGGCGTTGGATACGACGGTGCCCACCACCCCCACAGTGCCGCCGTTTGGCACCATCCCGGCGCCGCCCCCGCTGACCTTGCCTCCTTCCATAGGCGAGAACGGCAGCGGTGGGGCCCTGCCTCCGGGCCCCGATTCCTCGCCTACCACCGGCGTCGATCCCACCGCGCCGGCCACCGTCGTCATTCCACCGGCTCCCGCCACCGTCGTCATTCCACCCGCTCCGGCCACGGTCGTCGATCCCACGGCGCCGGCCACCGTCGTCAATCCCACCGCGCCGGCCACCGTCGTCATTCCACCGGCTCCGGCCACCAACGGGGGTAACTAGATGGGTGATCTCGACCGGCTGCTTCTGGTCCAGGACCACGACACGCGCTTGGACCAGCTGCGGCACCGCCGCCAGACGCTGCCCGAACGGGTGTCGGTGGCCGAGGAGCAGGCGGCTATCGCCGAGCTGGACATGGCGATCGATGCCGCCGAAGAGCGCCGGAAGGTGCTGGTCAGCCACCAGCGCCACGTCGAAGATGACATCTCCGGGCTAGAGATCAAGATCGCCCATACCGACCGGACCCTTTACGGCGGCACCGTGAGCAATCGGCGGGAGCTGGAGGCGTTGCAGGCGGAGCTGGGGGCGCTGCGCCGCCGCCAGCGCAAGCTGGAGGACGAAGACCTCAACATCATGGAGCTGCTCGAACCGATCGACGCCCAGCTCGAGAAGCTCCGGACCCAGCACGCCGAACGGTCCGAGGTGCTCGGGCGTTTCCAGCAACAGCTCACGGTGGCCGAAGCGGAGATCGATGCTTCCATCGCCGAGGTCGAAAGCGAGCGGGCGGTAGCGGCCGAAGGGCTGCCGTCCGAACTGGTGACCGAGTACGAGTCCCTGCGACGCGCGCCCGGGGGCATGGGCGTGGCCCGGCTGGACGGAGCCATGTGCACCGGCTGCAACCTCACCCTGTCCTCGGTCGAGGTCAACCGCATCCGCAAGCAGGCGGCCGGCACCGTCGCCCACTGCGAGGAGTGCGGCCGGCTCCTGGTCGTCGCTTGAGCGGCGCCCCCGCCCCCGCCGGCGATGGACGGTTCGACCCATGATCCTGTGGTTCGCCGGCGTCGGCTCCCTGATTGCCTGGGAGGTGTTCAAGAGCCCGGCCCTCGACTACCGGCTGGTGATGCTGGGCTCGGTGCTGCCCGTCGCCGAGGTGGTGACCGGGGGCCCGCGCCTGCTGCACACGCTGGCCGGCGCCGTGCTGGCTCTGGCGGTGGTGATGGTGGCCACCCGGAACCGTCGGCTGTTGCGCCGCCGGCTGCTGGGTCTGCCCATCGGGCTGTTCCTGCACCTGGCCCTGGACGGTGCCTGGGCCCGCAAAGAGCTCTTCTGGTGGCCGGCCTTCGGCTGGTCCTTCGGTCCCGGTGGGCTGCCCGAACTGGACCGGGGTGGCCTGTCGTTGCTGTTGGAGCTGGCCGGCGCCGGAGCGCTGCTGTGGAGCTACCGGCGCTTCGGCCTCGCGGACGCCGGTCGGCGCTCGGAGTTCCTGCGCACCGGCCACCTGGCGCGCGACCTGACCGCCTGAGCCGGGGAGCCAAGGGGAACCGTGTTGCACATCGTCCGCCACGGGCGCACCGCCGCCAACGCCCAGGGCCTGTTGCTCGGGCGGCTCGATCCGCCCTTGGACGAGGTTGGCCGGCGCCAGGCCCACGCGGTGGCGGCGGCCCTGGGTCCGGTCGACCGGGTGGTGAGCAGCCCGCTGGCCCGAACCCGCCAGACGGCGGCGGCCTTCGGCCTGCCTGTCACCACCGATGACCGCTGGATCGAGCTGGACTACGGCGAGTGGGACGGCCAGCCGCTGGGCAGCGTCGACCGGGCGGCGTGGGCGGCGTGGCGCCAGGACCCGGACTTCCGTCCGCCCGCCGGCGAGACCCTGGTCGAGCTGGGGGAGCGGGTGCGGGCGGCCTGCGACGAGCTCTCGGTCGAGACCGCCGAATCCACCGTGGTGGTGGTCACCCACGTGTCACCTGTCAAGGCGGCGCTGGCGTGGGCTCTGGGGGTCGGCGATCAGGTGGGGTGGCGCGCCTACGTCGCCCCCGCCTCGGTCACCACCATCGCCTGCATTGGCCCCACACCGTCACTGCGCGCTTTCAATGTTGTGTTCGACCCGGGCGAACTCGCGCAAGCGAGTCGTCCCGCATAGCGGCTGCGCAGCCGCCAGGCGGAGCAGCACGAGGGCGTGGGTTTCATGGCGAAGCCAGTCCCGGCGAGCCCCAGAGGGGCGAGTGGGACCAGCAAACACAGCCGCCAGGCGGAGCAGCACGAGGGCGTGGGTTTCATGGCGAAGCCAGTCCCGGCGAGGCGCCGCCGAGTGGGACCGGATAGCGGCTGCGCAGCCGCCAGGCGGAGCAGCACGAGGGCGTGGGTTTCATGGCGAAGCCAGTCCCGGCGAGGCGCCGCCGAGTGGGACCGGATAGTGGCTGCGCAGCCGCCAGGCGGAGCAGCACGAGGGCGTGGGTTTCATGGCGAAGCCAGTCCCGGCGAGGCGCCGCCGAGTGGGACCAGCAATATTGGCGTCGTGAAGGAATGGATGGTTGCGGGGGCGGTGATCGAGGGTCCGGAGGGGCTGTTGCTGGTGCAGAACCGCCGTCGGAGCGGGGTTTCTGACTGGTCGACGCCGGGCGGGGTCATCGACGCGGGCGAGACGGTCATCGAAGGGCTGTCACGGGAGGTGACCGAGGAGACCGGGTTGGTGGTGTCGGCCTGGTCCGGGCCGCTGTACCGGGTCGAGGTCGCCGCTCCCGGGTTCGGGTGGAACCTCCAGGTCGAGGTGCACGCCGCCGACGCCTTTGACGGGGACCTGACGGTCGACGACCCCGACGGCATCGTGGTCGACGCCCGTTTCGTGGGCGACAATACTCACGTTGCGCTGCTGGAGAGCAACCACCGCTGGGTCGGCGAGCCGCTGTGCGAGTGGTTCGACGCCCGTTGGGACCACGAAGCCGATCGCCGGCTGTTCCGCTACCAGCTCGAAGGTGACCGGCCGCGGGATGTCGTGGTGACCAGGCACCCGCAGTGATCGACGGGCCGCCCGACGACGAGGCCGGGGCGACGATCCTTCACGTCGACATGGACGCCTTCTTCGTCTCATGCGAGTTGATCCGCCGGCCCGGACTCCGGGGTCGGCCGGTGGTGGTCGGCGGCGGCGGCGACCGGGGGGTGGTGGCGGCGGCGTCGTATGAGGCCAGGGCCTATGGCATCCATTCGGCGCTGCCCTCCAGTCGGGCCCGGCGGCTGTGCCCCCACGCCGTCTTCCTGGACGGTGACCACGCCTACTACCGCGCCGTCAGCGAGCGGGTCATGGCCATCTTCGGTTCCTTCACCCCGCTGGTCGAGCCGCTGTCCCTCGACGAAGCGTTCCTCGACGTGTCCGGTGCGCGCCGCCTGCACGGCTCACCCCGTCGCATCGCCGAGGCCATCCGCCACCTGGTGCTCAACCAGGAGGGGCTCACCTGCTCGGTCGGCGTGGCGCCCAACAAGTTCCTGGCCAAGCTGGCCACCGAAGAGGCCAAGCCCAAGGCATCGGTAGCGGGCCCGGTCCCGGGACTGGGGGTCAAGGTGGTGGCGCCCGGGCGGGAGCTCGGCTTCCTGCACCCGCTGCCGGTCTCGGCCTTGTGGGGAGTCGGCCCCGCCACGCTGGCCAAGCTGGAGCGGCTGGGGGTGCGGACCGTCGGCGACTTGGCCGCCCTGCCGGTCGAAGCGGTGGCGGCCACCCTGGGAACCGGGGCGGGCCGCCATCTCGCCGCCCTCTCTCGCGGCATCGACGACCGGACGGTGGAGCCCGAGCGAGTGCCGAAGTCGGTCGGCCACGAGGAGACCTTCGCCCACGACCACCATCATCGGGCCAGCCTCGAACGGGAGCTGGTGAAGCTGGCCGATGCCACCGCCTCCCGCCTCCGGGGTCACGACCTGGCGGGCCGCACGGTGACGCTCAAGGTGCGCTTCGGTGACTTCCGGACCATCACCCGGTCGACGACCGTTGCTTCACCGATCAGCTCAGGGCCGGTGCTCGCGCGGATGGTCAAAGCGTTGCTGGCTGACGTCGATCCGTCGCCGGGCGTCCGCCTGATCGGGGTCAGCGTGAGCAAACTCTCAGTGGGATCGGCCCGCCAGCTATCCCTGGATGATGCGGCGGTGGGCAGCTGGGATGACGCCGACGAGGCAGTCGACCGCATCCGCTCCCGGTTCGGCGCCGACGCCGTCGGACCGGCTGCCCTGGCCGGTCACGACGGACTAGAGGTCAAGCGGCGCGGCGATCAGCAGTGGGGGCCGACCGGACCGGAGCGGTAGACACCCGGCGGCAAAAAATTCATCAGATCGGGGGTCTTCCCGGCGTTGTTGCCGGTCGCAACCTGTGGAACAATCCCAGAAAGCACGGTCACTGAGGGGCAGAGTTTCGTGCCACTTTCCGAAGACGAACAACGGATCCTGCAACAGATCGAGCAGCAGTTCCATGTGACCGATCCCGAGTTCGCGGGCGAGATCGAACGCCACACCGTCTACAGCCACTACCTGCGGCTCATGAAGTGGGCGGGGGTTGCCTTCTTCGCCTGCGTGACCGTGCTGGTGGTGGCGCTGGCCACCGAGACCTCCTTCATCGTCGCCTTTGTCGCCTTTGTCGGGATGCTGGGCTGCGCTCTCTGGTTCGAACGCAGCCTCCGCAAGCTGGGCAAGGCCGGCTTCGATCAGCTGACCCAGTCCATGCGGGCCACCGGCCTTCGGGACTCGTTGGGCTCCGCCGGTCAACGCATGCGCGACCGCTTCAACCGCGACGACGAGTAGAGCGTGTTGAAGCGAGCACCTCTGGTGCTCGCTTGTAGCCGCGTCTGAGCTGTTCAGGTTTGGGGTGAGGCGGCGGAGCCGCCAGGCGGAGCGGCGTTGAGGTCGAGGGTCTCGTGGCGTAGCCGGTGGCGGCGAGGCCTGACGAGCTGGCGCCAAGCCAACAGGGAGCCGCTACGCGGAGCGGCGTTGAGCGCGGGGCTTCGGGGCGTAGCCGGTGCCGGCGAGGCCTGCCGAGCTGGCGCCAAGTCAGGCTTGGGGTGAGGCTGCGGAGCCGCTAGGCGGAGCGGCGTTGAGGTCGTGGGTTTCGTGGCGTAGCCGGTGCCGGCGAGGCCTGCCGAGCTGACGCCAAGCCAACAGGCTGCGCCCTCGACCCAGGCGGCCCAGGCGCTGGTCGACGGCGGCGATGACCTCGTCGCGCCAGTGTTCGGCGGCGGTGGCGGTGGCCGAGGGAGTGGTCGTGCGCGACCAGCGGGCGTCGGCGGCCACGGTGGCCAGGGAGGCCAGGGCAGGAACCGGTGAAGGGCGCTCGCCGGTGGTCGGCCAGGCCCGCGCCGTTCTGGTGGCGAACTCGGCATGGCTCTCGGAGGGCAGCGGCGCCAGTCCCACCGTCTGGGTCGATTCGGTGGCCTCCAACCACGCCAGGCGGGTGCGGGCGCCGGCGTCGTCACCGGCGGCTGTGCGGCGGCGGCGCCGGCGCATGGACAGCAAGACAGCGCCGGCAAGGCACCAGACGGCCATGGCCAGGAGTGCCAACACCGTCACTGGCAACAGCCGGCGCCATAGCGGCTGGTCCGAAGCAGAGGTAGCCGAGGCCGTCGTCGTGCGGTCGGCGGGGCGGACGCCACTTGCCGGCACCGTGGTGGGTGTGGCCGCCGGCGGCAACGTGGTGCCGGCGCCGGCGCCCAACGTCCCGGCCGGGTTGGAGGACTGCGGTGCGGGCGCTCCGGTGTCCTGGTTCGGGGGGACGGTGCTCCAAGCCGCCGCGTTGGGCAGTCCCCGCCCCGGCGTCGGTTCGAAGGGCAGCCATCCCACCCCTTCGAGCCACAGCTCCGGCCAGGCGTGGGCGTTGCGCCCCTTCACATGGAAGGTGCCCGACGAATCGGCCTCGCCCCACGTGTAGCCGACCGCCACTCGTGACGGGATTCCCAGCGTTCGGGCCATGGCCGCGAAGGCCGCCGCAAACTGCTGGCAGTAGCCCTGCCGGCTCTCGAACAAGAACTCGACCAGTGCATCGCTGCTCTGACCGCTGGTGGGGTTCAGCGAGTACGTGAAGCCGCCGGCGCCCCGGAACCAACCTTCCAGGGCGCGGGCCTTCTCCAACGGGGTGGCCCGGCCGGCGGTGACTTTGCGAGCCAGTTGGCCGACACGCTGGTCGAGCGAGCCGGGCAGCCCGAGGTAGCGGTCGCGGACCGCGCTGGGCACCGATCCGTCGGCCCGGGCGACCTGGGCGGCGGTGGGATCAGGCTCCTCGGAGACCAGCGAGTAGGCCAGGCCGTCGGCGGTCGGGCGCTGTTTGCCGGCGATCAGGGCCGCAGCACCGGCGTCCCAGCGCAGCTCGCCGGAGCTCGACCGGACAGACGTGACTTCAAAAGCGGCGGGCACCCAGACGGCGCTGGTGGCGCCGATCTGGAACCGCTGTGCGAGGGACCGGGTGCGCTGCCCCGGCCGGTTGTCGTGGGGAACGTCGCCGCTGGCCTGGCCGAAGGATCCGGACGACTTCCACTCCCTCCCGTCGAACTCCTCGAGTGACATGAGCCGCCAGTAGGCCGGGCGATCGGCTTGGACGGTGAACAACTCCTCGTTGCTCTGGTTGATCAGCCGCTTGCGCAGATCGACCAGCGGGCTGGCGAGGGACCGGTCGTCCTCGCCGTCGCGGAGGTGTCGCCAACCAGTCAGCGCCGGTTCGCCGGCGCCGGGCAAGGCCGGTCCGGCCACCGCTCCGATGGCGCCGGCCAGCAACACGACCGGAAGGCAAGCCAGCACCAGGGCCCGGCTGCCTTGGGCCCGGCGCTCGGCGATCCAAGCGGAGGTGGAGCCGTCGCGGCTGGCCCGGTGGAGGGCGACAAAGGCGAGGACGGCGATGGCATAGGCGCCCGCGGTCGTGCCCCGTCCGGAGCTGGTGCCAAGCGTCGCCGCGAACACGAAGGTGGCAGCGCTGGGCATCAGGGCCTCGAGGGCGGCCCACGCCCGGAAGGCGATCCAGTCGCTCATCCACGCGGTGACCCACGTGGAGGTGGCGGCCACGACCAAGTAGCCGGACAGCGGCGGCGCCGGCGCCTTGACCGAACTGAACTGGGCCCAACCCTCTTGGACCAACTGGTGGGCCGTGGTCCACGTGCCAGCGGTGGGGATGAAGCCGGCGATGCCTGTGCTCGGCAGGTAGGCGGCGGTGATCATGACGCCGAAGCCGCCGGCGAACAGGAGCAGGCGGACGCCGGCGGGCCAGCCCAGACGCCGGCTCACCGCGGCCAGCCCGTGGGCCAGCACGGCCACGAAGAGCAGACGGGGCAGGAAGGCTGAGGTGTCGAACAGCCTGGTCAGGCTGGCGGTGGCGGCCAAGGTGACGAGGACCAGAGCCGGTTCGGCGAGGCTGGGACTGGCGAAGGCGGCGGAATCACCCTCGCGTTGGCGGCGCTGGTCCACCGAGCGGGGCCTGCTCGGGGGGTGGGCGAACCGGTCCGCCGGGCGGCCAGTGGTCGTCGAGCTCCGGTACGCGGTCACGGCGCCGACACCGCCACCCGCGCCGCCATCCGACTCGTGCCCCGCCGGCCGACGGCCTGGTTCCAGACGGCGGAGAAGTCCTGATCAGCGCCGACGGTGAGGATGACCGCCCGGCCATGATCACCGGTGCTCCCGATCACGCCGGTCACCGATGTCGGATCGGCGTCGAGCACGACCACTGTCGCTGAGTGGAAGGCGGACTGGGTCATGGTGGCCACGGCCAGATCAGCGGCGGTTGGCCGGGCGAGCACGGCTATGAGGCCGCCGGCCGAGCCCGGGTCGAGCAGGTGGGCGGCGCGGCCAAGCTCACCGGAGGGGTTGGTCACCGCCAGCGCCAGGTGCTCGAGGGCGGCGTCGAGGTGAGCGTGGCTGGTGCCGAAACCCGAGTCCGAGCCGTCCGAGGTCACCAACCTGGTCAGGTCGCCGCGGTTCCAAGCCGCCACCAGCACGCTGGCGGCGGCCGAGATGACCCGTTCGAGAAGGTCACCGGTGGGGCGCAGATCGACCAGCACCGTCGTGCGGCCCTGCCAGGGCGTCTCATCGTGGCGGACCATGAGCTCACCGGAGCGGGCCGTGGACGCCCAATGAACCCGGCGCAGATCATCACCGACCTCGTAGGGGCGAAGGGCGTGGAACTCGTCGCCGGTGCGGCCGGCTCGCCGCGACCGCGGCGTGCCACCGTGAGGATCGTTGCCGGTCGAGGCGATGACCGCATCCAACTGGTCGATGCGGGGCAGAACGGTGACCTCGACCAGGGGAGCGCTCCGGCGGACCAGCCGGGTCAGCCCGAAGGGATCGGCACCGACGATGTCCAGCGGGCCCACCTGGAGCAGACCGCGGGCCGTGGTGGGCAGGTGGTAGGTGGAGGTGACCTCTTCGCCCGGAACGAGCGGCGCCAGGAGCAGCTCAGCCCCGGCGGTGCCGCTGACCGGGTCGCGTATGCCCACCACCGGCGAGCGCCGGGTGCCAACGTTGGTGATGGTCAGCTCGACCCGGCTGTTGCTGCCCACCGTCACCCGGTCGGGACGGACGTGGCGATCGACCGACAACTTCGGGCGGGTCACCAACACCCACCCGAGGCAGGCGAGCACCAGGCACTCGAGCACCGCCCCGAAGATGTAGAGATCAGTCAGCCCGAGCACCCGGCCCAGCACCACCAGGACCACGCCGGCCACGGCGACGGCCCACCCCGAACGGCTCACGGTACGTCGGGGATGGCGACCGACTGGAGGATCTCGTGCAGCACCTCAGCCACGGTGTTGCCCCGCAGGCGGGCTTCGGGGGTGAGCATCAGGCGGTGGCCCAGCACCGGCTCGGCCAGAACCTTGATGTCGTCGGGCAGCACGTGGCCCCTGCCCGAAGCCGCCGCTCGGGCCCGGGCGACCCGCTGCAGGCTCAACGTGGCACGCGGTGACATGCCCAGGGCCAAAAGGGGGTGGCTGCGGGTGGCGGCGGCCAGGTCGACCAGGTAGCCCTGCAACGGTGGCGCCACGAACACAGTGCGGACCGCTCGGGCCAGGGCCAGGACGTGTTCAGCGGTGGTCACCGGGCGCAGGTCGGCCAGGGCGTCGTGATCGCCGTGGGTGTTGAGCACCTCGATCTCGGACTGTCGCCCCGGGTAGCCGACGGACACCTGGAGCAAGAACCGGTCGAGCTGGCTCTCCGGCAAGGGGTAGGTGCCCTCGTGCTCGATCGGGTTCTGGGTGGCGACCACCAGGAAGGGCGGCGGCAGTGGGTAGGTGGTGCCGTCAATGGTGACCTGATCTTCGGCCATAGATTCGAGCAGGGCGGACTGGGTCTTGGGCGACGCCCGGTTGATCTCGTCGGCCAGCACGATGTTGGCGAACACCGGACCGGGCCGGAAGCGGAACTCCTCCGCCCCGCGGTCCCACACGTTGACGCCGAGCACGTCGGTGGGCAGCACGTCGGGTGTGAACTGGACCCGGCCGAACGACGCGTCGATCGATGCCGCCAGAGCCTTGGCCAGGGTCGTCTTGCCGACCCCCGGGACATCTTCGATCAGCAAGTGCCCCTCGGACACCAGGCACAACAGGACCAGCTCGATGACGTCGTCCTTGCCCTGGATCACCCGGGCCATGTTGTCGGCGACCGAACCCAGCACCGAAGCGAAGGTCTCGACCGGTTCCGCCGTCTCCTGGGTTGTCACCGGGTCTCCTGCGGGCGGCCTGTCGGGTGCCGTCCAGCGTAGGGGGTCCGGGGGGATTTCGACCGGCGCTGGACCGGCAGGTTTCGCTCTGGTCCGGGCGTCAGCCGGCCTACGGTCTGGGCGATGGGTCGCGCCGCGCCACTGGCTCTGGCCGTCGACGTCGGGGGCACGAAGTTGGCGGCGGGGTTGGTCGACCGCAACGGCCGGCTGGTGCGGCAGCAGCAGCGGCCCACGTCAGGGGCCGATGCCGAAGCGCTGTTCGCCAGCTTGGCTGAGTTGACCCGTGAGGTGCTGGACGCCAGCCGCGAGCGACCGGTGGTGTGCGGTGTGGGTTGCGGCGGCCCGATGACCCGGGACGGAGAAGCGGTCTCCCCGCTCAACATCCCCGAGTGGCGGGGCTTCGCGCTTCGGGGACGTCTGGCCGACTTGGTCGACCGGCCCACCTTCGTCGACAACGACGCCAAAGCGTTGGCCTTGGGCGAAGGATGGGTCGGCGCCGCCGCCGGTGCCGAGAACTTCCTGGCCATGGTGGTGTCGACCGGTGTCGGCGCGGGGATCGTGCTCGACGGCCACCTCCTGCACGGAGCCGCCGGGAACGCCGGGCACCTCGGTCACACCATCGTCGAGCCCGACGGCCGACCGTGTGTGTGCGGCGCCCGAGGGTGTCTCGAAGCCGAGGCGTCCGGGTTGGCCATAGCCGCCGCCACCGGCCGGCCGGCGGCCGAAGCGACCACCGAGGTCATCGAGCGCACCGGCCGGCTGGTCGGTAGGGCGGTGGCCTCGACCGCCAACTTGCTCGACCTGCGGCTGGCGTGCGTGGCCGGCTCGGTGGCGCTCGGGTTCGGCGAGCCGTTCTTCTCGGCGGCGCAGGCCGAGCTGGACGCCTCCGCCCGGCTCGAGTTCTCCCGCGGCGCCCGCATCGTTCCTGCTGGACTCGGGGCCGACGCCCCGCTCATCGGCGCGGCGGCCGTGGGTTGGTCGGGCTTGGACGGGACCCGGCCGCGTTAGCGTCGGACGATGCCGGCCATCGAGGTGCGAGGCCTCCACAAGCGGTACGGGGACTTCGAGGCGGTCAAGGGCATCGACTTCTCCGTGGCCGACGGTGAGTTGCTGGCGATCCTCGGCCCCAACGGCGCCGGCAAGACCACCACCGTCGAGATCCTGGAGGGCTTCCGCGACCGCACCGCCGGCCAGGTCTCGGTGCTCGGGGTCGATCCGGCCACCGGCGGCCGCGCCTACCGGGAGCGGATCGGGATCGTGCTGCAGGAGTGCGGCATCGACCGGTATCTCAGCGCCCGCGAGATCCTTCAGCAGCAGGCCGGCTATTACCCGACGCCCCGGGACCCCGACGAGGTGCTCCAGCTGGTGGGCTTGGCCGATAAGGGTGGCGAGCGGGTCAAGCAGCTCTCCGGGGGACTGAAGCGCCGCCTAGACGTGGCCCTAGGGCTGATCGGCGACCCGGACCTGGTGTTCCTCGACGAGCCGACGACCGGCTTCGACCCATCGGCGCGCCGCCAGTCGTGGGAGCTCGTCAGCGGCCTGGGCAAGCTCGGCAAGACGGTGCTGCTCACCACCCACTACATGGACGAAGCGCAGGCGTTGGCCGACCGAATCATCGTGATCGCCGCCGGTCAGGTGGTGGCCGAGGGCACCCCCGACACCATCGGGGGCCGTGACACCGCGGCGGTGCACATCCGCTTCGCCCTGCCCGAAGGTCTGGGCGGGGCAGACGTGCCGCTGGCGGCGAGCGTCGATAGAGGTTTCGCCGTCATCCAGACCGCAGAGCCCACTCGCGACCTTCACGAGCTCACCGGTTGGGCGCTCGACAGGGGCGTCGAACTGGCCGATCTGAGCGTCGACCGGCCGTCGCTCGAAGACGTGTACCTGGAGCTGACCGCCGATGGCTGAGAGGCCGTCCGACGTCACCATGGTCGGCCGCCAGGTCGGATGGGAGCAGAAGCTGTTCTGGCGCAACCCGGCCGCCGCCGGGTTCAGCGTGCTGTTCCCGTTGCTGTTCCTGGTCATCTTCTCCTTGACCAGCAACGACTCCAAGATCGACATAGGTCACCACCTCCAGGTGAAAGGCATCCAGTACTACGCCGCCGGGTTGCTGGTCTTCGGGCTGATCTCGGTGTCCTGCACCTCGCTGGCCATCAACCTCACCTTCCGGCGCGACGACGGCCTGCTCAAGCGCAAGCGGGGAACGCCCCTGCCGGCGTGGGGATTCGTCGCCGGGTTGATCGGCAGCTCGATGATCGTGGGCGTCGTGCTGACGGCGGCCGTGGTCGCTTTTGCCCGCCTGGCCTACGGCCTCACCGTCCCGACCACCCGGCTCCCGACCCTGGTCCTGGTCCTGCTCATCGGCACGCTGGCGTTCTGCGCCATCGGCATCCTGATGACCGCGGCGATCCCCAACGCCGACGCCGCCCCTGCCATCGTCAACATCGCCGTCTTCCCGCTGATCTTCCTCTCCGGCGTCTTCTTCCCCGTGCAGAACGAAGTCCTGAACCGGGTGGCCGACCTCTTCCCGATCCGACACTTCATCGGCGCGCTGGACACGGTGTTCGCCACGCCCATCGGCCACCAGGCGGCCGGGATCGGCAGCATGCCGTGGGCCGACCTGGCCGTCATCGCCGCGTGGGGCATTGTCGCCGCCGCCCTGGCGTCGCGTTGGTTCCGTTGGGAACCGGCAGTCACCTGACCGTGCCGGGCCAGCCGCCGGCGCCGACCGGCTCTGCTGAAGTCGGGATCGATCGGCGCTGGCTCATCAGCGCGGGGCGGGTGGTTCTGCGCCGGCCGGGGCTGTGGCCGATCGCGCTGGTCCAGCTGCGCCGGCTGGCCGCTCCGGAATGGTGGCGGCACCGACCGTTCCTGCCGTTGCCGGATTCGGCGTACCTCCGGTTCCGTCTGGAGACCATGTACGGCGGTGACGTACCGCACCGGCCGGAACCCGCCGATCTGGTCGCTTTCCTGCGCTGGTCCAAGGCCGCCAATGGTCGGTGACCTCCGCCCCGGTGGGGATACCGTTACCGCCCTATGAGCAGGGCCCTGGTGCTGAACGCGACCTACGAGCCGCTGTGCGTCGTGCCTCAGCGTCGCGCCGCCGTGCTGGTCCTGGCCGACAAGGCCGACGTCCTGCACGCCGGTGACGCGGCGTTCCACTCGGAGCGCCTCACCGTGGCTGCCCCCTCGGTCATCAAGCTGCGGTACTACGTGAAGGTGCCCTACGAGCGGTCGGTGGCGCTGAACCGCCGTTCGGTGTTCGCTCGCGACGAAAGCCTCTGCCAGTACTGCGGTGACCGGGCCGACAGCATCGACCACGTCGTGCCCCGCAGCCGCGGCGGCGAGCACGCGTGGGACAACGTGGTGGCCGCCTGCCGCCCGTGCAACCTCCGCAAAGGTGACCGCTACCTGCACGAGACCACCATGCGGCTGTTCCGCCACCCGCTGCAGCCACGGCAACTCACGTGGGTGGTGGTGGCAGTGGGCCAGGTGCCGGACACGTGGGAGCCTTACCTGCTGCACGCAGCGTGACCGGTGGCGGCGATTTCGTCGAGTTCGAGTTGCGGCGCGTCCGCCTGCCGCTGCTGCGCCGGCATGTCACGTGGTTGGTCGAACTGCACCACCGGGAGGTGATCCTGGTGCGGGCGGCTCTCGGGGACGGAACCACCGGGTGGGGGGAGTGCCCGACCTTCCCGTCGCCCTCCTACACGTCCGAGTACACCGACGGCGCCTGGGCGGTGCTGCGCGACATCTTGCTCCCCGCTCTGCTCGAACAGTGGGCCCAAACGCCGGTCGTCGGGCACGCCATGGCCAGGGGCGCGCTGCTGGACGCCATCGCCGACGCCCGGCACCGGGCCGCCGGTCTGGCCGCAGGGGACTGGTCGAAGCCGTGGACCGGTGGGGGTGGCCTGGCGGCGAGTGTGCCGACCACCACGGTCGTGAGCGGGTGGGCCGACCTCGACGACCTCATGGCCCGCGCCGAGGCGGGCGTGCGGGCCGGCGCCTCGCTGATCAAGTTGAAGCTGGGCCGCGACACCGACCCCCTTTGGGCCGTGCGTTCGACCTTCCCCGCGGTCCTGTTGGCCGCTGACCTCAACGGCGGGTACGACCACCGATACGTTGCGGACCGTGATCGGCTGGCCGAGATCGACCGGCTCGGCTTGGCCTATGTCGAGCAGCCGTACGCCGCCGGAGGCGGATGGGCGGACCTGATCGACCTCCGTGGTCACTTTGAAACGCCGATCGCCCTCGACGAGTCGATCGTCGACCTTCCGTCCGCGCAGGCCGCGCTGATGCTGGGCGCAGCGAGCATCTTGAACATCAAGCCGGCGCGGGTCGGGGGCACGGCCGCCGCCGCCGGCCTCATCTCGGAGTGCGAGAAGACCGGCGCCGGCGCCTTTGTGGGTGGGATGCTGGAGACCGGTGTGGGCCGGGCCCACGCCCTGACCGTGGCCGCCCTGCCGGGCTGCACCCTGCCAACCGATCTCGGCCCGTCAGGCCAGTACTTCGCCGACGATCTCACCGACCCCATCGAGCGAAATGCCGATGGCACCTTGCCGGTACCCACCGGGCCGGGGATCGGGGTGGTGCCCGACCTCGACCGGCTCGAAGCGGCCACCGTCGACCGGTTCATGCTGCGCCGATAGTGAACGACAGGTGAGCAGCGGCTGGGTGGTCGAGGAGGTCACCGGGCGCGCCGCAGACCTCCATGCGCGCCTCTGGCCCGAACCGGTGGTGCGGACCGTATCGGTCTTGCACGTCGAACGTCCGGCGGTGGTCACCGGGAGCGCCCAGCGCGGGGACGTGGTCAACCGAGCTGCCGCCGCCCGCTACGGCGTCGACGTGGTGCGACGCCGCAGCGGCGGGGGAGCGGTTCTACTGGTGCCCGGCGCCAGCACCTGGATCGACGTGGTCATCCCGGCCGGCGACCGGCGTTGGGATGTCGATGTGAGCCGCGCCTTTCATTGGCTCGGCCAGGCCTGGGCCGAAGCGTTGGTGGCGGCAAACGAGAGCGCCCGACCGTGCGGTCGCCTCCCGGCCGGCGCCGCCGCTGACTTCGGTCCCGGCTCCGCGCCCCGACCGCTCGTTCATACCGGAGCGATGGTGCGCACCGAGTGGTCCGGCCTCGTCTGCTTCGCCGGCCTGGGAGCCGGTGAGGTGACACTGGGCGGCCGCAAGCTGGTGGGGATGAGCCAGCGCCGGACCCGCTTCGGCGCCCGCTTCCAGTGCATCATGCACCACCGTTGGGACCCTGGTGCTCTGGTCGGGCTGCTGTCCCTGCCGGCGCCGGACCAGGGACGGGCACTGGGCGAGCTGTCCGGGGCGGTTGCAACTTGGGAGGGCGACCGTCGCCGGCTGGTCACCTCGTTGCTCGCCGCCTTAGGATGCTGATGCGCTCGTCCACCTTGGCCTCCTGGTCTTCGACCCCAGGTCACCGCCCGGCGCAGGGTGGGGACGGTCACCTGAGGTGCGAGACTCAGGTACCGCAGCCCTAGGCAAGGAGCCCGCGTGCGGAGGCCAGCTCACGTTTCGCCCAAGTCCCGCAAAGCCAGACCGTCCCGATACTTCGTCATACCGTTGGCCGCGGTACTGGTGCTGTTGGTGGCTGTTGCCGCCGGCGTGGTCCGGACCCGAATCTCCGACGGCGCCGAGGATTGGCGGCCCCGGAGTGCAGTGTTGACTCCTGACGGCAAGGACATCTACGTGGCCAAGACCGCGCCGGCCGCCATGCGGATCACCGCCCCCGCCACCAACACGGACGGCAATCTGCGGGTCATCTACCACCGCGAGGGGGTGGCGCCAGCGACGGACGGCGAGAGTTGCGCCAACTGGACCGACGACCAGGGCATCGACGCTCAGCAGGGCGTGGCGCTGCGGATCAGGACCGATGGTCAGGGCAACACGCAGGCCATCACCGTCACCAAGAACATCTTCGGTGCCTCCGTCTGGGAGTTCAACGTCCACCTCTGGATCTCCGGACGCACCCTCGTCGAGAACCCTGTCGCCAAGTTCAACTTGTACAGCTCCCTCATCCCGCCCGAGGGAGGCCTGTACCCACTGCCGTGGCGTATGTGCGCCCGAGCGCTCGGCACCGCCGTCGACGTCAAGGTGTGGCCGACCTCCCGGCCTGAACCGGCGTGGGACGACCCCCGCTCCTCCGGTTCGGTCACCGTGCCGCGCGACTGGGTCTACCCCGGTTCGGCCGGTTGGTACATCGGCCACCTGCAACCCGGCCACCATGCCACCTTCACCAAACTGGGGACGTGGAAGTACCCGGCGGCGGACTCGAGCGCCGGCGGCGCCGGTTAGCCGCGCCCCAACGGTCAGGGGCCGCCCAACCGGCGGCTCGGCGCGATGTTGGTGCACTTGCTCGTCCCCCCCCGATCAACTGCCCCCAGTAGAACGGGCGCGCCGGCGGGTTTGGTCTTCACCACGTACCCGGAACAGGCGTTCGACACGCTCGGGATATTGAACTATCCTTGCCAGGTGGAGTAATTTCCCATAGAGTGCCCCGAAGTGGAGGACGATCCCAGGGCAACAGCAGCGACCGGTGAGCCCGGTGGAGCGGTGGCGCTGTCGGCCGCCGCTCAGGTCCAGCCGCCGCTGCTAACCGGTGAGTTCAACCACAAGATCGACAGCAAGGGTCGCCTCGTCCTGCCCTCCGGTTTTCGCTCGAGCTACTCCGGCGGCGGGCACCTGCAGGTGTGGCAGGGAACCCACCTGACGTTGTTCACCGACGCCGGCTACCGGATCTGGGCCGCTGACACCCGACAGCGGCTCATCGATCGAGGAGAGATGACCGGCGCGTCGCTGCAGACCGCCATCCGGAAGCTGGCCAGGGCCGCCGAGCGGGTCACCCCTGACGCCCAGGGCCGCTTCATCGTCCCGCCCCGCTTCCGGGGTCTGGCCCCGCTCAACACCGAGGTGGTGGTCCTCGGGATGTTCGACCGCATTGAGATCTGGCTCCCGGAGGCACTAGCTGACGAGGACCCGTCCTCGGAGGTCGACCTGGCCATGCTGCAAGACGACTACGAGAGCCACCACCGATGAAGGAGCCTGAAAGGCGAGCGAACCGTGACAGGGACGTCTCCGCCGCCAAGCGGCAAACGGTCATCGGTGCAGACCGGCGCGATGCCACCGGTCGCCCGCTGGACCGGGTGGAACACAGATGAGCGCCGGCCTTCTCGTCCTAACCGAACCCAACCCCGTGGCCGCGCCTGGCCGCCTGCTGCCTCTCGGCTCCCGAGATGGCCAAGCCCCTCTCCGCCCGCTTTCCATCTCAAGCTCGTCCGGGGAGAAATCCGGACGGGTGACTGGGGGCCGGGGGGCAGCAGGCGATCAGGCCGGCCGGAGGGCCGCCATCCTGGAACCTGAACGCCAATCCTTCGGAGGCATGGCCATGGACGATGTCGGCGAGAGCTCCGCTCGGGCCGATCACGTGCCGGTCCTGCGAGAAAGGGTGGTGGCGGCTCTCGAAACGGTGCCGGTCGGATGGCTGGTGGACGGCACGCTCGGCCGGGGCGGTCACGCCAGCGCCATCTTGGACCGGCGGAGTGACCTGCACCTGCTGGGCATCGACCGCGACCGCTCCGCCCTGACCGCCTCGGCCGAAGCGCTGCGCCCCTTCGCCGACCGGATCACCTTGGTCCAGGCTCGTTTCGACCAGATGGCCGACGCCGTCGAGACCCACCGCGCCCACCCGGTGACCGGTGTCCTGCTCGATCTAGGTGTCAGCTCGCCCCAGCTCGACGACGCTGAGCGGGGCTTCAGCTACCGCCACGAGGCTCCCCTCGACATGCGGATGGACCAGGGTCAGAAGCTCACCGCCCATGAGGTCGTCAACGCCTACGGCCAGGCCGAGCTGGCCACGGTCTTGCGTCGCTTCGGAGACGAGCGGTTCGCCGATCGCATCGCCGCCGCGGTGGTGGCCGCCCGCCCGGTGACCACCACCACCGAGTTCGCCGAGGTGGTCCGTTCGGCCATCCCGGCTCCTGCCCGTCGGCGCGGCGGCCACCCGGCCAAACGCAGTTTCCAGGCCGTGCGCATCGAGGTCAACGGTGAGCTCGATGCATTGGCCGCCGCGCTCGACGAAGGCATCCGGCTGCTCGTCCCCCAGGGGCGGATGGCCGTGCTCACCTACCACTCCGGTGAGGACCGGCTGGTGAAGGCCGCGTTCCGCACGGCCGAGACCGGGGGCTGCACGTGCCCACCGGGACTTCCCTGCGGCTGCGGTGCCCTGTCCCGGGGTCGGTTGGTGCGCCGGGGGGCGTGGACTCCCGGTCCTGGCGAGCAGACTGCCAACCCCCGCTCGGCCAGCGCCCGACTCCGGGTCTTCGAGAAGGGCGATGGCGCGTGACCGCGCCACTGCCGTCACGAAGTCGGGAGGGCTACGCACCGCCGGTTCGACGACCTGAAGCCCGTCCCCGCTTGCGGGCCGTGCCGCCTCTGCGGCCGTCGCCCCGCGCCGGGCTGCTCGCCTGTGCCGTGATCCTGTTGGTCTTCGGTCTCCTGCTGGGTGCGGTCATGGTCAACAGCAAGCTGATCACTGGCCAGCAGGACCTCGACCGCATAGACAAGGCCATCACCAAGGCCGATGCCGTGCACGACCGGCTGCGGCTCAAGGTGGCGCAGCTCGAATCGCCCGAGCGCATCGTCGAGGCCGCCAAGGGGCAGGGCATGATCCCGGCCGCCCAGACCATCTGGGTGGTGCCGGTGGTGCCCGACAACCCGCCTGTGACGAGCCCGACCCCGGCGCCGACCAGCCCGTCACCGTCGGGCGCGGAGCAGGCGTCGGGCCGGGTCGGCGCCCCCGAACCCGCCCAGCCGTAGCCGCCCACCGTGAGCATCCCGCCCAGGCGCCGGCCCGCCCCCCGGTCGCAAGCCGGGCGGCCGCAACCCGACGCCGCCGGCCGCCACCGTCCATCACCGAAGCCAGCCGCCCGCAGGCGAGCGCGGCCGGCGGCGCCGACCCCCGCCGGCCCCGCCGGTAGGCGAGCGTCCCCGTCGGGAAGGACCGCCGCCCGCCGGGCGCGGCCCACGCCTGCGACCCCTGCCGGTCGTGACCGTAAGCCGACAAGGCCCGCCGCCCGCCGTGCGCCCCCCTCGCCCGCAACCCCGACGGGGCGTGACCGTAAGCCGACAGGGACCGCGGCTCGCCGGGCGCGGCCCGCGCCCCCAATTCCCAGCGAGCGCGACCGTAAGCCAAGAGGAACCGCGGCCCGCCGGCCGCGGCCCACGCCTGCGACCCCTGCCGGTCGTGACCGTAAGCCGAAACAGGCGGCGGGGCGCCAGCCCCGGCGAGCGCGGCCGACCCCGGCCGGTCGCCCGCCGGCGGCGAGCCGCCGGCCTGCGCCCCCCTCCACCACGCTCACCCGGCGCCCGGCTCCTGCCCGGCGCCGAGCGAATGCGCCGACCTCCCGCCGGGCCGCCCAGCCAGTAACCGGAGCGCCACGGCCGCGGGTGGCGCGATCCATGGGCCGCCCGAGCGGAGGAGGACGGGGCGGAAGCCTGGTCCGGGCCAGAAGAACGGCGCCCAGGCCCCGCTCGCCGCTGTTCTCCTTGAAGTGGCGACTGGTCAGCCTGATGACTGTCTTCGTGATGGTGTTCGGTTTCGTCGTGCTCAAACAGGTCGACCTCCAGCTGCTGCACCCTTCCCGCTACAACCAGTGGGGCATGCGCCAGCGGCTGGTCTCGGTAGCGTTGCCCGCCGGCCGCGGTTCGATCATCGACCGCAACGGTGAGGACCTCGCACTCTCCATCCCGCAGACGACGGTGTACGCCGACCCCTCAAAGGTCGATCGCCGGCATGCGGCCCAAGCCCTGGCGCCAGTGCTGCACGTGCCCGCCGACCAGCTGTTGAAGCAGCTATCGGCACCCGGTTCCTTCGTCTACGTGGCCCGCCAAGTGGACGACGCCACGGCCAAGGCGGTGGACGACCTCAAACTGGGCGGGGTGCACACCGTCACCGAGGCCCGCCGCTTCGATCCTTCGGGCCGGCTTGGCCTTTCCCTGGTGGGCTCCACAGACACCGACGGTCGGGGCATCTCCGGCCTCGAGGAGCAGTACGACGAGACCCTCACCGGCCGTGCGGGAAAGCTCAGCTTGGAGCGCGCCGGCGGCGACTCCGGTGGCACCATCGCCACCGGTCGCCAGCAGCTCACACCGCCACGGCCGGGCCACGACGTGATGCTCACGCTGGACCGCAGCCTCCAGTACGAGACCGAGCGGGTGCTGGGCGAGCAGGTCAAAGCGACCAGCGCCAAGGGGGGGATCGTCGTGGTCTCGCGCCCGAGCACCGGTGAGATCCTGGCGCTGGCCAACATGACCCGGAACCCCGACACCGGCGAGGTGACACCGTCCAGCAACAACGCCGCCGCCACTACGATGTTCGAGCCTGGCTCGGTCACCAAGGTGATCACCGTGTCCGCCGCGGTCGAGCAAGGCGCCGTCACCCCGCAGACGTCGCTAGAGGTTCCCGGCGAGCTCCAAGTGGCGGACACCCGCTTCCAAGACGATGAGCCCCACGGCGTCCAAGCCATGACCGTCAGCGACATCCTCGCCCAGTCCTCGAACATCGGCACGATCATGTTGGCCAAACAGCTCGGCAAGGACCGGCTCAACCAGTACCTGCTGCGGTTCGGGATGGGACGCCCCACGGCGTTGGCGTTCCCGAACGAGGCGGCCGGCATCCTCAAGTCGCCGGGCGCGTGGTCGGGCACCGACATCGGTTCGGTGCCGATCGGGCAGGGCATCTCGGTCACCGCCGTCCAGATGCTCTCGGCCTTCAACACCATCGCCAACGACGGCCGCTACGTGGCACCGAAGCTGGTGGCGGCCACCATCGACCCGGACGGGACCCGCCACCCCACGACGCCCTCCGCGCAGCACCGGGTGGTGAGCCCGTCAACGGCCCGATCCGTGCAGGACATGATGGTGCAGGTCGTGAAGGCGGGAACCGGGGCCAAGGCGGCCGTGCCCGGGTACACCGTCGCCGGCAAGACCGGCACCGCCCGAAAGCCACTGCCCGAAGGCGGGTACAGGGATGTCTTCGGCAACTACCACTACGTGTCGACCTTTGCCGGGTTCGTGTCCGGCTCCAACGCCGACCTCTCCGTCATCGTGGTGATGGACGAGCCGATCGGCGCCTTCTACGCCGCCGACGTGGCCGCTCCGGTGTTCTCGCGCTTGGCCAGCTACGCCTTGCGCCAGCTGCACATCCCGCCGCTGGCGTCGGCAGTGACCTCCACCGGTGACGCCCAGATCGTGGTTGACAACCAAGCGCCGCCGGCACCGCCGGCCACCGACCCGAACGCTGTCCCAGCCGGCGCTACCAGCCCGCCGGTCACCGACCCGAACGCTGTCCCGGCCGGCGTTACCAGCCCGCCGGCCACCGGTCAGGCGACGACCGGCTCCGGTGTACCGACCACCTCGGGAGCCGGCACCGGCTCCAACCTCGGCTGAGTCACGGTGCTGCTTCGAGAGCTGATCGCAGCGACCGCCGCCTACCCGGCCCTCGGTGGCGTCCAAACCGCCGGTGACCTCGGGATCGAGGTCGAGTCGGTGGCCTACGACTCCCGGCGAGTAGGGACCGGCGCCCTGTACTGCTGCGTGCCGGGGTTGGAGGTCGACGGCCACCAGTTCGCCGCCGAGGCCGTCGCCGCCGGCGCCGCCGCCCTGCTGTGCGAGCGGCCGGTCGGGGCCGGGGTGCCCGAAGTGCGGGTGCCGTCGGTGCGGGCGGCCATGGGCCCCCTCGCCGCCGTCATGGCGGGGGAGCCCTCCCAGAGGCTCGATCTGGTGGGCTTCACCGGCACCAACGGCAAGACCACGGGGACCCACCTGCTGGTGTCGATCCTCACCACGGCCGGCTGGCCGTCGGCGGCTATCGGGACGCTCACCGGGGCGCGCACCACCCCCGAGGCGCCCGACCTGCAGTTCGCGCTGGCCCAGCACCTGTCAGAGGGCATCCGGGCGGTGGCCATGGAGGTCTCCTCCCACGCATTGGCCCAGCACAGGGTCGACGGTTGCCGCTTCCGGGTGGCGGTCTTCACCAACCTCAGCCGGGACCACCTCGACTACCACGGCGACATCAACGCCTACTTCCGGACCAAGGCGCGGCTGTTCGAGCCGTCGCTCTCCGACCGGGCGGTGGTCGACCTCGATGACTCCCACGGCCGGCTCCTGTTCGACGCCGCCACCATCCCGACGGTCGGTTACTCGCTGGCCGACGCCGGCGACATCGAGGTGAGCCGGCACGGCAGCCGCTTCACGTGGCGGGGCCACGCCGTGAACCTGGCGTTGACCGGTCGCTTCAACGTCTCCAACGCCCTGGCGGCCGCCACCGCCGCCGCCGAGCTTGGCATCGAGACTGCCACCATCGCCGCCGGTCTCGACAGCAGCGGTCCTGTGCCCGGCCGCTTCGAGCAGGTCCCGACCGACCAACCCTTCAGCGTGGTCGTCGACTACGCCCACACCCCTGACGGCCTGGCCCACGCCCTGGAGGCCGCCCGCGAGCTGGCCGGGGGCCACCGGGTGATGTTGGTGTTCGGCTGCGGCGGCGACCGGGATCGGTCCAAGCGACCGGAGATGGGGCGGATCGCCGCCGACCGGGCCGATGTGGCCGTCCTAACCTCCGACAACCCCCGTTCCGAAGATCCGCTCGCCATCATCGAACAGGTGGCCGCCGGCGTGGTTGACCGGTCGTGTCTGACGGTGGTGCCGGACCGGGCCGACGCGATCGCTGTCGCCATCGGTCGTGCCGGGCGCGGTGACGTGGTGCTCCTGGCCGGCAAAGGGCACGAGACCACGCAGGTGATCGGTGACCGGGTGCTGGACTTCGACGATCGTGCCGTCGCCGCCCAGGCGCTGGCGGCACGGGGCGGCGGCCTCGAGGAGGCCCACGCATGATCCGCCTGCTCATCGGCGCTGCCGTCGGCCTGGCCGTCTCCCTGGTCCTGACCAGGTTCCTGATCGACTGGTTGCACCGCTTGAAGATCGGCCAACCGATCCACGAGGACGTCCCCGAAGGTCACCGGGTCAAGGCCGGTACGCCCACCATGGGCGGCGTGGCCATGGTCACCGCCGCCGTGCTCGGCTACCTGGGGGCCCACGTACCCCACGGCACCGTCTTCACCCGATCCGGGCTGCTGTTGCTCGGACTGGTCGTCGGCGCCGGCCTGGTCGGTCTGCTCGACGACTGGATCAAGGTGTCCCAGGAGCGCAACCTCGGCCTGAACAAGCGGACCAAGATCCTGGGGCTGCTGCTGGTCGCGGTGGGGTTCTCGGTGGGGCTGCTCCAGCTCACCGTGGTTCACACCACCATCGGGTTCACCCGCTTCGATCACCCCGGCATCGAGGTGGGGAAAGTGGGATGGGCCGTGCTGGCGGTGCTGCTCATCATGGGTACCACCAACGCCGTAAACCTCACCGACGGGCTTGACGGCCTGGCTGCGGGCTCCGCGTCGCTGGCCTTCATCGCTTACGCCCTCATCTGCTTCTGGGCCTTCCGCTACGGCCCCAACAACCTCACCCACCGCGTTCCGAACATCTACCACGTTGCCCATGCGTTGGATCTGGCCCTGGTGTCCGCAGCCATGGCGGGAGCGTGCATCGGTTTCCTGTGGTGGAACGCCCACCCGGCGCGGATCATCATGGGTGACACCGGCTCGCTGGCCATCGGCGCCGGCCTGGCCGGTGTGGCGCTGAGCACCAACACCCAGCTACTGCTGCCCATCGTCGGTGCTCTCTACGTGGCCGAGACCGTGTCGGTGATCCTTCAGGTAGGCAGTTTCCGGCTGTTCCACCGCCGGATCTTCCGCATGGCGCCGATCCACCACCATTTCGAGATGGCGCCCCGGTCGGGGCGAGGGGACGGCTGGCCCGAGACCACCGTCATCGTCCGCTTCTGGATCCTCGGCGGCCTGTGCACCATGCTCGCCCTGGGCTTCTTCTACGCCGACTTCCTCCGCTACCAGGGGCTGACCCTCTGATGCCGCACGCGCTGGTCGTGGGCCTCGGCGTCACCGGGAGGGCGATGGCGACGGCGCTGCGCGCCCACGGTCACGAGGTGGTGGCGGTGGACGATCACCCCAGCGCCGGTCTGGAGGCATGGGCTGGCGAGCAGCACCTCGACGTGGTCACCGAGCCGTCCGTCGGCGAGCTGGAAGCGCTGGTCGGCGGCGCCGGCGTGGTCTTGCCGGCGCCCGGCCTGCCCGAACGCCACCTGGTTTTCGCCTTGGCCGACCGTCTCTCGGTGCCGGTCCGCAGCGAGTTGGACCTGGCTGCCGGCTGGGACGACCGGCCCACGGTGGCCATAACCGGCACCAACGGCAAGACCACCGTCACCCTGCTGGTAACCGAGATGTTGAGGGCTTCGGGGTGGCGGGCCGAAGCGGTCGGCAACACCGACGTCCCGCTGGTCTCCGCCATCGCCGATCCCGATGTAGACGTGTTCGTGGTCGAGGCCAGCTCGTTCCGCCTGGCCCGCAGCACCGCTTTCTGCCCGGTGGTGGGCACCTGGTTGAACTTCGCCGACGACCATCTCGACGTCCACCGCGATCTCGCCGGCTACGAGCAGGCCAAGGCCCGGCTCTGGGCCGGCTTCACCGCAGACCAGCTGGCGGTGGCCAACGCCGAGGACCCGGTGGTGGCCGCCCACGCCGCCCGCCTCCCTTGGGTCGAGACCTTCGGTTTGTCGGTGGGGGACTGGCACGTCGCCGGCGGCCACCTCCGCCGCCCGGGCGGCGAGCCGCTGGTGCCCGTCGCGGATCTGTGGCGCGCCCTGCCGCACGACCTGACCAACGGGCTGGCGGCCGCAGCCACCGCGTTGGGAGCGGGAGCGACCGTCGAAGGGGTGCAGGCGGCGCTGACCGGTTTCACCGGTTTGCCCCACAGGGTCGAGCTGGTCGCCGAAGACCATGGCGTCCGCTACTACGACGACTCCAAGGCCACCGCGCCCCACGCCACCCTGGCGGCCCTGTCCGGCTTCGATTCGGTGGTCCTCATCGCCGGCGGTCGGAACAAGGGTCTCGACCTCGGCGCCCTGGCCGCCGCCGCGCCGCGCCTGCGCCATGTGGTGGCCATCGGCGACGCCGCCGACGAAGTAACCGCCGCCTTCGGCGGCAAGGTGCCGGTGCAGGCGGCGGGGAACATGGATGACGCCGTGGCTCAAGCGGCAGTGGCTGCTCACAACGGGGACGTGGTGCTCCTGTCACCCGGCTGTGCTTCGTTCGATTGGTACCGCAACTACGCCGAGCGGGGCGAGGACTTCGCCCGGGCCGTGCACGAGCTCATAGGAGGTGACCGGTGACCGACTGGACCATCGCGCCACGGGAGGGTCACCGGCGACCGGCGGCGCCGATCAGCCGCGGTCGGTCGGCGCCGGTGCAGCCGGGGGCGGCACGAAGCGGCCGCCTGGCCCTGCCGGGCGAGGCCACGGGCAGCTTCTACCTGCTGCTGGCCGTGATCGTGGTCATCACCATGATCGGTCTGATCATGGTGCTGTCGTCCTCGGCGGTGCGTGCCGTCGACGAGGGCAGCTCGACGTGGTCCTACTTCGCCCGGCAAGTCCAATGGTGCGCCCTGGGCACGGTGGTGCTGGTAGCGGCGCTATACGCCGGACCCCGCGTCCGGCGGCTGGCGATGCCCGGGTGGCTGGTCGCAGTGGGTCTGCTGCTCGCCGTGCTGGTGCCGGGGATCGGCGTGCGGGTCAACGGAGCCCAGCGCTGGATCGCCGGCGGGGGCCTGCAGTTGCAGCCGTCGGAGCTCGCCAAGCTGGCCATGGTGATCTTCATCGCCGATCTGGTCGACCGCCGCCGTGACGAGCTCGAGGATCGCTCCCGGGGCGCTCGCCGGGTGGTGCGGCCGGTCATGCTGGCGCTCGGGGTGGTCTCGTTGCTGATCATGCTCGAGCCGAACCTCGGCACCACCCTGGTCATCGTGGCCATCGCCGCCGGCATGCTGTTCGCCGCCGGCGCGCCCGGCCGGTCGCTGGCCGGCTGGCTCGGCACCTTCGTCGGCGCCGCCGTGCTATCGGTGGCCCGGACCCCGTGGCGGCTCAACCGCCTCATGGCCTTCCGCGACCCTTGGGCCCACTCCGGCGGGACCGGGTACCAGACGTTGCAGTCACAGGCCGCGGCGGCCGGAGGCGGGCTGTTCGGTCGCGGCCTGGGTGATTCCCGGGCCAAGTGGAACTACCTGCCCGAGGCCCACACCGACTTCATCTACGCGGTGATGGCCGAAGAGCTCGGGCTGGCCGGGGGGGTGCTGATGATCCTGCTGTTCCTGGTCGTCGCCGCCATCGGGGCGCGGATCGCCTTCCGGGCCGAGTCCACCTTCGACCAGTTGCTGGCCGTGGGGATCACGGTGTGGTTCGTGGTGCAGGCCTTCATCAACATGGGTGCGGTGGTCGGTGTCCTGCCGATCACCGGCGTGCCGCTGCCGTTCGTGTCCTTCGGTGGCTCGTCGCTGCTGCTGACCTTGGCGGCGGCCGGTGTGCTGCTGGGGGTGGCCCGCCGGCCGGCACCGGCTTCGGCCCGCTGATGGCGAACGAGACGTGGGCCATCTTCGCCGGCGGGGGCACGGCCGGGCACCTCCTGCCGGGCCTGGCGGCGGCCGATGTCCTGGTCGAGCGCGGTCATGACCCGGCTTCCATCCACTTCGTCACCAGCGATCGGGGGACGGAGGCCAAGCTGCTGGCCGGATCTGGCTTCGGCCACGATCAGCTGACCGGCCGGGGGATCCAGCGCAAGCTCGACAGGTCCAACGCCGCCGCCGCTGCCGGCCTGCTGCGGGCCACCGCCGCCGGACTGTCCATGGTGCGGCGCCGGCGGCCGAAGGTGGTGGTGTGCCTGGGTGGCCATGCCTCCTTCGCTTGCGCGGCGGCTGCCACGGTGCTCGGCGTGCCGCTGGTCCTCATGGAGCAGAACGTCCGGGCCGGCGCCGTCAACCGGTTGCTGCGGCGCTTCGCCGCCGCCTCCGCCGTCAGCTTCGAAGGCACCGACCTGCCCCGCGCCGTCGTCACCGGCAACCCGCTGCGGCCCCAGTTGCGGGCTGCCGCCAGCCACCCCGACCGGGTGGCGGCCCGCGCTGCTCTCGGGCTTTCGCCCGAACGCACGGTGTTGTCGGTGTTCACCGGCTCGCTCGGTTCTCAACGGGTCAACGAGGCGGTGGCCGGCGTGGTCGAGCATTGGGCCGACCGCCGCGACCTCGCCATACGGCACATCACCGGCACCCGGGACTACGCCTCGCTGGCTGCCGCCCGGCCCCCGCTTCCTGACGGTGGCCTCGACCACCAGCTCATCGAATACGAGGAGCACATGGAGCTGCTGCTCGCCGCCACCGACATCGCCGTCACCCGGGCCGGTGCCGGCACCTGCTCCGAGCTGACCGCCTTCGCCATCCCAGCCATCGTCGTGCCGCTACCGATCGCCACCCGCGATCACCAGACGGCCAACGCCGAGGTGCTGGTCGCCGCCGGGGGAGCGGTGTTGGTCCCTGACGCCGAGCTCACCATCGATCGCCTCGAGCAAGAGCTGGGCCGGATTCTTGCCGATCAGGGTCTCCGCGAGCGGATGGGCGCTGGCATGCGCTCCCTGGCCCGGCTCGACGCCGCCGATCGGGTGGCCGACCTGATCGAGGCCCACGCCCGTGGCTGACGACGCCGCCCGCCAGGGCACCGCGACGCGGCCGGACCTGAGCGTGCGACAAACCCTTCACCTGGTGGGCATCGGCGGTAGCGGCATGAGCCCCATCGCCCGGGTGCTGGTGGCCATGGGCCACCGCGTCTCTGGGAGCGATCAAAGGGATTCAGCGGTGGTGGCCGAGCTCCGAGGACTGGGAGTCGAGGTGACCGTCGGCCATCACCCCTCGGCGGCGTCGCGTGCCGACGCGGTGGGTGCCTCGACGGCCGTTCCCGCCGACGACCAGGATCTGATCGCAGCCGCCGCCGCCGGCATCCCGGTGCTGCGACGGTCCGACTTGCTGGCGGGGATTGCCGCCACCCGTCGCACCCTGGCGGTGGCCGGGACCCACGGCAAGACCTCCACCACCGCCCTGCTGGCCTACCTGCTACGAGCCACCGGGTGCGACCCGTCATGGATCGTCGGCGGCCAAGTACCCGCCCTCGGCGGCAGCGCCGGTTGGGGGGGAGGCGAGTGGCTGGTCGTCGAAGCCGACGAGAGCGACGGCACCTTCCTCGAACTGGGTGCCGAGGCCGCCATCGTCACCAATGTCGAGCTCGACCACGTCCGCTACCACTGGGGTTCCTTCGATCGGCTGGTCGCAGCCTTTGAGACCTTCCTGGCCGCCGTCCCCGGCCCCCGGGTCGTCTGCATCGATGACCCTGTGGCAGCCGAATTGGCCGGCCGGATCGCGGCGGCCCACGCGGTGACGACGTGCGGGACCGACCTGGGTGCCGATTATGTGATCGACGGTGTGGAGGGTCGCGGCGACGGTGTGCGGTTCCGGCTGTCGCATCTGGATCGGGTTCTGGGATTTGTCGACGTTCCCCAGCCTGGCCTTCACACCGCCCGCAACGCCACCGCCGCCCTGGTCGCCGCCATGGAGCTGGGGGTGGCATTCGATCAGGGCGCCGCCGCCTTGGCCGACTTCGGCGGGGTGGCGAGGCGCTTCGAGCACCGCGGCGTAGCCGGCGGGGTGACCTTCATCGACGACTACGCCCACCTGCCGAGCGAGGTGCGAGCCGCCCTCCAGGCGGCGCGCAGCGGGGACTGGCACCGGGTGGTGGCGGTCTTCCAGCCCCACCGCTACACCCGCACCGCCGAGGTGTGGGCCGATTTCGCCGACGCCTTTGTCGATGCCGACGCCGTCGCCATCACCGATGTGTACAGCGCCGGCGAGCCGCCGATCGAAGGGGTGAGCGGCAAGCTGCTGGTCGACGCCGTGCTTGACGCCCATCCTCACCAAACAGTGGCTTGGCTACCCACCCTCGCCGACGTCACCGTGTGGCTGACCGGGTTGTTGCGGCCCGGTGACCTGTGCTTGGGGCTGGGCGCCGGTGACGTGACCGATCTGCCGGACTTGGTGCGCCCCCTGCTCGTCGCCCGGTCGAACCGGTGAGCTCGCCCCGGCCGGCGGCGCCATCGAAGACCATCGAGGTGGCGGCCGCCGCGCTGGCCGGTCGGGCCCGGCGCAACGTGGCCCTGGGCCCCCTGACCACGTATCGCGTCGGCGGCGCGGCGGCCCTGTATCTGACGGTCGACTCCGACCGAGACCTGGACTTGGCCAGCCGCGCCGTTATGGAGTCGGGCGTGGCCGTGCTGGTGGTCGGCAAGGGCTCGAACTTGTTGGTGTCAGACGCCGGGTTCGACGGCCTGGCCTTGGTCCTGGGGGAGCGGTTCACCACCGTGGAGATATCGGGCACGTCAGTCGAGGCTGGGGCGGCCGTCGCCCTGCCGGTGGTCGCTCGCCGGACCGCCGCCGCCGGCCTCACCGGTTTCGAGTGGGCCGTCGGTGTGCCGGGCTCGGTCGGGGGGGCGGTGCGCATGAACGCCGGCGGCCACGGCTCCGACATGGCCGCCAGCCTGGTGAGGGTCCGCGTCAGGCATCTGGCGACCGGCGAAGATATGGACATGCCGGCCGACGGGCTCGACCTCGCCTATCGCCGTTCATCGGTCGCCTCTAATGACTTGGTTCGCTCCGCGACGCTGGAGTTGCGGCGTGGTGACCGGGCGCGGTCCGAAGCCGAGATCGCCGAGATCGTCCGCTGGCGCCGGGCCAACCAGCCGGGCGGCCCCAACGCCGGATCGGTCTTCACCAACCCGCCGGGCGACTCGGCCGGCCGGCTCATCGAGGCGGCCGGCGCCAAAGGTCTGCGGCTCGGCACGGCCATGGTGTCCACCCGGCACGCCAACTTCATCCAAGCCGACGAAGGTGGCCGCGCCGACGACGTCCACGCCCTCATGACGGAGGTCCGCCGGCGGGTGTCGGCCCGATCAGGCATCCCCCTGGAGGCCGAGACCCGGCTGATCGGCTTCGGCTCCGGCCAGGGAGACTTGGGTTGACGGCCGGAACCATCAGCCGACCGCGTTCGGCGCCCCGGCATCGGGCTCTGGCAGAGCCGGTGCACAACCGGATCGCCGCTCGCCGGCACGAGATCGAGCACGGGCGCGCCCGCCGCCGGCTCCGATGGCTGGTGGCCGTGGCCGCAGTGCTCATCTTGGTCCTGCTCGCCCTGGCGATCAGCCGTTCGCCAGTGCTCGCCGTCTCCCGCTTCGACATAGACCTCGGAGGTGCTCAGCACGTGAGCATCGCCCAGGTCGAGTTCGCCGCCGGGGTCCACCTCCACACTCCCATGGCCGGTGTGGACGTGGATTCGGCCGCCAGCCGGTTGGCGGTGCTGCCCTGGGTCCAGTCGGCCACCGTGGTGCGGCGCTGGCCCAACACCCTCTCGCTCCGCATCATCGAGCGCACCCCGGTGGCCCAGGTCCCGAGCTCCACCGGAGGCTGGCTGTTGGTGGACGAGTCGGGTCAGTTGCTAGAGGCGCGCTCGGCTCCCACGCCAGGCCTCCTACATCTCAAATCATCCCCTGTGGCCGCCCGGGCCGGGGCCAACATCGGTGCCGGGCCGCGAGAAGCGCTGGCTTTGGCTGGCCGGCTACCGCCGAGCCTGGTCAGCCGGCTTTCCGATGTCGATGGCAGTGGGGGCAGCCTCCACGCCGGAATCGCCTCCGGTGGTCAGGTCCGGTTCTGTGGCACCGCCGATCTGGCCGACAAGATACTGGCGCTCAACACGCTGCTGGCTCGAGTCGATCCCGCCCGAGTGGCCACCATCGATGTCTGTGTCCCCGCCGCTCCGGTGGTGACCGCGCCCGCCGCACCGGCCCCGGTCTTGACCAGCCCGACCGGAAGTGCTTAGAGTATCAACCCGAACCACAGGTTTACATAACTCTCAACCTCTACCAAAGGTTGAGAGTAGGTGCCTAGAGACTCGCTGGACTGGGCAGAACCTGACTCCGCACGTGACACCCTTCCAATCACTTCTAGCCCGGCCCCCAGCGGCTGGGCGCTTTCGACCCTCGGACCCCGGTCGCTACGGCTCACCGGCTCCACCTGGAGGTAGCAAATGGCCGGCAGCCCGCAGAACTACTTGGCAGTCATAAAGGTCGTGGGCATCGGCGGCGGCGGCGTCAACGCCGTCAACCGCATGATCGACGCTGGGCTCAAGGGGGTGGAGTTCATCGCCATCAACACCGACGCCCAAGCCCTGCTGATGAGTGACGCCGATGTGAAGCTCGACGTCGGTCGGGAGCTGACCCGGGGTCTCGGCGCCGGCAGCGACCCTGAAGTGGGCCGGGAGGCCACCGAAGCGCACCGCTCCGACATCGAGGAGGCCCTCCAGGGTTCGGACATGGTGTTCATCACCGCCGGCAAGGGCGGCGGGACCGGCACGGGCGGCGCTCCGGTGGTGGCGGAGATCGCCAAGAGCATCGGCGCCCTCACCATCGGCGTGGTGACCCGGCCGTTCAGCTTCGAGGGCCGCCGCCGCTCGGTGCAGGCCGAGCAGGGCATCCAGTCCTTGAAGGAGAAGGTCGACACCCAGATCGTCATCCCCAACGACCGGTTGCTCACCGTCTCTAACGAGAAGACCTCGATGGTCAACGCCTTCAAGATGGCTGACGAGGTCCTCCTCCAGGGCGTGCAGGGGATCACCGACCTGATCACCACTCCGGGCATCATCAACACCGACTTCGCCGACGTGAAGATGATCATGAGCAACGCCGGATCTGCCCTGATGGGAATCGGGCACGCCTCCGGCGAGGGCCGGGCGCTCAACGCCGCCCGCAACGCCATCTCCAGCCCCCTGCTCGAGTCCTCCATCGAAGGGGCCCGCGGCATCCTGCTGTCCATCGCCGGTGGCAGCGATCTCGGTCTGTTCGAGGTCAACGAAGCTGCCGAGGTCATCCACGGGGTCGCTCACCCCGACGCCAACATCATCTTCGGGGCCGTCATCGACGACGAGATGGGCGACGAGGTGCGGGTCACCGTGATCGCCGCCGGCTTCGACCGTTGGGAGGGCGATGGCGCGTCGACCCGCCGGACCACCAACGAAGAACGACCGAACCGGACCTCGGACCTGTTCGGCACGGACGGCGAGGATGCCAGCGACAGCTCCGGCGACGACGACTTCGACGTCCCCTCGTTCCTGAAGTAGTTACGGTCGGCGGGATTCATGCAGGCCCGGTGGCGGTTCACCGACCGCAGCTACGGCGACCTGGCGATCGGCTCGGCCGGCGACCTCGAGCAGCGCCGGCGGAGCATCGTCGACGCCCCGTGGACGTGGCTCGAGCAAGTCCACGGAGCGGCGGTGGTGGTGGTGGGCTCGGCCGGCGAGCACGCGGGAACCCGGGCCGACGCCGCCGTCACCGACCAACCCGGCGCCGCTCTGGCGGTACAGGTGGCCGACTGCGTGCCGCTGGTCCTGGTCGGCACCTCCCCGTCCGGCGCCGCCGCCGTCGGGGTGGTGCACGCCGGCTGGCGCGGCCTGGGTGACGGGGTCGTGGAGGCGACGGTCGCAGCCCTCCGCCGGTTAGGCGCGACCGGCGTGGCGGCCCACATCGGACCTCACATCCGCCGCCGCTGCTACGAGTTCGGCGCAGCCGAACTCGACAGCGTGGTCTGTGCCGTGGACCCGGCTGTGCGCAGCCGAACGGCTTGGGGTACCCCGGCCCTTGACCTCACCGCCGGACTTCACCATGTCCTGGCCGCGGCCCGGGTCACCACTGCCGACGATGCCGGCACGTGCACCGCCTGCAGCCCGGCGCACTACTCCCACCGGGCGCGGGCCGACACCGGGCGGCAGGCGGCGGTGGCCTGGTTGGAGCAGGGTTGAGCTCCACAGACGGCGCCGCAGGGGCGGGAGAGGCCCCGGACATTGACGTGGTGCGCGAGCGGCTCCATGGGCTGCGCCGGCGCATCGCCGATGCCGGGGGCGCCACGAACGAGGTCTCCATCCTGGCCGTGACCAAGGGGTTCGGGCCGTGGGCTCCCCTGGCCGCTGCCCAGGTGGGGCTGACCGAGGTGGGGGAGAACTACGCCCAGGAGCTGATCGCCAAGGCGGCGGCGTTGGCCGAGTCGTCCGGGCCGGCGGTGGCCTGGCACGCCATCGGCCGCCTGCAGCGCAACAAGGTCAAGGCGCTGGCGCCGGTGGTGGCTCGCTGGGAGAGCGTCGACCGTGCCGAGCTGGCCGAGGAGATCGCCCGCCGTGCTCCCGGCGCCCGGGTGTTGGTGCAGGTCAACGTGTCGGGGGAGGCCCAGAAGGGTGGCGCTGCGGCTTCGGCCATCCCCTCACTGGTGCGGTTGTGCCAGGAGGTGGGCCTGACCGTGGAGGGCTTGATGGCCGTCGGCGCCGCCGGTGGGGGTGAGACCGCCCGGCCCGGGTTCTCGATCTTACGGCGCCTGGCCGATGACCTCGGGTTGCCGGAGCGCTCCATGGGCATGAGCCACGATCTGGAGGCGGCCGTAGCCGAGGGCGCAACATGCGTCCGGGTCGGTACCGCTCTGTTCGGGCTTCGCCCGCCGAGGCTTTGAACTCGCACCGGTCGGACTTGGGCGCGGGGCCTGTCCTCTATGCTGGCCCGGACCGTCAGGAGGGCGTTGTCGGCATGTTGCGCAAAGCGATGCACTACTTGGGACTCGGGCCCGACGAGGAGTACGACGACTATGACCCCTCCTATGAGGAGCAGGCCGAACAGGAGCCGTCCGGGGCGTCCCGGTATGCGCCCGGCCCCGCACCGGCGGCCCCCCCGCCCTACGCCGACGAGTCCTCGGCGCTGGGAACGGTGCGGCCCATCAACCCGCGGCCAGAGCGTCGTGAGCCGGTGCGGGTGGACCCCCAACCGCAACCGCAGCCGATGCAGCGAACCCGGTCCCAGGCAGTTCGGCCCATTGCGGTGACGCCCAACGCCAAGCCCCAGGTGGTGGTGCCCACGTCGTTCAACCAGGCCCAAGAGGTCGCCGACAAGTTCAAAGGCAGCCAGCCGGTCATCGTCAACATGCAGAGCGCCGACCGGGACCTGGCCCGGCGCCTCATCGACTTCGCCAGCGGCCTTTGTTACGGGCTCGGGGGGCAGATGGAGAAGGTGGCCAACCAGGTGTACCTGCTCACCCCCTCCAACGTGGAGGTCTCCGCCGAGGACCGGCGCCGCCTGCACGAGCGCAACTACGACCACTGACCCCTCCCGGTCCGGTGTCCCCGATGGGAGCCGGCCGGCCGCTGGACGTCTCCCATCATGATGCTCGCTGTAAGCACGGTTCTCCGGGTGATTTGCCCCCTCATCACCCTCTACACCTTTGTGGTGTTGGCCGCCATCCTCATGAGCTGGTTCCCGATCCAGCCCGGGACCCCGGCTTATTCGATCTGGCGGTTCTTGCGGTCGCTCACCGATCCGGTGCTGCTCCCGTTGCGCCGGGTGATACCGCCCATCGGCGGGGCGTTCGACCTCTCGCCGCTGATCCTCCTCATCGGCCTGCAGATCGCCCACGGCATCATCTGCTGATCCGGCGGTGACCGTGCTGTTCGGCGCTGTTCGGCCCACTCGGCTCGCGGGCATGGCTTCGCCATGAAGCCCACGCGGTTTCGGCTGCTCCGCCTGGCGGCTGCGCAGCCTGACGAAGGGTCCTGGCGCGCCAGCGAGGGAAGCAGCTAGCGACGAGCGGGGAGCGAGCGCCGCAGGTGCTCAACCATGAACAGGCCCGGGACTACCATGCCGCCCATGGAATTGACCCCCAAAGCGATCGAAGAAGCCGAGTTCCGGCAGACATTCCGGGGCTACGACGTCGATCAGGTCGACGAGTTCTTGGAAAAGGTCGCGGCCGGTGTGGCGTCGCTGATGAAGAAGCTCGAAGCGGCCGGCGGGACCGGGGGGAGCAGCGCGACCACTGCCCGACAGGGCGCCCCTACGGCGGCGCCAGCTAACAAAGCGGCCCCGGCGGCTGGACCCACGAGTATCGAGGACAACACCGACGAGCTGCGCCGCACCCTCATCCTGGCCCAGCGCACCGCCGACGCCGCCATACGCGAAGCCAAAGAGGAGGCCTCCCGGCTGGTGGCCGAGGCACGGAACAGCTCCTCTCGTCAGGTGGCCGAGGCCGACGCCAAAGCCAAGAAGCTGGTGGCCGACGCGGAGGCGCAGGCGTCGGCGATCGTCGCCGAGGCTGAGCGCATGGCCGAGGAGCACCGCACCTCCGCCCATGCCCGCCTGATGAGCGAGGTCGAGGCGCTCGAAAGCACTCGCGAGCAGCTCCGTACCGACGCCAACGTCATAGACCACCACGTCGAGGAGCAGCGCCAGCAGTTGCGGGGCGCGCTGGCCGAACTGCAACAGCTGATCGATGATCCGCAGGGACTCCGGCTGACCGCGCCGCCCGAAGAGCGCCTTATCGAGAAGCCGCAGTTCGCACCCCGCGAGCGGATCGGACCTGCGCCCACCGCCGGCTCGCTGACCACCGAGACTTCCCGGGAGGAACCGGCCGACGCGTCAAGCGAGCCGGCTGACCGCGCCGAGCCGGCCGATCAAGGCGCCCAGGATGGCCCGGACGGTCAGGAACAGTCGACCGGCCCGTCACCCGTCGAGATCAGCCTGCCCGAGCCCCCACCGCCGGCCACCGTCCCCGACAGCTGGACCTCGCTGCGAGATGAACCGGTCGAACCGGTGGTGGACCACGCACCGCCCCCGGGCGGCGAAGCGCCCCCCGTCGGCGAGGACCGCTCCGACGAGCTGCGAGACGCCGACACGCCGATGAATCAGGCCGAGACGCCAGGGCTCGACGAACGGTCGGACTCGGTCCCGCCGGCGCCTATGGCAGACGCCGCGTCAAGCGATGCCCCCACCCAGGTCGCCGACCGGGAGCAAGGCGACTCCCGTGGCGAACCGACCCAGGCGACGCCCCAACTGGTGGGTGATGCCGATGAAGACGCCTTCCTGGCCGAGCTGCGCAAGGCCATGACTGACGACGAGTCGCTGGGGCCCCGACAAGGCGCCGATCTTCGGGTCCGCCCACCGGCCACGACGTCCAGCGAGTTCCCCCGCTCCCGGTCGCGCTTCGGACGCCGCCGGTGAACCCAGCCGGGACACCGGCCCAGAACCGCTCAAGGATGTCCGGGACCGGTGAAGCGCGTTCCGCCCACCCGCTCATGCTGGCCGCCGCCGCGGCCGTCGTGGTGGCGCTGCTGCTGCTGATCGCCGGATTCATCGCCGGCTCGACCGCGCTGTTTTGGACGGCCGTCATCGCCGCCGCCCTGGCTCTGGGCCTATGGGTCGCCGAACGGCGGGCGGCGCCTGACGGCGGCCACGACTCGGTGGACGCCGGGCCCGCCATCGGTCTGCTGGTAGCTCAACGGAGCCAGGCCGCTCGCGGATAGGGACGTGCTTCTGGGCCCGCTCGGCTGGCGCCTCGCGTGGGCCTGGCTTCGCCATGGAACCCACGCCCTTGTGCGGCGGCGCCTGGCGGCTGCGCAGCGTTACCGGCTGGCGCCTCGCGTGGGGGCCTGGCTTGGCCATGGAACCCACGCCCTTGTGCGGCGGCGCCTGGCGGCTGCGCAGCGTTACCGGCTGGCGCCTCGCGTGGGGGCCTGGCTTGGCCATGGAACCCACGCCCTTGTGCGGCTGCGCCTGGCGGCTGCGCGTTACCGGCTGGCGCCTCGCGTGGGGGCCTGGCTTGGCCATGGAACCCACGCCCTTGTGCGGCTGCGCCTGGCGGCTGCGCAGCGTTACCGGCTGGCGCCTCGCGTGGGCCGGCTTCGCCATGGAACCCACGCCCTTGTGCGGCTGCGCTCTTAGTCGCGGGAGGCGAGCTCCAGGGAGACCTGGGGGACGCCATCGACGTCCAGGCTGTGTTCGCCGGCGCCAGGGGTCAGCGATTCGGCCAAGACCTCGGCGGCGATGGTGTCGCGGTGAGCGTCGACGGCGGCTCCCAACTCGCCTTCGGCGGTGATGCGAACATGGACACGGTCGGAGATGGCGAAGCCCTGCTCCTTGCGGAGGTCGTTGATGGCCCGTACCAGCTCGCGGGCCAGACCTTCGCGCCGCAGGTCGTCGTCGACCTCGAGGTCGAGGGCGACTGCCCAACCGCCTTCTTCGGCCAACGCGAAGGAGTCGTGGCGGGCGGCGCGGATCTCGACGTCGTCGGCGGTGAGGCGCTCGCCGGCGATCTCGATGGCGCCGTCGCGGCCCAGTTGGTCCTTCAGCATGGAACCGTCGGCCTCGGTCAGAGCCTGCTTGACCTTGTTCACGTTCGGTCCGAGCCGGGGGCCCAAGGTGCGGAAGTTGGGGACGACGGTCCACGTCATGAGCCCTGAAAGCGTGTCCACGTCCTCCAACGCCTTGACGTTGAGCTCGCTGGCGATCTCGGCCCGCACCTCGGCTCCGAGGGAAGCGCCGGGGTGCAACAAGAAGGCTCGGGGAAGCGGCTGGCGGGTGCCGGTGCGGGCGTCGGCGCGCCCTTTGCGTCCGAGCCCCACCAAGCGGCGGGCGGCGGCGACCTGTTCGGCCAGTCGGGGATCGTGGCGGCCCCGGTCGTCGGGCCAGTCCGCCAGGTGCACCGAGGCCTCGCCGGTGAGCACGCCGTAGATCTCGTCGGCCAGGAAGGGACAGAAAGGCGCCAGCAGTTGGGCGGTGGTGCGCAGGCACTCGTGCAGGGTGGCGTGGGCGGCCGGGTCGCTGTCCTTCCAGAACCGGGGTCGGCTGCGGCGCACGTACCAGTTGGAGAGGTCGTCGATGAAGTGGGACAGGCGGGTGCTGGCGGCCAGCGCGTCGAACTCTTCGAGGCAGGCGGTGATGGTGACGACGACGGCATCGAGCTCGCCGAGTATCCAACGGTCAAGGACGTGGGTCGGCGATCCCTGATCCTTCCCCGGTGACCAGCCGTCCAGGTCGGCGTAGGTGGTGGCAAAGGAGAACACGTTCCACAGGGTGAGCAGGGTCTGGCGGGTTGACTCCCGAATGCCTTCGGTGAACACCCGGCGCGGGGTCCACGGTTGGCCGGCGGAGAAGAAGTACCAACGCAGAGCGTCGGCACCAGAGGATCTGAATATCTCCCAGGGGTCGATGACGTTGCCACGGGACTTCGACATCTTCTGGCCGTCCTCGTCGACCAGGAGGCCGAGGCAGACCACGTTGCAGTACGGCGTGGCGCCGAACACCAGGGTGTTCACCGCCAACAATGAATAGAACCAGCCGCGGGTCTGGTCGATGGCCTCGCAGATGAAGTCGGCGGGGAACGACTCGGGCTGCTCGGCCCCGCCGAGGAAGTGGTGCTGGGCCGATGGCATGGAGCCGGAGTCGAACCAGGCGTCGAGCACCGGGGCCAGCCGGGTGGCTTGCTGGCCGCAGTCCTCGGCCGGGCAGGGGAAGGTGATGTCGTCGATGTAGGGACGGTGCAGGTCGAGATCGGCCAGGTCCTGACCGGCCCGCTCGGCCAGTTCGGCCACCGTGCCGACGCAGGTGTCGTGGCCGCTGGCGCAGCGCCAGATGGGCAGCGGCGTGCCCCAGTAGCGGTCCCGGGAAAGCGCCCAGTCGACGTTGCCTTCCAGCCAGTTGCCGAACCGTCCGTGTTTGAGGTGGTCGGGGTGCCAGCCGATCTTCTCGTTCTCGCGCAGCAGGTCGGCGCGGTGATCGGAGGTCCGGGCGAACCAGGACGTCTTGGCCCAGTAGATGAGAGGCGTCCCGCAGCGCCAGCAATGTGGATAGCTGTGCTGGTAGGGCTCCTCGGCGACCAGCAGTCCCCGGCCGTCGAGCTCGGCGATCAGGTCAGCGTCGGCGTCTTTGACGAAGCGACCGGTGTAAGCGGGGACGGTGTGGTCGAAGGTGCCTTCGGCGTCGACCGGGTTGAGCACGGGCAGGCCTTCGGCGCGGGCGACGGCGGCGTCCTCCTCGCCGAACGCCGGCGCCTGGTGGACGATGCCGGAGCCGTCATCGGTGGTGACGTAGGTAGCGGCGACGACCCGCAGCGCGTCCACGTCACCGACGATGGGCAGCACGTCGAATGGGCGCTGGTAGTGGCGGCCGACCAGCTCGGTGCCCGTCCAGCGACCGGTGGGCTCAGCTCCGGGGTAGCGGCGGGCGGCGGCGGCCTCGGCCAGCACCAGATCGCGCCCGCCTGTCGGGTCGGTGATGCGCACGTACACGATGTCGGGGCCCACGGCGGCGGCCACGTTGGACACCAGCGTCCACGGCGTGGTGGTCCAGACCAGCAAGTCGGCGCCGTCGGTGGGGGAGCCGTCGTCGACCAGTGGGAAGCGGACATAAACGGATCGGTCGACGATGTCCTGGTACCCCTGGGCCACCTCGTGGGACGACAGGGCGGTGCCGCACCGACCGCAGTAGGGCACCACCCGGTGGCCTTCGTACAGCAGGTCCCTGTCCCACAGCTGCTTGATGAGCCACCAGACCGATTCCATGTACTCGTTCGACAACGTCCAGTAGGCGTCGGCGGTGTCGATCCAGACGCCGGCGCGGGCGGTGAGCGCCGTCCAGTCCTCGACGTAGCGGTGCACCGAGTCGCGGCAGCGCTGGTTGAACTCAGCCACGCCGTAGGCCTCGATCTCGTGTTTGCTGTGCAGGCCGAGCTGTTTCTCGACCTCCAGCTCGACGGGCAGGCCGTGGCAGTCCCAGCCGCCTTTGCGGGGCACGTTGCGGCCGCGCATGGTCTGGAAGCGCGGGTACAGATCCTTGAACGCCCGGGCCCAGACGTGGTGGAGGCCGGGCTGGCCGTTGGCGGTGGGTGGGCCTTCGTAGAACGTCCAGGGTTCGCCGCCGGCGCGGGCGTCCTGCACCTTCTGGCGCAGGTCAGCGGCCCGCCAGCGTTCCAGAACGCGATGTTCGAGGGCCACGAGGTCAAGCTGAGGGTCAACGGGGCCGAACGGCATGGCCGTCAGCCTAAGAGGGTGAATCGGGCCGCCTTTGGTCGATTGGCCGAGCGACAGGGGATTTTGACGCCTGTGGGGACCCCCGTATGATCCGGCACCCTTTGTCGGCCCGAGAGGACGTCCAACCGGTGCCCCGTACGACTGCCAGACCTGCGAAGAAGGCCGCTACGCCGGCGCGAGCCGCGGCCAAGACGACGACCAAGAAGGCAGCCGCTCCCACCAAGAAGGGGGTCGCCAAGAAGGAAACCGCCACCAAGAAGGCAGCCAAGAAGGCGACCGGCTCACGCTCACCAGCCAAGCCGGCGGCCGAGGAGGAGAAGAAGGAGCCGGCCGCAAAGGTGGCACCCAGCAACAGCCGCAGCGCCAGCAAGACAGTGGCCAAGAAGGCTCCGGCCAAGAGAGCCTCCACCAAGAAGGCGGCGGCCTCGGGCAAAGCGCCGGCCAAGAAGTCGCCCTATGGGAGCAAGTTCCTCGCCGCTCAGGAGGTCCTGCTTCGACACGAGCGGGCCACCTACTTCCGCCAGTTCGAGTCCTTGCAAGCCGAAGCCGACGCCTTGGTCGCCGACTTCGAGTCCGGTGACGTCCAGTTCGACGAGGAATCCGGTGAGGGTGACACCATCAACATCGAGCGGGAGCGGGACCTCGCTCTGTCGGCCCAGGCCCGCCAAGCGGTGGAAGAGATCGACCACGCGCTGGCCAAGATCAAGGCAGGCACCTACGGCTTGTGCGAGACGTCTGGGGAGCCGATCCCCAAGGATCGCCTCGAGGCCATCCCCTGGGCCCGCGAGCGGGTCGAGTACAAGATCGGTGGCTTCGGTCGACGCTGAGCCCGATCCGGCTGAGCCCGGCCCACGCCATGAGAGGGCGACACGCGAGCCGGGACGGACGCCGCTGGTCCTGCTGAGCGCCGGCGCGGTCCTGCTGCTCGATCAGGCCAGTAAGGCCTGGGCGGTGAACGCCCTGGCCAACCGCACGCCGATCCATGTGATCGGATCGCTCCAGCTGGCGCTGCACTACAACACCGGTAGCGCCTTCAGCCTCAATCGAAACCTGGGACCGCTGATCGGACTGCTGGCGGCAGTGGTGGTGATCGGCTTGGCCATCACCGGCCGATCGGCCCCCGACGCCCGCACCGCGGTGACCATCGGCCTGCTCATCGGTGGCGCGCTCGGCAACCTGGGCGATAGAGCCTTTCGGTCCGGCCTCGGGTCGTCGGGCTTCCTGCACGGCGCCGTCATCGACTTCATCGACCTCCAGTGGTGGCCGGTGTTCAACGTTGCCGACTCCGCCATCAGCGTGGGCGCCGTTCTGCTGGTGATCCTGGGCTTCCGGGCCGAAAACAAGCCGAAGCCGTGACCGCGCGGATCGAGGTGGTTCCCGAGGCCCTTTCGGGCCAACGCCTCGACCGGGTCGTCGCCATGGTGACCGGAGTCAGCCGGGCCGATGCCGCCGAGCTGGTCGGGGCCGGCGCCGTGAGGGTCGGCGGCGAGGTGCGAACCGTCGGCGCCGGCCGCCTGGCCGAGGGAGAGGTGCTGGCCATCGACCTGCCGGCGGACGAGTCGGTGGCGCTACTAGCCGACCCGACGGTCGCGGTGACCGTGGTCCACGCCGACCCGGATGTGATCGTGGTCGACAAGGGACCAGGGCTCGTGGTCCATCCCGGCGCCGGCAACCCCGAGCGCACCATGGCCCACGGCTTGCTGGCCCGGTTCCCAGAGCTGGCCGGCGTGGGCGCACCTGATCGCCCGGGGATCGTGCATCGTCTCGACAAGGGCACCAGCGGCCTCTTGGTGGTGGCGCGGTCGCCGAGGGCGTACGACTCGTTGGTGGCGCAGCTGGCCGACCACGCCGTCGCCCGCCACTACCTGGCTCTCGGTTGGGATCGAGCCGAATCGGCCCAGGGCCTCATAGATGCGCCCATCGGCCGTTCGAACCAGGATCCGACCCGCATGGCGGTCTCCAACCGGGGGCGGCCAGCCAGAACCAGATACCAGGTCGTAGCCACCTACGACCAGCCCACACCGACCACCCTGTTCGAGTGCCGGCTCGAGACGGGACGGACACATCAGGTCCGCGTCCACCTGGCGGCGATAGGTCACCCGGTGGTGGGTGACAGCCGCTACGGCGGTGCCCGCCAGACCCTGTCCGCCGGCCGGCCCTTCCTGCACGCCACCACCCTCGGCTTCCAGCACCCGACGAGCGGCCAGTGGATGTCCTTCGACTCCCCGCTCCCGCCCGACTTGGAAGCGATCAGGACGACCCTCTGCTAGGCCCGGCGCGATAGGTCGCCCGTCTCCGGGCCGGACGGTGATACTCGCCAAGCTGCGCTTGGCGAACGAGCCGCCGTTCTCTTGGTCGCCTCGCCTCCGGCTTGGCTCCTAGGCCCGGCGCGGTAGGTCGCCCGTCTCCGCGCCGGAGGGTGAATCTCGCCAAGCTGCGCTTGGCGAACGAGCCGCTGTTCTCTTGGTCGCCTCGCCTACGGCTCGGCTCCTAGGGCGAAGGCGGTCCAGAGATCTCACCCTGCCACCACCGGGGGCCAGGGGGAGCGGCCGCGGGTTATGGCCACCACGTCGGCCAGGGTCGTGGCGTCGAGCAGGCGTCGCATCTGGGCCCCCACGTCGGCCCAGATGGCCAGCAGCACGCACTGGCCTTCGTGATCGCAGGCGCCGTTCTGGTGAGGTTCACCGAAGTCGCCCAGGACGATCGGCCCATCGACGGCGCTGACGATCTGGGCCAGCGTGATCTCCTCAGCCGGCCGGGCCAGCACGTACCCGCCGCCGACGCCACGCTTCGACCGGACCAGCCCCGCTCCCTTCAACGCCAGCAGGATCTGTTCCAGGTAGGGCTGGGGGAGCCCGGTGCGGTCGGCGATGTCTCGGACCGAGGTGGGCGGGCTGGTCTCGCCCTGCAACGACAGTGACACCAGGGCTCGGCAGGCGTAGTCGCCCCGCGTCGAGACCTTCATCGGGTGGGGATGTCGCTGGGCGGCGGACGCCGTGGCACCGTTGCACTGTATTGACTGGGGCGATCAAGAGCAGGGTGGCGCTGTGCAGCCGGAGGCGGAGCAGCACCGCGGAACGGGGTGCGGCATGGCGAAGCCGGGCTGGCAGGCCTGCCGAGCTGGGCCTGAGACGGTGCGGTCGGTGAGGCCTTAGCCGGTAGGTTGTCCGGACGAGAGTGCCAGGGAACGAGGAGGGGGGCAGACATGGGTGATCACCCGGTGGTGCCCGACTACGGCGGGGCCTGCATCTGCAACATCGTCCCGACCCTGCTCGAACCCGCTGGCGAACCGCCGGCCTGGCTGCCCGCCGCCGCCCTCAGTCCCCAGGTGGTGCTGCTCGTGCTCGACGGGCTCGGCTGGGAGCAGCTCCAGGACCGCCGCCACTTGGCGCCCACACTGGCGGGGCTCGCCGGTGGACCGATAGCCAGTGTGGCGCCAACCACCACCGCCACCGCGTTGACATCCATCGCCACCGGCCTAACCCCCGGTGAACATGGGGTGGTGGGTTACCGGGTAGCGGTCCAGGGCGAGGTGCTGAACGTCCTGCGCTGGACCACCGAGCGCGGTGACGCCCGCCGGCGAATCGACCCCGAGGGTTTCCAACCGGCCCCGGCGTTCCGTGGGCACCGGCCTCCGATCGTCACCAAGGCGGAGTTCATCAAGTCGGGTTTCAGCGGCGCTCACCTGTGCGACGTGCGTTTCAACGGCTACCGCATGCCGAGCACCCTGGTCACTGAGGTCCGGCGTCAACTCGACCGGGGCGAGAGCTTCGTGTACGCCTACTACGAAGGGATCGACAAGGTCGCCCACGAGTACGGCCTCGGGGAGTTCTATGACGCCGAGCTGCGGGCCGCCGACCGCCTGGTCGCCGACCTACTCGAAGTCCTGCCCCCCGGCGCCGCCCTGGTCGTCACTGCCGATCACGGCCAGGTCGATGTAGGCGACCGGCTTTTCGGCTTGCACCCGGAGGTCATCAGCCATTTGGCCCAGCAGTCAGGCGAGGGCCGGTTCCGCTGGTTGCACGCCCGGCCCGGGCGCCAGAGCGCCCTGCTCGAAGCGGCCCGCCACCACCACTCTGACGTGGCCTGGGTGCGCTCGGCCGAGGAGACCGAGGTCGAGGGCTGGTGGGGCCCGAAGCTGACCGACGCGGCGCGCCAACGGCTCGGCGACGTCGCGGTGGTCGCCAACCAGCCGGTGTCCTTCGTGGACCCCGCCGACACCGGACCTTTCCAACTCATCGGCCGGCACGGGTCACTGACCTCGGCCGAGGTGTGGGTGCCACTTCTGGTCGGCACCAATTGATCGTCAATTCAGAGAGGCAAGACATGTCCCAGACCGATCCGACCACGCCGCCCGAGACCGAGGTGGCTCACGGCGAGTTGGTGGAACCCCCGCCGCCGGTCGCTCAGCAGGACCAGACCGAACGTCGGGAGTCGGTGGACGAGCCGGCCAAGGTGATGCGGATCGGGTCGATGGTGAAGCAATTGCTGGAAGAGGTCCGCGAGGCCGACCTCGACGAGGCGGCCCGTGCCCGGTTGCGGGAGATCTACGAGACGTCGGTGAAGGAGCTGAGCAGCGCGCTCTCGCCCGACCTCAGCGCCGAGTTGGCGCGGGTGACGATCCCCTTCGGCGACGGTGACCACCCGAGCGAAGGGGAGCTCCGGGTGGCCCAGGCCCAGCTGGTGGGCTGGCTCGAAGGCCTGTTCCACGGCATCCAGGCCACCCTGTTCGCCCAACAGGTGGCGGCCCGCTCTCAACTGGAGGACATGCGCCGGCAGCTGCCGGCGGGAGCGGGCGGCCCGGGCCCGGGACAGGGAGACGGCTCGATGCCGGACCGTCCCGGCACCTACCTGTAAGGCCCGTCTGCCGACCGGGGCCGCTGATCGAACGGCCCCTCCGGTCGCCCCGGCGGCGGCTCAGGCCGCGGTGTTATATTCGAAATCACAGCCGTGTCATTCGTCCACAGCCGGTGGACAACGGTTGTGGACGGGTTGTGGATCCGCCGCCTCGTGCCGGAGTAACCGCAGCCCTGTTTTGACCAAGGGATTCGCGCATGGGCGATTCGTTCACCCACCTCCACGTCCACACCGAGTACTCCATGCTGGACGGCGCGGCTCGGGTAGATGACGTGGTGGCGGCGGCCGCCGCCGACGGCCAGCCGGCCATCGGCATCACCGACCACGGCAACATGTACGGCGTCCTACCCTTTTACAAGGCGGCCAAGGAGCGGGGCGTCAAGCCGATCATCGGCTCCGAGCTGTACATGGCCAACGACCGGCGCGACGAGCGGATCAACGTCCGGGGCCGGGTCGACGACACCGGCGGTGAAGGTGAGGGCGGTCGCAAGCCCTACTACCACCTCACCGCGCTGGCCGAGACCAACGAGGGCTACAAGAACTTGATCCAGCTCTCCAGCCGCGCCTTTCTCGAGGGTTACTACCGCAAACCCAAGGTCGACTGGGACCTGCTGGCCGAGCACAGCGACGGCGTCATCGCCACCACCGGCTGCTTGGGCGGTCACGTCCTGCAAGAGCTGATCCGTCCCGACCGCGACCGTGACGCCAACTTAGATCACGCCCTCAAGAAGGCCGGCCGCCTCCAGGACATCTTCGGGCGGGACAACCTGTTCGTCGAACTGCAGGACCACGGCATCCCGGAGCAGCACCGAACCAACCCACTCCTCCTCGAGATCGCCAAGCGGATCGGTGCCCCGCTGCTGGCCACCAACGACAGCCACTACACCCACCGCCACGACGCCGCGGCCCACGACGCGCTGCTGTGTGTCCAGACCAACTCGCTGGTGAGCGATCCGCACCGATTGAAGTTCAGCGGCGACAACCACTACCTGAAAAGCGCCGGTGAGATGCGCTCGCTGTTCGCCGAGGTCCCCGAAGCGTGCGACAACTCGCTGTGGATCGCCGAACGGGCCAACGTGGAGATCACCTTCGGCCAGCCGCTGCTGCCCGAGTTCCCACTGCCGGAGGGATTCGACGACGACGCCGCCTACCTGCGCCACCTCACCATGGAAGGCGCTCGGGCCCGCTGGGGTCAGCAGTTGCCCGACACGGTCATCGAGCGGCTGGCCCACGAGCTGCAGGTCATCTCCGACATGGGGTACTCGTCGTACTTCTTGATCGTCTGGGACCTCATTCGCCATGCCCGCGATCACAACATCCGCGTGGGTCCGGGGCGTGGCTCGGCGGCGGGTTGCGCGGTGTCCTATTGCCTGCGCATCACCGACCTCGACCCCATCCGTTACGACTTGCTGTTCGAACGCTTCCTCAACCCCAGCCGCATCTCCATGCCAGATATCGACATGGACTTCGACTCCCGTTACCGCGACGAGATGATCCGTTACGCGGCTGAGCGCTACGGCCGGGACCACGTGGCCCAGATCGTCACCTTCTCCACGATCAAGGCGCGGGCAGCGGTGCGCGACGCGGCGCGGGTGCTCGGCTATCCGTACGTGGTGGGTGACAAGGTGGCCAAGGCCATGCCGCCGCTGGTCATGGGTCGCGACACGCCGTTGTGGGCCTGCCTCGACAGGCACGAGAAGTTCGAGGACGGCTACAAGATGGCGGCCGAGCTTCGCCAGATGCACGCCGATGACCCCGACTACCGCAAGGTCATCGAGGTGGCCAAGGGCCTCGAGGGGTTGCGCCGCCAGGACGGCATCCACGCCGCCGCCGTGGTGATCACCCGCGAGAAGCTCACCGAATACCTGCCCATCCAGCGCAAGCCTGAGGCCGGCCAAACGCCGGAGGAAGCGCCGGTCGTAACCCAGTACGAAGGTGCCGGGGTCGAGGATCTCGGCCTGCTGAAGATGGACTTCCTGGGCCTGCGGAACCTCGACGTGATCACCGACGCCCTCGACCTGATCGCAACCCATCGGGGCGTCGACGTCGACATCGACGCGGTGCCCCTGGACGACGAGCTCACCCTGGCCCTGCTCTGCCGAGGCGAGTCCATCGGGGTGTTCCAGCTAGAGGGTGGGCCCATGCGAGCCCTCATGCGTTCGCTGGCCCCGACCTCCTTCGAGGACGTCGCCGCCCTGATCGCCCTGTACCGCCCAGGCCCCATGGGCGTGAACATGCACAACGACTACGCCGACCGCAAGAACGGCCGCAAGGCGGTGACCTACTTCCACCCCGACGCCGAGGAGGTGCTGGCCGACACCTACGGGTTGATGGTGTACCAGGAGTCCATGATGCGGGTCGCCCAGAAGTTCGCCGGCTACTCGCTGGCCGAAGCCGACAACCTGCGCAAGGCTTGCAGCAAGAAGAAGCGCGACCTCATGGCGCTGGAGCGGTCGAAGTTCGTCGACGGTTGCAAGGCCACCGGCTACGGCGCCGAGCTTGGGACAGCGGTGTTCAACATCATCGAGAACTTCGCCGACTACGCCTTCAACAAGAGCCACTCCTACGGCTATGGCTACGTCACGTTCCAGACCGCTTACCTCAAGGCGCACTACCCGGTCGAGTACTTCGCCGCCCTGCTCACCAGCGTCAAGACCAACCTGGACAAGGCCGCCATCTACCTCAACGAGTGCCGCCAGATGGGCATCGCCGTGCAGGTGCCTGACGTCAACAAGTCCAAGGCCGACTTCGTGCCAGCACGCCTCGACGACGGCGCCCACGTGATCCCGTTCGGCATGTCGGCGGTTCGCAACGTGGGCTCGGTGTTGGTGGATCACATCGTCGCCGAGCGTGAAGCCGGCGGCGACTACAGCGACTTCTACGACTTCTGCGACCGGGTCCACACCAGCGTCCTCAACAAGCGCACCATCGAGTCGCTGATCAAGGCCGGCGCCTTTGATTCACTCGGTCACCCCCGCAAGGGCCTGCTGGCGGTCTTCGAGGGCATCGTCGATGCCACCGTCTCTCGCCGTCGCGAGGCCGACGCCGGTGTCATGACGCTGTTCGGCGACCTGGCCGCCCCCGACGGCGACGGCCTCTACGACGATCGGCCCAAGATCCTCGACCTGGACTTCGACAAGCGCGAACAGTTGGCCTTCGAGAAGGAGATGTTGGGGCTGTACGTCAGCGACCACCCTCTGATGGGTGCGGAGGCGTCTCTGCGCCGCCGCACCGACCTGCCGCTAGCCGAACTGGCCGAGGTCGAAGACGGCGCGGTCAAGGTGGTGGGCGGCGTGGTCACCAACCTCCAGCGCAAGTGGACCAAGAAGGGCGATCTGATGGCGGTCTTCACCCTTGAAGATCTGCAGGCCTCGATTGAGGTGATGGTGTTCCCCAAGACCATGACGGAGATCGGGCACCTGCTCACCGACTCTGTGGTCGACACGGTCGTGTGCGTCAAGGGACGGCTCGACACTCGCGACGACCAACCCAAGCTGGTGGCACTCTCGGTTGAGGCCTTCGACCCGGTGATGGATGGCGCTCCACCGGTGCGGTTGCGGGCACCCGCCCATCGGCTGAGCGCGGCGCTGATCACCGACCTGAAGACGTTGCTCTCGCGCTTTCCGGGAGAGTCAGCGGTCTTCCTGCAGCTGGGCGACCGTCAGGTGCTGCGCCTGCCTGACCCCTGGTGCGTGGAGGCCAGCCCTGGTCTCATGGCGGAGCTCCGGGTCCTTCTGGGCCCCGATGTGCTGTTGAGTTGAGCGGCGTCGGCGGCGTCCAGTTTGCGCGCCACCCTCTCTGGCGACTGGACTAGAGGCCAGCAACGGCCCGCACAAAGGGGATCAGAGACGCATGGCGATCGAGGTCGAGACCAAGGATTGCACCGCACTCAGCGATGCCGAGCTGTCGGAGATGGCCGACCTCTGCGCCGACGGACCGAGCCGCTACGAGGCCGGCCTGCTCTCCAAGCAAGCAGAATCTTGGGTGCTCATCACCCTCGCCCGCGACAACGGCAAGCTGAAAGGCTTCTCGTTCAGCACCCTCGAGCGCATCGGTGGTACACCCAGCGTCATCCTGGGACTGGCGTCGATCAAGCGGGCCGCCAAGCGAGACACCGTGCTGCGGGCGCTCATGACCGACGAGTTCCGCCGGGCCGTGCTGGCCTTCCCCGATGAGGACGTGCTGGTCGGCACCCGCATGGTCTCGCCGTCGGGCTTTGAGGCCTTCCGGTCACTCACCGACATCGTGCCCCGCCCGGGTTACATCGCCACCGGCGAAGAGCGGGCCTGGGGCCGGCGTCTGGCCAAGCGGTTCGGCATCGACAACGGCCGCTACGACGAGCGCAGCTTCGTGGCCAAGGGCGACGATGCCTACCCGAGCGTGCTCGACCACGACAGCCTCAAGCCCGAGAAGCTCGAACCGGGCCTTGACGAGCTTTTCGCAAAGCTTGACCCCAAGCGTGGTGATGCCCTGATCACCTTTGGCTGGGCGCTGGCCGACGATCTGGACAAGTTGGCCTGACGCCGGGCTTGACCCGATCTTCCGCTTGACGCGGTGGGACGTCAGCGGATGGCGAAAGCGGTTAGGAAGAACCCGCAGAGGGTCAACATCGTGGCGACCAATGCGAAGATGGTGGTGCGGGTCTGGGACGTGACCGTCGCGTTCAACTCCCCCCGGAACACCGCCGTCAGCTCATGAGCGAGACCCGTCAGCCGATAGTCGAGCACCTCCTGAAGGCGGTCGACGCTGACCCTCAGGCCGGCGATCTCGCCGTCGATGCCGTCGAATCGGGTGTCGATGCCGGCGATCTCGCCGTCGATGCCGTCGAATCGGGTGTCGATGCCGTCGAATCGGGTGTCGATGCCGTCGAATCGGGCGTCGATGCCGTCGAATCGGGCGTCGATGCCGTCGAATCGGGTGTCGATGCCGTCGAATCGGGCGTCGTGCTCGGCGAGATGGGCTTCGACTTGGTCGAACCTTGCCTCCAGGCCGGCGAAGTGGCGGTCATGATCGGCGAGATGAGCTTCGACCTGGTCGAAGCGGGCGTCGATGTGGTCGAGGGTCGGGATGGCGTTCATGAGTGCAGTGGTGGCCTCCGTGCCGAGCTTGGGCTCGAGCATCTCTGCCAGTTCCTCGTCTTGCGGTCGGTCAGGCAAGGGTCTTCCTCCGTTGGTCGCATTTGGAAATACCGGGGGAAGGCACGGAAGACCCTATTGGGGCGGAGGGTGGGGGACAAGGCTTCTCGGGAGTGAGCGCCGCAGCTTGCCTCGCGGCCGCTGCTTGACATAGGAGCAAATGATGGACCTTTATGACGCGGCACGACGGCGGCGGATGGTGCGGGCGTTCACCGACCAGCCGGTCGAGCCCGAGACTCTCATGAAGATCCTTGATCTAGGGCGACGAGCACCATCGGCTGGCAACACCGACGGTCGCGCGTATGTCCTGCTCCAGGGTGCGGAGACAGGGACGTACTGGGACGCATCCTTGCCGGCGGGTCCCAGACGCGAGGCCTTCGCGTGGCCGGGGTTGGTCAGCGCGCCGGTGTTGGCGGTGGTACTGGCGTCGCCCTCGCGATACGTCGCGCGGTACGCCGAAGCTGACAAGGGCAGTACAGGCTTGGGGGATGGTCCGGACGAATGGTCGGTGCCCTACTGGTTCGTGGACGGGGGCATGGCGGTCGAGGCGATCTTGTTGGGCGCGGTGGCCGCCGGGTTGGGGGCATGCTTCTTCGGGTTGTTCGACCATGAGGCGGAGGTGATGGAAGCGCTCGGCGTCCCCGCCGGTTGGCGGGCGGTCGGCACCGTCGTCATGGGCCACCCCGCCGCCCAAGACCGACCCGGCCGGTCCGCCCCTCGGCCCCGCCCACCTCTCGTCGATGTGGTTCACATCGGCGGCTGGTGAAGCTAGGCGGTCAGCGGTCGAGTTGGGCCATGAGCTGGGTCGGGTCAGTGGCGGGGACCTGGCAGGCGTAGTCGCGGCAGACGTAGGCCTTCCCGGTTTCCCGGCCTTCCCAGAGAGGTGAGCCGTAAGGCTCGCCCCACGCCAGGACGGCTCGGGGCAGGTACCGGCGTTGAACCGCCGTCACCAGTTCGGTGGCCGGTCCGGGGATCACGATCTCGGTGATGCCGGCGGTGTCGAGGTCGACGGCACCGAGCAGATGGGCGAAGGCGCTGGGCTGGCGGTCGAGTACAGGCGCCAGCAATGACAGGACTTGCTCGGCGTATCGGCGGTAAGCGTGGTGGCCGGTGAGAGCGGACAGCCGTAGCAGGGCGACGGTGGCCAGGCTGTTGGCGGAGGGGGTGGCCCCGTCGAGCAGGTCCTTCTGTCGAGCGACCAGGGCCGGAACGTCGTGGCCGGTGGTGAAGAAACCGGCATCGTCACCGTCCCAGAACAGCTCGATGAGCGCATCGGCGGTGTTGCGGGCTTCGGCGATCCAGCGAGCCTGGCCGGTGGCCTCGGCCAGCCGGGTGAAGGCGTCGACCAGGGCGGCGTGGTCCGTGGCGAAGGCCGGCACTGACGCCCGCCCGCCGGCGGTACCGTCGTCCTGCCAAGTGCGAAGCCAGCGGCCGTCATCTGATCGGAGCCGGTGCAGTAGGAAATCGGCCGCAGTGGTGGCTTGATCGAGCCAGTCCTGCCGGCCGGTGGTGGCGGCGGCCTCGGCCAAGGTCGCCACCATTAGGGCGTTCCACTCGGTGAGCACTTTGTCGTCCAACGCGGGCCGGACCCGCTGCTCTCGAAACTCGAACAGGCGGCGGCGAGACTGCTCGATCGGGGCCGGGCGCAGCAGGTCGCCCCGGGCGTGCAGGCGGTTGAGGATGTTGACGCCTTCGAAGTTGCCGTGCTCGGTGACTCCCCAATAGGTGGCCGCCTCGGTGGCCGCTTCGCCGAGGACGCCGGTGAGCTGGTTGGCAGTCCACACGTAGAAGCGGCCTTCCACCCCTTCGCTGTCGGCGTCCTCGGCCGACCAGAAGCCGTCGGCGGGGTCGCGCAGGTCGCGCAGCACGTACCCCACTGTCTCCTCCACCACCTGGCGGAACCGATCGTGGTCGGTCACCTGCCAGGCGTGCAGATAGACGCGGGCCAGTAGGGCCTGGTCGTAGAGCATCTTCTCGAAGTGCGGGACCAGCCACTGCCGGTCGACCGAGTAGCGCGCGAACCCTCCGCCCAGGTGGTCATAAATACCTCCCGACGCCATGGCGTCGAGAGAGGTCAGCACGGCATCGAGGGAGTGGTTGCTTCCACCGCCATCCTGGGTTCTCAGCAGCAGTTCCAAGCTCATGGTCTGCGGGAACTTCGGTGCGCCGCCGAACCCGCCCCATTCCCGGTCGTGGCGCTTGACCAGTTCGTCCACTGCAAGGTCGAGGGTGGCGGCGGTGGGAACTGGACGATCGGCGTCGGCGGTGAGGCTGGTGGTGGCCAGATGCTCAGTGACCTGGGCCGCTTGGGCGACCACGTCGTCGCGCTTCTCGCACCAGGCCCGGTCGATGGAACGGCACAGATCCACGAAGCCGGGCCGTCCGTGCACGGTCTGCTTGGGAAAGTAGGTGCCGCAGAAGAACGGTTCGCCGCTGGGCGTGCAGAACACCGTCATGGGCCAGCCCCCCTGACCGGTGAGCGCCTGAGTGGCCTCCATGTAGACGGCGTCGACATCGGGGCGCTGCTCGCGGTCGACCTTCACGTTGACGAAGAGCTCGTTCATGACCGCCGCCGTCTCCGGATCTTCGAACGACTCGTGAGCCATGACGTGGCACCAGTGGCAGGCCGAATAGCCCACGGACAGCAGCAGCGGCACATCGCGCCGGGCGGCCTCGGCGAACGCCTCGTCGCCCCACGGGTACCAGTCCACCGGGTTGTCGGCGTGCTGGCTCAGGTACGGGCTGGTTTCCTCAGCGAGCCGGTTCACGGCCTCACGGTATGGCCAAACCGACCGACATCGAGCGGCCATCCCTGTCACCATGAGGTGACCGAAGGCACACCGGAGCACGATCCATCGAGGAGTTGGTCCATGCAGGTGAGCGGATTGCTGGCGGTCAAGGGCGACGAGGTGGTCACCGTCTCGCCCGAGGAGACAGCGACCGAGGTGGTGGCCACGCTGGCGTCCAAGCGGATCGGGGCGGTGGTGGTGACCGAGGACGGAAAGCACATCGCCGGTGTGTTGTCCGAACGCGATATCGTCCAGGCCCTGGCCGACGGCGGCGCCGACGCCCTCGAGCGGCCGGCGTCATCGTTGATGACCACCGAAGTCTTCACCTGCGAGCCGGCCACGACGGTCGATCAGCTGATGAGCCTCATGACCGAACGCCGCATCCGCCACGTCCCGGTCGTGGTCGAAGGCTGCCTGGCTGGCCTGGTCAGCATCGGCGATGTGGTTCGCGACCGCATCGCTGATCTGGAGACCGAATCTCAGGTCCTACACGACTACATCGCCCACGGGAGATAGTTGGTTTCGCCTCGGAACCGGAGGTTCCGAGGCGAGTCATGCTGGGTCGCCTGCGGCGACGCTCCCTCCCCCTCCCGGCGCCGCTCATGCTCCCGGGTCATCGGGTGGCTGGGTCAAGGCGGCGCGGTGGATCTTGCCGAGGGGGGTGCGGGGTAGTTGGTCGACCAGGATTAGCTCGCGGGGGGCGGCGTGGGCTGGCAGGTGCTGCTTGGCGAAGCCGCGCAGCTGGTCGAGGGTCGGTGGCCTCGACCTTGGTTTCGTCACGATCCACGCCACCACCCGGTGTCCCCACTGCGCGTCGGGTCGACCCGCTACCGCCACCTCGTCGATGTCCGGGTGCTGGCCGAGGACGGCTTCGACGGCGGTGGGCCATACGTTCTCGCCGCCGGTCACGATGAGCTCACCGGCCCGGCCCTCGACGGTGAGGCTGCCGGTGCCCGGATCGAGGGACCCCACGTCGCCCGTGACCAGCCAGCCGTCGGCTGACTTGGGGTCGGTGCCGTCCCGGTAGGCCCGCAGCAGGGGGGCGCCACGGAGTTGGATCTCGCCGTCGACGACGCGCACCTCGACGCCGGCCAGCGGAAACCCGTCGTACACCACGCCACCACCTGACTCGGTCAACCCGTAGGTGTGGATCACGTTGCCCGGACGGGAGGCCGCGGTCGGGTCGCTCGACCCTCCGAGAACCACCCACCGGAAAGGGGCGGGATCGACGCGATCGAGGGCGGTGGGAACAAGTGACACCAGCCCGCGGCCCCGGTGGGCCTCACCCCACACCGCCACCATGGCGGCGTCGAAGGCCTCAAGGACATCGAGCGGGGTGCCGGTGATGAGGGCTCGGGTGATCACGCCGAACCCCCCGACGTGGGCCACGGGAAGGCACGCCAACCAGCGGTGCCGGGCCGGGTCTACCTCCAGTCGATCGTGGACGGCCCGAGCATGAGCGCTCAGAGCATCGTGGGTCAGGATGACGCCCTTGGGCGGCCCGGTCGAGCCGCTCGTCGCCACGACCACGGCATCGCCGGATTCCATGGGCTGGCCGTGCGGCCATCCGGTGCGGCCGCCGCCGGGGCCGATGACCACCGATGGGGCCAGGGCGGCGAGTAGTGATGCCTTGGCGGCGGCAGGGAGGCGCTGGTCGACCGGCAGCACGGCGTCACCGGCGTCCCACGCCTTCCGGAGCTGGGTGACGAACGCCGGCCCCGGCGGCAGGTCCAACGCCACCAGATCCGGCACCGGTCGAGACTAAGGCCGGTGCCCAGGCGCGGCATCGTTCCCGGCCTAGGACCCGGAAAGCGGTCGTTGCTGCGCAGACGATTCGTGGGCGGTGACTGGTCGGGGCAGGTGGTGCACGTCCTGCGGGGTGCTGCTCTGACCGGGGCGAGTAGGCGAGACTGCCGGCGATGGCCGACGGCACCGCACCCCGACCCGCCGCCGGGCCAACCTCATTCAGAACGTGGGTCGCCGGCGCCCGACCCCGCACCTTGCCGGCGGCGGTGGTGCCGGTGCTGGTCGGTACCGCTTGCGCGGTAGGCGAGGTGCGGACCGGTCTGGTCGTCTGGCGCGCCGGGGCGGCGCTGGTGGTCGCTTTGGCGCTGCAGGTGGCTACCAACTTCGCCAACGACTACAGCGACGGCATACGGGGGACCGACGCCGCCGAGCGGCGGGTCGGGCCCGTTCGCCTGGTCGGTCAGGGGCTGGCCCGTCCGGGCGCGGTGAAGCGAGCGGCGTTGGCCAGCTTCGGCGTCGCCGGTCTCGCCGGCCTGGCGCTGGCGGTGGCGGTCGGGCCGGAGCTGCTCGTCGTGGGCGGCGCCGCCATTGCCGCCGGGTGGTTCTACACCGGCGGCCCACGGCCCTACGGGTACGCCGGCCTCGGCGAACTGTTCGTGTTCGTGTTCTTCGGCGTGGTGGCCACGGTCGGGTCGACCTATGTGCAGACCGACCGGATCACCGGCCTGTCACTGGCCGCATCGGTTCCGGTGGGGCTGCTGGCCACGGCTCTGCTGGTCGTGAACAACCTGCGCGACATACCCGGCGACACCCACGCCGGCAAGCGCACGCTGGCGGTGCGGCTGGGCGACCCGCGGACCCGGTTGCTGTACGTGTTGCTGGTGGTCCTGCCCTTCGTAGCCGTTCCCTTCGTTTGCGGGTTGGGGGGACGGCCTGTTGGCGCCTTGGCGCTGGTCGCTCTGCTACTGGCTCAGCGGCCCGTGTTGCTGGTGCTCCAGGGCGCCCTCGGACCCGACCTGATCCCCGTGCTGGTCCGCACCGGTCAGGTCCAGCTCCTGTTCGGGGGCCTGCTGGCCTTGGGCATCGCCATCTCCGCCTGACGACCGGGAAACGTCCAGCCAACTGCGCAGTACCCGCGTGAACCCATCTGCCTGCTCGAGGTGGGCGGCGTGGCCGGCACCCGGCACCGCCTCGAACCGGGCGTTCGGTCCGATGCCGTCAGCCAGCCGGTGACCCAGAGCGGTGAACTTCGGATCGAAGGAACCGGCCAGGACCAGCACGGGAACGCGCAGCTCAGCCAACCGATCCCAGAGCGGGGGGTCCATGGTTCCGGTGCCGCACAGGCGCAGGCTCGAGGCCAGCCCCTCGACGGTGTTGGTCCGACGGTCCACCAGCGCCTGCCCGGTCCGAGCGGACGCCGGCAGGCCGGCGAAGAGCGGCTGGTCCAGCCACCGGTCGAGAAAGGCGTCGACACCGTCCGTTTCAATGCTTCTAGCCAGGGCCTCGTCGGCGTCTCTCCGGGCGGCCCGTTCCACCGGGTCGTCGATGCCGGCGGTGGCGCCCAGCAGGACCAGACGCTCCACCAAGTGCTGGTGACGAAGCGCCAAGTGCAAGCAGGCACGGGCACCCAACGAGTAACCGACGTAAGTGGCACGGCCCCCGGCTCCGGCCACGAAATCGGCGGTGCGCCACAGGTCAGCCTGCACGCGGGATGAGGCACCGTGGCCGGGCAGGTCGACGGAAACGGTCCGGTGGTCGCGGACCAGTCCCGCGGCGACGGCCGCCCACGACCGTGCCGTCTGGGTGAAGCCGTGCACCAGAACCACCCGAGACCCCGACCCGTCCGCCGTGAAAGCCAGGTGGTCCGGTGCGGCACTCAACGTGATCCCGGCGCGACTCGTAGGGCTTGTCCAGTCACCCGCGCATGGTCGCATGTAAGGAGCCGAGCCGATAGGCGCAAGTGCACCGCGGCTCGTTCGCCAAGCGCAGGCTGGCGAGTTTCACCGTCCGGCACTCAAACGGGTGACCTATCCGCGCAAATCCTGAGCGGGGGAGCGGACGTACGCTGCCTGCTGATGAGCGATCCGGACCTGGCTCCTGACCCGGCCGACGTCGCCGCCACCTTCTGCGCCACCCTCGTCGACGAATGGGCCCGCGGCGGGGTGACCCACGCCGTGGTCTCGCCCGGGTCACGGTCGACCCCGCTGGCCCTGGCTGTGGCCGCCGATGGTCGGCTGGAGATCGAGGTTCACCACGACGAACGATCAGCCGGATTCCTCGCCCTGGGCGTGGGCTTGGCCGGAGGGTTGGCGATGGTGATGACCACCAGCGGTACGGCGGCGGTGGAGCTGCACCCTGCGGTCGTCGAAGCCCACCAGGGCGGCGTGGCGCTCATCGTCTGCACTGCGGATCGGCCGCCCGAGTTGCTGGACGTCGGCGCTCCCCAGACCGTCGACCAGACGCACCTGTTCGGGCGTTCGGTCCGGTGGTTCCACCAACCGGGGGTACCGGATTGGCGCGCCCGAGGCAGCTGGCGATCGCTCGCCGCCCGAAGCATCGCCGAAGCGGTTCCGCCCGGCGGCGGGCCGGCCGGGCCGGTCCACTTGAACTTGGCGTTCCGCGAGCCGCTGGTGGGCACCGCCCGTCCACTACCGCCGGGGCGGGCGGACGGCCGCCCCTGGCTGCAGGCGCGCACCGCACCCGCGCCGGGGAGCGCCGAAGCGGTCGCTTCCCAGGGATGGGAGGCCGATCTCGTGGCTAGGGCCGCCGGCCGCGGCGTCATCGTGGCCGGCGCCGGTGCCGACCCGTCAGCCGTTCGCCGGCTCGGCCCGGCCCTCGGCTGGCCCGTCCTGGCTGACGCCCGTTTTCCTGTGGCAAACGCTCACGGTGTCGCCGGCCGCTCGCCCGATCTCGTGGTGATCCACAGCTTCGATGCCGTACTGCGATCCGCCTTCGCCGCCGCCCACTGTCCCCGGACCGTGCTCTGGCTGGGCGAGCGCCCGGCGTCGAAGGTGCTGGGCGAGTGGGTTGCGGGGTCAGGAAGTATGGAGGTGTCGGTGCGCGCCAGCGGTCGCTTCGTCGATCCCTCCCACACGGTGGAGCTGGAGCTGGGCGGACCGCCTGAAGCTTGGTGCGGCGCGCTGCTCGACGCGGCGCGGCCCCAGGACCGTGACCCGGCCTGGCAGCGAGCATGGGCCGGAGCCGCCCGCGCCGCCGAAGCCGCCGTCGATGAGACCCTGGCCCGCCATCCAGAACCCACCGAGCCGGGCGTGGCCCGGACGCTGACCAGGATCGCCGGGTGCCAGAGCGCCGCCGGCGTCGGCCTGGATGTGGTGGTGTCGTCGTCCATGCCGATCCGTGACGTCGAGTGGTTCGGCGCCTTTGATTCCGATCTCGGCGTACTGGCCAACCGGGGCGCCAACGGGATCGACGGGGTGGTCTCGACGGCGGTGGGGATCTCCGTGGAGAACCGGCGCAAAGGTGACGGCCGGCGCACCGCACTGCTTATCGGCGACATCGCGCTGCTGCATGACTCGAACGGGCTGCTGGGGCTGGCGGGGCGTCGGGTGGACCTCACCGTCGTGGTGGTCGACAACGACGGCGGTGGCATCTTCTCGTTCCTCCCGCAGCGGAGCGTGCTGCCCGGGGACCGCTTCGAGCAGCTCTTCGGCACCCCCCATGGGGTGGATCTGGCGGCGTTGACCAGGTTGCACGGCTTGCCGGTAGATCAGCCCAAGTCCGGCGGGGAGGTGGGGTCGGCAATCGAGGCAGCGCTCATCTCCGGAGGCGTCAAGGTGATCGTGGTGCGCACCGACCGGGCAGCCAACGTGGCGGTGCACGACGAGTTGAATGCCGCCGTCGCTTCGAGGGTGGCGACCAACCGGGATGGGAGCATCTCGGGCTGAGATGGCCCGGCGACGCCCGGCCTGCCGGCTAAGGCTGGACCAACGCCGTCAACAGGGCTTGGAACTTGGCGCGGGTCTCGGCCAGTTCGGCGTCCGGCTCGGAATCAGCGACCACGCCCACGCCGGCATAGAGCCGGGCGGTCGATCCCGACACCTCGGCGCAGCGGATGCCCACCGCAAAGGAGCCGTTGCCGTGGGCATCGACCCACCCAACCGGCCCGGTGAAGCGACCGCGGTCCAACGATTCGAGCTTGGCGATCAGCTCCAATGCCACCGGTCGGGGGGACCCGCCCACCGCCGGCGTGGGGTGCAGGGCGGCGACCAATTCAAGCACTGACGGAGTGGGATCCGAGAGGCGGCCATCCACCCGGGTGGCCAAGTGAGCCACGTTGGCCATGGCCACGACCGACGGCTCCGCTTCGTAGTCCAGGTAGGAGCACCAGGGGAGGAGCGCTTCGTGGACGGCATCGATGGTGATCTGGTGCTCCTCCCGGTCCTTGGCCGAGGCGAGGAGCCCGGCCGCGAGCCGGGCGTCGGTGGTCGGGTCACCCGACCGGGGAACGGTGCCGGCCATGGGATGGGCGGCCACCAGATCACCGGTGCGAGACACCAGCAGCTCGGGGCTGGCGCCGATGAACCCGTCGACCGCGTACAAGTAGGCATCCGGGTAGGCGGCCCGCAGCCGCCGCAGCAGGGTGGCGATGGCGAAGGGGGCGTCGGCCTGCACCACCACCTCGCGTCCTAGCACCAGCTTGCGCAGCGCTCCGGACTGGACGAAGTCTCTGCCGGCAGCAACCGCGGTCATCCATTCCTGCGGCGCGAGTGTGGAGGTCACCGCGAAGGAGGACGGTGCGACCGACGACGGGGCCGGACCGGGTGGTTCTGGCGGCCCGTCATCGGCGTTGTCCGCCGGACCGATGGATGTCACCCACCGGGTGCCGCCCCGCCGGCCCCACACCACCGACGGGACGATCAGTTCGCCGTCGCTACCAGGGTCGAAGGGAAGGGCACCGAAGGCCACTGGGCCGCAGCCCGGCAGGCCGACCTGGTCGTCGACTTCGATAGCACCGAGCACGGTCCGGGCGCTGGCCGGATCGGCTGCGACCCGGATGGCCACACCGGATCCGGCCAGGCCGGTGTCCCCGCCCTGCCAGATCACCCCACCGGAGCCGGCGACTGAGATCAGGTCGACGTCGCCGTCAAGGCGCCGGGTTCGGGCGACCAACGCCGACGACTTACCCGTCCGCTCGGTCATCGGGCGCGGGTCCCGCACACGAGCTGGGAGATGCCGCCCGAGAGCAGGGTCCGGTCGACGGGGATGAACCCGGCGTCGCCCAGCTGGTCGAGCATGACCGCCGTCGGGGGCAGGTAGGCCACGGACTTGGGCAGGTACCGGTAGGCGGCCTGGTCCGAGAGCAGCCCGCCGATCCGGGGGACCACCGCACCGAAGTACACCTGGTGGCCGCGACGCAGCAGCGGGTTGGGCGGCTCCGCCACCTCCAGCAGGGCGATGCGACCGCCCGGACGCACCACCCGGGCCAGCTCGGCGAAGAACGTCGGCAGGTCGACCAGGTTGCGGAGGGCGAAGCCGCAGGTGGCGCCGTCGGCGGCGCTGTCCTGGACGGGAAGCCGCAGGATGTCGCCGTGGATCAACGGAGCGTCGGTCCGGGCGGCGGCCAGCATGCCGAAGGACAGGTCGACGCCGATCGGTTGGTGGCCGGCGGCGGACAGTTCACGGCACAAGTCGCCGGTTCCGCAGGCGAGGTCGAGCACGGTGGAGCGGGCCGGGAGGCGGAGGGCGGCGACGGTCCGGCGCCGCCAGCGCACGTCCATGCGGAAGGTCATGATCCGGTTGATCAGGTCGTAGCGGGGCGCGATGGCGTCGAACATCACCCGGACAGCCCGAGCCTTTTCCTCCCCCTCCGGCAGGTCGTCCGCATCCGGCAGCGACCCGGTGCTGACCTGAGAACCGTTCACCCCGCCGATGGTACGGGGACGCCCCCATAGGCACATGGTCCGCCTGCGTCTTGCCGCGCGCCACAGACCGGGAGCGCAGGTGTCCGATTTGCTCGAGCACGAGAGCCGAGCCCGCGTCGGGAGCGCCAGCGAGCGAGCGCCGCAGGTGCTCGCCGTAAACACGGCAAGCGAGCGCCGCAGATGCTCGCCATGGCACAGCCATCAGTACAGCTATAGTTGTCAACCCACCCCTCGGGGTGGGAGGCGTGGGCTTGGCCCACGCCTTTTCCATGATCAGGTCGCTGTTCGCCCGGAAGGAGGCCAGCCCGTGAGCACTGTTGAACGAGTCACCGAGTTGATGGAGCCCCTTCTGGCCGCCGTCGGGATCGAGGTGGTCGACATCGAGCTCAACCGGACGGTAGTCACAATCACCATTGACCAGGCCGGTGGCCTCGGCTTGGACGCCATCGCCGAAGCCACCCGCATCGTCTCCCGCGCGCTCGACGAGCACGATCCCGTCCCCGGCTCCTACACGCTCGAGGTCACCAGCCCGGGTCTGGAGCGCAGCTTGCGCCGGCCGGATCACTTCGCCCGGGCGGTGGGCAGCCTCGTGACCGTCAAGACCGTCGCCGGCACCGAGGGCGACCGGCGGGCCACGGGCACGCTCACGGCGACCGACGCCCACGGCATCACGGTGGCAGGAGCCGGTGCTGGTGGAGGAGAGCGCCGCCTGGCTTACGACCAGATCGACCGGGCGCGCACCGTTTTCGAGTGGGGCCCGAGCCCAAAGCCCGGTAAGCGGCAAGCCGCCGGCGCCCCTGCCCCCGCCCGGGGAACCAAGACGATGCCGAAGAGGAAGAAGGCAGCCCGGTCATGAGTCAGAACCTGGACATGATGGAAGCGCTCGAGTCGCTGGCGGTCGATCGCGGCATCTCCATCGACGTGCTCCTGGGAGCGCTGGTCGATGCCATGGAGTCGGCCTACCGCAAGGCGTTGGGTGACGAGTTCCACGAGTACTGGGCCAGCATCGACCGCGACTCGCTGGCCATCCAGATCAACGCCCGCGACCTCGACGAGGACGGCTTGCCCACCGGCCCCGAGGTCGACGTGACCCCGCCGCAGGATCAGCTCGGCCGCATCGCCGCCCAAGCCTTCCGGCAGGTGATGATGCAGCGGCTGCGCGAGGTCGACCGGGAGATGAAGTACGAGGAGTACGCCGGGCGCGAAGGCGACATCGTCACCGGCATCATCCAGCAGAGCGATTCCCGTTACACGTTGCTCGACCTCGGTCGGGTCGAAGCGCTGCTGCCCCAGGCCGAGCAGGTCCCCTATGAGCGGCCGACGCCCAATAGCCGGTTGAAGGCCTACATCGTCGAGGTCCGCAAGACCGCCAAGGGCCCTCAGATCGTGGTCAGCCGCACCCACCCCGGGCTCATCAAGCGCCTGTTCGAGCTGGAGGTTCCCGAGATCGCCGACGGTGTGGTGGAGATCAAGGCTTGCGCCCGCGAGCCCGGCCACCGCACCAAGATCGCGGTCTGGTCCAACGATCCCCACGTCGACCCGGTCGGCGCCTGCGTCGGTGCTCGGGGCGCACGCGTGCGCATGGTCGTCACCGAACTGGCCGGCGAGAAGATCGACATCGTGCCCTTCTCGGAGAACCTGCCCGACTTCGTGGCCAAGGCCCTGTCACCGGCCAAGGTCAAAGAGGTGCGCATCGACGAGAACACCGGCACCGCTGACGTGATCGTTCCCGACTACCAGCTGTCGCTGGCCATCGGCAAGGAAGGTCAGAACGCCCGTCTGGCCGCCCGCCTTACCGGCTGGCGCGTCGACATCAAGAGCGAGACGCAGCTGGCCGAGGAGGAGTCCTACGCCAGCGACGACTGGGCTCAGGGCGAGTGGATCATCAACGCCGAGACCGGTGAGCAGATGTGGCAGCCGGCTGACGGCGGCGAGGCCCTGTCGGCCGAGGAGTGGCAGACCGGCACCGCTCCGCCGTCAGCTGCCAGCACCCCCGCCGAACCGGAACCTGGCGGTGACCAAGCCGCCGGATCCGAACCCGAAGCAGCTGCGCCAGACGAAGCGGTCGCGGCCGGCAGCGCCGGCGACACTCCGGCGGGTGATCCCGAAGGCCAGACACCGGCCAGCACGGAGGCCTCGTCGTAGCGGCCAACCCCCGCCGGACCTGCATCGGTTGCCGGCGCACGGCCGCGACGGCCGACCTGGTCCGGCTGGCCCGGGTACCGGATGGCTCGGTGGTGGCCAGCCGCACCCTCGGCGGCCGAGGCGCCTGGTTGTGCCGGGATTCCGAGCAGTGCGCGGTGCGGGCGGCCCGGTCGGGAGCATTGCCGAGGGCGTTCAAGGCGTCCGTGCAGGCCACCGCTGACGATGTGTGCCGCCTCGTCCTGCCGCTAGAGCCGGCCTCTGCCCCTCCACCACGCTGAAACCGAAGCCGACACTTCGTCCCGCCGGTCCTGACTGCGCGAGACTATTGAACCCGTGCCCACCGGGCTGTCACCAACAAAACCATTCTGAGGAAAGCACTTGCCAGGAAAGATTCGCGTCCACGAGCTCGCCAAGTCGCTCGGTCTGACCAACAAGGAGACCCTCGACCTGTGTGTAGGCCTCGGCATCGGGGTCAAGACGCACTCCTCCAGCATCGAGGACGCCCAAGCCGACCGCGTCCGCCGCAAGGCCGAGCGCGAGGGCCTGATCCGCGACGAACAGCCGGAGGAGCCGAAGCCGGTCAAGAAGGCGCCGGCCAAGAAGACGGCTGCCAAGAAGGCGACCGCCGACAAGGCGACTGAGGCCGCGGGGGGCGAACCACCCGCCGCTCCCGCCGTCCCCCCCGCCGCTGCCCCGGCCGCGGAAGAGCTCCGCCCGGCAGCGGTCAGCGAGGCGGCCGCCCCAGAGGCACCGGCGGAGGCCCCTCCCACGGCGGCTGCCGAAGCCCCGGCCAGAGCACCTGCTCCGGCCCCGGCCCCGGCGCCCGCCGCCGAGCGCCCGGCACGCCCGATCCCGCCGCCTCCGCCCCTGCCGCCGGTCGATGCGCCACCGCGGCGGGTCATCACCTCCAGCGGCAGTGAGCACACCGAGCGCCTGGCCCGGCTCGAGGACGAAGGACCGGCCGCGCCGCGGCCCGCTCCGCCGCGCCCAGTGGCACCGGTCAGCCAGCCGGCGGCCAGCGCGACCCCCCCGGCACCGCCGCAGACGCCGCCCGCCGCCAAGCCAACCGATTCTCCGGCCAGCAACGGTGATGCCGCCGCGCCGGCCGCTCGAGGACCGGAGTCCCCTTCGGGCAAGCCCATCCCGCCACCGCCCTCACCCCGGTCGGTGTCAGGCAAGCCCATCCCTCCGCCCCCCGGTCTGGGCGGCCGCGGCCCGGCGCCCACCCGCACCGCGCCCGGTTCTCGCACCACCGGTCCGCCCCGTAGCCGGCCGCCGATGGGTGGCGGCCCTCGCCAGTCCGTGCCCGGCGCCGGCGTCGGAGCTCCCAGCGGCGGTCGTCCTGGCGGTGGTCCCGGTGGTCCTGGTGGTGGCCGTCCCGGGGGCCCTCCCGGCCGGCGGCCGCCGCGCCGCAAGAGTCGTCGCCGTCGTCGTGGCGAAGAGCTGCAACCCATGGACATGCCCACCTACACGCCGGCCGAGGAGCCGGTGCCGGAGGGCACCCTGGTGGTCGAGCGGTCGTCGTCGCCCCAGGAGCTCGGTCCCCGGCTCAACCGCACCGCTGCCGACGTGGTGCGCTTCCTGCTCCAGCAAGGCGAGATGGTCACCGCCACCCAATCCCTGAGCGACGACATGATCGAGCTGTTCGCGGCCGAGGTCGGCGCCGAGATCCGCCTGGTCGACATCGGCGAGGAGCAGGAGGTCGAGCTCCAGAAGGTGCTCGGCATCGAAGGCCTCGACGACGAGGAGGACGAGGGTCGGACCCTGCGCCCGCCGGTCATCACCGTCATGGGCCACGTCGACCACGGCAAGACCAAGCTGCTCGACCGCATCCGCAGCGCCAACGTGGTGGCCGGTGAGGCCGGCGGCATCACCCAGCACATCGGCGCCTACCAGGTGGACAAGAACGGCCGGCAGATCACATTCATCGACACCCCCGGCCACGAGGCGTTCACCGCCATGCGGGCCCGGGGAGCCGAAGCCACCGACATCGTCATCCTGGTGGTAGCGGCCGACGACGGCGTCATGCCCCAGACCATCGAGGCGCTCGACCATGCCCGGGCCGCCGATGTCCCGATCGTGGTGGCGCTCAACAAGATCGACAAGGACAACGCCGACCCCAACCGGGTCCTCAGCCAGCTCGGCGAGCGCGGCCTCGTGCCGGAGTCCTGGGGCGGCGACACCATCGTGTGCGAGGTCTCGGCGCTGGAGAACATCGGCATCGACGAGCTGCTCGAGAACCTGCTGGTCGTGGCTGAGCTCGAGGACCTCACCGCCAACGCCGAGGGTCGGGCCAAGGGCGTGGTCCTCGAAGCCAACTTGGACATCGGCCGGGGACCCGTGGCCACCGTGCTGGTGCAGCGGGGCACGCTCCGGGTCGGGGACCCGTTGGTAGCCGGTGCGGCTTGGGGCCGGGTGCGGGCGCTGATCAACGACAAGGGCGACCAGGTCAAAGAGGCCGGCCCGTCCATGCCTGTACAGGTGCTGGGCCTCTCCGATGTCGCCGCCGCGGGAGACGACTTCGTGGTGGCCGGCGACGACAAGATGGCCCGCAACGTGGCCGAGAAGCGTGAGCACTGGCAGCGGGTCGCCAACATCGGCGGCTCGGCGTCGGCCATGTCGAGCGGGGCCCGGTTGGAGGACATCTTCGACCAGATCCAGGCCGGCGAGGCGGTGACGCTGAACCTGATCATCAAGGCCGACGTCACCGGTTCGCTCGAAGCGGTCAGCGAGAGCCTCAAGCGGCTCGAGCGCGACGAGGTCAAGCTCTCCTTCGTCCGGCGCGGCGTGGGGGGCATCACCAAGGGCGACATCGAGCTGGCGGCCGCATCGGACGCCACCCTCATCGGCTTCAACGTCCGCCCCGATCGACAAGCCCGGGAACTGGCAGATGCCGAGGGCGTCGAGATCCGCACCTACGAGATCATCTACAAGCTGCTCGAAGACATCGAAGCGGCCATGGTCGGCATGCTGGCTCCCGAGTTCGAAGAGGTCGTCACCGGCGACGCCGAGGTGCGGGAGATCTTCCGGGTCCCGCGTGTCGGGGCCATCGCCGGCTGCCTGGTCCAGAGCGGGGTCATCACTCGCGGGTCCAAGGTCCGCTTCCTGCACGAAGGCACCATCATCTGGAAGGGCACGGTGTCGTCGCTCAAGCGGTTCAAGGACGACGCCACCGAGGTGCGGGCCGGCTTCGAGTGCGGCATCGGCCTGTCGGACTTCCAGGACCTCAAGCCTGGCGATGTCATCGAAACCTATGAGGAGCGGGAGATCGCGCGGTCCTGATGCATGTGCTGGCCCTCGAGGTGGAGTTGCACCTGGCCGACGTCGGGTCACTGAAGGTCAAGCGGTCCATCATCAAACCGGTGGTCGAAGGCGCCCGCCGCCGGTTCGCGGTGGCATCGGCCGAGGTCGACCACGCCGAAGCCTGGGACCGCTCCGCCCTCGGGTTCGCCACCGTCTCCGGTTCGGCGCGGCAGGCCACCGAGGTGATCGACGCCGTCGAACGGTTCGTGTGGTCCTTCCCCGAGGTCGAGGTTGTGAACACGTCCCGGCAGTGGACTGAGGAATCGTGAGCCGGCACCGTCCGTCGAGCGCCCGGCACTACCCCCGCACCGCCCGCCTCAACGAGCTGCTGCGCGAGATCGTGGCCGACGAGCTCGAACGCATCGACGACGAGCGGCTGACCATGGTCACCGTCACCGGGGTGGACTGCGACGCCGATCTCGGCCACGCCACCGTCTACTTCGACAGCCTTTCCGGCGCCGAAGGCGACGACGAGACGCTGGCCGCCTTTGCCGAGGTCAGGTACCTGTTGCAACGGGCCGTCGCCCGCCAGGCCCGCATCAAGCGGACACCCGAACTGGGCTTCGAACCCGACCCCGCGGTCCGCACCGCCGAACGGCTCGAAGCGGTCCTTCGCACACTGCCGGAGGTAGCCAGCACAACGCCCGCCGCCGGCGAGCGGTTGATCGAGGAACAAAAGGACTACTACCGGGCCCGGGCGCCCGAGTACGAGCAGTGGTGGGATCGGAGCGGCCGCTACGACTTGGGCGACGACGAACACAGACGCTGGGTCGACGAGGTGGAACAGCTCGAGGCGGCGGTGGACTCGGCTCAGCTCACGGGCTCGGTGCTGGAGCTGGCCTGCGGCACTGGCGTCTGGACCCGACCGCTGTCCCAGCGCGCCGACCGGCTGCACGCGGTCGACGCCTCGGCCGAGGTGATCGAGCTGAACCGCGCCCGATTGCCCGAGGGCCATTGCCCGGTCACCTTCGAGCAGGCCGACCTGTTCGACTGGGAACCGAGTGAGTGCTACGACTCCGTGTTCTTCTCGTTCTGGCTGACCCACGTGCCGGCTGGACGGTTCGGCGCCTTCTGGGAGCTGGTCGACCGGGCGCTGGTGCCGGGTGGCCAGTTCTTCCTGCTGGACAACGCCGGCCCCTACAACATCACCGACGACCTCGATGATCCGCTGGGCCCCGGTGTGACCCGCCGGCAGCTGGCCGACGGCCGTGAGTTCGACATCGTCAAGCAGTACTACGAGCCCGCCGAGCTGGCCGGCCGTCTGGCGGACCTGGGGTGGGATGCCCACTTCACCACCACCGACAGCTATTTCCTTTACGGGGGCGGGCGCCGCGCCGGGCATGGCTCGAACTAGCCAGAGTGGGCCTGATGGGCTGGCGGTGGTGGACAAGGAGGCGGGCTGGACCTCCCACGACGTGGTGGCCAAGTCGCGTGGCCTGCTCGGCACCCGCAAGGTCGGCCACGCCGGCACCCTCGACCCTGACGCCACCGGTGTGCTGCTGCTGGGCGTGGGGCGGGTGACCCGGCTGCTGCGGTTTCTGACGGTGCTGGGCAAGTCTTATGTGGGCGAGGTCGTGCTCGGCACCGAGACCGACACGCTCGACGCCGCCGGGGAGGTGACGGCCACCCATGACATGGCCGGGGTCACCCTGTGCGATGTGCGCCGAGCGGCCGAAAGCTTCACCGGGCCGATCGAGCAGGTGCCCCCGATGGTCTCGGCGCTGAAGGTCGACGGCCGCCGGCTGCACGAATTGGCCCGACAGGGGATCGAGGTCGAACGCCACGCCCGACCTGTCACCATCCACCGTTTGGACATCGGCGCCGTCGAGAGCGAGCCCCTGGTGTTCCGCCTAGAAGTGTCCTGCTCGTCGGGCACGTACATCCGCTCGCTGGCCGCCGACCTGGGCACAGCCCTCGGCGGCGGCGCCCACCTGCGATCGCTGCGACGTACCTCGGTTGGCTCCTTCCACCTGGCCGAGGCGGTGCCGCTGGAGTCGGTGACCCCCCGAGGCCTCCTGTCGCCGGCGGAGGCGGTGCGTGACCTGGTACCTGTCACCGTGGACGTGGAGGTGGCGGCGGCAGTGCGCTTCGGCAAGGTCCTGCCGGCGGCCACGTTGGGCGTGGAGGACGCGGCCGTAGCCGGTCCATGGGCGGTGCTCGACGGGGCGACCGGCTCGCTGCTGGCCGTCTACCAGCCCCACCGAGACCAGACGGTCAAGCCGGCGGTGGTGGTCGCTCCGGCCGGTGGCTGACTGGTCGAAACCCAGCCGGGGGGCGGAAACCGGCTCGTCCAGGCAGCAAGTCGGCGGCGAGGATCAGCGGCATGGATCCCCGCTACGAACCGAACGACCGCTCGCAGGTGAGACGGCTGCCCGAACGGGGCCGGTACGACGCCGCCACCGTGCACGCCATCCTGGACGAGGGGCTGGTGGCCCACGTCGGGATCAGCGTCGACGGTCGCCCGGTCGTGCTGCCCATGGCTTACGGCCGTGACGGTGAGCGGCTGTTGCTGCACGGCTCGGTGGCGAGCCGCCTGCAACGCCACCTGGCCGGCGAGGTCGATGTCTGCGTGACCGTGACCCTGCTCGACGGGTTGGTACTGGCCCGGTCGAGCTTCCACCATTCCATGGATTACCGCTCGGTCGTGGTGCAGGGGACCGCCCGGCGCCTCGGCCAGGACGAGGCCGGGCCAGCGCTCGACTGCATCGTCGACCACCTGCTGCCGGGACGCGCGCGGGAAGCCAGGCCGCCGAACGACGCCGAGCTGCGCAAGACGGCCGTGCTGGCGGTCCCTCTGGCCGAGGCTTCGGCCAAGGTCCGCACCGGTGGCCCCGTGGACGAGGCCGAGGATCTCGGACTCGATGTGTGGGCCGGCGTGCTGCCGTTGGCTCTCGTCCCCGGCGACCCTCGGCCCGAACCCGACCTGCGGCCTGGGGTCGAGCGGCCGCCCTCACTGTCCCCGTGGCGCCGGCCGGTCAGCTGATCCATGTTCTGTGAACGATTTCCGTCGCTCAGCGACGGAAAGGCTCCACGGAATGGTGGGAATCCGCCCCGGTCACAGGGGGCGGCGGTGCCGGCTTCGGGGGCGGACCCTTCAGGTTCTAGCTTCGGCGGCCGTGGAGATCATCCGGTCGGTCGAGGCCTGCCCCCGCCCGCCGGCCGGCACGGCGGTGACCATCGGCGCCTACGACGGCGTCCACCTCGGCCACCGGGCTGTCATCGCCGAGGTGCGGCAACGGGCTGCCAGGGCAGGCCTGCGCAGCGCGGTGGTGACCTTTGACCGGCACCCGGCCAGCGTCGTCCGCCCTGATTCAGCACCCAAGTTGCTGACCGACCTCGAGCAGAAGTTGGAGCTGCTGGCGTCAACCGGTGTCGACTACGCCGTGGTGGTCACCTTCGACCAGGCCCGCGCCGCCGAACCGGCCGAGGACTTCGTCGCCGAGGTGCTGGTCCGGTGCCTGGCCGCCAAGGTGGTGGTGGTGGGGGAGGACTTCCACTTCGGCCACCGCCGCCGGGGCAATGTCGAGATGCTGAAGTCGCTGGGGGCCGACTGGGGGTTCGAGGTCGAGGGCCTCGGCCTGGTCGATGCCAGCGGCCACCCGACCGATGACGACGACGCCAAGGTCTCCTCCACCGCTGTCCGCCGAGCGCTGCAGGCGGGAGACTTGGATCGGGCCAACGGCTGGTTGGGGCGGCCACACGAGGTGCGCGGCCAGGTGCAGCACGGCGACGAGCGGGGCCGGACGCTCGGGTTCCCCACCGCCAACGTGGCCGTTCCCGACGAGGTGCAGCTCCCGTCCGATGGCATCTACGCCGGCTGGTACGAGCGTCCCAGCGGAGCCGTGCACCCGGCCGCCATCTCGCTGGGCCGCCGCCCCACGTTCTACAAGAACGCCCCGGTGTCGCTGCTGGAAGCCCACCTACTCGACTTCGACGGCGACCTGTACGACGAGCGGGCGGCGGTCCGCTTCACCGCTCGCCTGCGGGGCGAGGAGCGGTTCGACTCGGTCGACGCGCTCATCGCCCAGATGCGCCGAGACTGCGACGACGCCCGGCAACGCCTCGCCGGTTGACCGGGCGGTCGGTGCCCCACCACCCGCGCAGGTCCTTCCAGGCGTTTCTTCGCCGGACCATGTACCGAATGCCAACTTCGGCCGACAAGACTGTCGACCGGGAGGGATTCAATGCGCAAGGACCGGCCTCTGAGGGTCGAACGGGTACCGGACGTCGACGACCAGCCGATCATCGGTCCGCAGCTCGGATCCGATCATCACGACCACCTGCCAAGGCTGGCCCGGCGGACCATCACCCTGACCAACGGCCACGAGGTCGGGCTGGCGGTGTGCGGTCGGGGCGTGCCGTTGGTGCTGGTGCACGGCTTCACCGCGGAGGGAATCCTTTACGCCCAGAGCCTGTCCCGCCTGGTGTCCATGGGCTTCAAGGTCATCGCCATAGACACCGCCGGCCACGGCGGCACGCTGGGCCTACCCACCAGCGGTTCCACCATGGAGGCCTACACCCGGCTGTTGGGTGGCGCCCTCGACGAGCTGGGCATCCGTCGGGCCGTCCTGGCCGGGCACTCCATGGGCGGCCGGCTGGTAACCGAGCTGGCCGCCAGCGAACCGGACCGGGCCATGGGGGTGGTGCTGATCGACGCCATCGTGGGCGACACCTGGGACCAGATGGTCAACCTGTTCCGCTTGTGGCCGCCGCTGCTGGCCGGCGTTGGCGCCGCGCTGGCGGTGGACACTCTGACCACGGTCCCACTTTTCCAGGACCCAGGGCAGGCCCGAAAGCTGGGGCGCCTGGTGCTGCCGACGGTGGCCGGTCACGTGCGCAAGCCGTGGCGCATGGCCGGCCCGGCGATCTCGATCATGCGATCGCGCGGTAGCGGCTGGATGCTCGACCGCGTCGCCGAGTTGCGCCTGCCGCTGTTCGTGATCCACGGCGACCGGGATCTGGCGGTGCCCATGGCCACCGCCCGCGCGTCGGCCAAGCGAGGCCACGGCGAGCTGGTCATCGTGCACAAGGCAGGTCACTCCTGGGTGCTCAAGGACCCCCAGACCCTGCCGGCCATCATGGCCCGGCTGCTCAACGGTCGGCTGGGCCAGGTGGCGTTCCGGCAGGCGTTCGACGCGGCTGGGCTCGACCGGGAGACGGCGACGATCGACCAGATCGAAGAGGCCTTCTACGAACCCGACGCCAGGGTCGTCGCCCTGACACCCCCCCAGCGAGACGGCGACACAGACCCGCTGCCCAGCCGGGGGCGCTACCAGTTCACCATCGACGACCGCTGGGTCGAGGACGCCCGATCTCTACCGTCTCATAGGGGCCTGGTCGCCCAATAACGGCCCGCAGTGCCGAACCCCGGGTTCGTGGGGCTCGCCGCCGCTGCTACAGTTCCATGACTGTTCTGCCGGCTGGACCTTATCCACCGCAGGGCACCGCTCCCCGTCACGCCTGGCGGACCGGGGGCCGGGTCCGACACCCACACGGCGTCGCTTCATCCGGAGCGAGGCTGCCACCACAAGGAAGTACATGTCAGAGATCATCGATCGCCAGAAGCCCGAGGTCATCGCCGAACACCGGCTGCACGACACCGACACGGGCTCTCCGGAGGTGCAGGTAGCGCTGCTCACCACGCGCATCAACCACCTCACCGAGCACCTCAAGGTCCACAAGAAGGACCACCACAGCCGTCGCGGCCTGCTGATGCTGGTCGGCCGGCGCCGGCGGCTGCTCGACTACGTCGCCAAGAACGACGTGGAGCGCTACCGGGCCATCATCGCCCGCCTCGGCCTCCGTCGATGACGATTCAGGCGCAGCCCGAACGGGCTGCCCGCCTTCACCTTCGCTGAAAGCACCACCCACTTAAACCCGTGACCAAGAGTCAGTTGTCAGTCGCCTATCGCTCAGCCGCCCGGCTGGGAGGTTGCCGACTGGGAACTGGCCAGGTCACCCCACCCCGGAGCGACGACGCTCCGACAAGGAGACACCATGGCTGAACCCATCACCGTGTCGGCGCCCATCTCGGGTACCGACCAAACCCTCACCTTTTCCACCGGCCGCCTGGCCCCCCAATCCCAAGGCGCGGTCGAGGCCGGTATAGGCGAGACCCTCGTGCTCGTCACCGCCAACGGCGACAACGACATCCGCGAGGGCATCGACTTCTTCCCCCTCACCGTCGACGTTGAGGAGAAGATGTACGCCGCCGGCAAGATCCCCGGCTCCTTCTTCCGGCGCGAGGGCCGCCCGACCGATCAGGCCGTGCTGGTATGCCGGCTCATCGACCGCCCCCTGCGACCCAGCTTCGCCGACGGGTACCGCAACGAGACCCAGGTCGTGGTCACCGTCCTCGGGGCCGACAAGGAGAACCCCCACGACGTGGTCGCCATCAACGGTGCGTCGGCGGCGTTGATGCTGTCGGGCCTGCCGTTCGAGGGGCCCATCGGCGCCGTGCGCCTGGCCTACAGCCGTGGCGGCGAGTGGGAGCCGCATCCCACCTACCAGTCCGGCGACGACTCCACGTTCGAAATCGTGGTCGCCGGGCGGGAAGGCGCCGACGGCGACATCGCCATCATGATGGTCGAGGCCGGCGGCACCGAGAACGCCTGGCAGTACTACGAGGCGGGTGCCCCCAAGGTCACCGAGGACGTCATCGCCCAAGGCCTCCAGGCGGCCAAGACCTGGATCCGCGAGTCGATCGACTTGCAGCGCCAGTTGGTCGAGAAGGCCGGCGTGCACAGCCCCCTTCGCTTCAACCCGGTAGCTGACTACGGAGACGACGTGTTCGCCGCCGTGGAGAAGGGCGGCAAGGACCGCCTGGCCCAGGCCAACACCATCGCCGACAAGGCCGAGCGCAATACCGCCAACGACGAGATCAAGGCTGCGCTGGTGGCCGAGCTCACCGCCGACGGCTTCGAAGGCCGCGACAAGGAGATCAAACAGGCCATCCGCTCGCTGACCAAGAAGCTCATCCGCAGCCGGGTCGTGACCGAGGGTGTGCGCATCGACGGCCGCCAGGCCACCGACCTGCGCCCCGTCAGCGCCGAGGTCGGGGTTCTCCCCACCGCCCACGGCTCCGGCCTGTTCCAGCGGGGTGAGACCCAGGTGCTCAACGTGCTGACGCTCGGCATGCCCCGCATGGACCAGCTTCTCGACACCATCGGGATCGACGAGAAGAAGCGCTACATGCACCACTACAACATGCCGCCCTACGCCAACGGCGAGACCGGCCGCATGGGTGGCACCAAGCGCCGCGAGGTCGGTCACGGCCTGCTGGCCGAACGGGCTTTGCTGCCCGTCGTGCCCAGTGTCGAGGAGTGGCCCTACGCCCTGCGCGTCGTGTCCGAGGTCCTGTCCTCCAACGGCTCCACCTCCATGGCGTCGGTGTGCGCCTCCAGCCTTTCGCTGATGGACGGCGGCGTGCCGCTCAAGGCTCCGGTGGCTGGCATCGCCATGGGCCTCATCTACGAGGACGGCAACTACACAACCCTCACCGACATCCTCGGCGCCGAAGACGCCTTTGGCGACATGGACTTCAAGGTCGCCGGCACCGCCGAGTTCGTCACCGCCCTGCAGCTCGACACCAAGATCGAAGGTCTCCCAGCCGAGGTCCTGGCTGCGGCGCTGAACCAGGCCAAGGACGCCCGGCTCCAGATCCTCGAGGTCATGAACGCCGCCATCACCGAGCCCCGCGCCGACGTCGGTTCGACGGCGCCGAAGATCATCAGCTTCGAGATCCCGATCGACAAGATCGGCGAGGTCATCGGTCCCAAGGGCAAGGTCATCAACGCCATCCAGCAGGAGACCGGAGCCGACATCAGCGTCGACGACGATGGCACCGTCGGCACCGTGAGCATCGGTTCCGTCGACAGCGGGGCGGTGGCCGAGGCCGAGCGCCAGATCAAGCTCATCCTCAACCCGCCTACCGCCGGGGTCGGCGAGGTGTACCAGGGCAAGGTGGTCAACATCACCAAGTTCGGGGCCTTCGTCAACATCCTCCCGGGTCGTGACGGCCTGGTCCACATCTCCAAGATGGGCGGCGGCAAGCGCATCGAACGGGTCGAGGATGTGCTGACCCTGGGTGACGACCTCGAGGTCAAGGTCGACGACGTCGATCCCAACGGCAAGGTCAGCCTCTCGCCCACTTCGCCCCTCGGCGGCGGCTCTGGCAACGGCAGTGCCGGGGCGGGCGGCGGTGGCCGCTCGGGTGGCGGCCGCTCCGAAGGCTCGGGTCGTTCCGGGGACTCCGGTCCTTCCCGCCAAGCGGCACCCGCCGAGACCGGCGCCGGCGACGAGTCGTCTGCGAGCGACCGTGAGTACGTGTCGTTCGAGGACAGCTTCGACGCCGAGGCTCGCAAGGAGTTCGGTGACCTCGGTCCCGAACAAGAGCGGACCGGCGGGGGCGGCGCCGGCGGCGGTGATCGTGGTGGCCGCCGCGGTGGTGGCCGGCGCGGCGGTCGCGGCCGCTGAACCAATCCGGGTCGTGACCAATCCCCACGAGGTCCCCGACGACATCCAGATGGGGACCCTGGCCAACGGCCTGCGGGTGGTGACCGAGCGGCTGCCAGGGGCACGCTCGGTCGCCCTGGGGGCCTGGGTGGGCGTCGGCGCCCGGGACGAGGACGAGGCGGCCAGCGGCACCTCGCACTACCTCGAGCACCTGCTGTTCAAGGGCAGCGACCGGCGCTCGGCTCGCGCCATTGCCCAGACGGTCGACGCCATGGGCGGCGAGATGAACGCCTACACCTCCAAGGAGCACACCGCCTACCACTTGCGGGTTCCGGCCACTGGCGTGCCCGTGGCGGTGGAACTGCTATCCGATGTCCTGACCTCTCCCGCCCTGCGCCCCGACGACGTCACCGCCGAGCGCCAGGTGATCCTGGAGGAGCTGCTGCTCTCCGAGGACGACGCCGAGGACCGGGTCAGCACCCTCTGCGACGAACTGCTCTTTCCCGGCCACCCGCTGGGACGGGAGGTGCTGGGCACCCCTGACACCATCGAGGCCACGGGCCGCGACGCCATCGCCACCTTCTTCGATCACTGGTACCAGCCGGCCAACCTGGTGGTGGCGGCGGCCGGTGATCTCGATCACGGTGAAGTGCACCGGCTGGTCGAAGCTGGGTTCGAGTCGCGTTCCGGTGGCGTGCAGCCCCTTCGGAGCGAGCCGCCGATCAAGACCGGTCTGGCAGAGACGGTCGCCAAGCCGACCGAGCAGGCCCACCTGGCCTTTGGCTGGCGAACGTGTTCCCTGCACGATCCGGCCCGCTACCCGCTCGCCGTCTTGAACCACGTGCTCGGCGGCGGCCTGTCCAGTCGGCTGTTCCACGAGATCCGCGAGGTCCGGGGGTTGGCCTACTCGGTGGGCTCCTACACCTCGCTCTACTCCGACGCCGGCGCCCTGGTGGCGGCGGTGGGCACATCGCCGTCGCATCTGGACGAGGTCCGCGACCTGATCGAAGCTGAGGTCGCCAATCTGGTGGCTGACGGCATAACCGACCGCGAGCTGGCCGTGGCCACCGGCTCGCTTTCCGGTTCCCTGGTACTCGGCCTGGAGGACCCCGCCAGCCGCATGTCTCGCCTGGGCCACGGCCTCATCTCACGTGATCACGTGACCCCAGTCGACGAGCACCTGGCCCGAATTGCCGCCGTCGCCCAGGACGACGTCGCCGCCGTGATCGCCGACGTGCTGGGCAGCGACCCCTGTGTCGCTCTGGTAGGGCCGTATTAGCTGGTCCCGCTTGGCCCTGCGGGCCTCGCCGGGCCTGCCTTCGGCATGAAGCCCAAATCGTTTGACGCTGCTTGGCCTGGCGGCTGCGCAGCGTGGCACTGGCTGGAGGCTCGCGCCCTTGACCACAATCAGCGGATGCGTCCGGCGCGCAGCCCTCGGCGTTAGCTGTCGGTCGTAGGACCAACGCAGTGCTGATTGCACGGCGCCGCCGGCCGGAAGATGTGCAAGGGTTTCGGCGCATCCAGCCGGGGTGCTGGGCTTCGGCAGTTCAAGACGATGGCATGACCAAGGAGCGACCATGGGCTTTCTCGACAAGGCCAAGGAGCAGGCCAGTGCGCTGGCCAACAAAGCCCAGGAGGGCATAAGCCAGGGCCAGGCCAAGCTCGACGCGCAACAGGCCAAGAAGCACGCCGACGGCCTGCTGCGCGACCTCGGGGCCTGGGTCTACGCCCAACGCACCGGCCGGGACAACGGAGGTGCCCCCGCCAACATCGAGCGCATCTACGGCGAGTTGCAGGCCCACGAGGCCGAGCACGGTCAGCTCGGGGATGACAAGGAAAAGGAGTCCGCCCCGTCACCGGTCGAACAGGCCGAGGCCGTCGCCCCATCCTTCGCCGCTCCCCAGCCGCCCGCGGGATCGCCCGACCCGGCGCCGCCGGCCGGCCCGCCACCGGGTTCGCCCACGGTGCCGCCGCCCCCTGGCTCTCCCACCGTCGCGCCGCCTCCCGGTTCGCCGAGCGAGCCGGCGACACCAGACGCGCCCCCGCCGCCGGTGGAGCCCGTCGCCCCACCGGCATCGCCCGACGCGCCTTTCCCGCCCACGGTGTCGGACCTCCCCGGGTCGCCGCCTTCCGAGCCGCCTGCGCCTGGCGTCAGGTAACCCGGCATGGCGCGGCGCGTGGGGGTGTTTGGCGCCGGCGGGCGCATGGGCCTCGAGGTGTGCCGCGCCGTCGTGAGCGATCCGGACCTGGAGCTGGTGGCCGCCGTCGATCCCTTCCATTCGGGCATCGATCTTCGCCAGATGGCCGGTCTCGATCTGGAGCTCGACGTCGCCCCAACCGCCGACGCCTTGCTCCACGCCGGCGCCGAGGTGATGGTCGACTTCACCCACTTGGATGCCGCCCGCGAGAACATGGCCTGGTCAGCGGAGCACGGGGTCCACGCCGTGGTCGGGACGACGGGGTTCACCGACGAGGACCTTGAACGCTTCCAACGGACGTTCACCTCCAGCAACTGTTTCATCGCGCCGAACTTCGCCATCGGTGCGGTGCTCATGATGCGCTTCGCCGAGCTCGCCGCTCCGTGGTTCGACACCGCCGAGGTGATCGAACTGCACCACGACCAGAAGGTGGACGCACCATCGGGAACGGCCTTGGCCACCACCGAGCGAATGGCGGCGGCCTCGGCGGACTGGGCGCCGGACCCCACGACCAACTTGGTGATGCCCGGAGCACGGGGTGCCCCGAGCGCCGCCAGCATCCCGATCCACTCGGTGCGGCTCCGCGGGTTGGTCGCTCACCAGGAGGTCCTGCTCGGGACGACCGGCCAGTCGCTCACCATCCGCCACGACTCCTATGACCGGTCCAGTTTCATGCCCGGAGTGCTGGTGGCGGTCAAGGCGGTCCCTGACCGGCCCGGCCTCACCGTCGGCCTGGACCGGCTGCTCGACCTGTAGGACCCAGCATTGCCATCAACCCGAGTAGTCCCGGTTCGCCCTCAGCCCGGCCGGCGTGGGGAGCGCCAGCGAGCAGCCGGCAAGCGAGCGCCGCAGGTGCTCGCCATCAACACAGCCGGCGTGGGGAGCGCCAGCGAGCAGCCGGCAAGCGAGCGCCGCAGGTGCTCGCCATCAACACAGCCGGCGTGGGGAGCGCCAGCGAGCAGCCGGCCAGCAAGCGCCGCAGGTGCTCGCCGTCAACACCGCCGGCGGAAGACCTCGGTGGCAGTGGCCTGGTCGCGCGGTTTGACCACGATCTGGTCGATGTTGACGTGGCTCGGTCGAGTCGCGGCCCAGGCAATGCAGTCGGCGATGTCGTCGGCGGTGAGGGCATCGACGCCGGCGTACACCGCAGCGGCACGAGCCTGGTCGCCGTCGAAGCGGACCAGGCTGAACTCGGTCTCGACCAGACCTGGGTCGACTTCGGTGACCCTCACCGGCTGCCCCAACAGCTCGCGGCGCAGCGCCGAGGTGACCGCTCGGGCCCCGAACTTGGCGGCGTTGTAACCGGCGCCCCCGGGGTACGCCTCCAGAGCGGCGACCGACCCGATCACCACGACGTGGCCGTCGCCGCCGGCGACGAGCCGGGGGAGCAGGGCGCGGGTCATGCGCATGATGCCCAACACGTTGGTTTCGAACATGGTGCGCCAATCGTCCTCGGCGGCCTCGGCGACGGGCGCCAAGCCCCGGGCCCCGCCGGCGTTGTTGACCAGAAGGTCGCAGGCGCCGACCTGGTCGCAGAAGGCATCGACCGACGTCTGATCGCAGACGTCGAGGGCGACTGCGCGGGCACCGAGGGGCCCGGCCACCTCGTTCAGCCGCTCCAGGCGACGCGCGCCGACGACCACATCGAAGCCGTCGGCGGCCAGCCGGCGGGCGGTGGCCGCGCCGATGCCTGAACTGGCCCCCGTCACCACCGCCGTTCGCCTCACTCCGGTGCTCCGGCGCCTAGATCGTCCTCGATGTGGGCCAGGGCGATGGCCTGGCCTTTGCCCTTCTTGCGCTCGGACCAGATGGTGAAGGCCACCAGGGCGACGCTCACGATGATCACCGGGATGCGGTGGTCGGTGATGAAGGACCGCACCGCGTCGAGCGGGCTGTTGAACACGTCGCCGACGATCCGGATGATGGCCAGCCGGGTGATCGTCCCGGCCACGTTCACGATCAAGAAGGGGATGACGGGCATGGCGGCGGCGCCGGCGAACAGGCAGACCGGGTTGTTGGAGGCGATGAACACCAACGGGTAACCGGCCTTGCCGAACAGGCGCTCCAACGAACGGAACAACTCTCCGTAGGTGGGTGACTTGCGCTCCATCCAGCGCACCGCGGCGTCGCCGTACCACCAGCCCAGCAGGTAGAAGAGCGGATCGGGAGCCAAGAGGCGCAGCGTGCCCACCAGGTAGTAACCGAACGGATCGGCGAACTTGCTGGCCAGGACCAGGTTGCGGTTGCTGGACGAGAGCCCGATCAGCCACAGCGGGTGCTTGTCGACCAGGGCACCGAGCAGGGCGGTGGAGAGGTAACCGCAGATGACCAGGACGATCAGGGGCACGATGACCGCCGCCAAGGCGCGCCGGTTGGGCGGTCCGTCGTGTTGATGCGCGGGGGCCATCACGTCGCCGCCGGGATCGGGGTGTGCCGGTTCCAAGCCGGACAGTCTGGCAGCAGGCGGCCGGCTCCTCGGCCGGCGCATCGAGTCGGCGCCGTCCCCGGCGGGGCGCATCGAGGTTGTCTACCCTCGGTACTCCACCCGTTCCCGAGACCGATCGAGGTCGTTTCGTGCAGGGACTCATGCAGGACCACCCGCTGGCGCTCACCCACTTCGTCGACCGGGCGGAGAGGCTTTATGCCGGCAAGCAGATCGTCACCGCCACCGGCTCCGGGCGCGAGCGCTACACCTACGGGCAGTGGGCCGAGCGCACCCGCCGTCTCGGTGGCGTGCTCGACTCTCTCGGCATCTCCGGCGACGGCCGGGTGGCGACCTTCGGCTGGAACACGGCCCGCCACCTGGAGCTGTACTTCGCGGCACCGTGCAGCGGGCGGGTGCTGCACACCTTGAACATCCGCCTGTTCCCTGAGCAGGTCACCTACGTCGCCAACCACGCCGAGGACGAGGTGGTCTTCGTCGACCGCTCGCTCACCAAGCTCCTGTGGCCGTTGCTCGAGACGATGAAGACGGTCCGCCACGTGGTGGTGATGGATGACGGCGCCGGCGACCAGCCCGACGACGCCGGCGCCGGCAAGGAGCTGCACGACTACGAGACGCTGCTGGCCGAATCCGAGCCGGCGGAGTTCCATGTCGAGGACGAGAACCAGGCGGCGTCGATGTGTTACACGAGCGGGACCACCGGCAACCCCAAGGGCGTCGTGTACAGCCATCGCTCAACGGTGTTGCACACCATCGGCGTGATGATCGCCGACAGCATCGGCATCCGTGAGGCGGACGTCATCCTGCCTGTGGTGCCCATGTTCCACGCCAACGCGTGGGGTTTGGCCCATGCCGGCGTGGCCTCGGGAGCATCACTCGTCATGCCCGGCGCCGACCTGTCGGCCAAAGCCCTGGCCGACCTCATCGAGACCGAGAAGGTCTCGGTCGCCGCCGGTGTGCCCACCATCTGGATGGGCGTGCTCGACGAGCTGGACGGACGGGACTTGTCGGCGCTGCGGGCGATCCCCTGCGGCGGCTCGGCGGTGCCAAAGGTGCTGTCGGAGGGCTACCGAGCCAAGACCGGCCTGCCCATAATGCAGGCGTGGGGCATGACCGAGACCAGCCCGGTGGCCACGGTGGCCAGCGTGAAGTCGAACCTCATGGACCGCAGCGACGAGGAGCTGGCCGACCTGCGCACCACGGTGGGCCTACCCCAGATGCTGGTCGATCTGCGCATCGTCGACCCCGAGGGCAACCTCGTTCCCGGTGACGGCGAGACCTCCGGCGAGCTGCAGGCCGCCGGTCCGTGGATCGCCAGGACGTACTACAACGACGACCGGGCCGAGGAGTCCTTCACCGAGGACGGTTGGCTGCGCACCGGTGATGTTGCCACCGTCGACGGCGAGGGTTACGTGCGCATCGTCGACCGCACCAAAGACGTGGTGAAGTCCGGCGGCGAGTGGATCAGTTCGGTGGAGCTGGAGAACGAGCTCATGGCCCACCCCAAAGTCGCCGAGGCCGCCGTCATCGGCATGCCTCACCCCAAGTGGGGAGAGCGGCCCATGGCCTGCGTGGTGCTCAAGCCGGGCGAGGAAGCCACCAGGGAAGAGCTGCTCGACTTCCTCCAGGACAAGGTCGCCAAGTGGTGGCTGCCGGACGATGTCGTGTTCATCGACGAGGTCCCCAAGACCTCGGTGGGCAAGTTCTCCAAGAAGGACCTCCGCCAGCGCTTCGAGGGTCACCAACTGCCTACCGGCTGAGCGCCGGGCCGAGATCGGCCGAGCGGGCGACCACATGACCCGACCGAGCAGGTCGTAGCGTCGACCGACGATGCCCGAGCGGTACAAGTTCGTCCTCAAGCCCAAGTGGATCGTGTCGCACCTGGTCGTAATCGCCATCGCCGTGCTGTTCATCAACCTCGGGTTCTGGCAACTGCGACGGCTCGACGAGAAGAAGGCTCACAATCGGGTGGTGAAGGAGCGCACCGCCACCTCGCCGGCTCCTATCGGCCACTTGCTCACCGCCGCCGACGGTTTCGGCTCCGCTGGACTGGCCAAGGCCAGCAGCCTGGAGTTCCGGCAGGTCACCGCCACCGGCAGCTACCAGGCCGACCAGGAGGTGTTGGTGCGGGGCCGCAGCCTCGGCGGTGCGCCCGGCTCGTGGGTGCTCACCCCACTGAAGCTCTCCGACGGCACCGCCTTGGTGATCAACCGAGGCTGGATCTCCAATGACGGACGGCTGACTGCGCTGCCGCCCAAGTACCGGGCGCCGGCGGGGGAGGTGTCCATCACCGGGCTGCTACAGGCCACCCAGACCCGCGGGAGCTTCGGCTCGACGGATCCGGCGACCGGGACGCTGCCGAACCTGGCACGGGCCGATGTCCGCCGCCTGCAGGCCCAGGTTCCGGAGCGGCTGGTCCCTGCCTACGCCCAGCTCGAGTCGCAGAGACCGGCACCGGAGTCGGGCAGCTCGCCGACCTTGCTCGACCCGCCGGTGCTCGACGAAGGCCCGCACCTGAGCTACGCCATCCAATGGTTCACGTTCACCTTCATCGGCCTTGCCGGCTACCCGATCATCCTCCGCCGCGCCGCTCGCGAGAAGGAGCGCAAGGCGGAGGAGGACGCCGCCGAAGTTGAGGATGCCGAGGAGCCCGACAAGGTCCCGGTCTGAGCACTGCTCAGGGTCTGCGCAGAGGTCGCCCGGTCGCGTGGCGCCGTTTATTTCGCCAGGCTGCGCCTGGCGAACTGCCACGCGTTTGTCGGATCGCCTCGCCTATCGGCTCGGCTCGTCAGTCAGTCGGGCGTGGCGGCCTCTTCGTTGCGCACGACCAGCACCGGGCAGGGGGCGTGGTGCAACACGTGCTGGCTGCACGAGCCCAAGAACACCCGCCGCAGCCACCCGTGACCGTGCGAGCCGATCACCAGCAGTTCGGCACCCAAGTCGGTGGCGGCATCGCAGATCGTGGGTCCCGGCTCGCCGACCACCACATGGGTCTCGGCCTCGATGCCAAGACCTGAGACCAACGCCGCCAAGTCCCTTTGGGCGGCGGCTTCTTCCTCGTTCTCGACCTGCTCCTCAAGCTCGGGATCAGAGAGCGTCGGGTGAGTGTCCATCGGGGTCAAGGGTGTCGCCGGGACAAATGCCGGGGGGACGACCGACAGGGCGAGGTACCGCTGCTCGCGGCCCAGCAGGGCAACGGCCCGGGTGATGGCGTCACGGGCGATGTCGGAGCCGTCAAAAGCGAGCAGCACGGTGGTCACGCCGCCATGGTGTCACGCGCCCAACCGTTCTGGCGTAGATCAAGCGCGCCCAGCGCGACTCATCTACGCCAGAACATCAGGAAAGGTTACGGTCGGTGATCGTGCCGAAGCGCAAGCGCCACCGGGGAGGGTCGGCCGCTCCGGCGGAGGAACCGGACGTGGAGCTGGCCGTCCGCTTGTTCGCCGAGCGCCAGCGCGAAGAGGAGCAGGCCCGACGGGCCGCCAAGCGGGAGGCCAAGGCGGCAAGGGCGGCGGCCCAGCAGCGGGACGCTCTGGTGCGGGCAAAAGACGGGGCCGCTGAAAAGCTGAAGGCGGTCCGCGGCTCGGGCGCAGGCGGCGAGGCGGTCGCCGCCGCCGCCGCCGACTACCGGGCCGCCCTCGACGCCGTGCTGGCCGACGAGGCAGGGACCTCCCACCCGTCGGAGCCGGATGGTTCGGAGCCGGATGTCGAGGCCGAACCGTCCACTGACGCCGACGAACCGGGTGACGCCGGCGGGTGAGCGAGCGGGAGGGGACAAGCGGACCGCCCGATCCAACCGGCCGGCGCCACCACTGGTTCGAAGACCTGGCCGACCACCTGGGCTCGGCCTACTTGCGGTACTCGTTCACCAAGGGCACCGAGCAGGAGGTGGCCTTCCTGGTCAGTGTCCTTGGGTTGGAGGCGGGTATGCGGGTACTGGACGTGGGGTGCGGCCCCGGCCGGCACGCCCATGCGTTGGGGGAGAGGCGGATCGAAGTGCTTGGGGTCGACATCTCGGCGCGCTTCATCGATCTGGCTCGGTCGGGCGCGCCGGAGGGCGTCACCTTTGAGCGGCTCGACGCGCGCCGGTTGGTCTTCGACTCAGAGTTCGACGCCGCCATCTCGCTGTGCCAGGGAGCGTTCGGGTTGGCGGCGGGCGGCCTGACGCCGGTGGCGACCGCCACCGAACCGGACGGCGAGGTCCTCGACGGCATGGCCAGGGCGGTTCGACCTGGCGGCCGGATCGCGGTCAGTGCCTTCTCGGCCTACTTCCAGTTGCGCTACCTGCCGACGGGCACGACCTTCGATGCCGGCCGCGGCGTGGCCCACGAGCGCACCATGATCAAGGATGAACAGGGCGCCGAGGCCGAGGCCGATCTGTGGACCACTTGCTTCACCCCCCGCGAGCTGCGCCTGCTGTGCGCCCGAGCGGGGCTGGAGCTGGAGCACCTGTGGTCGGTGGAACCGGGGCGGTACTCGACGGCCGAACCGGACATCGAACACCCGGAGCATCTGGTGATCGCCCGCCGACCCCACGCTTCCGCGTCCTGATCCCAACGGCCGCGGGACCGTTCAGTAGGGCAGGCCCCTGTGAGTGAAGTATTCTCTCGCCTTCGTGTGCCCGGTCCCGGGCACGTCCCCGATCCCATCCGCCGACCGAAGAGCCCATCCGTGTCCGACCAGACCCAAGCCATCCTCGAAGCCGAACCGGACGCCGCCACCGGCGACGGCGCCGAAGAGGAGTACACGCCCCGCCAGATCATCGATCCCCGTGACCTCGAGCTGAGCTTCGAGGACGCCATCGCCGGCACGATGGTGAGCATCGAGGACGGCCAGATCGTCGAGGGCAAGGTCGTCAAGATCGACAAGGACGAGGTCCTTCTCGACATCGGTTACAAGTCCGAGGGCGTGATCCCCAGCCGCGAGCTGTCGATCCGCAACGACGTTGACCCTCACGAGATCGTGAGCCTCGGCGAGTCGCTGGAAGCCCTGATCGTCACCAAGGAGGACAAGGAAGGGCGGCTGATCCTCTCCAAGAAGCGGGCCCAGTACGAGCGGGCCTGGGGTGACATCGAGCAGAAGAAGGAAGCCGACGGCGTGGTCAGCGGCCCGGTCATCGAGGTCGTCAAGGGCGGCCTGATCCTGGACATCGGGCTCCGCGGCTTCCTGCCCGCCTCGCTGGTCGAACTGCGCCGGGTCCGGGACCTGCAGCCGTACGTCGGGCGCACCCTTGAAGCCAAGATCATCGAGCTGGACAAGAACCGCAACAACGTCGTGCTGTCGCGCCGCGCCTGGCTGGAGGAAACCCAGAAGGAGCAGCGCGAGGAGTTCCTCGAGAACCTCAAACCGGGCGAGGTCCGCAAGGGCGTCGTATCGAGCGTCGTCAACTTCGGCGCCTTCGTCGACTTGGGTGGCATGGACGGGCTGGTCCACGTCTCGGAGCTGTCGTGGAAGCACGTCGACCACCCTGGCTCAGTGGTGGCTGTGGGCGACGAGATCACCGTCTCCGTTCTGGAGGTCGACCTCGATCGTGAGCGCATCAGCCTGTCGCTCAAGGCCACCCAGCAGGATCCGTGGCAGGAGTTCGCCACCGGCCACCGCGTCGGCGAGCTGGTCTACGGCCGGGTCACCAAGCTGGTGCCCTTCGGTGCCTTCGTGCAGGTCGGTGACGGCATCGAGGGCCTCGTCCACATCTCGGAGATGTCCGCCCATCACGTAGAGCTGCCCGAACAGGTAGTTACACCGGGCGAGGAGCTGTGGGTCAAGATCATCGACCTCGACCTGCAACGCCGGCGCATCAGCTTGTCCATCAAGCAGGCCGCCGAAGGCGGCGTGGTCGCCAGCGAGTACCAGGAGCACTTCGGTGAGCACGCCTACGATTCCGAGGGCAACTACACCGGCGACGCCACCGGCGCCGAAGAGGCTTGGGCAGAATACTACGCCGAGCACGGCCTCACCCCCGACGGCACGCCGCTTGAGGGCGAGCCGCCGGTGTTCCCGGCCGCCGACGACACCGCCGTGGCGGCCGACGATGACCTGGCCGCGGACCAGATCGAACCGGTCGCCGAGGCGTAGCTCGCCCTCGAAGGCACCCCCCCAAAGGGTGCCAAAGCGTCACCACTCGGCCAAGAAAGTCCGGCGAACCCCTTAGCGCGGCGGGCCGCGCGCCGACAGATGAGCGTTACCACTCAAGTCCCAGATCGCGGTGCTCCGTTGAGCAGCTATCTACTTCCTGATCCCGGCGCCCCCGCTATCGCTGACGTCAACCCCACAATGGGTTCCGTGCCTGCTCCCGCCAACCCCGCCGTCTGCCAGGTCATAACCGTCTTCTCCACCAAGGGTGGGGCCGGCAAGTCGGTCGTGGCCAGCAATCTGGCCGTGCTCCTGGCCGGTCGGTCCGAGAAGCCCGTTGTCCTGGTGGACGCCGACCTGCAGTTCGGCGACATCGCGGTGATGCTCAAGCTTGCTCCCCAGCACACGGTGGTCGACGCCGTGTCGTCCATCGACCGGCTGGACGTCGATCGGCTCAAGAGCCTGCTCGCCACCCACCAGCCGTCGGGGTTGCTCGTGCTGCCCGCTCCGCGGGAGCCGGCCTTCGCAGACCAGATCACGGCCGCCAACATGATCGAGATCCTGAACCTGCTGCGGTCCTTCGCCGGCTATGTGGTGATCGACACGCCCGCCTACTTCAACGAGGTCGTGCTCGGGTTGATCGAGGAGAGCACCGACCTATTGCTGGTGGCCGGCATGGACATCCCGAACATCAAGAACGTGAAGATCGGTCTGCAGACGCTGCGCATGTTGAACACGCCGATGTCCAAGATCCACCTGGTGCTGAACCGGGCCAACTCCAAGGTCAAGCTGGACGTGGCCGAGGTCGAGCGCACCCTGCAGGTAAAGGCCGAGTGCCAGCTCCCTTCGGAGATCTCCGTCCCCCAGTCGGTGAACAAGGGGACCCCGGTCGTGATCGATGCCCCCCGATCCGCCGTCAGCCGTTCCTTCGAGCACCTGGCCGACCTCTTCAGCCTCCCTGCCGAAGCCAAGCGCAAGAAGCGCTAGGTCCCCGTCAGGAGGAGTTGCCCGAATCGGTTATGTAGTTCGAGTACTCCGACAGGTAGTCGGAGTAGCCGTAGTCGGAAAGGTTGGAGTTGGCGTCGGAGTAAGGGTCGGAGAAATCGGTGAAGGCCTTGACGTCGCCCTGGCTGCGGCGGTCCCAGATGGCGAAGAAGGCCTTGTAGCTGTCGTCCCGGCGGAGGCGGTACAGCTCGGTCGGCGAGTAGCGGTCCGCCAGACCGCCCTTGGTCTGGGTTTCGATGTCGAGCCGCAGCCGGGCCGCTCCGTCCGAGCGGACGGCGAGGGAGTAGGTGCCGGAGGCCGGCGCCACGACCGACTCGGCGAAGAAGCCCTGGGCCCGCCCGGCGTAGAGCAACCGCCGACCGCCACCGTCACCGCCGAAGAAGTCTGAGTAGTCACCCGAGGTGTAGGGATCGCCGCTGCCGGTGCCGAAGACCTGGGCGATGTCCTCGGACGCCTGCTGGTCGACGGCGATGGCCACCCGGAAGCGGACCTGGTTCCTCTCGGCTCGCACCTCGAAGCCGACCGCCTCGCCGGCGTGCAGCTTGACCGTGCGGTTCACCGGCGTACGGGCCTGGACGTCCACGTTGGTCGGCCCTGTACCCCCCGACGATGAACCCCGGCCGATGAGCACGACCGCTACCACCACGACCACCACCCCGACCCCGGCTCCGACCACCCAGCGTTTCCAGCCTTGGCGGCCTCCGGAACGGACCGGGGGGCGGACTTGTTCGGCGGTGTCCTCCGACGATCCATCGCCGAGGGGGTCAGCGGCGACGTGCCCGTCGTCGGCGACGGCGTCGCCCCAGGCGGCACCATCCCAAAAGCGGTGTTGGTGGCGGCCGGACGGATCGGGATGCCAGCCAGGTATCTGCTCGGGCATTGTGTTCTGAGGTTACGTGGCTGCGTGCCGGGCTCTGACCGTCGGCCCGTACAGTTGTCGGCCATGCGATGGGCCCGAGTGTTGGTGGTCACCGCCGCCGTCGCCTCGCTGGTCGTGATGGGGGCCGGGTGTGGGGCGGACGGGCGGTTGGCGCGCCAGGAGGCGGTGGCCCGGGCCCGCACTTGCGCCAGCCTGGAGGAGCGCCACTCCACCCTGCCTGTGACCACGCCGCCCTGGCAGGCGTTCCTGGCCCACGCCGCCGAGAAGTCCGACACCCAGCGCGACCACGATGCCCGCCAGCAGCAGAACGCCGGTGAGATCAAGGCGGACTGCAAGATCGCCATGCGCACGGCCACCGTGAGCGCCGCCAAGCGCGCTCCATGACCGCGGCTGTCGTCGACCCGGCCGCCCGACCCCCGCGGGACGCACCGCTCGACCCCACCACCTCACCGTCCGCTCCCGGGCCGGCGGTGGTCAGCCGGCGGACCGCCAAGCTCCTGCCCGCAGTCGTGGGATTGGCCAGCCTGTTGGTCCGGTTGCCGCGCCTGTCCAAGCCCGGCGCCTTTGTGTTCGACGAGATCTTTTACGCCCCGGATGCCAACGACCTGCTCCGCTTCGGCATCGAGCAGGGGCAGGTCAAGCACCCGCCCCTCGGCAAGTGGCTGATCGCCGGCGGGATCCGCATTTTCGGCTTCACCCCCTTCGGCTGGCGCATCGCCTCAGTGGTGGCCGGGGCCCTGGCCGCCGCCATCATCGCCTCGGCCGCGCTGCGGCTGACCAAGCGGTGGGAGCTCGGGGCCTTGGCCGGCGTGCTGGTCAGCCTCGACGGCATCATGTTCACCACCAGCCGGGTCGCCATGCTCGACATCTTCGTCGGCCTGTTCCTGAGCGCCACCGCCTGGTTCGTGGTGGCGGCGTGGGAAGCACAGCCCGATCTGGCCCGGGTCCGCCGTTACGGGATAGGCGCTCTCCTGTGCATCGGGCTGTCGGCGGGGGTCAAGTGGTCCGCCGCCTTCACCCTGCCGATCGTGCTGGGCGAGATGTTGGTGCTCGAGCGTCGCTTGGCGGCCCCCGGCCGGCTACGGCTCAGGGGTTACGGCCGGGCGCTCGGGCTGGCCGTGCTGCTCCCGGCGGTGATCTATGTGGCCGCCTTCGTGCCCACCTTCGTCACCCGCAGCGACGCCCTACCGCCTAGCCAGTTCATCAAGAACCAGGAGGACATCCTGGGTTTCCACGAAGGCCTGAAGCCGCGGAACCCATACGCGGTGCCGGCCTACAACTGGCTCCTGCAGACCGAGCCGGCGGCGCTGTACCGCCAGATCTGCCAACCCGCCCAGGGTCCTTCCAGCCCGACGTGCCCGACCGTGGACCACCCGACCGAGGTCCGGGTGTTGGCGGTGGCCAACCCGGTCGGCTGGTGGGCGGCCGTCGTCGCCGGGGTGGTGCTGCTCGGGCTGGTGGCGTGGCTCGCCCGCTGGCGCGCGCTGCTGCTGTTGCTCTTGGGCCTCAGCCAATGGGTGCCGTGGATGCTGATAAGCCGTCCCCCATACTCCTTCTACGAGACCGGTCTCATCCCCCTGATGGCGCTGTGGGTGCCGGCGGTGTTGGTGGAGCTCCCGCGTCGCTGGGCAGCGGCGCTGGCCGGTGTGCTCGGCTTGGCAGTCGTCGCCATGTTCGCCTTCCTCTACCCGCTCTTCACCGCCATACCTCTGTCGGTCAGCGCCGCCCATGGGCGGATGCTGCGGGGCTGGCCGTGAGGCGGCGACCATGACCGATCTGGTAACCCCCGACCTGGCGTCCCCCGTCGACGTTGTGCCGCCCGCGCCGGCGGGTCCGCCGCCGCCCGAGGCGTCTGGCGCCGGCTGGAAGCCATGGTTCCGCGCCATCGGCACCGGCGCCTATTTGGGTGTGCTGGGGGTCTACATCGCCCAGTGGGGCCTGCCCCTCGATCGAGAACAGGTGATCCTCTGGGTCATGGCCGGGTTGCTGGTGAGCACCTTTGGCCGAGCCAAGTCGTGGCAGGTCGTCACCGATTGGCTGCCGTTCGCCGTGCTGATGGTCGCTTACGACTACAGCCGCGGCTTCGCCCGCACCATCAACCTGCCCATCCACTACACGCCGCAGATCGACGTCGACCGTTTCCTGTTCTTCGGTCACGTGCCCACCGTGTGGTTACAGAACCGCCTGGCCCAGCCGAATCCCCACTGGTGGCAGGTGTTCGTCACCCTTGCCTACCTCTCGCACTTCATCCTGCCGTTCGCAGTGGCCGGCGTGCTGTGGTTCCGCAACCGTCGAACCTTCCTGGCCTTTGCCGGCCGCTTCCTGACGCTGGCTTATTTGGGGCTTGTCACCTACGTCCTGTTCCCGGCTGCCCCACCCTGGATCGCGGCGAGCAACGGCCCCAGCGAGCTCCGCCACGGTCACGCCCCGTACATCGGCACCGTGCACCGCGTCGTCAACCAGGGATGGGACCTGCTGGGACTGCACCGGGCCAGCGACGTGATCGAGAAGGGTCAGGCGACGGTGAACTTGTACGCCGCGGTGCCGTCGCTGCACGCCGCCTTCGCGGCACTGGTTTCGGCCTTCCTGTGGAAGCGGGCCAAGCCGTGGGTTCGTCCGGTGCTAGCCATCTACCCCGTCCTCATGGGCTTCTCGCTGGTGTTCGGCGGGGAGCACTACGTGAGCGACATCCTGCTGGGCTGGCTCTATGTGGCCGCCGTCATGTTCGGGTGGAGCCGCTGGGAACGCCGTTTTGACGGCAACCGCCCACGGCGGTTGCTTCTGGCTCGTCGCTGGCGCTTCCCTCACCAGCGCGCTGAGGGTCGTGTCGGCGGAGCCTCGCCAAGTGCCAACCGCCCACAACGTTGGCGTCTGGCTCGCCGCCCGGCCGGCGGCGAGTAGAACACATCCGTGATCGTGGTGGGGCTCACCGGAGGGATCGGCTCGGGTAAGTCGACCGTGTCAGCGCGGCTGGCTGAGCGGGGGGCGGTGATCGTGGACGCCGACGCCATCACCCGGGGCTTGCAGGCGCCGGGACAGCCCGTTCTCGCCGTCATGGTGGAGCGGTTCGGACAACAGATACTGGACGCCGGCGGGGCCTTGGACCGTCAAGCGGTGGCCGACCTGGTCTTCAACGACCCGCCGGCGTTGGCCGACCTCAACCAGATCGTGCACCCCGTCGTCGGTGCCGAGATCGGACGCCGGCTGCTGGCCGAGTCGGAGACCGGCAACGTCGTGGTGCTCGATGTACCCCTGCTGGTGGAGTCCGGCCGTAGCGATGTGGCCGGGCTGATCGTCGTGGACGTCGATCCGGCGACCGCCGTTTCCCGACTGGTGGAGCAACGCGGCTTCACCGAAGCCGACGCCCGCACCCGTATGGCCCGGCAGGTCTCTCGTCAGGATCGCCTGGACCGGGCTGACTTCGTGATCGACAACAACGGTGACCTGGACTCGCTGCGGCCCCAGGTGGACAAGGCGTGGGACTGGGCGCGCTCGCTGGAGTCATGAGAGCGGCACGATCAGCCCGACCAGACGCGACGAGCGGGCTACGCCGCCCCCAGCACCGCGTCGCTCAACGCCGGCCAACGGTCGACCGCCCACGGGCCAAAGGAACGGTCGGTTAGGACGACCAGGGCCACGCGGGCGGCGGGGTCGACCCACAGGAGCGTGCCCGTCTGCCCGAAGTGCCCGAACGTGGCCGGACCGTTGCGATGGCCAGTCCAGTGCGGACGCTTGTGGGAGCGCAGTTCGAACCCGAGGCCCCAGTCATTCGGCTCCTGGCGACCGTATCCAGGCAACACGCCGACCAGGCCCGGGAAGGCGACGGTCGTGGCCCGCTCCAGGGTCGAGTGGTCGATCAGGCGTGGGTCGAGCAGCTCGCCGGCCAGGCGGGCTAGGTCGGCCACCGTCGAGGTGATGCCCGCTGCCGGCGAACCGTCGAGGCTCGTGGCGCTCAGCCCGAGCGGCGCCAGCACCGCCGCGCCCAGATAGTCGGGGAAAGCCAGACCGGAGCGGCCGGCGAGGTGGTCCGCCAGCACCTCGAACCCGGCTCCGCTGTAGATGCGCCGGGTTCCCGGAGGAGCCAGCACCCGGTCAGGCTCCGATGGGCTGAGCCCCGACGCGTGGGCCAGCAGGTGGGCGACGGTTGCGCCGGGCGGACCGGCCAGTTCGGCGAGCGAGACAGTTCCCTCCTCGATCGCCACCAGGACGGCCAACGCGGTGAGCAGCTTGGTCACCGACGCCACGGGGAAGCGCCGGTCGACGGGACCGAAACTCGCCTGCGTTCCCTCGTCGCCCACCACCGCAACCGCGGCGTGATCGACCGGCCATCCCTCGACGAGCCGCAGCGCCTGATCGAGCTGGTCACCAGCCACGCCTCAGCCCGTGGTGTCGAACAGGTGGCTCCGGTCGGCCAGCAGGTCGTAGAGGCGCCCGGCCTGGTGGCCCCCGAAGCTGTCGGCGGCCGGTTGGGTGCCGGTGGTCTGCTCCAGCCGCAGCAGATCGTCGTTCAGCGCGTCGACCACGTCGGCGTCGATGGCGTCGGCGACGACGGTGTAGCCGTCGCGTTCGATCCGCTCGGCTTGGTCAGCGACGGCCTCGGCATCCACGCCGCGCATGGTACGACGACCGGGTGATCAGAGGAACCGAAGCGGCGCGGACCGACTTCGAGCAGGCCGTTCATGACGTGTTGTGCGCCCTCGAAGCCGGCGACGTGGTGACCTACGGCGAGGTGGCTGTCGAGGCCGGCTACTCGAAGCGGGCGTCACGAGCGGTGGGTGGCTACCTGGCCCGGTCCGGCGGCGACTACCCGTGGTGGCGGGTGGTAATGGCTGACGGCCGGCTGGCGCCGGGCAAGGAGAATGACCAGGGTCGGCGGCTCCGAGGCGAGGGCGTCGAGGTCCGCAAGGGTCGGGTGGTCATGGCCGGCGGCGTCCACCATCGGCGCTGACCGGCGCTGATCCACGGCGCCGGCTGGCATGCTGGCTCCATGAGCATCTACGACCATCCCGTGACCGCCCTCGACGGAAGCGAAGCCGACCTGCACGACTACCAGGGCAAAGCCGCCCTCGTGGTCAACGTCGCTTCCAAGTGCGGGCTGACCCCGCAGTACGAGGGCCTCGAGAAGTTGCAGGAGCGCTACGCCGACCGCGGGTTCACCGTGCTGGGCTTCCCGTGCAACCAGTTCATGGAACAAGAGCCTGGTTCGCCTGAGGAGATCCAGACGTTCTGCTCGACCACCTACGGCGTCACCTTCCCCATGTTCTCCAAGATCGAGGTCAACGGTGACAGCAAGGACCCTCTGTACGCGGAGCTGGAGCAGACGTCGGACGCCGAGGGCCACACCGGCGACATCCGCTGGAACTTCGAGAAGTTCCTGATCGCCCCCGACGGCACCGTCGCCGCCCGCTTCGCCCCCCAAGCCGAGCCCCAGTCCGACGAGGTCGTGCAAGCGATAGAGCAGACGCTCCCGGCGTAACTCGTGGCATGGCGAGCACGTGCGGCGCTCGCTTCCAGCTCCTCGCTAGCGCTTCCTTCGCTGGCCCGCCAGATCCGAACGTTTGACCTGGAGGCCGCACCCACCCGTGAAAGGCTGCTCAGCCGCCAGGCGGAGCAGCGACGCCGATGAGAGCCGGATGGCGAAGCCAGGCCCGGCGAGGCGAAGCGGAGCGGGACCAGCAACACGTGACCCGCTTACGGGGGCTCGTGCTGGACGTCTCACCGCTGCGCCAGTCGCGACAGTTCCGGCTGCTGTTCTGGGGCCAGTCGGCCTCGCAGTTGGGACGCCAGTTCACCGTGGTGGCGGCCGCGTACCAGGTGTACGCGCTGACCGGCTCGACTCTGCTGGTCGGCCTGCTCAGCCTGGGCCAGCTGGTGCCGCTGCTGCTGTGCTCGCTGATCGGCGGGTCGCTGGCCGACGCCATGGACCGCCGCCGGCTGCTGCTGGTCGTGCAGGTGCTCATGGCCCTCACCAGCGCCGGTTTGGCCGTCAACTCGGTGTCCGGACACCCCGCGGTGTGGCCCATCTTCGTGTGTACGGCGATCTCGGCGGCGCTGTCCGCCATCGACTCGCCGACCCGCTCCGCCATGGTGCCGGGACTGGTGAGCGCCGGGAAGTTCCCCGCCGCGGCCGCCCTGAACCAGATCCTGAACCAGGGCAGCGGCGCAGTAGGGCCGCTGGTGGCCGGGCTGGTCATCGCCAAGATGGGCCTGGGAGTGGCGTACTGGATCGATGTGGCGTCATTCGGGGTGGCTCTGGCGACCCTGGTCATGATGGCCCCGGCGCTGCCGGTCGGCGGCACGACCAAGCTCGGGTTCGAGTCTGTGGCCGAGGGCTTCCGCTTCCTGCGTGGCCGGCAGGCCTTGCAGGGCACCTTTGTCATCGACGTGAACGCCATGGTGTTCGGCATGCCCCGGGCCCTCTTCCCGGAGATGGCGGCGCGGACGTTCGGCGGGGGAGCGCTGGTGTACGGGGCGCTCAACTCGGCCGCCGGGATCGGCGCGCTGCTCGGTGCTGCATCGTCGGGTTGGGTGACGCGGGTCCGCCGCCAGGGTCGAGCGGTGTTGCTGGCGGTCGCCGCCTGGGGCCTGGCCATAGTGCTGTTCGGCGTGACCTCGTGGTTGCCGCTGGCGCTGTTCATGCTGGCCGTCGCCGGCGCCGCCGATGTGATCTCCGCCGTGTTCCGCAACACGATCCTGCAACTGTCGGTACCCGACCGGCTGCGGGGGCGGCTGTCGGCGGTGCACATAGCGGTGGTCACCGGCGGCCCCCGCCTCGGTGACGTCGAGTCAGGCGCCGTCGCCTCGCTCGCCGGCACCCAAGTGTCGGCGGTGTCGGGCGGCCTGGCCTGCCTGGTTGGCGTTGGGCTCATCGCCAAGCTGATGCCCGCCCTGGGCCGCTGGACCCCCGACGATCGTGTCACCGAGCCGGGGGAACGTCCGGCCGGCCATCCGGTTGCCGACGTCGTGGTGGTCGACGAACCAGCCTGAACCCGCCACCGCGCGGGCGACGGGCGGCAACAGGGGTTCGCGGGTTCCGGCGGGGTGGCCGGTAGCCTGACCGTCGCGAGAGAAACGCCCCCTGCCACGGCGCTCCCGCGGGTCTTCTCAACGTGATCGTCCGTCACGGCCGTTCCCCCGAGAGGTGGGCCCACCCGGAACCGACGGCACCACGAAAGCAGACCATCCATGACCACCACCGTCGACGCCTTGGGCGTCGAACCCGCCCCTACCTTCGACGCGCTCGGTGTCGATCCTGATCTCGTCAAGGTGCTGGCCAGCCGGGCCATCACCGCACCGTTCGCCATCCAGAGCCTCACCATCGCCGATGCGCTGCAGGGCCGAGACGTGTGCGGCAAGGCCAAGACCGGCTCGGGCAAGACCCTGGCCTTCGGACTACCGATCCTGCAACGGGTCAGCCCGGCCGATCCCAAGCAGCCCCGGGCCCTGATCCTGGTCCCGACCCGGGAGCTGGCCAACCAGGTGTGCGAGGAGCTCGAACCGCTGGGCGCCGTGCGCGGCGTGCGGGTCATGGCCATCTACGGCGGTGCCAACATCGAGAAGCAGGTCAAGCAGCTCAAGGACGGCGTCGAGGTCGTGGTCGCCACGCCTGGCCGCATGATCGACCTGATCGATCGCAAGGACATCGACATCACCAGCGTCGAGACGGTCGTGCTCGACGAGGCGGACCGCATGGCCGACATGGGTTTCCTGCCCCAGGTCGAGTGGATCTGCCGCCACATCGGCCGCCACCACCAAACGCTGCTGTTCTCGGCCACCCTCGACGGCGTGGTGCAGGTGCTCATCGACCGCTACCAGACCGATCCCGTGCGCCACGAGGTGGCGTCATCGGAGGTCACCGTCGAGGAGATGTTGCACCGCTTCCTCTACGTCCACGAGATGGACAAGGTGAAGGTCACCGCCGCCATCGCCGCCGGCTCGGGTCGCACCCTGGTGTTCGTCCGCACCAAGCGGGGAGCCGACAAGCTGGTCCGCCAACTCCTGACCGAGAAGGTGCGGGCAGCCGCCATCCACGGCGACCTCCGCCAGAACCTGCGCGAGCGAGCCTTGGCCGACTTCTCCGACGGCAAGTTGCCGGTCCTGGTGGCCACCGACGTGGCCGCCCGTGGCATCCACGTCGATGACGTCGACGTGGTCATCCACTACGACCCGCCCGAGGACCAGAAGGCCTACCTGCACCGGTCCGGACGCACCGCTCGAGCCGGTGAGTCCGGCGTGGTGGCCACGCTGGTGTTGTGGGACCAGGAGCTGGAGGTCAAGCGGTTGCTCACTCGCCTCGGCCTCGATCAGCCCATCGTCGAGGTGTTCTCCAACGACCCGAGGCTGGCCGACCTGGCCGCCTGGGAGTGAACCGGCCGGTTCGCTGAGGTGCGACGGGCCCGGGCGGATCCGGCGTTGCTGGCCTGGCAGGCGTGGCTGGTCGAACAGGCCGGCCGCAACGGTGACCGGGCGGCGGTGGCGGCGCTGGCCTCGGTGCTCGAAGGGCGGGTGCTCGGCTCGTCCTCAAGTTCAGCTTCGAACGGTCCACCCGAGCTGCCGGCGGGTTTCGATGCCGCTGCCCTCATGGCGGCATCACGAGAGTGGCTGCTGGTCGGGGGCGAGCGGCGAACGGCCGGCGCGGTCTACACGCCCCCGGCCATAGCCGCCGGGGTGCTCGCCCAGGCCACCGCCGGCTGGTCGGTCCCAGCCCGGCCGCGGGTCTGCGACCCGGCCTGCGGCGGGGGAGCGTTCCTGGTGGCGGCGGCGCGCTGGCTACACACCCTGGGGTTCGACCCGACCACCATCGCCACCGATCTGTTGTGGGGGGCCGACCGGGACGCGGTGGCGATCGACGCCGCCGCCCACAGCCTGCGGCTCTGGGCACTGGCGGCCGATGGCAGCGACGTGCACCCACCGCACCTGGTGGCCGCCGACCCGCTGCGCCTCGGTGATGCCGCCTGGCCCGACGCCGGCGGCTTCGACCTGGTCATCGGGAACCCGCCGTTCCAGGGTCAACTCGGTCGGGGGACCGCCCGCACCCGGTCCGAGTCGGCGGCGGTGGACACCCGGCTGGGCTTGCCGGCCTCCGGCTACGCCGACACGGCCGCTCTGTTTCTGGTCCTCGGCCGCCGGCTGGTGGCGAACGGCGGGCGGGTCTCGCTGATCTTGCCCGAGTCGGTGCTGGCCGCCCGCGACGCCAGCCCGGCCCGGGCCGCGGCCACGGCCGGTGCCGCGCTGGTGGGGTTGTGGGTAGCCGCGGGGCCGGTGTTCGAGGCGGCCACCAAGGTCTGCGCGCCGGTGGTGCACGTGGGTCCGCCGCCGAGCGGCAGGGCCGGTGAGCGACCGGTCCGCCGGTCCTGCGGCGCAGGGTTCGAGCCGCTCGCGGCGGGTCGGGTGCCGGACCGCGGCTCGTGGAGCAGCCTGGCCCTGGCCGCCTACGGCACCCCGGAGGTCTCGCTCGAGCCGATCGCCGGCGTTCTCGGCGACCTGGCCGGCGCCACCGCCGGGTTCCGGGACCAGTTCTACGGCTTGGCCCCGTTCGTCATCGAGGCGGCCCCGTCCGCGGGCGCCGGTGCGGCCTCTCGGTCCGTGGCCGCACCGCTGGTCACGTCTGGGCTCATCGACGCCGGCGGCCACCGGTGGGGTCAAGCGCCGACCCGCTTCGCCGGCAGGTGCTGGGATCGTCCCGTGGTGGACCTGGACGAGTTGGCCGCCAGCGACCCGGTGCTCGACCGTTGGGTGCGGCGACGGTTGGTGCCCAAGATCCTGGTCGCCACCCAGACCAAGGTGGTGGAGGCGGTGGCGGACCCCGAGGCCGCTCTGGTGCCGTCGGTGCCGGTGATCTCGGTGGAGCCCTTTCGGCGCAAAGACCTTTGGCGTGCGCTGGCGGTTCTGCTGGCGCCTCCCACCTCGGCCTGGGCGCTGGCCGAGGCCGGCGGTTCCGCTTTGGCGCCCGACACCATCAAGTTGTCGGCGACCCAGTTCCGGGCGGCGCCCTTGCCGGCGGGTGCCGTCGCCTGGGCGGCCGGCGCCGACATCCTCCGAGCCGCACACAAGGGCGGGGGACCTGTCGCTTGGGACCGCTTCGCAGCCACCATGCTCGACGCATACGGGTTGGAGGCTGACCATCCCGTGCTGGCCTGGTGGTCAGCCCGCCTGGGCCGCCAGGCACCGCCCGTGCCTCTGGCGTGCCGCTAGGAGATCAGCTTGGCGACGTCGGCGGTGTGCACGCCCTTGGGTCCCACCCAGACGTAGTAGCCGTCCTTGTCGGTGGTCTTGGTGACCAGCCCGACGCGCTTGGTGGTGCCGTTGGTCAGCGGCAGTTCCACGGCTTGGGTGGACCCCTTCGGTGCCTGACCGAACACGACCCACACCCCGCCGGTGCCCGGCAGCGGCGCCTCGTGGACATCGGCACCCGAGGCGTCACCGCTGGGTGGAAGGCAGCCGCCGGTCAGGGGCTCGTCATCGCTGGCGCCGTTGACGTAGAGGCGTACACAACGCGACTGCTGCTCATCGACGCTGCTGCGGACCTCCCACGTCACCTTGCCGACCGAACCCTTGTCGATGGTCGTCGAGTGGGTGCCGCCCTTGCCCCGGAGGGTGGTAGCTGCGAACAGGCCGAGCCCGGCCATGGCCAGGAAGAACAGCACCTGCCAGAGGCAGCCGAACCGCCGGCCCTGGCGGTATTGGCCCGGGGCCGGCGGCGGCGGCCGGTCCTCATCGGGCAGCAGCGGCGGATCGTCCTCTTCACCAGGGTCGCCGGCGGGTTCGGAGGGCAGATCCGACATTACGGCCAGTATTGCGCCGCGGCGTTGTGTCTCGGGCGGCTCCGAACCCCGCTTTTCCCGGTGGTCTGTGCGTGAATGCCGACTGGATCGGCATTCACGCACGATTCGGACTTTGCGCTGACCCCGGTGGGTCGTGGTGCAAGGCTGACCGCCGTGTCCCCGACCACCACTGCGAACTCAAACCGACGTCGCGATCCGGGACCGCCCGAGATCGTCGAGGTGGCGCCGTCGGTGTACGCCTACCTGCAGCCGGACGGGACGTGGTGGATCAACAACGCTGGTTTCATCGTCGGCCCGGACCGGGTCACGTTGATCGACACCTGTTCCACCGAGGTCCGGACCCGGGCCTTGCTCGCCGCTGTCTCGCGTGTTTCGAGCAACCCCATCGCCACCATCGTCAACACCCACCACCACGGCGACCACACCAACGGCAACGGCCTCGCCGCCACGCCCGGCGCCACCACCATCGTGGCCCACCACGACTGCCGCACGATCCTGGCCGAAGAGGGGATCGTCCACTACGACGGCGTCTGGGAGCCCGTGGACTGGGGCGAGCTGCCCCTCGGGCTGCCGACCACGACCTTCGCCGACCGGCTGACGCTCTGGTCAGGCGGCCGGCGGATCGAGCTGCGCCACCCCGGCGTGGCCCACACCACCAACGACGTGGTGGCATGGCTGCCCGACGACGGCGTGCTGTTCACCGGTGACCTCGTCTTCCACGGCGGCACCCCGTTCGTTCTGATGGGTTCGGTCCAGGGCGCCCTCGAATCGGTCGAGTTCCTGCGTTCCTTCGAAGCCACCACCGTCGTTCCTGGCCACGGTCCGCTGTGTGGTCCGGACGTCTTCGACGTCCACGAGCGCTACTACCGGTTCGTGCTGGACTTGGCCGCCCAGGCCCATGCCGCCGGGACCCCGGCCCTGGAGGCGGCCCGCGCCGCCGACCTGGGTGAGTTCGCCGAGCTCAGCGACCCCGAACGCCTGGTCGGCAACCTGCACCGCGCCCTGGCCGAGCTGTCCGGCACCGAGCGCGGGGGCCCCATCGACCTGGTGACGGCCATCGGCGAGATGATCAGCTTCAACGGCGGCCGCCCCCTGGCCTGTTGCGCGTGAGCAGGTAAGAAGTACCGCACCAGCCGGCTCGCAGCCGACTGGCGAGGGAAGCGCCAGCGACGAGCCGGGAGCAACCGCCGCAGGTGGTTGCCCTCAACTAAGAAGTACCGCACCAGCCGGCTCGCAGCCGACTGCCGAGGGAAGCGCCAGCGACGAGCCAGGAGCAACCGCCGCAGGTGGTTGCCATCAACTAACGGGCTTGACCAGCGTCCCGGACCCGTAGTTGCATGGCCGCCGACATCAGGAGTGGCCCACGCCAGTGGGTCCGGCAACCTGGGAATGGACACCCAAGGTGCTCTCCTGCTCCGGCCGTTCGGGAGCAGAGATGTGGTCCGCAAGGGCAACGAAGTGTCCGGGTGCAGCTGCACCCACGGGTGTCCTCCCGGGTAGCCAGCCGACCAGCCGGAGAGGAGCGACCATGGCAGCCGAGACCGACAGGCCCGACGCCGCCCCCGCCGGCCCACGAACCGGGTCGCCACCGGGTGCTCCTCTTGCCCCCGTCGGTTGGCGCCGGCCCCACGCCAGCACGTTGCCGGCGAGCGGCGCCTGGCGGCCGAGCCGGCCGGCCGGTGACCGGCAGTTCATGCGCATGGCCGTGGAACGGCCCTTCGTGCTCGAAGGCGGCGGCCAGCTCCGTGACATCACCGTCGCCTTTGAGACGTGGGGGCGCCTGGCCGACGACGGTGGGAACGCCGTGCTGCTCTGCCATGCCCTGACCGGCGATGCCCATGCCGCCGGGCCGTCCGGACCTGGGCAGCCGACCGAGGGATGGTGGGACCCGCTGATCGGTCCGGGACGGACCATCGACACCGACCGCTGCTTCGTGGTCTGCGCCAACGTGCTCGGCGGGTGCCAAGGTTCGACCGGGCCGGCGTCGGCCGGCCCCGACCGACCCGAGCCCTACGGGTCGTCGTTCCCAGTCGTCTCGATCCGGGACATGGTCCGCTGCCAAGCCAAGCTGGCCGACGTGCTGGGCGTCGACCGGTGGCTCAGCGTGATCGGCGGGTCGATGGGCGGCATGCAAGTACTCGAGTGGGGCGTCATGTACCCGGACCGGGTCCGCTCGCTGGTACCCATCGCCACCTGTGCCGCCGCCACGGCCCAGCAGATCGCCTACTGGAGCACCGGCCGCCGGGCCATCGTGCTGGACCCCGGCTGGCAAGGCGGCGACTACTACGACGCCCCGGCCGGCCAAGGACCGCACGGCGGCCTGGCCTTGGCCCGCATGATCTCCCAGATCACCTTCCGCTCCGAGCAGGTCTTCAACGATCGCTTCGGGCGTGACGTGGTCGAGTCGCTGGGCGGCGCCTTCGAGATGTGGCAGCGGTTCGAGGTCGAGCGCTACCTCGCTTACCACGGCGACAAGCTCGTCCGCCGCTTCGACGCCAACTCCTACCTGTTGCTCACCAAGGCCATGGATCTGCACGACCTCGGCCGCAAGCGGGGTGGTGTCGACGTCGCCCTGGGCCGCATCGCCGCGCCGACCCTGACCATGGGCGTCAACAGTGACGTGCTTTACCCCGCCCGCCAGCAGCAGGAGCTGTGCGAGGCCATCGCCGCTGGTGGCAACCCGGCCCGGTACGTCGAGATCGACAGCCCCCATGGCCACGACGCCTTCCTGCTCGAGGTCGACCAGGTCAGCGAGCACATCGCCACGTTCCTCCACGACGTCGAGAAGGATCATGCCTGAACGCCAAACCGATCCCGGCGCCCAAGCGCCATTGCTTCACCCCTACACCCGGGCGATCCGGTCGGGGCGGAAGGGGAGCGGCGAGTCGCTGGCCCCGGTGCTGTGGGCTACCTCCACGTTTGTGACCCCGACTGTCGACGACGCCCGCCGCATGGCCACGTCGGTCGGCGCCGAGCGCTTCTACAGCCGGTACGGCAACCCCACCGTCGCCGACTTCGAGCGGGCCATCGCCGACCTGGAAGGGGCCGAATCGGCGCGGGCGTTCGCGTCGGGCATGGGTGCGGTCAGCGGCATCGTGCTTGGGCTGTGCTCGGCCGGTGACCACATCGTCGCCTCCCGCCAGCTCTACGCCGGCACCCAACTCCTGCTGCAGAGCGCGTGTCCCCGTTTCGGCATCGACGTGACCTTCGTCGACGGCACCGAGCCGGGCGCCTTTGCCGCCGCCGTCCGGCCCGGCAAGACCACCCTGGTGTGGGCCGAGACGCCGGCCAACCCCCGCCTCGACCTGATCGACCTGGCCGAGCTAGGCGCCATCAAAGGGCCGATGACGGTGGTCGACTCGACCTTTGCCACCCCGCTCCTGCAGCAGCCGTTGAGCTACGGCGTCGACCTGGTCATGCACTCGGCCACCAAGGCGATCGCCGGCCACAACGATGCCACCCTCGGCGTGGTGGCCGGCTCGGCCGAGCTACTGCAGTGGCTGTGGGGGTTCGCCGTCCTGCAGGGTGCCTCGCCGTCGCCTTACGACGCTCTGAACGCCTTGCGGGGACTGCGCACGCTGCCGGTCCGGTTGCGCCAGCAGACCGAGTCGGCCGGCCGGATGGCCACCTTCCTGAGCGCCCACTCCCAAGCCGAACAGGTCCGCTATCCGGGCCTCTCCAGCCACCCGCAGCACGAACTGGCGGTGCGTCAGATGTCAGGCTTCGGCGGCATGCTCACCTTCGACGTGGTCGGCGGCCTGGAGGCGGGGCGGTGCTTCGTCGAGTCGGTGCAGGTGGCCCAGATGGCCCCGTCACTGGGCGGCCCCGAGACGTTGGTCACCCACCCGGCCTCGACCACCCACGTCAACCTCACCCCCGACGAGTTGGCTGCCAACGGCATCGGCCAGGGCACGATCCGGGTTTCGGTCGGCCTTGAGCACGCCGACGACCTGATCGCCGATTTCGCTCAAGCCTTGGAGAAGAGCCAGCCCTGCCCGAGCTGATCGAGGTAGAGCTGTACCGGCGCCTCGCCGAACGGGCGTTGAACCGGCTCATCAAGCGGGTGGACGCCCCCGACGCGTGGTTCCTGAAGCGGGGCACGACGGCCGAGGAGCTGCAGGCAGTCCTCACCGGTGCCCGGCTGCTCGAAGCTCGGCGGATCGGCAAGTTGCTGCTGCTCGACACCGACGCCGGTCCGACGTTGGGCCTGCGGTTCGGGATGACGGGAAAGCTGGTGGTCGACGGGCACGCTGCCATCGAGAGGCTCGAGTACTCGAGCCGCCGTGACGACAGCCGCTGGGACCGGTTCGCCCTGCGGTTCGAAGACGGCGGCGAACTGGTGCTGAAGGACCCTCGGCGGCTGGGCGGGGTCAGTCTGGACCCCCCGACCGACCGGCTGGGCCCCGACGCGTGGATGGCCAAACCCGCCCAGCTCCGCCGGGCGCTGGCCGGCAGCGGGACGCCGTTGAAGGCGAGGTTGCTCGACCAGTCACGTCTGGCCGGGCTGGGCAACCTGATCACCGACGAGTTGCTGTGGCGGGCCGGGCTCGACCCCGCCCGGCCGGCCGGATCGCTCACCGGAGCGGAGATCCGCCGACTGCACCGCCACCTCAAGCCGACGCTGGACGAACTGGCCGAACGGGGCGGCTCTCACACCGGGCGCCTCCAAGCGGCTCGGGTGCGCGGCTCGGTTTGCCCCAAGGACGGCACACCGCTGCAGCGACGCACCATCGGCGGCCGCACCACCTATTCCTGCGCCCATCACCAGCGCTAGTAGCGGTGGGCTCCCTTGGCCGGTGGGGGCCGACCACTACGCTCATCGCTTCATGTCCCCCGACGACCAGCGCGCCGACCGCCCCCCCGCCATAAGGCCGAGCGTGGTGCTGCTGGCCGTCCTGGGGATCGCGATGACCGGTGCGCTGGTCATGTCGCCGGCGGCGGCGCAGGATCCCGGCGGCCAGGGCGCGGTCCCCCCGGTCACCATCCACCAACTGCTCGATGGGCCGACCACCGCCGTTCCCCTACCGACCACGGCCGCACCCGACTCCGTATCGAGGACCGGCCCGGTAAAGACCAAGTCGGCTGACACCAAGAAGGTCTGGGCGGTGGTGGCCACGCTGGTCTTCGTCGCCGCCTGCCTGTTCTTGCTCACCTTGCTGTACGTGCGCCGGACACGGCCCGAACCGCCGGAGGATGATCGGCGGCCGGAACCGTCGTCGCCTCCCGAACGAACCCGCAATGCACACGATCAGCCCCGCCCGCCAGGTCCAAGGGACTGGCGCGCTGGCCCTCCTGAGGCCCGGGCGGCGGCGGGCACCGGAACGGCCGGGCCGAACAGGGTGGCCGGGGCGCGAACGCCGCGCCCCTCCACGCCCGGCGGTGGTCCGGATCGCGCCAGGACGGGGCCGTCCGCCCGGCGGGGCCCCCCGAGGGCCTCTTCGGGCCCCGACGTCCGTGCCCCTGTGGTCCGCCGACAGCCGCCGCCGCTACGGCGCAGAGGCGCTCCTGCCCAACCCCGGCGCAGCGCCGGCTGATCTCCAGACGGGCGATGGCGTAGACACCGTCGCCTCCATCAGCCGGCCGGCAGTAGCTTTCTGTCATGCCGGAAGTCGAACCTCAGCTCGATGTCGACGCCATGCTCCAGCGGTTCCGAGACCGCGCTTCTGCTGTCAAACAGCGCAACCTTCCGCCCGTAGCGGGGCCGGACCGCACCAAGTTCATCCAACAGGCCCAAGCTGACTTCCAGGACTACGCCATGATCGCCGACGCCGAGGGCGCGCTGGAAGACGGCGTGCTGGTGCTCCGGATCGATCTGCGGCCGAAGGAGCAAACCCCGGACCCCGCCGACCAAACCGGCTGACGGTGCCTGAGGATCGGCTGGCGGCGGCCATCGCGGCCATCGACGAAGTGAACGCCGCCGATCCGGAGCTGATCGACGTCGGCGGTGGGCCGCGCCCGAAAGAGTTGGTCCATTCCGAGCTCATGACCCAGTTCGTCACCGCGCTCGATCCCGGCGCTGGCGAGGCTCAACTGTTGGCCGCCCGCGCCCACCACTTGCGCCGTTGGTCGCTGCCTCGCAGCAACTTCCCCTCCGGCCGGGCGGGGTACCTGCAGTGGCGCTCGACGTTGCGTCGACAGCACGCCGAAGAGACCGGAGCGATACTCAGCGGGGTCGGCTACGAGGAGTCGATCATCGAACGGGTGCAGGCGATCATCCTCAAGCACGGCCTCGGGGCCCAGCCGCCGGACCCCCAGGTCCAGGTGCACGAGGACGCCCTGTGCCTGGTGTTCCTGGTGACCCAGTTGGATGCGGTGGCCGCTCGGCTCGGCGACGAGCGCACCGAATCGATCGTGCTCAAGTCGCTGGCCAAGATGAGCCAGGCCGGTCAAGAGGCGGCGCTTGACATCGACCTCTCGCACCGGGGTCGCCGCTTGCTCGATCATGCCCTGGCTGCCATCTGAGCCGTAGCCGGGCGGGACAGGGGATACGTTCTTGCCGGGTCCGGACAGACCGCAGGAGCGCCTCGCCCAGCCCTCGCCGGATCGTACATGGCTCACCACTAGCCTGCGACGCTGAGCCCGGGTCCGGTGATGCGGTCAGGGGTCTTGTCGTCCCGAGGAGGACTGGCCAAATGCAATGTGGTTCATGCGGCGCCGACAACCCACCGGGCTCCAAGTTCTGCATGACGTGCGGCAACGTCCTGGGCGCTGAGTCCTCAACGCCGGCGCCGGTGGTCATGCCGGCGGCAGTGTCGCCGCCTCCGGCGGAGGACCAGGACCATTCGGCTTGGGCTCCGCCACCGCCGCCCCCGCCCACCACCAAGCAGGGCGAGTCCTCGCCGGCTGACGAGGAGCCTTCACCGGCACCGGTCACCGATCCCTACGCCACCGTCGTCGGCACGCCGCCGCAGCCCGCTCCGGCGTCGCCGGACCGCCCCGGAGACGATGAGCAGGGTGATGCGCCGATGCGGGAGACGGCCCCCGACACAACCGGCGGACAGCAAAGCCCCGAGGCCGACGGTCCCCCTCCGCCTGCCCCATCCGACCAGGGCCCCCACGACGAGCCTCAGGCCCAGGATGACGCGCCGCCACCAGAGCCGCTCGGTGGAGGAGCTGCGGGCGGCGCGGAGATGGGGGACCCATCCGAAGGGCAGCCGGCGTGGGGAGCCCCGCCCCCGCCGACCCCCGCGCCTCCCACGCCATCCGGGTTCGCTCCGCCGGCGCCGCCTCCCGCGGCTCAATCGTCGTATCCCCCTCCCCCCGGCCCGGCGCCGAGCCCGCCACCGCCGCCGGCCGCGCCCGAACCGTGGGGCCAGCCGCCGCCGCCACCGGCCCCCCCTCTTGGAGCTTGGGGCGCCCCGGCCTCCTATTCCGGCGCGCCCCAAGCGCCGGGCTGGGGAGCACCGGGCCCTTCCGGGCCTCCGGGGCCGCCGCCGGCCCTGGCCTGGGGTGCGCCCAGTGCCCCCGCCGCGCCTGTGCCAACCGGCCCGGTTGACCCCTCCGGCATCGGCGCCGCCGCCGGACGGCTCAGCAACGGTCCCCGCCGGCGCGGCCGCACGAGCATCCTCATCGCCAGCGCCCTGCTGGAGGAAGGTGAGCGAGTTACCTACTTGGTCCAGGGCCAGCTCGAGGGTGCCCAAGCAACGCTTGTGCTCACAGACCGGCGGTTGATGCTGGTCAACGATCGCGAGTGGCAGCCCAAGGTCGTCCCGCTCGAGTTGTCGAGCGATCTCACCGTCCAGGGCTTGCAGGACGGCAAAAACGCCTCGCTGCAGCTGCAGTCGCCCGGCCAGGTGCTCAGCGTCGAACGGATCGCCGATGTGGCCCTGGCCCAGGACATGGCCGGCGCCATTCGGGCTCGGGCCGCCGCCACTTCCCCAAACGGTCCCCCGGGCGCCTGACGCCTGGCCGGTCCCACCCTGGGGCTTGCTACAATCATCGACCCACGCGGACGTGGCTCAGTTGGTAGAGCATCACCTTGCCAAGGTGAGGGTCGCCGGTTCGAATCCGGTCGTCCGCTCCAAGCTAAACCGCAGGTCACAGCGCTTTTCGGCGGGTCTAGCGAGCCCCCGGGAAGGCCACAATCTCGCCCCGTGACACGGATGTGACACAGGAGCCGGAGCGGAACGCCTCATCAAGCGACGCGGCCACCCGTACCCGAGCCTCCGGAAAGAGGTGCCCGTAGCGGTCGGAGGTGACTCGGATTGAGGAGTGCCCGAGCTGCTCTTTCACCTCGTGGAGGTTGTGCCCCCGGTCGATCAGGATGGCGGCACAGGTGTGTCGCAGATCGTGCCAGCGGTAGCGGCGCCAGCTCCGCCGCTACCGCTGCCGGGGCGAAGTGGCGGCGCACAAAGTTGCGGTGCCTCACCGTGCCGCCCTCGCCGGCGGTGAAGACGTACCCGGCGGGGGAGGGATACCGGCCGATCTGCTCACCGATCTGCTCGCATAGGAACCCCGGAAGTGCGACGGTCCTGCGTTTCCCGTTCTTCGGCGCCTTGGTCACCAACTGGCCCCGGACCTCGCTCAGGCTCTCGGTCACCTCGACGGTGCCCCGCAGGAGGTCGAGTCGGTCGGTCTTCAGGGCCCACAGCTCCCCGGCTCGCAGTCCGGTGTAGGCAGCGGTAAGCACGGCCACTCGGTACCGGTCGGTGACGGCGTTGGCAAGGGCTGCGATGTTGGCCGGCTCGAGGAACCGCTCCTCGCTGTTGGCCCGATCCCTCGGCATCTGCACCTCGACGCAAGGCGACCGCACGATCAGCCGATCCGCCTCTGCTTGGCGCAGGACCGCCGCCAGAGCGTTATACGTCGCTCGCACCGTCGAGGGAGCGAGCCCAGCGGCAACAAGGTCGGCGACGAAGCGGCGCACCTCGGCAGGCTCGATGGCACCGAGCGCCCTCTCCCCGAACGCCGGCAGGACGTAGTTACGGAGCCGGCCCTCCACGTTGATCCTTGTGCGTTCACTGATGTCGACGTTCGTGGCGAGCCAGCCCTCCGCATAGGGGCCGAGCCGCACGCGGGCGAACTGAGGATCGATGTAGGCGCCGCTCAGCTTTGAGTGTTCGGTCGACGTGACCCACCGCTCGGCGTCGACCTTCTTTCCGAAGGTCTTCGAACGGCTCGCGCCGGTCGGCGTGCGGTACCTGGCGCGGTACCCGGTCGCGGTCTTCGTGATGCTGGCCATTGCTATTCCTCCTCACCGGCGAGGATGCGCCGGCACTTGGTGGTCATGGTTCCGCCTGACTTGCCCTGGCCGGGCCGGTCCTCGATCAGCCCGAGCTGTTCGGCCTTGTAGAGCGACGACGAGAGCACGGCGTGACTGTCCCCGCTCGTCTCATGGAGCCATTTGACCGGCGCGTCCGGGTGGTCCTCGCAAGCGGCTAGATACCGCTCGACGAGTTCGGCGTAGTGCCGGACTGGGTGCCCCGCCCGGCCGGGCCGAGGTGGTGTCACCATCGTCTCGAGCCACTCGGTCGGCAGGAAGGCCCGCAGCACCCCGCCGTTGAGGGAGTCAGTGATCTCCTTTTGGAGGTCACCGAGCCGGAACTGGCGGAGCCGGCCGAGGGCGGCCGTCGTGTCGGCGTCCGTCGTGGGGACAAAGGTCATGGCGAGGACGCGCACTTGGCCGTCGCGGAAGCCGAGCGTCACGACGACTTGGCAGGTCTCGTCGACCGTGGCGACCGCCTCGACCGTGAGCCCTTCAGCGATGGCGCTGTTGCCGGTGATGCGCCAAGAGAGGTCCCACTCAGAACCGACGGCCCGTAGTAACCCCGGCCTCACTCTCTGTTTTTCAATGGCTGCTATTCACAAGAGCTGAGCGTAGTGCGAGCGTGAACGGCATGCAACCAATCAGCCCCAACGAGCCGAATTGTGGAGAGCCCACGGACCCATCCGGCCCCCGTCCGAGCCGCCGGTTCCGCCGACACCCCGACGATCCCCATGAGCCGTTGGTCGGCCATGAGGTGGCTGCCGAATACATGAACGTCAAGCCGGCGACGCTCCACCAGTGGAACTACAGGCACATCGGACCCAAGAGCTACAAGCTGGGTAAACACCGTCTCTACAGGCTGTCGGACCTCGACAGTTTCATCGCCGCCCGAGCCACACCCGGGGGTGATGCAGCATGAGGCCGCCGGCGCGAAGAGGGCCCCCGCCTGCCGGGCTGTGGCAGTTCTTGCCGCTCGACATCTTGGTGTTTGCCCTGTACCAGCGAGAGTCGACGCCGGTCTGTCCCTGCTGCCACGCCGACTCGACCCTCACCGCCTACGTCGCGGTCGTCGATGACGAGGTGCGGTGCGAGCGGTGCAGAACCCGCTCGACCCGCGCCCTGGTGGTGCGCCTCATAGCCGAGGACGGCTACGCGGTCGACCGGGCCGAGGCCCTCACGCTGGCGATGGCGTCGTGACGCGGTCTGCGGCAGACGCGCTGCTCGAAGCGCAGGCCGACCCGGCACCGCGCACCGGGCCGCGGATGGTCTGGAACGCGGCCGACCTCATGGCCCACGACTTCCCCGAGCCCCGGTGGGCCGTGCCCGGCTTGCTGGCCGAAGGGCTCACCCTGCTCTGCGGCCCTCCGAAGGTCGGCAAGAGCTGGCTGGCCGCCGGGCTCGGCGTCTCGTGTGCCCTCGGCGGGAAGGCGCTCGGCAAGGTGTCAGTGGAGGCCGGTGACGTGTTGTACCTGTCACTCGAAGACCCGCCACGGCGCCTTCAGAATCGGCTCCGCAAGATGCTCGCCGACGACCGGGCCATCCCCCATCGGCTCACCGTGCGCTGTGACTGGCCCGGTGGCGACGGGTACGACTACGTGCGGACCTGGCTCGATGATCACCCCGACGCCCGGCTGGTCATCGTGGACGTGTTGGCCCGCACCCGCGGCCCGGCCATCGTCGGAGAATCCGCATACGGCGCGGACTACGCAGCCGTATCGGCGTGGAAGGCCATCGCGGATGACTACAGCGTGGCCGTCCTGGTTGTCCACCACGTCCGCAATATGGGCGCCGAGGACTTCGTGGACACGGTGAGCGGCACCAACGGCCTGGCCGGCGCGGCCGACGCGATCATGGTCCTGCAACGGGCCCGGAACGCCGCTGACGCAAAGCTCAGCCTCACCGGCCGCGACATCGAGGAGTCTGCCCAGGCGCTGCGCTTCGACGCCCACCACGGCGCATGGGAGCTGCTCGACGGTCCCGCCATCGACTACGAGGTCGGAGAGACACGCGCCGTCATCCTGGCCACCGTGAGGCAGCAACCAGACCTGTCGCCCAAGGCCGTGGCCGACCTAACCCACCTGGATCGCGAGCTAGTGCGCAAGACCATGCAGCGCATGGTCAGCGACGCGCAGCTCATCAAGGACGGCGCCGGGCTCCACCGTGTCCCCCTGAACAGGTGTCCCAGGTGTCCCAGGTGTCCCAGGAACACCTGGGGCTGGGACAGGTGGGACACCTGGGACAGGGGATATGAGCAACCGTCCCCACCGTCGACCCGCTAAGCGAGTCACCGCCGACCAGATCAGGGCCGCCGCCCTCGACGCCTCCCGCCTCGCCGGCTGTGACTGCACCCCCGAACTGACCCTCACCCCCGACGACGACGGCATGTACCGATGCCAAGTCGGCCACGACCCGTGGTGCGCGCTGCTTCAACGCAGGTCCGCACCGTGGAATTGAACCCCGCCCAATACCTCGACAGGAGCACCATGACCACCGACGCCACCATCAGCGCCACCCTCGACGCCGCCGCCGCGCTGACCCGCGCGCTCGACGCCGCCCGCATCATCCCCAACCCCGAGGCTGTCCACGCCGCCGGCGACCGGCTGCGCGCCGTCACTGACGCCACCGACCTCATGCTGATCGGCACCGCGTTGGCCGACACCGCCGACCTCCGCGTCGCGGACACCACGCTCGACGTCAGCGCCGCTGACACCCGCTACGAGGCCCTGCTCGACCGCCTCGCCGTGATGGGCAAGGCGGAAGCCGGCAAGCTGCTAAACGCTCAGCTCGACCGGCCCGACCTGGCAAGCCTCCCCGACGACGAGCACGACCGGCTCGCCGCCATTGCTGACTGGATCGACGCCCGCGACGACGACGCGCCGCCGCCCGCGGCATGAAGCCGGTAGGGGTGCCTAAAAATCTCTGGCGCGCAAAGCTCTGCGAGACCGCCGAGAGGACGATAGGTGAAACTGTCGGTTTCAACTAAAATCGTCACCGACTAGAAGGAGTCAACATGGGTACCCGCGGTCCAATAGGCTTTCCCGACAAGGTGCATCAACTTCATGGCACTAGCCCACGTTCTGCACGCCGTGGGACGCCCGCATCTCTCAAGATGAGGCCATCGGCACCCGAGGCGCCGGCCTGGTTGGATAAGGCCGCTGTGGCCGAATGGCAGCGACTTGTGCCTGAGCTTGATCGTCAAGGTGTGGTGGCGGTGGTCGACCAGCCGATTCTCGCGGCTTACTGAAATTCGGTGGCGGTGCTCGAGCGGGCAGCTATCGAATTGGCGCAGTGCCCATCGATCACGGTGGAAGGCGCGAAGGGATCGGTGAAGTCGGCTCAGTTCACGGCTTGGCGGGACGCGGCGGTGTTGACGTCGACGTTGGCGGCGAAGTGCTTTGCGACGCCTGAGTGCAGGGTGAGGTTGCGGATAACTGAATCCGAAGAATCGAACTCGAAGGCGAACGACATTCTGGATTGATGTGCTAGCTTTCTAAGTGTTCGGCTAGCTATGAAGCCGGCGCTGCTACTCGGCCCCGCCCGCGTAACCCGACCCCCCGCTTCTGCGCTCCAAAGGCCCCCGTTGCCGGCACGAAGGTTGCCCCGGCCGCTCCGGAGAAGAGCCCCCGCTAAGTCGCCCCGACGTTGAAACACTCGCCATCCCGGCGGGAGTGTTCCGTCCACTTTCTGCGTACGTGGCCTCTATGGCCCGGCGCACCTTTCCTTTCAGGAGAAACCCAATGACGATCACCAGGGCCGAGGGTCAGCGTCTCGCTGCCGAAGCCAAACGAATCTACGAAAACCCGAAGTTGAACGACACGCAGAAGGCTCGGCATCTCGGTGCTATCCAGTCACGCATCGAGGCCGGCACCGCCAGCCCCGCCCTCCCCGACTACCGCTTCTTGGCGGAAAGCGGTGAAGGTGACAGCGGCATCAGCGGCGGGCCGGCCAACGGCTTTGGCGCCAAAGTAGGCGCTGCGCCGGCCCTGAGGCTCGCCGACGACCAGATGAAGGCACTGCACTTCGCCGCCGAAAGCCGCGGGAGCCTTGGCGTGAAGGTGGTCGGCGCCACCGGCGTCGATCCGGCCAACTACGCATATCAACTGTTGCCGCCGGTTGCGTATGCCAGGGAACCGCAACGGGTTGCCGACCTGCTCCCGGCGGTCGCCGTGGATCGCGGCGCCGTCGAATATTACGTCACCACTGGGACTGCTGGCGCAGCTGTGGTGGCCGAGGGCGCGGTCAAACCGACCAGTTCGATCACCTACGCGCGCCGCACCGCCACTGCGGTCAAGTTGGCGCACTGGACGTCCGCAACCGAGGAGGCAATCAACGATTACCCGGCGTTCGTGAACCTGCTCAGCGTCGACATGGTGAATGGCATCATCGACGCCGAAAACTCGGAATTGTTGAATGGCTCCGGCACCGGTGGCCATATGACCGGCATGCTTGCAACGTCCGGCATCTTGACCCGGCCGCAAGGCACGGACACCGCTCTCGACGCGGTGCAGAAGGCCATTGCGGACCTTCGAGCCGGGTCCCGTTACGCCGAGCCGGATGGAATGGTCATGTCGCCAGCGACGTACAGCAAGCTGGTGCTTGCCAAGGACGCAAACAACCGCTATTTGGCTGGTAACCCGACCGAAGCCGGCTCCCTGGACTTGTGGGGAACGAAGGTGGTTGTGACAACCACCGCCCCGGCAAACGTCGTCCTAGTCGGTTCGTTCCAAACGGCTACCACACTCTTTGTGCGGTCCGGTATCGAGGTTCGCACGTCGAGCGGTGGTGATTCGTTTAGGTCGAATCTGCTCGATGTTGTGGCCGAAGAGAGGATCGCATTGGCGGTCGTGCTCCGGCCGCATTGGCGAAAGTGACCTTGACATGACCGGCGCCAAGAAGGTCCCCAATTGGGACGTGACCGCCCCACTCAGGGAAGCGGTGAGCTTGTCCGGTGGTGCTGGTGAGCTGGATGCTGCTCGACCCTGCCATCGGAAGCTGCCTTGCAGCTTGGCGGCAGCTGCAGCGCCGATGAGAGAGATGGCGGTGGACGCGATGGCCATGGCGTCTGCGGAGGAGCCTCGGAATGTAGGGGGGGAACAACCTCGGGGTGGAGCGAAGAGGACGGCGTCGTCTGCGACCCAGAACGTCGAGAACGCTTCGAGCTTGTGATGGCCGGCGACGTGGCTTCGGACGGCTTGGTCGATCGCGGACCGGGGGACACCACTCTCCCCAGGAACCAGGTTGACGATGCCGAGGGTTGCTGTTGCGCTGTCGGTCGCTACCTGAGCGATCGTCAGGTCCACCGGCGAGTGAATCAAGGCGTGGTAGGTGAGCAGCCCATCAAGGTCCCCGGCCGACGCCTTCAGCGTCGTGCACCGCATCAGCGGACTCACCCGCCCCCGGGTCGTGCCGCCGGTCGTGCCAGCCCCAATGCACTCGTCCGTCCCATAGCTCGTTAGGCCTTCGGGGCCGGGATCAATCGCGTCGGAGCTGGCGAATCGTCCTGCGGCTTGGCCGGTGGTCCTCGTGGGCTGGACGGGTCGACGCGAGTCGCGATCAGGAGTGGGGTTCGTGGTGGCCCCCTGGGCTCTGCGGCGTCCCGGATCAGGTGTGCGGGTTCCCCGGGGCGGGAGACAGGAGCAAAGCGCCGACTCGGCATGGGGCCGCGCCACGCGGCAATAATCGGAAGTTGCTCGCCGCCAGATCGGCGACGAGTGCTCGTCGTTCGAGCCGGGACCCATGACCGTTTCCTTTGCTTGACATCATCTCGGGCAAGCGGCTCAGCGGTGTCGTCGCAGACGGAGACGTCTCGGTGGTGGCGTTCGAGGCGCACGGCGAGACGTCGGCGACGCTGACCTACCGGACCGCCGCCGGAGCGCTCGGCGAGCGGATCGTGACCGACAAGATGGAGACCGACCGTCGAGCGGTCGAGGCCGTCATGGCGGTCGAGCGGAAACTCGGCCGCAATCCGGAGCGCCAGCACCACAGCAATCCGGGCTTCGACGTGCTCTCGGTCGATCCCGAGACCGGCGTCCACTACTTCATCGAAGTCAAGGGCCACCTCCCGCAGACGACGGAGATCGGGGTCAGCGCCCAGCAGGTGCAGAAGGCGAAGTCCAACCCCGACCGCTGGCGCCTGGCCATCGCCTCGGTCCCCAACGAGCCCGGCACCGACCCGGCGGTCCGCTACCTGGTCGAACCTTTCCGAGACGTCACCCTCCACTTCGCGCAAACGAAGGTGGTTCTCAACGTGGCCGCCCTCCTCGCCGCGGCCGGCGCACCCTGCTGACAGCTCGATCGACCGAAGCCGCAGCCCTGCACTAGCGCGACAGGTCGATCTCCACACCGATGAGCTCGACCGAGTCGTCAGCCATCAGCAGGCCGTAGACGGCGAAGGCCCGCACCAGCTCGCCTGTTCCGATCGCCATCCGAGCCTCGGCCACGCCCTCGATCGCCTCGGGCAGCAACTCGAACCGGGTCGCGAACACCTCGACGAGGCCCGGCACTTCGATGACTAGGAAGTCGGTCGCCGACGGCTCGCCGTTCGGGCCGCGATCGGGACCGAGCTGTCGATCGAGGTCGTCGAAGAACGCAGGACCGGCGCGAACGATGCGTCGCGTCACGGGGCGGGTGGTACGACGATGCCTCGCTGTTCGAGGAGCTCGCGACCCCGCTGGCGGGCCCGGGCGAGGAACTCGGGGGGGACTTGGGACAGGTCGGTCACGATCCCCTCCGCCGCCAGCCGGTGCCGCTCTTCCAATGGCAACCGCTCCAGCTCCTCCGCGGTCCTGACCCTCTTCTCGTCCACGATGCGAGGATACCTGTCGCCTGTGTCCGGTGAGCGGAAGCAGTGGGTCGATCGTGGCGCGCAGCGGTCGGCCAGACTGACCGGCCCGAACTCCCCGACCGTGAGCTGGCGTCTGCATGAGCGAGTACAAGCCGAAGCTGATCGAGGTGGCCCTGCCTTTGGCGGTCATCAACACCTCGTGCGGCAGATGTTCGACGAGGAGTCGCGGTCGGAGCGTCGCAAGACCGCGGCGAAGCCCACGGAGGGCCAGCCCCAAGCGGGGCTCACGCCGTGGCGCGAGATCATCATCCCTCACGAGGATGTGGCGTCGGGTCGATTCGACCAGGCCGAGTTCGCGGCCGACCTGTTCGAGGTGGCGAGCGGATCAGCCGACGAGGAGTACCAGGACCCCACTGCGTTCTTCGCCCGCACCTATCTGACCGAGGGGCTGCGGGATCTGCTGGTGGGTGCGACCCGCCGACTGTCGGGCGGTGGTGGCGACCCGGTTATCGAGCTTCAGACCACTTCGGCGGCGGCAAGACCTACTCGATGATCGCCCTTTACCACCTGGCGTCGGGCGCCACCGCCGAGGAGCTGCCCGGCGTGGGCGAGGCGTTGAGCGAAGCCGGCCTGTCGCTCCCGGGCAAGGTGAGCCGCGCCGTTCTGGTGGGCCAGACCATCTCACCGTCGGCGCCGATGGTGACAGACGACGGCCTGTACCTCCACACGTTGTGGGGCCGGCTGGCGTACCAGCTCGGGGGAAGGGAGGGCTACGAGCTGGTCCGCACCGACGACGAGCACGGCACCAACCCCGGCTCCGCGCTCGAGACGGTGTTCGAGCGGTACGGACCGGCCGTGGTGCTCATCGACGAGTGGGTGGCCTACGCCCGCCAGCTGCGAGACGGTGGTGACGGCGACCGCCTCGCCGGGGGCGACTTCGACACCCAGTTCACCTTCGCCCAGTTCCTGACCGAGGCCGCCGCTGCGGTGCCGAACGTCGTGCTGCTGGTCTCGATCCCGGCGTCGGATATCGAGGTCGGAGGTCACCGAGGCAAGGAGGCGCTGGAGAAGCTGAAGAACGTCGTCACCCGCAAGGCCGCCCAGTGGCAACCGGCGTCGCCCGACGAGTCCTTCGAGATCGTCCGCCGCCGCCTGTTCGACCCGATCCCCGGGGACCGGGCCAAGATCCGGGACGGCGTCATCCGAGCATTCAGTGAGATGTACCGAACCCAGCCCACCGAGTTTCCGTCGGGCACGTCGGAGGCCGAGTACCGGCGCCGCATGGAACTGTCGTACCCGATACACCCCGAGCTGTTCGACCGCCTGTTCGGTGACTGGTCGGCGCTCGACAAGTTCCAGCGCACTCGCGGCGTGCTGCGCCTCATGGCCCTCGCCATCACCGCCCCGAAGGCCGCCCTTCCGCGCCACTTGCAAACGATCCGAGGCGCGCCGACGTCGACGTTCTCGGTACTGAGCGCCCCATCGCCGACTGCTCATCGCGCTCGGGCAGGCGGTGGGCACGACCCTGACCGTGTACCCCATCGCCGACCTCCCGCGCGTGGCTCAAGCCACCGGGGCTCGGGTGGTCATCGTCAACGGCGAGCCACCGGCTTCGACGACCGCGCCGACGCCGACCTGCGCGACCAGATCGCCGAGGCCCTGCCGGCCATCGTGGCGAAATAGCCGACTCCTGGGGATTGTTGACCTGTTCAGTAGGCTTTTCTTAAGTCGTCGAAAGGTCAGACATGCCGAACTTCCGTGAACTGCTCGCCGCCACCAAAGCCGAGGTGCGCGAGGTCGATACCGCCGAAGCCGACGAGCTGCGCCAGCAACCTGGTGCCGTCGTGCTCGACGTCCGCGAACCGGACGAGTATGAGCAGGGTGCCATCCCCGGTGCGCTGCACATCCCGCGTGGCACGTTGGAGACCAGCGTCGAAGGGCGGGTCCCGGACAAGGACACCTCGCTGGTGGTGCACTGCGCCAGCGGCGTGCGGTCGGCCTTTGCCGCCAAGACGCTCAGCGAGCTGGGCTACACCGACGTGGTCACGGTGGCCGGCGGCTTCAACAAGTGGAAGGACGAGGGCCGGGACTGGAAGGTGCCCGCCACCCTGACCCCCGACCAGCGCAACCGCTATCAGCGCCACCTGTTGCTGCCCGAGGTGGGTGAGGCCGGTCAGCGCAAGCTGCTCGACTCCAAGGTGCTGCTGCTCGGTGCCGGCGGCCTGGGCTCGCCCGCCGGCCTGTACCTGGCGGCGGCCGGCGTGGGCACGCTCGGCATCATCGACATGGACGTGGTCGACGAGTCCAACCTGCAACGTCAGATCCTGCACAACATGGACCGCATCGGTGACCGGAAGGTCGATTCGGCCAAGAAGACGCTCACCGCCCTGAACCCCGATGTCGACGTCGTGACCTACGACGTGCGCCTAGGCGCCGACAACGTGATGGAGATCCTCGACGGCTACGACCTGGTGGTGGACGGCACCGACAACTTCCCGACCCGGTTCCTGGTGAACGACGCGTCGGTCAAGCTCGGCATCCCGGTGGTGCACGGCTCGATCTTCCGGTTCGAAGGGATGGTCACCGTCTTCGATCCGAAGCACGGCCCCACCTACCGCGACATGGTGCCCGAGCCGCCGCCGGCTGAGATGGCACCGAGTTGTGCCGAGGCCGGAGTGCTCGGTGTGCTGCCGGGCATCATCGGCAGCATCCAGGCCATTGAGGCGATCAAGCTCCTGCTCGACCTGGGTGACCCGCTGGTGGGGCGGCTGCTCGCCTACGACAGCCTCGAGGAGTCCTTCCGGGAGTACAAGGTCCGGGTCGACCCCACCAACGAGATCACCTACGCCAACCGCGACCGCATCGTGGTGACCGAACTGGACGGGCTGTGCCTCCCCCACGTGTTGCAAGCCCCGGCGTAAATCAGGTCGGGGTGGGTTCGCCCGCGGTCGGAGGAGGGCGCAGTACGGGCTCGTGCCGGCCTGACGCCAGCGGCGGCAGCAGCGCCGGCAGGCCTTCGGGCCGGGCCTCTTCGGGGCCGTCGGCGTAGCGCTCCTGGGCAAAGTCGGCGGGGGACGCGGCCCGGTTGTGCTGGATCAACAGCTCGCCGATCAGGCCGAGCGACATGAGCTGGAAGGCCACCACCACCAGCAGCACGCCAACTATCAGCGCCGGTCGATCGCCGATGGCGTAGCCGAGGATCTTTTCGATGCCCAGCCACGTCAGCAGGCCGCCACCGACCAGGCCGAGGACGAGACCCACACCCCCGAACAGGTGGAACGGCCGGCGTACGTAAGTGGTGAGGAACTTGACCGTGACCAGGTCAAGGACCCCGCGATAGAAGCGCGCTCGGCCGAACTTCGATCGGCCATGGAGCCGGTGGTGGTGCTCGACGGAGACCTCGCCGACCTCGAACCCGGCCCAGGCGGCGAGCACCGGGATGTAACGGTGCAGCTCGCCGTGCATGTCCAGGGTCTCGGCCACCGGCCGGCGCATGGCCTTGAATCCGCTGTTCAAGTCCCGCCCGGCGACCCCCGTGACCAGCGTGGTGGCCCGGTTGTACAAGCGCGAGGTGTGGCGCTTCACGAAGCGGTCACGGCGGTGGCCGACCCGCGACCCGGTGACCAGGTCGAGGCCCTCGTCGAGGGCGGCCAGCAGCTTGCGGATCTCCCCGGGGTCGTCCTGGCCATCGGCATCCATCAGCACCACGGTGTCGCCCTGCGCCTGGTCGAAGCCGACGCTGAGCGCCGCTGACTTGCCCAAGTTCCGGCGGAGGCGGACGTAGCGGACGGTCGGATGGGCGGCCTGCAGGCCGGACATGATCGAGCGCGTGTCATCGGAGCTGCCGTCGTCAATGACCAGGATCTCGTGAGAGAGGCCCAGTTCCTGCAGCGCCGCCACCGTGGCCGGGACGACCTCGACCACGTTCGGTGCCTCGTCGTAGGCCGGCATCACCACCGACACCTGCAGGGTCACCGAAACCATGGTACGGGAACCGGTCCCGCTCACCGGCCGGCCTCGACGGTGCCGACGGCCACGATCCACGGGAAGACCACCCTCGTCTCGACCGATGCGAAGTGAGGGCCAAGAGCGGCGCGCAGGCGCGATGGGGAGAACTGCTGGACATGCTCGGCGTCGTTGCCGAGCCGCCTCGGGTGCTTGCCGCGGGCGAGGTTCCCGAGCCGGAAGAACGGTTCGTGAGGAACCGAGACGATGCAACGCCCGCGAGTTATGCGGGCCAGCTCGACGATGGCAGGGCCGGCCGGGTCGAGGTGCTCGAGCACCTCGAGGCAGGTGACGGTGTCGAAACTGGCGTCGCGCACAGGGAGCATCCCGGCGTCGGCCACCACCCCATGCAAGTCCGGTACCCGCTCGACCGCAGCCCGCAACTTGCCGATGCGGTACTCGAGCCCCACCGCGGCATGACCGGGCGGCAGGACCCGCTGCAGGGACAACCCCTCGCCGACGCCGACATCGCCGTGGATCCCACTGTCCCGGCCGACGAGCTCAGCGACCACCGCCAGCCAGCGGGAGATGAGTCCCTTGACCACCGGGTTGCTGGAGGAGTACTTGGCGGCGTCCTGGCCGGTGGCCTCCGCCCGGGCACCGCCCGCCAACCCGATGGCCCGGCGGGGCGTGTGGCCGGTCACGGCGACAACTCTTCGGGGATGATCCGATCGGACGTGGATCGCTGGCGGCGCAGCAGGGGAAGACTGGCGGCGGCACCCAACCCGTCGGCCACCACGAACAGCAGGCGGGAGGTCACCGCCACGGTGACCGCTACGCCGGCCGGCAAACCGGCGGCGGCCGTGAAGACCACCTCGCGCAGGCCGGCGCCGGCCGGCACCGGGAACACCACGAAGCCGATGGTCCACGACAGCAGGGTGGCCAACGCCACCCGCAGAAGGTCCACATCGCCGGTCAGGGCGCGCGCCGCACACCAGGTCGAGGCGATTATCAGCACCCAGTTCGGGACATAGACGAGCACCTCGAGCACCGCGTCGCGCCAGGACGGCACCGGCAGATCGATGTCCCGGCCGGTCAGGCGGCGACCCCGCTCCAGCACCCAGCCCACAACCTTCGGGTGCAACGCCAGCAACCCCGCCGGTACGAGAACCAGTACGACGGCGGCGGCCACCGATCCCTGATGGGCCAGATCGAAGGGCAGGAGCACGGCGAAGGCGAACACCGCGGCCAGGTAGCGAAGCGCCAACGACAAGCCGACGCTGCCGTATGCCGCCGGCCTCCTGACGCCGGCCCTGTTGGCCACCTCGGCCCGGCCGACCACTGACAGGACCCCACCGGGCACGTACTTGCCCAGCTCGCCGACGAACCACCACACCACCGTCTTCAACCGCGGTTCCCGGCGGCCGCAAAGGCCCAGCGCGCCACTCCAGAGGGCACCGAGGTGGGCCATGGAGGCCAAGGCCAGGACCAATCCGAGCGCTAGCAGGGCGACGTTGGCATGGGACACCGCGTCCTGGACCTTCGACCACTGATCCACCACCGTGAGCACCAGGAAAGCCACCGCCGCGGCGCCGAGCACCGCTCCCGCCGCTAGCGTCGCCCGGGCCCGGGCCGCTGGGGGAGGGGCTGACACGATCGGACGACGTTAGTCCCGCGGCGGAGGCGCCCGACGGAGCAAGCACGAGCGCGTGGTTGCCAGGCCAAGCCGGCCGTGGCGAGGTACTGCCGAGCTGGGACCAAGGAGAACGGGGCGATTGCGTCATGTGCTGAACTGTCTCCTCCGTCGCCACCGTTGCCGAACTGCACGGACTAGGCGTCGAAGCCCCTCGATGCCGCCTGCTCAACCCCCGTCTCCCAGCCTGACGAGAACGGCGCGGCGAGCGCCCCGCCCAGCCTCCAACGCAGAGTCGGGAACGGGACAAGAGCGGGCGGCTCATGAGGACCCCGAAGGGCTCGCCGGTTCCCCCCGCCCCATTCGGGGTGGTCCCCCTGTCCGCCGGTTGCGAGACCTGTCTCGACGCAACCGAGCGCTGCTGTTGGCGGGGTTGGCCCTGGCCCTGGTCCCCGCCGCCTGGTCGGCCACCCACGCCTTGGTCGACGGCTGGGTGCCGGCCGGCGACAACGCCCTGATCGCGCTGCGCGTCGGCGACGTGTTCACCGCTCAGACCCCGCTCGTCGGGCAGCCATCCACCAGTGACCTCTACGGTGCGAGCAAAGCCCGGCACCCCGGGCCGATGGAGTTCTGGGCGCTGGCGTTGCCCTACGCCCTGCTGGGGCCGGCGGTGGGGCTGGTCATCGGCGCCACGCTGGTGAACGCGGCGGCCATCGCCGGCGTCGGCTTCGTCGCCTTCCGGCGCGAGGGAGTGCTGTTCGCCCTCTGGTCCTTGCTGCTGGTGACGGTCCTCTCCTGGGGGCTGGGGGCCAACTTCCTGCACGACCCCATCAGCTCGAACGCGGCCACCTTCATGGTGGTCCTGCTGTTCTTCCTGGTGTGGTCACTGGCGGTCGGCGACATACGGCTCCTACCGCTCACCGCCGTGGTGGTGTCATTCGTCTTCCAGGACCACCTGAGCGTCCTGGGCCAGAACGCTGTGTTCGTGGCCTGCGGCGCGGCCGCCCTGAGCTGGGAGCTCCACCGGAACCGGAGGCGCAGCCGCCAGCACTGGCGCGACTACCGGTCGCTGCTGTCCAAGTGGATCGCCTGGTCGTTGCTGGCGGTGGTCGTCCTCTGGGCGCCGGTCGTCATCCAGCAGTTCACCGGCGCCGACGGGAACCTTTCGGAGATCTACCGGTCGTACTCCTACAACACCGGCCACGCCCATGGGGTCGCCTGGTCGCTGGACCGGTTGTCGACCGCGTTGGGACCGGTGCCGGTCTTCGCCCGGAGCTTCGGACTGAACGAACTCGGGTACCTGGACGTCCCGACCGGCGCGGCGCGCTTCTACTTCATGGTGCCGCTGACCGCCCTGATCGTGCTGGGCACGCTGGCGGCCCGCCGGGGCGCGCGCCGAGCGCTGCTCCTGGCCCTCCTGACCCTCGCTGCGTTGGTGAGCGGCTTCTACTCCGCCATGAGCCTTCCGGCGAGGGGCCAGCCCGAGCTGAAGCAGTCGGCGGTGCGATGGATGTGGATGGTCAGCCTGTTCGTCTGGCTCGCCATCGGTTGGCTCGTGTGGCAGATGGTGCCGGCCTCACGCCGTCGCCGGGTCGGGAAGGTCGCCGGGCTGGCATTGCTCGTCTCCCTGTTGGTCGCCAGCGTCCTGGCCAGCTCGTCCTCGGCGCGCCCCGAGCGCGACGGAGAACGCTTCACCGCGCTGGCGGAGGCGTTCCCCAAGGTCCGGGCCGCGCTCCGGCCCGGTGACTACCTCGTCCAGTTCGGGGGGATCGAATCCGGCCTCACCATCGGGCCGGCGGTGGCGCTGGACATCCATGACCACGGCCACGGCATCCGCGCCCCGATCGACCTGGAGCGCGCCTTCGGGACGGAGCGCACCTACGACCCCGGCCGGGACAAGGACCTCACCGGCACGGTGAGCGTCTTGGACAAGGTTCTCCGCCATGACGCCGACCGGCTGGTCGCGGTCATCCCGAGCCTTTCCGCTGACGACCGCCATGACCTGGGCGCGCCCCTGGCCCGGGCCGAGTCGGGCCTTCACCGGTCACTCGGCCTGAAGTTGACGGCCAAGGGCCGGCGCCTGGCCGCCACCGGTGGCGGGGTCGGTCCGGTCGAGCGCCGCCAGCTCTCGGTGGTGCTCGACGACGAGGACGCGCTGCTGGCCACCGGGCTGATCGCACCGGCGTTGAAGGGCGACTACGTCGAGCCTTTCGGTGTCCACCAGAGCACCTTGGACGAGTTGGCGGCGGCGATCAACAACCAGGATGTCGTCACTTACACCGCCGTCTTCGTGGGTCCGCCACCCGGCTAGCAACCGGGCGGTCGGGTCTGGTTCAGGCGTTGATGGCGACGCCAGGGACGCCGCGGACGGTGCTCGGGTCCTGGGCGCAGAACCAGCGGTAGGTGTCGACGATGCCGTCGGCCAGCTCTATCCGGTGACGCCAGCCCAGGTCGTGGAGCTTGGTCACGTCCAGGACCTTGCGGGGCATGCCGTCGGGCTTCGAGGGGTCGAAGGCCAGTTCGCCGTCGGGGTGGACGATGTCTCGGACCATCCCGGCGATCTCGCTGATCCGGTGATCCTGGCCGGTGCCGACGTTGATGTGGCCCGGCCCTTCGTAGCGGTCCATCAGGAACAGGCAGGCGTCGGCCAGGTCATCTACGTGCAGCAGCTCGCGCCGGGGGCTGCCCGTTCCCCACACCTCGACCCGGGTCTCGCCGGCGATCTTGGCCTCGTGGAACCTGCGGATCAGGGCAGGCAGGAGGTGGCTCGACTCCAGGTCGAAGTTGTCGTTCGGGCCGTAGAGGTTGGTGGGCATGGCCGACACGAAGTTGCACCCGTACTGCCGGTGGTAGGAGTCGCACAGCTTGATGCCGGCGATCTTGGCCAGGGCGTAGCCCTCGTTGGTGGGCTCCAGGGGGCCGGTGAGGAGCTGGTCCTCGGTGATGGGCTGGGTGGCGTGGCGGGGGTAGATGCACGAGCTGCCGAGGTACAGCAGCTTGGCGACCCCGACCCGCTTGCTGGCCTCGATGACGGTGCCGTGGATCATCATGTTGTCGTAGAGGAACTCCGCCGGGCGGGTGGAGTTGGCCATGATCCCCCCGACCGTGCCGGCCACCAGGAACACGAACTCGGGCTGGTTGTGGCGGAACCACTGGTTGACCGCCGCCTGGTCACGCAGGTCGAGCTGGTCGCGGCTGGCGGTCACCACGTTGGTGAAGCCAGCGGTCTCGAGGCGGCGCAGCACCGCCGAACCGACCAGACCCCGGTGGCCGGTTACAAGGACGCGTGCATCTCTGGGGATGGCAGCCATGGGCGTAGAGGCTACGCGAGGTCCTTCAGCATCCGGTGGGCAGCGGTGGCGGGCGACACCTTCCCGGCGGTTACCTCAGCCTTGAGGCGGTGCAGCCGTTCCGAGAGCCGGTCGTCGGCGGTCAACCGTTCGAGCAGGCCGGCCTGGAGCTCCGACCACATCCATGACACCGCCTGTGCCGCCCGAGCCCGATCGAGGGCCCCGGTCTCGACCAGGGCGGCGTGACCGGCCTGGACCGCGGCCCACGCCTCGGCCACGCCGACACCGTTGGTGGACGACACCAGCCGTGCCGATGGGGTGATCTCGGCGTGGCGGGGACGCAGCAGGTGAAGCGCACCGGTGATGTCGGCGCAGGTATGGCGCGCGGCGGCGGCCAGATCGCCGTCGGCCTTGGTCACGAGCACCAGATCGGCCAGCTCCATGATCCCGCGCTTTATGCCTTGCAGGTCGTCGCCGCCGGCCGGCGAGGCGAGCAGCACGAACAGGTCGGTCAGCTCGGCGACGGCGATCTCGCTCTGGCCCACGCCGACGGTCTCGACCACCACGACGTCGAAGCCGGCCGCTTCGCACAGCAGCAGCGCCTCCCTGGTGCGGCGCGCCACCCCGCCCAACTCGCGACCCGACGGTGACGGGCGGATGAAGGCGCCGGGCTGCTTGGACAGCTTCTCCATGCGGGTCTTGTCACCCAGGATCGAACCGCCGCTGCGGCTGCTGGTGGGGTCGACGGCCAGGACCGCCATCCGGTGGCCTGCGCCGGTGAGGTGCAGGCCGAGCGCTTCGATGAAGGTCGACTTGCCGACGCCCGGCGGCCCGCTGACGCCCAACCGGATCGAACCGCCGGTCTGCGGGAGGATGGCGTCGACCAGCTCCCTGGCCTGCTCCCGATGATCGGGTCGGGTGGACTCGACCAGGGTGATGGCTCGGGCCAGCGCCCGCCGGTCGCCGGCCGTCACTCGCGCTGCCAGGTCGTCTCCCGGTTCGGCGGCGGCCACCGGGTCAGGGTAACGACACCCTGAACCTCTGCCCGGGACAGCACCGAGTCAGGCCAGGGTCAGGAGTCGCGTGATGCGGTGGTCGTCGGCGCCGAGGTAGCGAACCAGGACGCCGAGCACTCGGTCGACATCGAGCGTGCCCGCGTCGGCCATCTCCTCGAGGTCGGCCCAGTCCTTCGTACGGTCGAAGAAGGCCTTGAACACGGCCAGGTCGCTGCAGCTGAGAAACGGCATCTCGACCCCGGCGAACTGGTGAACGACGGCGCGGCCGGCGACCTGTTGGTGGAACTCGGTGGTGTCGAAGAACAAGTCGAGCGGGGTGGTGCCCCACCAGACCCGTGCCTGCCCGTCGCGATGGAGGCGCCTTATGGCGTCGTCGGTCCAGCTGACTCCCTCGGGTAGGGCGGCCAGCACGGTCTCCGCGGCGGACGGATCGACGAACACGTTGAGGTCTATGTCGATCGTCCCGCGGGCTCGCTCCGTGCACCAGGCCAGAGCCACGGCGCCGCCGAAGGCGTGGGAGATCGACGCCGCGTCGAGCGAAGCGTGGATGGCGGCGATCTTGGCGGGCAGCGCCATCAGGCTCGCCCGAAGACCGGGAACCGCAGCGTGCCATGGTGCCGGGCCGGGAACTGGGCAGCCAGGTCGAGCACCTCCTCCAGCTCCCGTCCCCGTTCGGCGGGATCGATGCCACCCACGCGTGGGGTCAGCGTGGTGGTCAGGTCGAACCCGGCGGCCCGCACGATCCGGGCGAAGGTGGCGGTGGTGGGCACCTTCCGCCCGGATTCGTAGGCGGACAGGGTGGCGTGCGAGGTGCCGGCCCGCTCGGCCAGCGCCCGCAACGTGAGCCCCGAGCGTTGGCGAACTTGGCGGAGGAGGCGTACTGTGTCCACGAACGTATGGTATCCGTTTGGATACCAGGGCGCCAGATCAGGTCGAGTCGGCGAATCTCGTGCTGCGCCGGTAGGGCGTGTCCCTAGCCTGCGGCCATGACGTTCGAGCTGACCATCGTGGACGCCTTCACCGACCGGCCCTTCGCCGGCAACCCGGCGGCGGTGGCGGTGCTCGACCAGCCGCTGTCCGACGAGCTGATGCAGGACATCGCCGCCGAGGTCAACCTATCCGAGACGGCCTTCGCCGTGGCCCGGGCCGACGGAGACTGGGACCTTCGCTGGTTCAGCCCCGCCGTCGAGATCGACTTGTGCCTCCACGCCACGCTGGCCACCATCCACGTGCTCGGCCGACCGGCCCGCTTCCACACGCGCAGCGGCGTCCTGGTCGGCGGGGTCGACCCGGACGGCGCCGTGGCGATCGACGCCCCGGCCGACCCGGTGGAACCGGCGGAGGTCGACGGGTTGGCCGAAGCCTTGGGCGCCGAGCTGGTCGCCACGCACCGGGCCCGCAGCGGGTTCACTGTGGCTGAGGTCGCCGATGCGGCGATGGTCGTCGCCCTGAGCCCCGACCTGCGCCGGGTGGCAGTGCTGACACCACGGACGCTGGTGGTCACCGCCCCTGGTGACCGGAACGGCATCGACTGCGTGACCCGAGTCTTCGGACCGGCGGTCGGCATAGACGAGGACCCCGTCACCGGCTCGGCCCACTGCACGCTCGCCGGGCTCTGGGGCGACCGGCTGGGCAAGGACGACCTGGTCGGCTGGCAGGCGTCGGCCCGCGGCGGCACCGTGCGAATGCACCGCGCCGCCGACCGGGTCGAGCTCCGCGGCCACGCCGTCACCGTGGCCCGCACCGCACTGGTCGCCGACCTCGGCCCTTTGGCGGGAACTGCCGGTTAGTCGAGCAGCTGGCCGGGGTCGATAGAGACCGGGAACGGCAGGGTGGCCTCGAACCGATCGGTGCTGTCGTGCACAGCCCGGTAGGCCCCATCCCCCAGCTCGAGCGCCAGCAGCCGAGGACCGATGTCGGGGTCCGGGTCCACGATCCAGTAGCTGGGGACGCCGTGCGCTTCGTACAGCCGCCGCTTGTGCACGGTGTCGTGGCGACGGTTGGAGGGAGAGAGGATCTCGACGCACAGCGCGGGAACCTCCTCGACCAGGTGCTGGTGCAGGTCCTGGATGCGGTTGCAGACGACGATGTCAGGCTCCGGCACGTCGAACGGGCCGGCCCGCCACCCGATGGGCGCCGGCAGCACCTCCAGGCGGGCGGGAGCGGCACGGTCGAGCACAACCGCCAGACGGAACGCTGCCCGTTGGTGGCGGGGGAGCGGTGGTGGGTTCACGTGCAGCTCGCCATGGATCAGCTCCGGGTAGGGAGGACCTTCTGGCAGCCGCATGTACTCCTCGACCCTGATGGGCCGATCGAGGGCAACGAGGTCGTCGACCTCAAGGGGGGCCGTGGGAGGCGGCGCGAGCTCCGTCACGATCCCACCGTACCCACGCCGCCCTTCCGGACACAGTTAACGATGCTTGCGGATGAGGTCCAGGACGTCGGCGGCGGCCTCGGGGATGTTGGTGCCGGGACCGAAGATGGCGGCCACGCCGGCGTCGCGGAGCATGTCGTAGTCCTGGGGCGGGATGACGCCGCCGCAGACCACCAACACGTCGCCGGCGCCAGCATTGCGCAGCTCCTTGATGAGCTGGGGGACCAACGTGCGGTGCCCGGCGGCCTGGCTGGAGACGCCGACGACGTGCACGTCGTTCTCCACCGCATCGCGGGCCGCCTCGGCCGGGGTCTGGAACAGGGGGCCGACGTCTACGTCGAAGCCGATGTCGGCAAAGGCGGTGGCGATGACCTTGGCGCCGCGGTCGTGGCCGTCCTGGCCCATCTTGGCCACCAGCATGCGGGGGCGGCGGCCCTCGGCGGCGGCGAAGTCGGCGACTTGGCGCTGGATGGCCTCGAAGCCGGCGTCGCCTTCGTAGCCCTTGGCGTACACCCCGGCGATGGTACGGACCTGGGCCCGATGGCGGCCGAACACCTGCTCCATGGCGTCGCTGATCTCCCCGACTGTGGCCCGGGCCCGGGCTGCATCCACGGACAGCGCCAGCAGGTTCGCCTTGCCGCGGGCGCCTTCGGTGAGCGCGGCCAAGGCGGCGTCGCAGGCCGCGTGATCGCGGGTGGCACGGATCCGTTCCAGCTTGGCCTTCTGCTGGCGCAGCACGTCAGCGTTGTCGATGGACAGGACGTCGACCTGCTCGGGGTTCTCAGGCACGTACTTGTTGACGCCAACCACGACCTCCTGGCCGCGGTCGACACGGGCCTGGCGTTCGGCCGCTGATTCCTCGATCCGCAGTTTGGGCATGCCCGAGGCCACCGCCTTGGTCATGCCGCCTAGCTCCTCGACCTCGGTGATGACCGACCAGGCCCGTTCGGCCAGCGCGTCGGTCAGCGACTCGACGTAGTAGCTGCCGCCCAGGGGATCGACCACATTGGGGACACCGGTCTCGGTTTGCAGGATCAGCTGGGTGTTGCGGGCGATCCTGGCCGAGAAGTCAGTGGGCAGGCCCAGCGCCTCGTCAAAGGCGTTGGTGTGCAGGCTCTGGGTGCCCCCCAGCACCGCGGCCAGCGCCTCCACGGTCGTGCGGATCACGTTGTTGTAAGGGTCCTGCTCGGTGAGGGACACACCCGAGGTCTGGCAGTGGGTGCGCAGCATGAGCGACCTGGGGTCCTGCGGCTCGAACTGGGTCATGACCCGGTGCCACAGCAGGCGGGCGGCCCGCAGCTTGGCCACCTCCATGAAGAAGTTCATGCCGATGGCGAAGAAGAAGCTGAGGCGGGGAGCGAACCGATCGACGTCAAGACCCTGGGACCGCGCTGCCCGCACGTACTCGGCGCCGTCGGCGATGGTGAAGGCCAGCTCCTGCTCGGCCGTCGCCCCTGCCTCCTGCATGTGGTATCCGGAGATGGAGATCGAGTTGTACCGGGGCATGTGCTCGGCGGTGTAGCCGATGATGTCGGCCACGATCCGCATGCTCGGCTCGGGGGGGTAGATGTAGGTGTTGCGGACCATGAACTCCTTGAGGATGTCGTTCTGGATGGTCCCCGAGAGCTGCTTGGCGTCGACGCCCTGCTCCTCGCCGGCCACGATGAAGCAGGCCAGCACCGGCAGCACGGCGCCGTTCATGGTCATGGAAACCGACATCTTCTCCAGGGGGATGCCGTCGAAGAGGATCTTCATGTCCTCGACCGAGTCGATGGCCACGCCGGCCTTGCCCACGTCGCCCTCCACGCGGGGGTGGTCGCTGTCGTAGCCGCGGTGGGTGGCCAGGTCGAAGGCCACCGAGACACCCTGCTGGCCGGCGGCCAGGTTGCGGCGGTAGAAGGCGTTGGACTCCTCGGCGGTGGAGAACCCGGCGTACTGGCGGATGGTCCAGGGCCGGCCGGCGTACATGGTCGCCCGCACCCCGCGGGTGTATGGCGCAAAGCCGGGCAGGGAGTCGTCGGCGAGGTCGGCGGTGTCGGCGGCGGTGTAGAGGGGCTTGACGTCGATGCCCTCGGGCGTGGCCCAGACCAGGGAGTCGGGGTCAGCGCCCTTCAGGTCACCGGCCGCCGCCACCCGCCAGTCCTCGAGTGTCGGGTCGTCGTCCTCGCCAAGCTCGGTCATCGCCTGCGAGGTTACGGCCCGTCCTCGGAGCACCCAATGTCTGCCCACCCCGGGCTGCGATCTTCCGGCCGAAGCCAACTGCTGCGGCTGGTATCAGGCGTGCCAGCATTCGACTGTGGAGGAGCCGCTGTACGCGTTCATCGACGTGTCGGTCTCCTTTGACGCCCAACGGGCGCTGGACGGGGTGCAGCTGGAGATCCCGGCAGGGGGGGTGACCGTGCTCACCGGCTCATCAGGTGCCGGCAAATCCACGTTGTTGCGGCTGTGCAACCGGCTCGAGGTGCCCACCACTGGGACCGTCCGCTACCGGGGCCAGGATCTCGACCAGCTCGATCCGCTGGCCTTGCGGCGCCAGGTGGGGATGGTGTTCCAGCGGCCCTCGCTGTTCCCGGGCACCGTTCGCGAGAACTTGCGGCTGGCCCGACCCGACGGTGACGAGACGCTCTTCGCCACCGAGATCGAGCGGGCCGGCCTGCATCGGGGCTTCCTCGACCGGGTCGGCGACGAGCTGTCCGGCGGCGAGGCCCAACGGGCCTGCCTGGCCCGCACCCTGGTCACCGAGCCCCAGGTGCTGCTCATGGACGAGCCCACCTCCTCGGTCGATCCCGAGACGGTCAAGGCGCTCGAAGGGGCGGTCCGCGGCCTGGCCGACGACGGCGTCGCCGTCATCTGGGTCACCCATGACCATGCCCAAGGCGAACGCATCGGCGACCACCACGTCGAGCTGCGCCATGGCGTGGTGACGTCGTGCCGAACCCGCGGCGGCGCCGCCGACGGACCCGGGTGACGGTCGTGCCTTCGCCGATGTTCGCCGTGGCCGAGACCAACATCGGCTGGGTAGGGCTGGCGACCTCGATGGTGCTGGTGGTGGTGGCGGTGGTGCTGTCGCTGGTCAAGGACATGGGCATCGAGCGGTCGATCCTGTGGGCGTCGGCTCGGGCGCTGGTGCAACTGCTGGCCGTCGGTGCCGTGCTGGCCTTCATCCTCGACCGCGACCGCCCTGTCGGCCTTTCCTTCCTGTGGGTGCTGGCCATGGTGGTGGTGGCGGCAGTCACCGTCCGGCTGCGGGTGCCAGAGGTGCCGGGAGCCGGGCTCCTGGCGTTTGCGTCGGTGGGCGTCGCCACCGTGGTCGGCCTCGGCGTGATGATCGGGTTGGGCATCTTCCCGCTCGAAGGCCGGACCGTGGTCCCCTTGTCGGGGATGATCGTGGGCAACGCGTTGGCGTCGACGGTCGTGGTCAGCCGTCGCCTGGTGACCGAGGTGGCCGACAAAAGGGCGGAGATCGAAGCCCGCCTGGCGCTGGGCCAGCCCTGGCAGGAAGCTTCCCGGCCCTACGTCCGCTCGGCGTTGCGCACCGCCCTGTTGCCGGCCATCGAGCGGACCAAGATCGTCGGGCTGGTGGCGCTGCCGGGGGCGATGACCGGGTTGATCCTGGCCGGCGTCGACCCGGCGGCGGCGGTCAAGATCCAGGCGGCGGTCATGTTCGAGCTGCTGGGGGCCGAAGCCGCCGCCGTCACCGTGATCGCCCTGGGCCTCACCCGCCGGCTCTTCACCCCCGACCACCGCCTGGTCCGCATCGCCCGTTCCAGTACCTGAAACCGTAGGGTCGCCGGTCGTGTTGCCGCTGGTGTGCCTCGATGTCGACGGGACCATGGTCGGCGCCCTCGGCGAACCGTCGCCGGGCCTGTGGGCGGCGGCTGATCGGGCGCGCCTCCGGGGCCAGCACCTGACCCAGTGCACCGCCCGGGTGGCCGCCGGCCCCACCCGCCAGTGGGCGGAACGGCTGGACCCCGACGGTTGGCACATCTTCCACACCGGCGCCGCCCTGTGGCGCCCCTCGTCGGGCGAGGTGCGGGCATCGCCTCTCGCCGCCGATGCGGTGCAGGCGTGCATCGCCGTCGGCGACGAGCGGGGCTGGGTGGTCGAGCTGTACACGTGGGAGGACTACGCCGTCGACACCGATGACCGGCTGGCCGTCGAGCACGCCGCCCTGCTGCACCTGCCCTTCGAGCGCCGGCCCCTGGAGTCGCTCGACGGCGAGGTCGTTCGCATGCAGTTCGTCGTACCGATCGGTGAGATGCGTGACGCCATCAAGGCGGCGCCGCCCGGCACCGGTGCCTCGGGCGCCACCTCGCCGCTGATGCCCGACGCCGCCTTCGTGTCCCTCATCGCCGACGGCGTGTCCAAGGCGTCGGGGGTGGCGTCGGTCGCCGGCGAGCTGGGGGTCGAGGTCGACCGGGTGATGATGGTGGGCGACGGCGACAACGACCTGCCGGCCATGAGGTCGGTCGGCTTCGGGGTGGCCATGGGCGATGCTGACCAGGAGGTGCGGGCCGAGGCCGACTTCATCGTCGCCGGCGTGGACCAGGACGGCGCCGCCGAAGCCGTCGACCGCAGCCAGCACCTCTAGGTTTTCACCATGGCCTTGAAGTTCGTCATCATCGGCGGTGGCCCGGCCGGCAACCAGGCCGCGACCCACGCCGCTCGGTTGGGCGCCGAGGTCACCCTGGTCGAGCGCGATGTGGTGGGCGGTGCCGCCCACCTGTGGGACTGCATCCCGTCCAAGGCCATGATCGCCACCGGCGGGGCCATGTCCTTCATCGGACGCGCTCCCGGCATGGGCCTGCACCACGTCAACGCCGAACTGGACTTCGCGGCGCTGAAGGAGCGCATCGCCTCCATCGAGCAGCGCCTCGAGACCTCCGTACGGAGCCTGCTCGAGAGCCAGGACGTGCGCCTGGTCCAGGGCGCCGGCCGGTTGGTCGACGCCCACCAGATCGAGGTCGAGCACGCCGACGGCACCACGACCGACCTGGCCGCCGACGCCGTGCTGCTGAGCACCGGCAGCCGTCCCCGGATCCCGGACTGGGCGCCGATCGACGGCGAACGGGTGCTCACCACCCGCCACGCCTACCCGCCCCCCGAACTCCCGTCCCACCTGGTGGTGATCGGCTCCGGGGTCACCGGCGTCGAGTTCGTGCACATGTTCGCCAGCTTCGGTTGCCAGGTCTCCCTGATCGTCAGCCGCCAGCAGGTGCTGCCCCTGAAGGACCCCGAGGTCGCCGCCGCCCTGGAGTCCAACTTCTTGGACCGGGGCGTCAACCTGCTCAAAGGTGCCCGGGCCGAGGGCATCGACGTCGCCGGTGCCGGCGTGGTCGTCCGCTGCGACGACGGTCGCAAGGTGGCCGCCAGCCACGCCCTGCTGGCCATCGGCTCGGTGCCCAACAGCGACGATCTCTGCCTGGACGCGGCGGGCGTGGAGAGCGACCGGGGCGGCTACATCCCGATCAACCAGCACTGCGTCACCAACGTGCCCCACATCTACGCGGCTGGTGATCTGTCAGGCAAGCTTCCGCTGTCGTCGGTCGCTTCCATGCAGGGCCGCAAGATCGCAGAGCACATCATGGGCGGCCACAGCCGGGCCCACCGCCACCTCGACTACGACAAGGCGGCGTCGGCCATATTCACCGAGCCCGAGATCGCCGATGTGGGCCTCGCCGAAGCCGACGCCTTTGCGGTGGGCCGCAAGATCCGGGTGACCAAGGTCCCGTTCTCGGCCTCGGCGAAGGCCCTGATCAACGACGACGCCCGCGGATTCGTCAAGATCATCTCCGATCCGGCCACCGGGGTGGTTCTCGGTGGTTCGATCGTCGGCACCAACGCCGCCGAGCTCATCTCGGTCATCGCCTTGGCGGTCACCGCCGGCCTGCGGGTCACCGACATCGTCGAGAGCCTCCTCGTCCACCCGGCGCTGGCCGAGGCCTTGGCCGAAGCGGCCGATTGACCTCCGCGCGCCGTACGGTGGAGCCATGAGCGATGTTGGTGATGGACACGACGCCCCCGATACCGTCACGGAGGCGGTCAAGCTCCTCGAGGGCCGCGGCTACACGGACTCGATGTTCTTGGGCCAGGGAGTCATCCGCTGCGCCGGCTGCACCGTCGACCAGAAGGTCGAGGATGTCGTGGTCGACCAGGTCTTCCGTTTCGAAGGCCCCAGCAACCCCGATGACGAAGCCATCGTGCTGGCCGTGCGCTGCCCTGCCTGTGAAACCCGGGGAGTCATCGTGTCCGCTTACGGGCCCGGCGCCGACCCCGAAGTGCTGGACAGTCTGGTCATGCTCGAACGCCGCTTCAGCCACGACGGCACGCCGGGCAACTAACGCTGCGCAGGCGTGTTGATGGCGAGCACCTGCGGCGCTCGCTCCCAGCTCGTCGCTGGCGCTTCCCTCGCTCCCAGCTCGTCGCTGGCGCGCCCAGCAGGTTCATCAAGCTGCGCAGTCCGCCAGGCGGAGCAGCACCGAGCACGTGGGTTTCATGCCGAAGGCAGGCCCGGCGAGGGCGAAGCCCGAGTGGGACCAGCAAGCAAGGCAGGCCCGGCGAGGACGAGCCCGAGTGGGACCAGCTACTCGATCAAGGCGACCACGTCGCCGGCGCCGACGGCTTGACCGGGTTCGACCTTCACGGACTTGATGGTGCCGGCTTTGTCGGCGGTGATGTTGTTCTCCATCTTCATGGCCTCGAGCACGCAGATGGGGTCGCCCAGCGCCACGGTGTCGCCCTCGGCCACCGACACCTTGACGATCGTCCCCTGCATCGGCACGGTCACCGCGCCGGAACCGGCGGCCGCGGCCGATCCGCCCCCAGTGGTGCCGCCCCGCTTGGGCCGGGGCGCGGCCGCCGGTCCGCCACCGCCGGGAGCGACCCCGCCGGTGGCCACAGCTGACTCGGGTACGAAGACGGCCACCTTGAACCGCTTGCCGTCGACCTCGACTTCGACGTCTCGCCGCACCTTCTCCTCCGGCTCCACGTGACCCAGGGCGGCGTCGGCCGCCGACGGTTCCGGCGCCTCCTTGACGCCGCCGACCCCGGTGAGATCGAGGGTGTCCTCGACCCACTTGGTGGAGTGCCGGGCGGCGGCGAAGTCGGGATGGTCCAGGATGGCAACGTCGGCGGGCAATGTGGTCTTGACCCCGTCGATGCGGAACTCGCGGATGGCCCGCAACATCCGGGCGATGGCGGTGGGCCGGTCCGAACCCCACACGATGAGCTTGCCGATGAGGTTGTCGTAGTACTGGCTGACCTCGTCGCCCGACTCGTAGCCGCCGTCCCAGCGAACCCCGAAACCCTGGGGCGGCACCAGCGTGCCGATGCGCCCGGGTGAGGGCAGGAACTTGCCGCCGGCCGGGTCCTCGGCGTTGACCCGCACCTCGATGGCGTGGCCGCTGAGCACGATGTCGTCCTGGGTGAAGCTCAACGGCTCGCCCGACGCCACCCGCACCTGCTCGCGGACCAGGTCGATCTGGCTGACCAGCTCGGTGACGGGGTGCTCGACCTGCAGGCGGGTGTTCATCTCCAGGAAGAAGAAGTCGCCGTCCTGGTACAGGAACTCGACGGTGCCGGCGTTGACGTACCCGCACGCCTTGGCCACCTTGACGGCGGCGTCACCCATCCGCTGGCGGATGTCGGTGGGGAAGTCCGGCGCCGGCGACTCCTCGACCAGCTTCTGGTGACGGCGCTGGGCCGAGCAGTCCCGCTCGCCGATCCACACGCAGTTGCCGTGGGTGTCGGCCACGATCTGCATCTCGACGTGGCGGGGCCAGGTCAGGTACCGCTCCACGTAGCACTCGGCGCGGCCGAAGCCCTTCAGCGCCTCGCTCTGGGCGGACTCCAAGGCGCGCTCGGCCTCGCCGGCGTTGTTGACCACCCGCATGCCTCGGCCGCCGCCGCCGTAGGCCGCCTTGATGGCGACCGGCCAGCCGTTCGCCTCGCCGAAGGACTTGACCTCGCCGGCCGATTTGAGGAATTCGGTGGTTCCTGGCACGCCCTGCACTCCCGCCTCCTGGGCGGCGATGCGGCTCGACACCTTGTCGCCCATGACCTCGATGGCCTCCGGCGGCGGACCGATGAAGGTGACGCCGATGTCGGTGATGGCGCGGGCGAAGTCGGTGTTCTCGGAGAAGAACCCGTAACCGGGGTGCACCCCGTCAGCCCCGCTGCGCTTGATGACGTCGATGATGGCCTCGGTGTTGAGGTAGCTCTCGGCGGCGGTGGTGCCACCGAGGCTGTAGGCCTCGTCGGCCAGCCGGACGTGGAGCGCCTCACGGTCGAGGTCGGAGTAGACCGCCACCGTCTTGACGCCCAGCTCCTGGCAGGCACGGATGACCCGGACGGCGATCTCGCCCCGGTTGGCGATCAGGATCTTGGAGAGCACGCCATATGTTTACGGGGATGCTGGGGCAGCGTGCCAGACAAGCCCTCGCCGGCACCCGTTTCGCCGACGTCCACTGGGTGGCGGAGACCGGTTCGACCAACGCCGATGTCCTGGAGCGGGGCCGCCACGGCGAGCCGGAAGGCGTGGTGCTGGTCGCCGACCACCAGACCGCCGGAAGGGGTCGAAGGGGCCGGACGTGGGAGGCGCCGCCGGGCGCGTCGCTGCTGTTCAGCGTGCTGCTGCGGCCCCCTTCCCAGGCGGTGGGGGCGACGACGATGGCGGCGGCGGTGGCCGCCGCCGGGGCGGTGGAGGATGTCGCCGGCTTCGCCCCCAGGCTGAAGTGGCCGAACGACCTGGTGGTGACGGGCCCGGCGTCATCGACTGGCGGGCTGGTACCGGAAAACGGTACGGGGCCGCCACTCGATCGCAAGCTCGCCGGGATCCTGGCCGAAGCCGACTGGCCCGCCGGCAGCGCCATCTCCGACGGCTGGCGCCAGCCCGGCCCCGAAGAGCGCGGCGTTGTCGTGGTGGGCGTAGGGCTGAACGTCAACTGGCCGACTGATCTCCCGCCGGAACTGGCCGAGATCGCCGTCGCCGCCAACCACCTCGCCGGCCACGACATCGATCGCGAGGATCTGCTGGTCGCCCTGTTGCGCCGCCTCGATCCCCTCTACCGCGACCTGGTCTCCGGCGGGGCCGCCGCCCGGTCGGTGTTCGACGAGTGGCGTAGCCGGTCGGTCACGCTGGGCCGCCGGGTGAGAGTCGAACTGGGCCCCGACGACGTCGAGGGCACGGCCGTCGACGTCACCGCCGAAGGTCATCTGGTAGTGGAGACGGAGGCGGGCGACCGGCGGAGTTTCGCCGCCGGCGACGTCGTTCACCTGCGCTGACCGCCCGCCGTCGAACTTGTCGGCCGCCGAGCGGCCGCGTTGACCGCCTAACCAGTTCGGGTGGGGGTGGCTGCGCGGCGGGTGGGTGGTCAGGGGTCGAGGGTGCGGGTTTGCAAGTCGGCGAACGCTTGCCGGGCAGCGGCGGTGATGGGGCCCGGGCACGGAGTCGGCAGGGGCGAGCCGTCGACGGCGGCGATGGGGTGGATGTCGCGGGTGGAGGAGGTGAGGAACGCCTCCTCGGCCCGGCGGAGGTCGCCCAGGCGCAGGGCGTCGGTCTCGGTGCACTCCACCACCTCCAGCAGCAGCTCGCGGGTGATCCCGGCCAGGCAACCCGACGCCAGGGTGGGGGTGAGCAGGCGGCCTTCGAGCACGACGAAGATGTTCGAGCCGGTGCCTTCGCACAGCGAGCCGACGGTGTTGGCGAACAGGGCTTCGCTGGCGCCGGCGCGGTGGGCGACATCGAGGGCCTTGACGTTCTCGGCGTAAGAGGTGCTCTTGACGCCGGCCAGCGCGCCCCGCTCGTTGCGGCACCACGGCACGGTGACGACCTCGGTGGTGGCCGGCCAGGGGGGCGCCGGCGAGGCGGCGATCAGGACGGTGGGAGGCGCCTCGGCCCGGTCGGAGCTGAGCGGCCCCAACCCGCCCGTCACCGTGATCCGCAACCGTCGAGCCTCCGAGCCCCCGGCGGCGGCGATGGTGTCGGCGGCGGCGGCCACCAGTTCGTGGTCGGCCAGCGGCACCTCCAAGCCGATGGCGCCGGCCGAGCGACGCAACCGGCGCAGGTGCCGCGACATGGCGAACGGCGTCGAGCCCACGACCTTGAGGGCCTCGAACACGCCGTCGCCTACGGTGAGACCGTGGTCGAGTGCATCGACCCGGGCCTCGGCTGCAGGGGTGAGCACGCCGTCGACCCACACCCAAGTGCCGCTGGCTACGGCCACCACCTTGCTCCCGGCATCGACGTCCACCCCCGGATCGTACGTTCAGGGACCCGCCCTACGATCCGAGTTGATGGCGAGCGCCCACGGCGCGCGCGCCCGCCTCGTCGCTGGCGCTTCCCTCGGGGGTCCGGGTGCGCCCTGGTCCCTACGATCCACTGGATGGACTTCGACCTGACCGTCGAGCAGGAATCCTTCCGCAGGGTCGTGCGCGACTTCGCCCAGGCGGAGATCGCCCCGAACGCCGAAGCATGGGATCGCGACCACACCTTCCCGGTGGACACGGTGCGAGCCATGGGGGACCTCGGCCTGTTCGGCTTGCCCTTCCCCCACGAGTACGGCGGCTCCGACGCCGGCCTGACCACCTTGTGCGTGGCCCTGGAGGAGCTGGGCCGCGTCGACCAGTCGATGGCCATAACCGTGGAGGCCGGCGTCGGGCTGGGGGCCAACCCGATCTTCCAGTTCGGGACCGAGGCGCAGCGCCGGCGGTGGCTGCCGGACCTGTGCGCCGGCCGGGCCCTCGGCGGGTTCGGTCTGACCGAGCCCGAGGCCGGCAGCGATGCGGGTGGCACCCGCACCCGGGCGGTCCTCGACGGCGACGAGTGGGTGATCGACGGTGAGAAAGCCTTCATCACCAACTCGGGTACCGAGATCACCTCGATCGTGACCATCACCGCCCGCACAGACGAGGCCGGCGCCGCCGCCCCCGAGATCAGCGCCATCGTCGTGCCCGCCGGAACGCCTGGCTTCGAGGTCCAGCCTCCGTACCGCAAGATGGGGTGGCACGCCTCGGACACCCACGGGCTCACCTTCAGCGGCTGTCGGGTCCCGGCCGAAAACCTGCTGGGTGAGCGGGGCCGGGGGTTCAGCCAGTTCCTGTCCATCCTTGACGAGGGTCGGGTCGCCATCGCCGCCATGGCCCTGGGAACGATCGAGGCCTGCCTGGAGCTGTCCACCCAGTACGCCAAAGACCGCAACGCCTTCGGCAAGCCCATCGGCAGCTACCAGGCCATCGCCTTCAAGTGCGCCGACCTGGCGGTGGCCGCCGATTCGGCCCGCCAGCTCGTCTACAAAGCGGCGTGGCTGAAAGATCAGGGACGGCCGTTCCGGGCGGCGGCGGCGGCGGCCAAGCTCTTCGCCACCGAGGCGGCCGTCACCGCCACCCGAGATGCCACCCAGGTTTTCGGCGGGTACGGGTACATGGACGAGTCGGCGGTGTCGCGCTTCTACCGTGACTCCAAGATCCTGGAGATCGGCGAGGGCACCAGCGAGGTCCAGCGCCTCGTCATCGCCCGATCCCTCGGATTGGACGTCCACTAGTGACCTGCGTCAGAAATCTCTCGCGTTAGCGGTGGGTCTGGTTCATACTCGGGGGTATGGCAGAGCGAGGCCGTCCGCGGCAGCCCTTGACGGTCACGGCTGAGGAGCGCGAGGTGTTGG